>VFQQ010000341.1_pt1 | contig 100937 bp, 91 predicted proteins | sample 3512341 | NCBI WGS metagenome assembly VFQQ01 (sample SAMN10412373, study PRJNA504923) | tailings metagenome | isolation source: Relicate 2 Philex TSF1 revegetated site | place: Philippines: Tuba, Benguet | collected 2017-08-29 | reverse complement strand
CAAGGTGTAACCGGAGCTACAGGAAACACAGGTGCACAAGGACTGCAAGGAGCAACGGGCGCAACTGGAAACACGGGTGCACAAGGACTGCAAGGGGTTACAGGGGTTACAGGTCCTATCTGGAGTATTACATCATTAAATTTTAATGCCAATGGCAATTTAGTACTGAATACAAATCAACCGTTAACATTCACAACGCCACAAAATGCTTGGCTGACCACAGGAAATGCCGGCACTGACATTAACACGAATTTCATAGGCACCACAGACAACCAAAGTTTTGCAGTAAGAACCAACAATGCCGAGCGGATACGAGTGCTTAACACCGGGAATGTTGGGATAGGCATTGCAACACCCGATGCTCCATTGCATGTTTTCAGAAGCGGTGGAGCGGTGGGCACCACAAGTTCGCGCATTGCGCAGTTTACCAACACCTCATTTTCGTGGGATTTGCGTGTGGGGGGTGGCAATGGCTGGTTAGCATGGGTGCCTGATGTTACCAGCAACAGAAGGTGGCAAATCAACAACGATGCCGGAACTACTGTTTTTAACGTAAATGTGGGTGCGCCTGAAAACTCCTTTTTTATGGCTGCAACCGGACACATTGAGTTTGGGCTGGGTGCCGGAACTACCAGAAGAATCAACCTTCCTGATGTGGCTGCTAACGAAGGCAGAGGCAGAGCACAAATGTGGGAAACATATTCAGACACCAGAGTAAAATCAAACCAACAAACCATTGAATATGGGCTGGCAGAAGTGATGAAAATGCAACCAAAATCATACAATCACCACAGTTCATTTTTCACAGAAAATGGCATCAGCATTTTGGAGCAAAGCGCTAAGGAAATTGGCTTCATAGCTCAGGAAATACATAAGTTGATCCCCGAAGTGGTAATAAAACCGGAAGATGAATCAACCGACTTATGGAGCATGAGCTATGAAAAACTAATTCCTGTTTTGGTGAAAGCCATACAAGAACAACAAGCAGAAATTGAAAGACTGAAAAACGAACGCTCCAAAGCAAGTTTGATGATGGGTGAAATGAACCTGATTAAATCAAGGCTTGAAAAATTGGAGAAAAAAAGCTTGGAAGCCGGTCGTTAAAAACTTGTTTTCACAAACCAAAGTTCTCCGTTTCTGATTTCGCTTTTGGCAGGCGTGTTGTTCACATACAAGCCGCCTGTACCCAAACCCTGAGGCAATTCATTTTGTTTTGTTGCCACCCATTGCGCAATGGCATTTAAGCCAACATTACTTTCTAAAGCTGAGGTTGCCCACCAACCAATGTTTTGTTGTTCTGCAAATGAAATCCATTCCTCAGCCTGCGCAAATCCACCAAGCAACGAGGGCTTCAAAATGATGTATTGCGGTGAAATTTCGGTAAGCATTTTTTTGCGCAACAGCGTATCGTTAACGCCAATCAATTCTTCATCTAATGCCACATCAATGATGCGTGCAGCACAAACTTCATGCATTAAACTCCATTGCCTTTGTGCAACAGGCTGCTCGATGGAGTGAATGCCGAAAGCCGAAAGCGCATAAAGTTTCTCAAACACATCATGCTTTGCAAAAGCGCCATTGGCATCCAAGCGCAATTCAATGGATTTGGCATCATATCGTTTGCGCAGTTGCTCCAGCAACATCAGCTCTGTGGCAAACTCCAATGCGCCAACTTTCAATTTAATGCATTTAAAACCTTGCTGAAGTTTTTCTTCCACTTGCCTTTGCATGAAATCGGCATCTCCCATCCATACTAAACCGTTGATGGCAATACCTTTTCTGCCTTGTGAAAATGCAGAATCAAACAATACATCATTGGTGGTTGAGTGCAAACTCAACAGTGCCGTTTCAATTCCAAAAACTATGGAAGGAAACTTTTCTATCAGATGCTGAAAAGCACTCAAATTATGAGAAAAATTATTGCAGACTTCTTGAAGTGCTTGTTCGTAATGCTCCAAATCATCTGCGCTTAAACCCTCAATAAAACTGCACTCACCAATGCCTTTTTTTTCGCCATTGGTTAACTCAATAAAGTAGCCCTGCTTTGTGCTCATGCTACCGCGCGAAGTGAGCACCGGGTTTTTGAATGTAAGCGAATAGGCGCTGTAGTTTGCCTGAATCATTTAACTTTTTAAAGCGTGTAGCGCAACTGAACAGTAAAATTTCGGTGTGGCTCAGGCTTACCGGGACGCAGCGCATAAAAGTGATTGGTGATGTTTTTCACAATGAAACCCATCCTGAATTTTTCTGTAATTTTTATCCCTGCACGAAGGTCAACCACCCAATCGCCCCTGCGGTGTTCTTGCTGATACTTATTTAATGAAGTTTCACCGCCTTCAAACAAAATGGTTGCCGCTGCTAAAAACAATGGCGGAATTTGATCGGGCAAACTGCCATAGAAAACCGTAGCGCCAAGGTAAGCGCGCCAATAGGTTAACTCCACATCGGCACGGAACAAATGCCGCACACGAAACATCAACATTTGGTCCACTTCAAGCTGGGTTGGATTCCTTGCATTCAACTCGAAAAACTTGCGCAAATAGTTGCCCACTTTTTTGATGTCGTTTCGTTTATCGGAGGTAGTGTCGTCTAAACTCACGGGGTAAGTGTAAGTGTAGCCCGCCAAAACTTGCAAGCCCACTTTGCCTATTTTTCCTTGGCTGGCAAAAGAAACTTCATAACCCGCAACCCTTGCATTTTCAACATTTGCAGCGCGCAAGCCAATCACATTGTTTGGGGCTTCGGGGAAAATTTTTGTGCCATCGCGGTAGAAATTCGGGTAGAAACCAATTTCATATTGCGTGAAGTTTTTGTAATCCTGCCAAAAAACAGCAAAGTCGAAATATGCTTTCCATTCTTTCACCTGAAAACCCTGCTTGAAACCAAACTCCAGATTCCACCCCGTTTCAGTTTTTAGCGTATCGTTTGGAATCACATAAACACCTTGCGTGAATTCAGCCGCCACAAACCGCTCGCCAATGGCTGGAATCCTGTAGCCCTGCCCCCACGAAGCACGGAAGAAGGATGCCTTCCCTGCACGCATATTCAAACCCGTTCGGAACACAGGTTTTGAAGTTTCAACAAAGGTGTCCACCCCAATGGCTTCGTAGCGCACCCCACCCGTCCAACTCAAAAATTTGTAATTGATTTCTGCCTGCGCAAACACAGCAGCATTGAAGTTAGTTCTTACTCCGGGAAATAAATTACTCACCGAAAAACCTGTAGTAAAAGGTACACCGGTAGTAAGCACCAAAAGGTTGCGGTAAGTGTATTGATATTGCGGTTGAAACTCAATGCTGTTGGAACTTGCATTGATGTCATTGCCGTTTCCTTTGCGCCAAATGTTCAGGTAGCGGATGTTTAATGAAGCGCGGTGACCTTTTGCATTTTGATAAGTGATGTGCGGGTCAATGGTAGTGCGCAGATACTTATCATTTGAACCAACGCCAAAGTGAGTGGCTATGGTATCCATGTCTCTGCCAATGAAAAAACGATCGCTTCGCTCATACATCTGGCTGAAGTTCACGCCATAATTTAACCCTTCAATTTTCGGATTCAGGTGGCGGGTTTTCAAAAAATAGCGAAACCTGAACTCATTAGAACGCTCCAGATAACCGAACGCGCCTGTGATGTTTCCTCCGGCAACTAACTGTAGGTCTTTTATCTTCTGCTGGTGATTGACATTTGCGTTTATGCCAAATGGCGTGCCACCCACCCACCAACGCTGCTTGGGTTCCTTTGGTGCATCAAAAAAAACAGTGTTGATGTCAATCTCTGTTTGCGGCTCCGATTCCTTGGGCCACTCAGTAATCACATTCACCACTCCGTTCAAAGCCGATGTGCCATACACCACCGATGACGCACCTTTAATCACTTCCACTTGCTTGGTGTTTTCCACCGGCACCAATTTGCTTTGCCCCTCGGCAAGGTCTGCGCTGGTCATGTTCAAGTTATCCACCAACACGGCTGTTCGTGTTCCCACACCGTAAGAAAATGAACTGCCTCCGCGAATAGAAATTTGACCGTCCTGTACTAACACTCCGGGTGTTTTGGAAACCACATCGCCAAGGTCGTTTGCATTGGTGTTTTTGATTTGATTTTTGGTTACCACCTCCATGCTCACACTTTCCTTTGCAGCATTCTTTTTGTAAAAACTTGATGTTACCACTTCGTTCAACTGAATACTTTGCGCTCTCAATTCAATGTTGATGGTTTTCCTTTCGCCATCGGCAACTGAAATCGTTTCCTTATAGGTTTTGTAGCCGATGAATGAAACCGAAACACTGATTTCGCCTGCGTCAACATTCAGCTTAAACTGTCCACCGGCATTGGAGATGGTTGCACGCTTGCCCTCTAACTTTATGGATGCTCCAACAATGGGTTCTTTAGTGTCGGAATCGCGCACCACGCCATTTATGGAGGTTTGGGCAGATGCCAACAACGTGAAAAATGAAAAAAACAGTGGTAGAAAATGTTTCATGCGAAGGTGATTTAATTTTTATGTGGTATTGAATGAAATGCATCTGAAACAGGTTTTGCAGTCCAGCAATCAGGCTGTTGCAAACCAAAAATGTAAGCGATTGTGGCGGCTGTGTCATATTGATTGATGGTGTGGTCGGGCAGTTGATGATTAGGCTTAACTTTTGGTCCAGAAACAATCCACGGAATTTCCACTTCGCGCGGATTTTTTCCTCCGTGCCCTTTGCCAATTCCGCCATGGTCGGAAGTGATGATAAAATATGTTTCATCAAAACTTCCGGCTTGTTTAGTGGCTTCTATAATCAAATTAGTTAGCGAATCAGCCACCCGAATGGATGCAAAATACTCGGGTGTAGAATGCCCGAATTCATGCCCGGCATGGTCGCAATGGTCAAAATGCACAAATAAAAAATCAGGCTGCTTTTCGCGAATAATTTTAATGGCGCGCTCGGCAGTTTTGTGCTCATTCTTTGTGTTGAAAATCTGGTCAATGGCATCAATGTCTGTCAGCCTTGCAAAGTCATTCCAATGATGCACCAAATAAATTTTTGCATCAGGTTTTTGATCGCGCAGCACGCCAAAAACTGTAGGAAAAACCTTGCCTTTTGCCCTGCCGCAAAAACTCTTTCCCACTAATTTTGTTCGCTTCCATCGATTGCTGGTGATGCCGTGCTCATCGGGCGAAGCGCCCATAATCATCGAAGCCCAGTTGGGTGAAGATGAAGTGGGGAAAACAGCCTTAGCTTTCAAGGTGGATGCACCCGCTGCTCTAAGTTGCTGAAAAGTTGGTGTGGGCATTTCATTCACACCCCACCCGCTTAAGCCATCAAAGCCTAACACAATCACTTTTGGCGATTGCGCAACAACTGACAATAAAAAAACAAATTGGATTACAACTGATATTCCTTTGCGGAAAATTATCATGGCGTAAAAGTGTGTTTGTCTTGTTAAGAAAACTTTATGAAGCAATGAATCTATCAGATTTTTTGAGTGTGTTCAAAAAAACCAATATAAACCGCTTCTGAATCCGGCTTCCAAATTGATTGTTTTATTTACATCCGAATGAATTTTAAAATTGATTTATCGCACCATGTTTTTGATGCAGTGAAAAAAGCTGCTGCCGAACTTGGTGTTGAAACCTATGTGGTGGGCGGCTATGTGCGCGACCAACTTCTAGAAAGACCTTGCAAAGACATTGATTTTGTTTGTGTGGGCAGCGGAATTGCGTTGGCTGAAAAAACTGCAAAAATTTTAGATGATAAACTTCAAGTGGTGGTGTTCAAAAACTTTGGCACTGCCAATTTTAAATGGGATGGTTTGGATATAGAATTTGTTGGGGCACGAAAAGAATCCTACAGGCGCGATTCGCGAAAACCCATTGTGGAAGAAGGAACATTGCAAGACGACCAAAACCGCAGAGATTTCACCATCAACGCACTTGCTGTTTCCATGAATGCCAACAATTTTGGCGAGTTAATTGACCCATTCGGTGGCATTGAACACCTTCAACAAAAAATTATTTGCACGCCATTGGACCCCGATGTTACATTCAGCGATGACCCCTTGCGCATGATGCGCGCCATACGTTTTGCCACACAATTAAAATTTGAAATTTTACCCGAAACATTTGCTTCAATCAGGCGAAATGCGCAACGCATAAAAATTATTTCGCGCGAAAGAATCACTGATGAATTGAATAAAATAATTCTTGCACAAAAGCCATCCACAGGGTTTGTGCTGCTGGAAGAGGCAGGATTACTTCGGCTCATTTTTCCTGAATTTCAAGCATTGAAAGGCGTTGAAAACTATGAAGGAAAAGGGCACAAAGACAATTTCTTTCACACCCTGCAAGTGCTTGACAACATCACCAAAACCACCAAAGACCTTTGGCTGCGGTGGGCAGCAATTCTGCACGACATTGCAAAACCGCCCACCAAAAAATTTGTGCCGGGTGAAGGCTGGACCTTTCACGGACATGAAGTGCTTGGCAGCAAATGGGTTCCGCGAATTTTCAGCTACATGAAACTGCCGATGGGAGGTGAAATGAAATTTGTGCGCAAAATGGTGTTCCTGCATTTGCGCCCCATTGCCCTCACCAAAGAAGAAATTACAGACTCTGCCCTTCGCAGGTTGTTGTTTGAAGCCGGTGATGACATTGAAAGCCTGATGATGCTTTGCGAAGCAGACATAACCACTAAAAACAGGCAAAAAATGATTCGCTATTTGGAGCGTTTTGAAAAGGTGCGCGAAAGGCTGAAAGAAGTGGAAGAAAAAGACCGCCTCCGCAACTTTCAACCACCCGTTAGCGGGGAATTAATCATGGAAACTTTCGGTATTGAGCCCGACAGAAAAATTGGGATAATTAAAGAGGCAATTAAAGAAGCAATTCTTGAAGGGGGGATTAAGAATAATTTCAATGAAGCTTATGACATGATGCTAAAACTGGGTAAAGAGTTAGGCTTAACACCCATAAAAAATCAGCGCTAAAATTCATTACAAAAAACATGCAACAATTTTTATTCTTCATTTGTAGTGTAGAAAAACAAAGCACATGAACTTCAATTTAAAAACCACTTCAATTGCGTTTGTAGTTATTGCAACCATTGCTGGCGCATTTGTCTTCGGCATGTTCAAAGGCGCCAACAAAGTGCGCGATGGACTTTTGGCAAACTATCCGCTGTTCAAACAAATTATCAGCAATGCGCAATCAGAGTTCGATAGCGTGATGACCGTTTCCCTCTCGCCTACCGAAAATGCCACACTCTATAATTTCTTCAAAGGCAATCAAAATGAAGTGGTGCTATCCATTCCTTACCGCGCCAAATACGGCATGGATTTAGAAGCAAAAAATTTCAAGATTGATCGAGAAGGTAACAATCTGGAATTGATTTTACCTCGATGCTATTTAATGGATTACAATCTTGCTTTTGACGACATTAAAGTAAACGGCATCAACACATGGAAACATTTTAACGAAGCCGCAGCCTACGGAAGCATCAAAAAAGAACTTAATGAATTGGTGCGTATGCCCCTTGAAAAACAAAAAGCGCATATAAAAACAGCCAAGCATAAAATTACCGTTTCAGCCATGTGGTTTTTAATGCCTTACAAATTCAACCTGCGTGTTTTTTTCAGTGGCGAAGAATATCCGCTGCCATTGGTTCCCGGCATTAACAAAGATGTTCAGGAACACCTGAAAGAACAGGTTGGTCAATGAGCGCAGCAGGGTTTTTCAACAGGGTTTGTAATCAAAACTTTGCGCTGTTAAAAAAAACTAACTTCGCCCGCTCAAAAACTAAGGCAGTTGCACATTTGCAGCCGCTCAAAAAATTTCAAATTAAAAAACTGTATGAAGCAATTTCTTTCAGCCTTATTATTCACTGCATTCCTTTTTGCTAATGCGCAAACCGATAAGAATTCGGTGCTGTTCACCGTTAATGGCGAGCCGGTTACGGTGGGTGAGTTCGAATATGTTTACACCAAAAACAACATCAACAATCAGGCAGATTACAGCGAAAAAAGCCTGCGCGACTATCTGGCGCTTTACGAAAATTTCAGGCTGAAAGTAAAAGAAGCCGAAGCGCTGAAGTTAGACACCATCACCAGTTTGATGAGTGAGTTAGACGGCTACCGCAAGCAGCTTGCAAAATCGTTTTTAACTGACAAGGAAGTTACCGACAAGCTGATTCAGGAAGCTTTTGAACGCTCATTGAAAGAGGTAAATGTGAGCCACGTTTTGGTAAAATGCGATGAAAATGCAAATCCGCAAGACAGTGCTGCAGCCTACAAAAAAGCTTTAAACATTCGCCAGCGTTTGCTGAAAGGCGAAGACTTCGGAAAACTTGCCCGCGAACTGAGCGATGACCCAAGCGCAAAAGACAACAATGGGGAAATTGGTTGGTTTTCGGTGTTTCAAACTGTTTATCCTTTCGAGTCGGCAGCTTTCACCATGAAAGAAAAAGAATTAAGCATGCCGGTTCGCACGCAATTCGGTTATCACATTGTGAAGCTAAACTCAACCCGCCAGGCACAAGGCGAAATTCGCACAGCGCATTTGTTGCTGAAGTTTCCTCAAGATGCCACTGACGAGCAGCGCAAAAAAACCAAAACAAGAATTGATTCCATCTTCGCTGCCATCACTTCAGGAAGCATCAGTTTTGATGATGCTGTGGCAACGTTTTCAGAAGACCGCACTACGCGCAGCAAAAAAGGCGAACTGCCGTGGTTTGGAACCGGCAGAATGGTTCCTGAATTTGAAGATGCAGCGTTTGCCATTGCTAAAGATGGCGACCTTTCAAAACCAATTCAAACAGCTTATGGATGGCACATCATCAAGCGATTGGAGAAAAAAGACCAGCCTGAATTCAACGATGTGAAAAATGATTTAAAACGCAAAGTGGAGCGCGACAGCCGCAGCCAGGTTGCAAAAGGTGTGCTGCTGAATAGAATTAAAAAAGATAACGGTTTCACTGATTTTCTGCCTGCAAAAACCGACTTCTTCTCAAAGGTTGATTCCACCATCAGTAACGGAAAATGGTATTCCGAATCTTTGGCAAACTCGAAAACACCATTGTTTAAAATTGGTAACAAAACACTTACGCAAGGTGACTTTGCAACCTACATTGCCAAAAACGGCAAACGCAGAACCGACAAAGGCAAAGAGCAATTGCTGAATGAATACTATGAGACCTTTGTGAACCAAACTTTGATGGAATATGAGGAAGACCAACTTGAGTTCAAAAAACCGGAGTTCAAATCGCTGATGAAAGAATACCGCGATGGCATTTTGCTGTTTGAACTAACCGATAAAATGGTGTGGAGCAAAGCAGTGAAAGACACAGTGGGCTTGCAGTCTTTCCACGAACAAAACAAAAGTAAATACATGTGGAGCAACCGCCTGAATGTTTGCATTTACAACACCACCGACAAAAAACTTGCCGATGCAGCTTACAAACTTGCTTTGAAGAAAAAGGACGCCAACTTCATTAAAAACAAACTGAACAAAGAAGGCGCTGCCGCTAAAATTTCGACCATTGAAGGCAAGTATGAAAAAGGGCAATACGGTGTGGTGGATGAAATTGAATGGAAAGTGGGGGTTACACCTGTGCAGCAATTGGACGACAGCAGCTATCGCTTTATTGACGTGAAAAGCCTTGTTAGCCCTGAGCCTAAAAGCCTGAAAGAGGCTAAAGGCTATGTGGTGAGCGACTATCAGGAGCATTTAGAAAAAACCTGGTTGGCTGATTTGCGCAAAAAGTACCCCATCGTGATAAACGAAGCGGTTTTAAAGTCGCTGGTGAAGTAATTTTCGCGCTGAACGCTAAAGTTGCCTACTTGCCTTAACTTGCTATATTTGCGTTCCTTTTTTTAAAAAAGAAAGGTTCTACGGGCATAGTTCAATGGTAGAATAGAGGTCTCCAAAACCTTTGATCTGGGTTCGAATCCTGGTGCCCGTGCAGTTTTCAATAACTAAAAAGCGGCTTAAACAACCGAAAGAAAATGGAAAAGATAAAACTCTACTTCGTAGAAGCCTACGATGAATTGATGCACAAAGTAACCTGGCCAACAGCCGCTGAACTGCAACAAAGCGCAGTGGTGGTTTTGATAGCCACAGTTATTATCTCCATCCTCATTTCCACAATGGACATTGTGAGCAAAACGGGCATGGAAAACTTATATAAAATCATTGTAAAGTAACTCCGATGAGCGAAGGCAAAAAGTGGTATGTGGTGCGTGTTGTGAGCGGACAAGAAAAGAAAATCCGTGAGCACATCAGGTTGGAGGTAGAAAGAGCAAAGTGGGATAACATCATCACTAACATTCTTATTCCTACCGAAAAGATTTACACCATCAAGAATGGTAAAAAAACCATCAAGGAAAAGAACATGTTTCCCGGCTATATCTACATGGAAGTAGATTCAGCAAAAATCAACAACGATATTCTTGGACAGGTGAAGCAGGTTCAGGGTGTTTTGCAATACCTTGGCACATTGAGCCATGCTGAAGAGTTGAAACTGTTGGGCAAAGCCGATGAGTTAATGGATTCGGGCGAGCAGATTGCAGAGCCGTTTATCTTGAACGAAGACATCAAAATCATTGATGGTCCTTTCAATGGCTTCATTGGCACCATTGAAGAAATTCAAAACGACAAGAAGAAACTGAAAGTGGAAGTGAAAATCTTCGGAAGAAAAACACCTGTGGAAGTTACTTTCATGCAGGTAGAGAAGATTGCATAAGCCAATTTTCGGATTTGACGATTTGAAAATTTGAAAATAGCTTTCACTGTTTTCAATAATCATTATTCAATAATCAATCATCAATATAACATGAGTGCTCCCATTCGCGATTTCATGCAAAAGCATTATTTACATTTTAATGCTGCTGCAATGGTGGATGCCGCAAAAGGCTATGAACAGCATTTACTGGAAGGCGGAAAAATGATGATTACACTTGCAGGTGCCATGAGCACTGCCGAATTGGGGATTTCATTAGCCGAAATGATTCGTCAGGGCAAAGTGGACATCATCTCATGCACAGGCGCCAATCTTGAAGAAGACCTTATGAATTTGGTGGCTCACGACCACTACAAGCGCGTGCCCAACTATCGCGATTTAAGTCCGCAGGAAGAGTGGGATTTGTTGGAAAACGGTTTCAACCGCGTAACCGACACCTGCATTCCCGAAGAAGAGGCTTTCAGGCGTTTGCAAAAACACATTTACGCGCTTTGGAAAGATGCCGACACCAAAGGTGAGCGTTACTTTCCGCATGAGTTTATGTACAAAATGCTGCTCAGCGGTGTGTTGGAACAATACTATCAAATTGACCCCAAAAACAGTTGGATGCTGGCGGCTGCCGAGCGCAATCTGCCTATCATAGTTCCGGGTTGGGAAGACAGCACCATGGGCAACATTTTCGCTTCCTATTGCATTAAAAATGAGATTAAAGCAACTACGGTTCGCGGAGGTATTGAATATATGGTTTGGCTGAGCGATTGGTATCGCAAAAACAGCAGTGGAAAAGGCGTTGGTTTCTTCCAAATTGGTGGTGGCATTGCAGGCGATTTCCCCATTTGTGTGGTGCCGATGATGTATCAGGATTTGGAATGGCATGATGTGCCTTTTTGGAGTTATTTCTGCCAGATTTCCGATTCCACTACTTCTTACGGCTCCTACTCTGGCGCGGTGCCTAACGAGAAAATCACTTGGGGAAAATTAGACATCAACACACCAAAATTTGTGATTGAAAGCGATGCCACCATTGTGGCTCCGCTAATTTTTGGTTGGGTGTTGGGTTGGTAGTAACATTGCATACCCACCATGCGAAAAATTATCACCACCATTATTGACTTTTTCTACCCGCCTTTCTCCAAGATTTTCGATAGGCAAACTTTCCGCTATGCTGCCTGCGGTGGGGGGAACACTTTGTTAGACATTTTTCTGTATTTCATTGCCTATCACTACGTGCTGAACAAAGAAGTGCTGCACACGCCTATCATTGCCATCAGCCCGCACATTGCCGCTTTTATGCTGGCTTTTATCATCACCTTCCCCACGGGTTTTTTCCTGATGCGCACGGTGGTTTTCACACAATCAAATTTGAGAGGAAGGGTGCAGTTGGTGCGCTATTTTTCGGTGGTGATGGTGAGCTTGTTGCTGAACTACATTTTCATAAAATTCTTTGTGGAAACGCTCCACTTCTACCCCACCATTGCAAAAATCATCACTACAGGGGTGGTAATTCTGTTCAGCTATTTTTCGCAGCGGCATTTTTCGTTTAAAACAAAATAGCTGGGACCTCTAAAAACCAACTTAAACACATAGTCACATAGTTGAAGTAAAAATTAGCATTGACTATGAGCGACTATTGTCGCTTCATTATGCTCAAATTTAGTTAGTCACGCAGCATTTTAATCAGATAAACATAGCACTTTAGTAATGTCAGTTTTCAAACTTGAGTTTTCGCTATGTGCCTATTCCGCTTGTGGAACAAGTTGTGGTTATTGTATTGTCATTTTTGATTTTTGAGCGTTACCCGGGCTACTTGAGGGTGGTTTGAAAAACAATTTCAAACTGCTTTTTAAACTCGTTCACCACATCAATCATGTTATATGCTTTGCCGCTTAACTCCATCATGGAAGTTACAGCACGGTTGCTGATGCCGCATGGAACAATGTGCTTAAAAAACTCAAGGTCGGTGTTTACGTTCAGCGCAAGCCCGTGCATTGTGATGTGGCGGCTAACTTTTATGCCCACAGCAGCAATTTTTGCATTGCCAACCCAAACCCCCGGAGCATCATCCACACGCGATGCGGTAATGCCAAAACTTGCAAGAGTTTTGATAATGGCTTCCTCCAAATTGTAAACATAATTCGCCACTCCAATCCCCATTGCATCCAAATCAAGAATTGGATAGGCAACCAACTGTCCGGGTCCGTGAAAAGTGATATCTCCTCCTCTGTTCACCTGTGCAAGCTCTGCGCCCACACTTGCGGGGTCAATCAATAAATGCTCCCGCTTGCCCGATTTGCCAAGGGTGTAAACCGGATGATGCTGGCAAAGAATGAGATTAGGAACAACCGGCTCACCGGCTTCCTTTGCAGCAATGGCTTTATCAAAAAGATTTTGCTGATAGCGCAGCACCGAATGATAAGGCGAAACCAAAAAATAGCGCAATGCAATCATGGCGTGTGAAATTAGTTTTTTTCAAAAGCTGAGGTTCCAACTTACAAACAGCAGGCACTTGCTGCCCTGCGTTGTAAAACACGCCTCACTTTTTTCTTTGCATGAAAATGAATGATGTTTGCGCTCCGCAAAAATTAAGCACAAATGCAGCATCATAAAGTTTTGTTCCATCAACCTTTTGAGTTAGAAACCGGAGGCATACTTCCTGAGCTGGAAATTGCTTACTGCACATCGGGTGCGTTAAATGAAAACAAAGATAATGTGGTGTGGGTGTGCCATGCGCTTACAGCCAATGCCGATGCAGAAGATTGGTGGAGCGGATTGGTGGGTTCGGGTAAACTATTCAACCCGGAAACCCACTTCATTATCTGCGCCAACATTCTTGGCTCACCCTACGGCACCACTTCGCCTGTTTCAAACAATCCGCAAACCCAACAACCTTACGAAAATGATTTCCCGCACATCACTCCGCGCGACATGGCTAAGGCACACAGCCTTTTGGCAAAACATTTAGGAATTGAAAAAATCTATGTGCTCATTGGCGGCTCACTTGGCGGGCAGCAGGCAATGGAGTGGGCAATTGCTGAACCAAGCATTGCTGAGCATTTAGTGTTGTTGGCTACCAACGCAAGGCATTCGCCCTGGGGCATTGCCTTTAACGAAACTCAGCGCATGGCTTTGGAACTTGGCGAAAAAGGTTTGGATGTGGCGCGCGCAATTGCCATGCTGAGCTACCGCAGTTATGCCATGTATCAGCGAGCTCAACAGGATGAAAACCATGTTGCCGACAACTTTAAAGCAGCATCGTATCAACGCTATCAGGGTGAAAAACTTCGCAAGCGATTTAATGCCGATTGCTACAGGGTTTTAAGTAAAGCAATGGATGCGCACAATGTGGGCAGGGGAAAGGAAAGCGCTGAAATTGCGCTTGCCGGCATCAGCGCTAAAACATTGGTGATTGGTGTTTCATCCGACAATTTGTTTCCGATTTCGGAGCAGCAATTTTTAGCCGCACACATTGTTGGCGCACAACTTGCCATCATTGATTCTCCTTATGGTCATGATGGATTTTTAACCGAAACTGTGGTTATTGAAAATGAGTTGGAGAAGTTTTTGCCATGAAAATTGTTCCACTCCGCTCAACTCAGAGGTGATTGCACAAACCTGCGCTTAACCTTCCTTGTGAAAATACTTCTGCAAATTGATGTTGTTGCGTATATTTTTACTGCCGGTAAAATTTCATGAATGGGAGCAATTGAAGATTTAATTAAACAAGCGAAGTTCAGGAGCGAGCATCACCGCGCCATTGTAAGTTTAATTTATGCGGGAAACCTGATTAGCGACCACCACAACAGCTATTTCAAGAAACATGGCATCACCGGGCAGCAGTTCAATGTGCTGCGGATTTTGCGCGGGCAGCATCCGAACCCCGCAACCATCAACTTAATCCGCGAGCGGATGCTGGATAAAAACAGCGATGCTTCGCGCATTGTGGAGCGCTTGCGCAAAGCGGGGCTGGTGGAGCGCATTACCTGCGAAAAAGACCGAAGAGCAGTGGATGTGCTGATAACCAAAACCGGGCTTCAGCTGCTTGCCACCATTGATGAAAACCAAAAGGAATTTGAAAACCCGCTGAAGTCAATATCCGTTGCTGAAATAAAGCAGCTAAATTCGCTGTTGGATAAAGTGCTTACCAAATACACCACAGCATGATTGCCGTTTACGGAAAAAGTTTCAACCCTGCCAATGCCGCTTATGCGCAAAAACTTTTCGATTGCCTTGGCAAACACGGGCAGCAGTGCACGGTGGAAAAAAACTTCCTGCACACGCTTACCAACGATTGCGGTGTGAAAATTTCCGCCCCGGTTTTCGAACATTTTGATGAAGTGAAAAACACCACCGATTATGTGTTCAGCATGGGTGGCGATGGAACCATTCTGGAATGTGTAACCTTTATTCACGAAGCGGAAATTCCCATTGTGGGCATCAACTTCGGCAGGTTGGGTTTTTTGGCAAACATCGGTAAAGACCAAATTGAGCAGGTGGTGGATGCCGTGGTGAGCGGCAATTATATTATTGATAAAAGAACGCTGCTGGCGCTGGATAGCAACATGCCTTTGTTCGGCAACCAAAAATTTGCTTTGAACGAAATGACTATTCAGCGAAAGGATAATTCTTCGATGATTACCGTTCATGCCTACCTGAATGGCGAACTGCTGAACTCCTATTGGGCTGATGGCTTAATCATCAGCACACCAACGGGTTCCACGGGCTATTCGCTGAGTTGTGGCGGACCAATTATTTACCCCACATCGGGTAATTTTGTGATTACACCCGTTGCGCCACACAACCTGAACGTTCGCCCGATGGTGGTGAGCGATGATGTGGTGCTTTCGTTTGAAGTAACGGGACGCAGCAGCAGTTTCTTGTGCACGCTCGATTCGCGTTTTGAAAGCATTGACGGCAACTATCAAATTGCTGTGCGCAAAGCCGATTTCTGCGCGCATTTGGTGCGCCTTACCGACATGAATTTCCTTTCGGCACTAAAGAACAAGCTGAACTGGGGCATTGACCAAAGAAATTGAGGCACAGTGCAATTTCGGTGCGTGTGAAACGACTTACTTCCCAAATGCTTACATGGCTGTTTCTTACATCAACAATCCATCGCTGAAAACCATTTTGCCCGGCTGGCAGGGGAACCCGTTTGCAAAGGGCAGGTTTTTCGACCCTGAAAAACGTTTCAGCGGCTCGTTTAAAAAGTTCTTGCAGTGGCGGCTTTCGCGCAATGAAAAAGCCGAAGCCAAACGAACAGAAAAATGGAAACTGAATGTGCGCAAAGGCAATGAGTTTTTGCACCGCAACCAAAACATGATGGTGTGGCTGGGGCATGCAAGCTTTTTTCTGCAACTGAACGGCACGCGCATACTCATTGACCCTTTGTTTGGCAGAATTTCGGGCGTGGTGCCGCGCCTTGCCGAAATGCCGTGCGGCATCGAGCATTTCACCAACATTCACTATGTGTTGGTTTCGCACGCCCACCGCGACCATTGCGACAAAGGCACGCTGAAAAAACTTGCTGCCTCAAACAACTTCACCCTGCTTACCTCGCTTGGCACAGGCAAATTGGTTTCGGGGTGGATAAGCGGTTTAGCCTATCAGGAAGCCGGCTGGTATCAGCAATTCAACCTTCCCGAAAAAAACCTGCGCATCACTTTTTTGCCCACTCAGCATTGGAGTAATCGCTTCATCACCGACATCAACCAAACACTTTGGGGCAGTTTTATGATTGAAGCCGATGGACTGAACATTTTTTTCAATGGCGATTCGGGTTATTGCCACTACCCCAAGCAAATTGCCGAACTTTTTCCAAGCATTGACATTGCCATGATTGGCGTGGGCGCCTATCACCCGCCACTGATGATGAAAGATGTGCACACCAACCCGCACGAAGCGCTGCAAATTTTCCACGACCTGAAAGCCAAAACACTCATCCCCATGCACTACGGCACTTTCGATTTGGCTGACGAGCCGCTTGGCGAGCCTTACCGCACCTTGAAACAACTTGACGCGGCAAAGCAAGTGAACGGAAGTTTGCGGATGTTGGATGTGGGCGAAATGATGATGCTTTAAAGGAAAGTTACAATGCTTTCATCCCTCATGCCGCAGCCGCCCGTGCCGCTGTCATTTTTTCCCGAGCGGATGCCGCAGCCGCCCGTGCCGCTGTCATTTTTTCCCGAGCGGATGCCGCAGCCGCCCGTGCCGCTGTCATTTTTTCCCGAGCGGATGCCGCAGCCGCCCGTGCCGCTGTCATTTTTTCCCGAGCGGATGCCGCAGCCGCCCGTGCCGCTGTCATTTTTTCCCGAGCGGATGCCGCAGCCGCCCGTGCCGCTGTCATTTTTTCCCGAGCGGATGCCGCAGCCGGGCAGCTCGGGGGTGCGTGCCCACATGCCCATAAAACATCTCAACACGCTTCCGGCTGATGTTTTCATTTAGCTGTGTCAAATGCCCTTTATTTGCACGCGCAATTTTCAACTTATGTATGAACTGCTGAAAACCCTTTTGTTTCAAATGGATGCCGAAAAGGCACACCATTTCACCATCGAAAATCTTCAACGCTTTTCGGGCTTTCCTTTTATCATGGAACTGCTGTTTGGCAAGCCTGTGCAACACCCCTCGCTGCAACGCGAACTTTTTGGTTTGAAATTTCCTAACCCCGTGGGTTTGGCAGCGGGCTTAGATAAAAATGCCGAAGTGGTGGATGCCATGGCAATGCTGGGTTTTGGTTTTGTGGAAATTGGAACCGTTACCCCAAAGCCGCAGCCCGGCAATGAAAAGCCGCGCCTGTTCCGCTTAGTGAGCGATGAAGCCCTAATCAACCGCATGGGTTTCAACAATGTGGGGGCAGAAGTGGCTGCCGCGCGCCTTGAAAAACGCAAAACCAACATCATTGTGGGTGCAAACATCGGCAAGAATAAAATCACCGAAAACCAGGATGCCGTGCATGATTATGAGTTTTGCTTTAAAGCATTGTTCCACTCGGCAGACTATTTTGTGGTGAACGTGAGTTCGCCCAACACACCCGGCTTGCGCGCCTTGCAGGATAAAGAATCGCTGAACAAAATTCTTTCTGCCCTGCAGCACATCAACCACGGCAAACCCTCGCCAAAACCAATTTTGCTGAAAATTGCGCCCGACCTCACCGAGCCGCAACTGAACGAAGTGGCAGATGTGGTGGCAGCCACCGAAATTCAAGGTGTGATTGCTACCAACACCACCATTGAACGCACGGGGCTTTCAGCCGATGCCCAAACCATTGAAAGCATTGGAGCCGGAGGATTAAGCGGCAAGCCGCTAACGGCAAAATCAACACAAGTTTCCAACTATGTTCAGCAGCAACTTGCCGCCCGCAACCCACAACTGAAAACCATTGCGGTGGGCGGCATCATGACAGCCGATGATGCACTCGAAAAAATTAACGGAGGAGCCGATTTGGTGCAGCTATACACAGGCTTTGTTTACAAAGGACCCGCACTGATTAAGGCAATAAACAAAAGGCTGATAAGCTGATTGCAGCAACCAACTATTGTGCGCCTAAAAAAATCACTTTTACCACAACTTGTCCCACAAATCGGGATAGCCACATAGTTGAAGTAGCACAAACACTATGCGTTGCTGTAAATGCTCTATGATAGTTCAAACGAGAAAGTTAGGGAGCACAAGTGCTAAATAAACACAGTAGCTCAATCCCCCTATTCTAAACTTGTGTTTTTACTATGTGCCTATTCCGCTTGCGGAACAAGTTGTGGTTATTGTATTTTCAGATGCCCTATTGGTTTTCGTTCGGCAACGGAACAGCGTCCGTGTTTTTCTTTTTCTTTTCTTTCTTAGGCTCGTCATCAATCAACGAAACCCCCGATGGCTGCCCTTTCAAAGCGCCTTTATTAAACTCGAAAATGAGGGAAAAACGCAGGGTGTTATCCAAAGGGCTGCGGTTGATGGAAGTTGGAATGAGGTAAGAGAAATTCAAACCAACAATTGAATACTTCACCGTTAAACCCGCTGTGGCATATTGCCTGCCGCCCTTGCTGTTAGGCTCGTAGAAATAGCCGAAACGTGCGCCAAACTGCTTGTTATACATGTATTCAGTGCCCACTCCAATGGTAAACTCCCTGAACTCCTCGGCTGCGCCACCCGGTGCATCGCCAAATGAAGTGAACATGCCGGCAACAACCGATTTTTCGCGGAAATCATACACTCCGTTTCCGTTCTCATCTTTGGTGCTTGGTGTTGGCACCATCAGCTTATTCACATCAAAAGCAAAACTCCAAGTGTTTTTTGCATCAATGTTCAAGCCATAATTAAAACCAATACCCAAGTTGGTTGGCAGAAAATCCCTCACCTGACTGTTGGTGTAAGAAACCTTGTTGCCAATGTTGGAAATGTTCATGCCCACTGCCACATCATGGCTCATTTTCTGTCCGTCCTTTTTAAAGTTTTGGCGCCATGTCCAGTTAATGTCGCCCGCGCCTGCAATGGCGGGTGCAATCACGTTTCCGAAACCATCGCTTTGCCCACCTGCAAGGTTAGAGTAGATAAAACGCAAGCCAACACCCAATGAAAAGTTTTTAGCCAGTTTGCGTGCATACCATGCATCTAAAGCAAACTCATTGGGGCGAAACTGGCTGGTTTCCTGCCCCTGGTCATTGGTAAACTGAATGTTGCCCAAAGAAAAATAGCGAATGGAACCACCAATTGCCTGCTCGCCTTTTCCGCCCTTATCGCGGATTTTACCGAAGCCTGTGAGTGTGGTAAGGTAAATGTCGTTTACCAAACTGCGGAGCCACGGAGTGAAGCACAACCCAACACCAAAATCCTTTTCGTTGAAAGCCATGTTTGAAGCGTTGAGGTAAGCCCCGTTTACATCGGGTGTGGTGGCAATGCCCACATCGCCCATTCCGCCCACGCGCGCATCGGCATTGACACGAAGAAAGGGAACAGCAGTGGTAACTGTGTTAATTGGAATGTTGGCTTGAGTGAAAGCATTGAGGGTGAAAAACACACCAAATGTCAAAGCTGGAAACCTTAGTTTATGCATTGTATAGAATAATTCGTTTGCAAATAAAGCACTTTTAAAAGAAACCCGTTTTGGAGTTGCCGCAACGAAACGCACGGCAGTTAAATTTATTGTATAGCCTTTGGTTCAATTTCTTCATTGTGCATGTTGTTGTTATCAGACGTGTTTGTGTTGCATCAAGTTGTAACAACTAATTATTACCTGATGTGCTCAGGGCTTCACGCCAAGCTTACCCACATTCAGCAAAAATCTTTTAAAGTGCGGACCGTGGCTGCCCGGGCGATTGCGCACAAATGCATCGAAGTACATTTTCACATACACCATTGAAAACAAAGCACAACTGATGTGGCGAAACTTCTTGCCTGCACGCCAAAGCTCTACCTTTTCGGCACCGTTGCGTTTCATGGCTTCGTAAGCGCGCACCGAGTTTTGGTAGTTCACCTGCTCATCACCATCGCAGTAACAAAGCATCACGGGGGCTTCGGGTTTCCAGTCATACACATTGTTTTCAGCTAAATACTTCCTAAGCGGATGAGCAGGGTCGGCTTCAAAAGCCTCGTAGTATTCTCGCTTAACGGAAAGGAAAGCGGTGTCGGGCAAGTGTTTATTCAATTCATCCATAGGGTACTCGCCCGTAAGGAGTTGCGGAATAATGGAATCGAAAGGCGAAATGAAAACCTCGCTGATGGCTTCGGGCTTTCCCGAACTTTCGTAAAACGCCTTCAGGATGTAAGGCATGTAACCCGGTTGTTCGTAGAACTTGTTTCGTCCGTCATAAACTGAAAACAACACATCGTAGGGACCCGACATTGGTGCAGAAGCCGTGATGGGAAATCTTTCGGCATACTCGGTTTGCAACATGCGGTGTGTTGCCAAAGCCGCATGACCGCCTTGCGAATAGCCCGACACAAAAATTTTCCCGAATGATTGCACATCAAACAAATGCAGCGAATCGGCAACCACTTTCAGCATGTCCACTGTGGAAGTGGCTTCGGTTTGCGCATGGAGGTAAAGATGGTTTCTTTCTCCCTCGCCCATGCCAACATAATCGGGCATAATTACAAGGTATCCATCGGTGGCATAAGCCAAACACATCGCTTGCTCACCCCGGTAATTCAGCACTCTTTCTTTGCATAGCTGTGTGCCTTGATTGTAAATTTTCAGCGGCACATTCACATTTTCATCAATGGGCGCAAACACCATTCCGGTGGCTTTCACCACACTGCCATCGGCATAGGTGGTGGTGTAAACCACATCAAAAACACTAACGCCCCGCTCAACGCCAAAAAATATCTTGGGAATGCCCAATGCCTTAAAGTGCTTCTTTAATGCTTCGGGGGTAAACACGCTTAAAGGCTTTGCCTCAATCAGCCTTGCCGGTTGGTTGGCAAAGGTTTTCAGCACCATCAATGAAAAAAGTAAGAATAGGACTTTAGAGCGGTTCATTTTTCCAAATCAGCGCGCGAAGATAAATTGGGGATGGGGCTTGAAGTGTTATAGAAACCTAAAGTTTGCTTGCTAAGTTTTAGCAATAACTTTTCGCCCACTTTAGGCAGTAACCAAAAACAAAATCAAGTTCAAAAGCGGGAATGAAATACAGTAAAGCGCCCACCTTAAATCATCGGCATGATAGCCACCCCAGCTTGCAAAAATACCCGCCAAAACCACAGCCGGAAAACTGATGATGGAAAGAAAATTAACCCACTCGAAAATGCTGCCGCCAATTTCCGCCTTCAATAAAAAAGGGCTGTTCAAAGCCATGAATGAAGCCGGAAGCAACATGAGGGTGTAAGCAATGCTGCTGAAAAGCAAGATGTAAAAAACATTGTCTTTGTTGAGTTTCATCCTCTAAATGCTTGGATGAATCAAAGAAAAGCCAGCGAAAAACCTTTGCTTACACATCATAGTTCAGCACAATTTTTGCGCTCTTAGGATGGCTTTGGCAGGTAAGCACATAGCCTTTTGCAATCTCGCCATCGGTCAGGCTTTCGCGGTCGTCCATCGAAACATTACCCTCAAGCAACTTGGCACGGCAGGTGCAACATGCTGCCACCATGCACGAATAGGGCGGGTCGTAGCCCGCATCTAATGCGGCATTCAAAACGGTTTCTTTTTCATCCATTTCAAACTCCACCTCATTGCCATCAAAAATCAATTTCACCTTGGCTTTGCCGGTGAAAGGAACATCGGTGGGGCTTGCCGTGCCCACATCGGCAGCGGTTTTGTCTTCATCGGCTTTAGCAGTGAAGTATTCAATGTGCACATGCTCTTTCGGTATTGAAAGTTCACCCAAAGCGGTTTCAACCGCTTTCATCATTGGCGTGGGTCCGCAAATGAAAAACTCGGCATTGCTGAAATTCAAATTGGTGTTTTCGCGCAGCAATTGCAGCGCTAATTCTTTCACAATAAAACCACTGTAAGGCGTTAGTGCCGAAGGGCTATCCAGCACATGCACCACTTTAAGTCGCGAGCTATTTTCGGCAGTAAGCGCAGCAATTTTATCTTTAAAAATAATGCTTGCCTCATCGCGGTTGCCGTAAAACAGTGTGATATTGCTGTTTGGCTCTTTCACCAAAACACTTTTTAAAATGCTGAACAGTGGTGTGATGCCTGAGCCACCGCCAAACAAAATATAGTGCTTGTTGTTAGCCTCGCTTAATGGCGAATGAAAATTCCCCATCGGTTCCATCACCTCAACTTCATCGCCTGCTTTCAGGTGGCGGTTAACAAAGGTGGAACCCTTGCCACCCGGCACTTCTTTCACTGCAATGGTCATGGGTTCATTTGCAAATGGCGAACTGCAAAAGCTATAGCTGCGGTTTACCTGCTCGCCATTCACCTGTAATTTTAATGTTAGATATTGACCGGGGATGTAGCTGTAGTTTGCCTTCAGCGCATCGGGAACGTTGAATACAACACTAACGCTGTCGGGTGTTTCGCGGTTTACCAAAGCAACTGATAACTTGTGGAATTTGCTCATCGGAGTAATGGGAGTTTTATATGTGAAAAGTAACGGTTAGAAATTTTAAGTAATCGTAAGTTGTTCTATTTAAAATGTTGTTCCCCTTTTAATGCCTTTAGTTTTCATCCACCCCCCAACCCCCGCCAGCGGGGGAAAATATCATAGATGTTTCAACTTAAAGACTTCAAAATTGTATTTGGTAAGATTGATGTACTTGGAATAAATCAATGCTTAACAGTAATGCTCAAAAACCTTCTTCAAATGCTCGGCAATGGTTTCTGCATTGTTGCCCTCAATTTGATGGCGCTCAACGAAGTGCACCAACTTTCCATCTTTAAACAAAGCCATGGAAGGCGATGAAGGCGGGTAAGGCAGTGTGTATTCGCGGGCGCGCGAAACCGCCTCGGTGTCCACTCCGGCAAATGCTGTTACTAAGTTGTTGGGCAGTTTTGCTGCTGCTTTAACGGCATTCTTCACTGCCGGACGTGCCGCCCCGGCTGCACATCCACACACAGAGTTGAAAACAAGAAAGGTTGTTCCCGGCTGCTGTGTTAATGCAATGTCCACTTCGGCTGCATTGGTTAATTCTTTGAAACCCACTTCAGTTAAGTCCGATTTCATTGGCGCTACTAATTCTGCTGGATACATATTGTTTGTTATTTAAGATTTAAAATTTGCTGTCCGATTTTCTTCTATCCATTATGTGTCTAAAATCTCACATCTCGTGTCTATCATTTACATAAACCCCAATTCCAACTTCGCTTCCTCACTCATCATTTCCTGATTCCATGCCGGGTCGAAAACCAACTCTAAAGTTACATCCTTCACACCGCTCACAGCCTTTGCCTTTTCTTCCACCTCACCCGGAAGCGTTCCGGCTGCAGGGCAATTTGGGGAGGTCAAGGTCATTACAATTTCCACTTCAAAGGTGGGAAAAACATTGATTTCATAAATCAACCCCAAGTCGTAGATGTTCACGGGAATTTCGGGGTCGAAAACCGTGCGCAGCACCTCAATGATGCTTTCTTTTAACTGTTCCTGGCTGATGACGTCTGACATTTGAGGCTGCGAATATAAACCCGATAAACAAAGTTGTTGTGAATAGGTTCTAAAAACTGCTATTAGCGGATTCGCTCCAGCTGAATCACCGTGGATGGGGCAACTTTTATGGGCACCATTTCCTCTTCCATGTTGGTTACATCCAAACCAAAATCCTCGGCTGTGGAAAGTGAAATGGTTTTAAGTAAACGGTAACCTTTGATAATAAACTGTTCGTATGGCGAAAGGTGGTCGTCAATAGCCACCCGCGAGTTAATAAGAATGAACTTGAAATCGGCAGGCATGTTGTATTTGCGCAGGCTTGGATAATGGCTTACTTCATCTACTTCGCCATTTTTCACCATTTCGCTCACTATTTGCGAGAACATCAAATTCACTTTGTGTTCCACCTTAAAACCAAATTTTAAACGAACAAAAAAGCATCTGCGCGGAATCACCGTGTCCACATAGTAGGATGCGCCATAAGGCTCATTGGTGATGTCAACATGCACAAACCAATAAATATCTGCGCGCTTGGGGCGTTTGCGTAAGATGGAATAAATAATGTTAGAGTCAATATGGCTTTTGTCGTTTGCCATTGCCATATACACCAAATTGTTTGCCTCTTTTTGAATGCTATCATCCTGCATTAAATCTTTCAAAATCGGGATGTAATCTTTTACCTCCACAAACTCGGTGTGCTTTTTGCGCAGTTGCCTTGCCTGATACAATATCCACATCACCAAAAACAACAGCGAGGCAAGCAAAAAGGTAAACCAACCGCCATGCGAAAACTTGATGAGGTTTGAAATGAAAAACGAACCTTCGAGCGGCAAAAACACCAGCGGAATGCCCACCACCAACCAAATGGCTTTTCGCTGAACTCGCATAAGGTATGTAAGCAGGGCTGTGGTCATCAGCATGTCAATGGTGATTGCCAAGCCGTAAGCCGCTTCCATGTTGGCAGACTCGCGGAAAATTAAAACCACAGTGATGCACCCGCCAAGCAAGAACCAATTCATGAACGGAATGTACATCTGCCCTTGGTGCGTGGTGGGGTAAAGCACTTTCATGTTGGGCCAAAGTTTCAATTTCATTGCCTCATTTACCAAGGTGAACGCTCCTGAAATTAAAGCCTGACTTGCAATGATGGTGGCAAGTGTGGTTACCGTGATGCCAATGGGAATAAACCAATCGGGCATGATGGAATAGAAAGGACTTGCACCCTCATAAACTTGCCCTGCTTTTGTGCTTAAAATAAACGCGCTTTGCCCGAAATAACTCAGCAAAAGCGCAACAATCACAAACGACCACGACACACGGATGTTTTCTTTACCGCAGTGCCCAAGGTCGCTGTAAAGCGCTTCGCCCCCTGTGGTGCAAAGAAAAACTGCACCCAAAAACCAAAATCCACCGGGATAGTTGACCAACAGATTGATGGCATAATAAGGGTTGAAAGCAGCAAGAATTTGGGGATATTTCAGAATCTGAATTGTGCCTAATATACCAATCATGCTGAACCAAATCAGCATCACCGGTCCAAAAATTCCGCCAACCACTTTTGTTCCAAACTGTTGAAAAACAAATAGCCCGATGAGGATAACAATAACGATGGGAACGGTGGGTATGTCGGGGTTGATGATGCGCAAACCCTCAACAGCAGATGAAATGGAAATGGGCGGTGTGATAAAACCATCAGCAATCAAAGTAGCGCAGCCGATGATGGCAGGAATAATTGTCCATTTCACTTTGTATCTGCGCACCAATGCGTAGAGCGCAAAAATTCCGCCTTCGCCTTTATTATCGGCATTCAGCGCCAACCACACATACTTTACGGTGGTGATGAGTAAGAGTGTCCAAATTACACAACTCATTCCTCCAAGCACCAATTCTTCACTCACTTCGTGTCCGCTCACAATGGCGTTCAGCACATAAATGGGAGAAGTTCCAATGTCGCCAAAAATTATCCCTAAGGTAATGAGCGCACCCGCAGCGCTCAGTTTGTGCTGCTTGTGATTAAATGCCATGGCTGATGTTTCGGTAAGCCTTCAAAGCGTAGATTTTCTTGGCAAAGATTACTTTTCAAATCCCTGAAAACGCGGGCAAACGTAAATGTTTTTATTTGCAAGCAACATACTGGATGGCTAAAAAAACTTACAACCATCTACTTCTAAAATCAAATCCTTTCCATAAGCCATTGCTGGGGTTTGGTAACCCGGCTTGAAGTTATCTGCCATCACTTTTTCAGCAATCAGCGCAGCGGTGAGCGCAGTTAGTTTATAGCCTTCGGGAGTTTGCAACCTCGCTTCCGTGCTTTTACCCGAAGCGTTTTCCACCCGACCCCAAAAAAACGACCTGCCTTCTTCACGCTGCTTTTCACTTGGTCCGGGCTTTCGTTTGTCAATCTGCGATTTCAAAAAAGCCTTCACAAATGCAAAACGGAAAAGCCAGCGTAAATAGTTAGAGCGTTTCATTTGTTTCACCAGCATAGGTGTTGCGCCCATATACACTTCTATGTTTTGAATTCCCGTGCTGCGAAAAGCAGTGGAAATATCGCCCCAAGGAATGGTTGCAGCAATGGTTGAGAAAGCACCAAAATTGATTTCGCGGGTTTTGTAGGCTGCCGGCACTTCAGTCAAAACACCATCTTTTCGGATTTTTCCGCCTTCGCCAAGCCCTTCCACCATTGTTTTTCCTGTGCCCCTGCTGAAGCCACTTTTTGAACCGGCAAAAGCTAATTGCAACTGCACGGCATCGGGCATTTGTGCTTTCAAGTAGTTTGCCAAGCAATCTGAAGGAACCACATCAAAACCCACTCCGGGCATCACCATAATGTTTGCCGACTTTGCCTCGGCATCGCGTGCCGCACAGCCCTCAAAAACCTGATACTCACCGGTGATATCTAAATAATGTGTTTGTGTTTTCAAGCATGCCTCAAGCATTGCATTGTAAGTGTGAATAAACGGACCCGCTGCATGAATCACCACTTTGCAACGCTGCAAAACCGCCTCTAATTTTTGCTTATCTGAAAGGTCGAAGGCTTCATAGTTCAGGTGCAAATCTTCTGCAATCATGCGCACACCCATCTCGTTTCTTCCTGCAATCAGAGGCTTGATGCCTTTTGCCATCAGTGTTTCAATTATCAACTTACCTGTGTAGCCGTTTGCTCCGTAAAGCAGCACTTCATTTTTCATATACTATGCAAGTTATGGAAAGGGTTTGAAATTTAAGCCAAGATGAAAATTGAACACAAACAAATCCTTACACTACAACTACCCCATCGCCAAATCTTCCTTTCCCGATTGAAGTTCTATATTTCGACTCACGCTGAGGATAATACCAAATGCAATGCTGGTGAAAATGGCGCTGCTGCCGCCCATGCTTACCAACGGAAGCGTTACGCCTGTAACCGGAACGAGATTCACCACCACCGCCATGTTTATCATTGCCTGAATCACCAAGGCAATGCCCAAACCAACGGCTAAAAACGCGCCAAATGCTTTTGGTGCATGTATCACAATTCGGATGCAGCGATAGAGAAAAAATAGATACAACAAAACAATTACTGCACCGCCTGCCAAGCCATATTCTTCAATGATGATGGCATAAATAAAATCGGAGTAAGGGTGTGGAAGAAAATTTTTCTGATGGCTGCCGCCCGGATTCACATTCACCAAACCGCCTTTTGCAATGGCAATTTTTGATTGTAAAACCTGATAATCTTCTTCATGTTTTTCGGTAGGTTGAAAAAAGTTTTCGATGCGGTGTTTCCATGTAAGCGTTCTTTTTTTGTGCATGGATTCGGGCAGCGCAAAAAGAATCAGCACAAAAATTCCAATTACCAAAATTCCAACACCTGAAAGCATCCCAAGATGCTTTAACGAAATCCTGCCAATGAACATCACAAACATGGAAGTGAGGATAACGATGAGCGCAGTGGAAAGGTTGTCGGGGGCAATCAAAAATGCAGTAACCAAAACAGGTATCAACACAGGCAAGAAAGCTTCTTTGAAATCGCTGATATTCTCTTGCTTCAAACTCAACTGCCTTGCCAAAAACATGATGAGTGCAAGTTTTGCAAAGTCGGAAGTTTGAATGGTTAATCCCACAAACGGAACTTTTATCCAGCGATTGGCATTGTTGATTTCTGCGCCAAAAAACATAGTGTAGATAAGCAGCGGAATGGATGCAAACCAAAGCAACTGCGCAATGCGCGAATAGTAGCGATAGTCAATGAGGTGCGTTACAAACATCAGCAGCAAACCAATCATCACATAGAAGAATTGCTTCATCACAAAATACTCGGTGTTGCCGCCCTGAATGCGAAAAGCCAATGTGCTGGTGGAACTGTAAATGCCAAGCATTGAAAATGCTATGAGCATAAACACCACCAGCCAAATAAGCCGATCGCCTTGCAGAAATCGAAATAAGTTTGATGTGCTCAATTTGAAAATTTGAAAATGAGATGATTTGAAGATGTTTTTTATGACTCAGTTTTCATTATTGATTTATGTCGTTTTGATGTTCCTATGATTTTTGAAATTATCCTGATGATGGAGTGGAGATTACTTTTTATTTCCTCTGATGGTGAAAAGTAATTTTTTGATGCCTCACACAAACTAATCCAATACAATGTTTCATCAGCTTCTTTGGCTGCGATTTTCATTTTGTGAATAAAATCTGCTTTACTCTCAGCGTTTTGCGCCTCATGAACATTTGCACCGATTGAGGTTCCGCTTTTGAAAAGTTGATTTGCCATATTGTAATGCCTTTTACTTTCTAACACTTCACAGTATGAAATGATTTGAAGCGCAAACTCAAATGTGAGTGAAACAATCAAATTGCTTTTATCATCTCTCATCTGTGTTTCATTTTCAAATTTTCAAATCACCTCCATTTTCAAATCAAAGTTTAATCACCTCATCCTTAAACTTCCTTCCTCTATCTTCAAAGTTTTCAAACAAATCGAAAGAAGCGCAGGCAGGTGAAAGCAACACCACATCACCGGGGTTTCCGAGTTGATATGCCATGCGCACCGCATCGTGCATGTTGGATGTGTTCACCATAATGTCAACACATTTTCCGAATGCTGAATGGAGCGGAGTGTTGTCAGCGCCTAAGCAAATCAATGCTTTCACGCGCTTTTGCACCAAAGGCACCAGCACCGAATAGTCGTTGCCTTTGTCAATACCGCCCGCAATCCAAATCACGGGTTTGCTCATGCTTTCCAGCGCATACCAAGTGCTGTTTACGTTAGTAGCTTTCGAATCGTTGATAAACTCGATACCCCTAACCTTGGTAACGCTTTCCATGCGATGCTCCAGCGATTTGAAATCGCTAAGGCTTTGACGGATTTCTTCTTTGCGCAATCCGTAAACGTTTGCTACAATTCCTGCTGCAAGTGAATTGTAAACATTGTGGCGTCCTTTGATGCCGAGTTCTGATGTACTCATGGTGAACTGAGTTGTTTGGTGATTAATAATTATTGTTTCGTTTTTTACAAAGCCGCCTTCAGCCAACTCTTTATCGAGGCTGAATGGAATTTTTTGTGCCTTGATGGGGTAGCGCGCGATGTTTTGCATCGTTATTTCATCATCGGCACAATAGATGAAATAGTCGCGCTCGTTCTGATACTTCGCTATGTTGAATTTTGCTTCAACATAGTTCTGCAATTCATAGTTGTAACGGTCTAAATGGTCGGGAGTGATGTTGGTGAGCACCGAAACATTCGGGCGAAAAGTTTGCACATCATCCAACTGGAAACTTGAAATTTCGAGCACATAAAAATCATGCTCCTCGGTAGCCACTTGCCATGCAAAACTCTTGCCGATGTTGCCACCCAAGCCCACTTTCAACCCGGCATTTTTCATGATGTGATAAGTGAGCGCAGTGGTAGTGGTTTTACCGTTTGAGCCGGTGATGCCAATGATTTGTGCTTTGGTGAAAGGCGCAGCAAATTCCATTTCGCTAACAATACGCACTCCCTTTTCAATCAACTTTTTTACCACTGGCGCTTTGTGAGGAATGCCCGGACTTTTCATCACCACATCAGCATTTAAAATCAATGCCTCGGTGTGTTTACCGCTTTCAAAAGCAATGTTGTTTTCTTTCAACACCTGCTCATACTTTGGCTTGACGCTTCCGCCATCGCTCACAAAAACATCATAGCCCTGCTTTGCAGCAAGCAAAGCGGTTCCTACTCCGCTTTCGCCTCCACCAAGAATTGCTATTCGTTTTTGCATTGACATGATTACTTCTTATCTGATTTTTAAGGTTACTATCGTTAACACTGCCAGCATGATTCCCACAATCCAAAAGCGGCTCACAATTTTGCTTTCATGCAAACCCATTTTTTGGTAATGATGATGCAGCGGACTCATCAAAAACACTCTTCTGCCCTCGCCAAATTTTTTCTTGGTGTATTTGAAATATGCCACCTGAATCATCACGCTCAGGTTTTCAACCAAAAAAATTCCGCACATCACCGGAATCAACAACTCTTTGCGCACACAAATGGCAAGCGTGGCAATGATGCCGCCCAATGCAAGCGAGCCGGTGTCGCCCATGAACACTTGCGCAGGAAAAGCATTGTACCACAAAAAGCCAACACACGCGCCCACAAACGCAGCGCAGAAGATTACCAATTCGCCTGCATTAGGGATGTACATGATGTTGAGGTAATCGGAAAAAATGATGTTGCCGGAAACGTAGGCAAACACCAATAGTGTTGCTCCGATTATTGCCGAAGTGCCTGTTGCCAAGCCGTCAATGCCATCGGTGAGATTAGCTCCGTTGCTTACCGCTGTGATGATGAAAATCACGATTGGGATGAAAAGTATCCATGCGTATTTGCACCAGCTTTCATCAATCAGACAAATAAAATATGCATAGTCAATCTCCTGATTTTTGATGAAAGGTAAAGTGGTTACCAATGATTTTTCGGTTTTCATAAAATGCACATCGCCATTGTCATCAGTGATTTTTGAAATTTTATCGCTGTCATATTTGTAAACCTCACCTTGGGGAATTTCATCCTTAATAACCACATGGCTGTTGAAATACAACACGCTCCCAACAATCACACCCAACATCACTTGCCCAACAATTTTGAAACGTCCGGCTAAGCCTCTCTTATCTTTCTTGAACACCTTAATGTAATCATCTAAGAAGCCGATAAAGCCAAGCCAAACCGTTGTTATCAGCATCAATATCACATACACATTTTCTAATTTGGCAAACAATAAAGTGGGCACCACAATTGCGCTCAGGATAATCAAGCCGCCCATGGTTGGCGTTCCTTTCTTGCTGTTCTCGCCTTCCAATCCAAGCTCGCGGATGGTTTCACCAACCTGCTTTCTGCGCAAAAAGTCAATGATGTTTTTGCCATAAATCAGCGAAATGACTAATGACAACAATATCGCCATTGCCGCACGGAAGGAGATATAGTTGAACAATCCCGCACCGGGAAAATCATATTGAACATCAAGCCATCTGAAGAAGTAATACAGCATCTGCGATTGATTAACGATTAGTGATCAACGATTTTTGATTTTAGAAGTGATACCATCATTTTTTATTGTCATTGTCATTTTTCTTGGCTGTAGAAATGCTTTTCACAAAAATTGAAATCAGTTCATTGCATTCCTTTTCAGCGGCATTCAGCAAAGCTTCAGCTTTCATCAGCTTTGCCTTTCGTATAATTTTTATCGCATTCATGCTTTCTCTAAGTTCTTTTAAAGAAATCTGGAGCTTATGAATGAAATCCTTTCGCGATTCTCCTGATTGCGCTTCACCATAGTTCAACGCAGGTGATGTTCCTGAACGAACTAACTGCCCACCAATGTGACTACCGGCTTTCGAATTTGGCAAAGCATCAACAATGTTGATGGCAGTCACAGCAAAATCAATAAGCCTTTCGATTAAATCAAATTTGTTCACTGTGGTAAGTGTTTTTATTCTTCGTTAATCTTCAATCGTTAATCTCAAATCGTTAATTCAGTTACTTCTCCATTTCCTCAAACGCTTCCCTCAAAACCATTTTGTCATCAAACTCATACTTCACTCCGTTTATCTCCTGATACTTTTCGTGTCCTTTTCCGGCAACCAGAATGATGTCGTTTTTCTGTGCTAATGAACATGCTGTTCTGATGGCTTCGCGCCTGTCGGCAATGGTGATTACCTTTTTGCGCTCGGGTGCCGGAACACCTTCATTCATCTGTTTCAAAATTTCGTTGGGATCTTCGTTGCGCGGATTGTCGGAAGTGAAAATTGCTTTGTCGGAAAAGCGCGAAGCAATCATTGCCATCAGCGGGCGTTTTGCCGCATCGCGATTGCCGCCACAGCCCACAACGGTGATGAGTTGCTCGTTGCCGTTGCGCACCGCATTGATGGTGTGCATCACATTTTTTAAAGCATCGGGTGTGTGCGCATAGTCAACAATGCCGACAATATTTTCTGATTTTGAAATCACTTTTTCAAAGCGACCTTCGGGCGGAGTGAGCGATGAAAGAATGCGCAGTACTTCCATTTTGTCCTGCTTCAGCAACACTGCAATGGCATAGACCAACAGCAGATTGTAAGCGTTAAACTCACCAATCAATCGCACATGCAATTCCTGCCCGGCAATGTCTAACTGCAAACCGTTGATGCTGTTGTCAATGATTTTTGCTTTAAACTCAGAAGGCGTTTTCAGTGAGAAAGTATGTTTTGATGCTTTGGTGTTTTGCAACATCACATTGCCGTTTCTGTCATCGGCATTGGTTATTGTAAAGGCATTTGCTGTCAGTTCATCGAAGAATTTTTTCTTGGCTTTGATATAGTTGTCGAAAGTGCCGTGATAATCCAAATGGTCGTGTGTGATGTTGGTGAAAGCTGCACCTGCAAACTGCAATCCTGCGATGCGGTTTTGATGCACTGCATGAGAACTCACTTCCATAAAACAGTATGTACAACCTCCATCTACCATCTGCTTCATCAAGGCATTTAAGCCAATTGCATCGGGCGTGGTGTGTGTGGAAGGAATCACCGTTTCATCAATTTGATTTTGAACGGTGGAAAGCAAACCAACATGAAAGCCCAACTCGCGGAACAAGCGGAAAAGCAGCGTTGCCACCGAAGTTTTTCCATTGGTTCCGGTTACGCCAATCAACTTTAAGTGCTGCGATGGATTATCGAAGAAGTTTGAAGCAATGATGCCAAGTGCACGGCTACTTTCTTTAACTAAAACATAAGTTACACCTGCCGAAATTTCGGCTGGAAGTTTTTCGCAAACCACCACCACTGCACCTTGGCTAACACACTGCGAAATGAACTGATGTCCATCCACCTGTGTGCCACTTAATGCTGCAAACAAATCGCCTTGCTTCACCTTGCGCGAATCCAACTGCAAAGCATTCACAACCACATTGGCATTGCCAACAAGTTGCAAAACTTCAACTCCAACAAGAAGTGCGTTCAGTTGTTTCACTATGAAAGTTCGATGATGATTTGTGTGCCTTTAATAATTGGTTCGCCCGGTTTCAAACTCTGATTGTTCACTTTTCCTTTTCCAACCACAGACACTTTCAATCCGTTAGATTCTAACAGATACAAAGCATCTTTCAAACTCAAACCCGTTACATCAGGAATGCTGTTTTCATTGATTGGTGCAGGATTCAACACCACCATTTTTTCGGTTTTGTTCACTACGGCATAATCGCTGTTAACCTGATTCACTTTATTTCCCAAATAGGAATACAAAACCCTCATGTCATTGGCGTAGCCTTTCTGTGCATCAGGGTTTTCCTTTACCGCAATCAACTGCTGAATAGGCTTCTGCATTTTCAACGATTTGGAATAAACCTTGTCAGCCACTTCGCGGAAAATTGTTCCGGCAACCACATTACCGTAGTAGCCGTTTTGCGATGGCGAGTTAATCACCACAATCATGGTGTAGAGCGGGTTTTCAGCCGGAAAGTAGCCGCAGAATGAAGCCTGATAAACTGCTTTTTTGTAGCCTTCTTTTCCCTGTGCAATTTTTGCGGTGCCTGTTTTTCCGGCAATTTTCAGATAGTCGGTTTTCAGGTTTTTTGCAGTGCCGTTTTCCACCACTCCTTCCAGCATCATTCTCAAATTGGCAAGCGTTTGTGCCGAAAGCACCTGCTCGCGAATCACTGTTGTTTCAAACGAATCAATGGTGTGATTGTATTCCGTTACTTTCTCAATCATGGTGGGGCGAATCATCACGCCATTGTTGGCAATGGTGTTGTAAAAATTCAAAGTGTGCAGTGGCGTAATCTGCAATTCATAGCCATGCGCCAGGTAAGGCACTGATGTGCCATTCCACTTTTTCACCGGATGCAAAATCGGTTTTGCAGCGCCATCAATTTCAATGCCCACCGGCTCGGCAAAGCCAAAACGCTCAAGGTGGGTGTAGAATTTTTGTTTGTTGCTGTTGTAGTATTGGTCGGCAAGTTTGGCTACTGCCACATTCGATGACACTTCAATGCAGCGTTTCAAATCCATCACCGCTGCTTCGGGTGTGCCATGGTCTTTGATGGTGAGTTTGTAAAACTTTGCACTGCCATCGCCCATTTCAACTTTTGTGTTGCTGTTGACATGACCATCTTCCATCAATGCCGCCACAGTGGCAAGTTTGAAAGTGGAACCCGGAGCTTCGGCTTCCCACACTGCATAGTTTTTCAACTCGGAGTATGATGAATCTTTTGTTCTGCCGAGGTTGGCGATGGCTCTTATTTTTCCGGTTGCGGTTTCCATCAGCACCACACAGCCGTGGTCTGCGCCATGATGTTTCAAGGCGCGGTGCAAAGCATCCTGCGCCACATCCTGATACTCAATATCAATGGTGGTGTAAACATCTCTGCCCGGCTTCGATGGAATGTTTTCAACGCTTTCCAAAGGAATGGTAACACCTCCGGCAATTTTCTGCACCAACACTTTGCCCTCGGTGCCGGTGAGCACGCTGTCGAATCTTTTTTCTAAACCTGCACCGCCATGCGCTTTGTTGGTGTAGCCGATGGTGCGCTCCGCCAACCACCCGAAAGGCATCAGTCGTTTGTTGTCCTGCACGGCAATTAAACCACTTTTATATTGACCTTCACGGAAGAGTGGCCAAGTGCGCATTTCATTCATCAAAGCATAATTCACGTTGCGCTTCAATAAATAGTAGCGTGTTTTTTTGTTGCGTTCGCGCCAAAGTTCGCGCAGGTATTGCTCCTTAGTTTTGTCTTTAAAAGTGGCGCTCATCAGGAGTGCAAACGAGTCCACTTTCTGCTCGAAAAGTTCACTGAATTCATGCGTTACTTTGAAATCAATGCGCACATCGAAAACAGGCAAAGTGGTTGCCAGCAATCTGCCATCGGCAGCGTAGATGTTGCCGCGCTCGGCATCAATGGTTTTTGGGAAAATAGTGAGTGAATCTGCTAAGCTGATGTAGTAATCACCTTTGTAGGTTTGCAGGTAAAACGCACGCCCAACAATGGCAACACCCACCATGCAGATAACTAAATATCCGATGTAGATGCGTGTTACTATTTGTTGCTTTTTACTCATGTTGCTGAGGGACGAGTGTCAAGTGTCGAGGGACGATTTTTATTTTCTGAATTGTATTAGTCTCTTGTCTATAATCTCACATCTCATATCTAACTTCTATTTCTGCTCCACTATCACCGGTGGCACGCGCAAAGGCTTCAAACCTTGTTCTTCCACCAACACCGCCACCGAACTTTGTTTGCTTTGTTGCATCATGCCCGAAGTGGCAGAGAGGTATTCCCAGCGCATTTGCTGCGCCTGTTTTTCTTTGGCGGCAATGTCGCGCACATAGGCTTCCGCCAGATGGCTGTTAGCAATGTGCAATGCCGCCAACACCACCAAAAACAACACGAAAGGCAAGTGTGTAAACAATTGCATAAAACCCATCTCACCTGCTGCATCTGCCTTGCGGAGCAGACCTGCAAGCGAGAAGTCTTTCTTGTTTTCTTTTTCGTTTTGGCTTTCCATAGTCAAATCCATTTGCTATTTTTTGTTTTTGGCTTTCCCCTTTTTCTCTCCTATTCTGAAACCAATCTTTGTTCTATCGGGTTGGGGCGGGTTGATCAATTCTTTCAGATATTCAAAAATTACTTTGATGTCTTCTTTATTCTCAGAAACATCTTTTTCCATTTTTTCCAATTTCAACATCAGTTCTCCATGCGCCAGCAACATCCTTCTCATGCGCGTGAATGTTCTGATGATTTGAATGTTTACATCTATTGCTGTTTGACTTTTTAAAACACTTGAGAGCATTGCTACTCCTTGCTCAGTGAAGGCGTAAGGCAGATATTTTGAGTATTTCCCTCGACCATTTTCTAAGGTCACAATTTGTGACCTTAGAGATTTCAACTCTTTCTCTGAAAGTTGAAACATAAAGTCGCTTGGGAACCGCTCTATGTTTCTTTTTACAGCCTGATTCAATACCCTTGTTTGAACACCATACAACGCAGCAAGGTCTTTATCTAACATCACTTTCTCATCGCGCAAAAAGTGAATCTTGCTGATGATAAAATCCTCTGTAATCAGTAATTCTTTCGATGTCTTTTTTGACATAAAAATTATCTTCCGTTTTGCTTTAAACCTTACCAAGTTTTACTGCCACCCTCAGCTTTGCCGAGTGTGCTCTTTTATTTCTGCTTAGTTCTTCCTGTGTTGCTTCAATCGGCTTTTTTGTTTTCACTTCAAACAAGCGTGTGATGTTTCCGAAATCATCTTTCACATATTCTCCATCGAATGTTCCGCTGCGCATAAAGTTTTTCACCAGTCTGTCTTCTAAAGAGTGAAAGGTGATTACCGCCAACACGCCTCCGTTTTTCAAAACACTTGCCGACTGCTGCAACATTTCTTTCAGCGCACCCATTTCATCATTCACTTCAATGCGCAATGCCTGAAACACCTGCGCCAGATAGCGATGTCGCTCGCCTTTCATCACGCTTTCACACACCGCCATCAAATCGGCTATGGTTTGAAACTTTTGCTGCGTGCGCACTTCCACCACTTTTTCGGCTAAGGTTTTTGCGTTGCGCACTTCGCCATATTCACCGAAAATTCTTTGCAATTCAGCCACCGAATATTGATTCAAAACATCGGCTGCCGATTTGCCCGATTGCACGTTCATGCGCATATCCAACGGACCTTCAAAGCGATAGCTGAAGCCTCTTTCGGCAGTGTCGAATTGAAACGAACTCACGCCCAAGTCGGCAATAATTCCATCCACTTCTTTAATGCCCTCCACCCGCAGAAAACGCTGTAAGTGGCGGAAGTTTTGCGGAATCAGCCGAAAGCGATTGTCGCTGATGGCATTCTGCTGTGCATCGGCATCCTGGTCGAAAGCAATGAGCCTTCCTTGCTCATTCAGTTGCTCCATCATCGCCCGCGAATGCCCGCCACCGCCAAAAGTTACATCCACATAAACACCATCGGGTTTTATGCACAACGCCTCTAAACATTCATGTAAAAGAACGGGTGTGTGATAGCCAGCTTCGGTTGCTTGTTGATTTTGCCGCCCACTATTTTTTCGCCTGTTGCTCATTCAAGTATTTTGACACTTCAATGCTCAAACTGTGTATGTTGCCCAAGTTGCCGTTGGTGAACTGCTCGTATTTGTTCAAATCCCAAATCTGAATGCAATCTAAATCGCCCTTTACAATCACTTCGCGCGCGTTGCTGATGTACTTCATCATGTTTTTAGGAATCAGAAAACGGTCGGAATTATCAAAACTACTTTCCATTAACCCGATGGTGAAGCCGCTGGCGAAATGGCGATGCACCGGATTGTATTTATCCAACATCTCAAGTTTTGCTTCTTCCTTTTCCCACGTCTTCATCGGATAAATTTCGAGGCAGTCATCCAACCCTTTTTTCATCATGAATTTGCCATCATCTTCTTTGGGGAATTGCGCGCGCAACGACACAGGCATCTTGATACGCCCTTTGTCGTCCACTGTGCAATTAAACTCTCCTCTGAAGCGGCTCATAATTGAATTGTTGCACGAAAATAATCACGCTTTCCACTTTATGCCACTTTGAACCACTTTTTTGGACAGAAAGTTTTCAACATTTTTAGCAAACAGGCATAAATCAAGTAATGGCAAGCATTTCAGACATTTTAGTCTACATTAAAACCTTGTTGATAAGTAAAAAAATGTTGTTTCCACAGGGTTAGAAACAGCTTATGAACAGAAAATAGGGGGTTACAAACCTGTTTCCACAATTTTAGAAACACTCATGTAGGCTGCAAAAGTTGTGGCAAACTCCATTTTATACAAAAAACAATGAAAAACGGCCAAAAAGGGAGTGGAATGAAGTGGGATAAAAATTCAGGTTTCGCAAAGAATAGACAAGGAATAACCCTGAATTCAATGTAAAGCACATTGGGAAACAAGAAAAAAAGAATAAGCCACAGTTGTAAAACACTGTAACTCCTCATACAATAAACAAAATTAAAACTATGCCAACACCCCGCCTTCTTTCAGTTTTTCCGATTGCTCGGCAACTGCGAGGGCTTCGAGCATTTCTTCAATTTCGCCATTCATGAATGTGTCGAGGTTGTAGATGCTCATATTGATGCGGTGGTCGGTGATGCGCCCCTGCGGATAATTATAGGTGCGGATTTTTGCGCTGCGGTCTCCGGTGCTCACCAAGGTTTTTCTTCTTCCGGCAATTTCTGCTTCATGCTTGCGCACAGCCGCTTCATAAATGCGCGTTTTCAGCATTTTCATGGCATGTTCGCGGTTCTTGTGCTGGCTTCGCTCCTGCTGGCACTCCACCACCACTCCGGTTGGAATGTGTGTTAAACGCACAGCGCTTTCAGTTCTGTTCACGTGCTGACCACCCGCACCACTTGCACGGAAAACGTCCATTTTAATATCAGCCTCATTCACCTGCACATCCACCTCATCCGCCTCGGGCAAAACTGCTACCGATGCTGCCGAAGTGTGCACCCTGCCTTGTGCTTCGGTTTTGGGCACGCGCTGCACTCGGTGCACGCCACTTTCAAATTTCAATGTGCCGTAAACATTAGTGCCTGTAATCTCAATCACAATTTCTTTATAGCCCCCCACGGTGCCTTCGCTGGCGTTCACCAATGTAACATCCCATCCTTTCAACTCGCAAAAGCGAGTGTACATGCGCAGCAAATCACCTGCGAAAATACTGGCTTCATCGCCACCGGTTCCTGCACGAATTTCCAACATCACATTCCTTTCATCTTCCGGGTCTTTGGGAACCAAAAGTTTTTTCATCTCAGCTTCTAATTCCGCTCGCTCAGCTTCCAATTGTTCCATGTCTGCCTTCGCCATTTCACGAAACTCTTCGTCCTTCTCTTTACTCAGGATTTCCTTGTTGTTGTCAATGTTGCTGAGCACCAACTTATACCGCTCATACACATTTACGATTTCTTCCAGCTCCTTATATTCTTTGTTGAGCTTGGTAAACTGTTTCATGTCAGCCGTTGCGCCCGGGTCCATGAGCATTTTACCAACTTCAATAAATCTTCCTTTAAGCGACTCTAATTGTGAAAACATAAAATAAAAACAGGGCGCGAAAGTAGCATTTCAAATGCTATTGAAGCAGAAGCTATTTTGCCTTCAGATTATCCAAAATTTCCTGTTGCCATTTTTCCCACTCGTGCACACCCACCACCGCATTGAAGATTTCTTTGAATTTATCCTGTTTCAGAAAATTGCGGATGGTGCTTTGTGCAGGGTTTGAAAGACGGCTGTTTGGGTTCAGAACAGCTTCAATAAGATTATTCACCAATGCTTCATTATAGTAGTCCACTCGTTCAAGCGCTTCCATAGCTTTTGTTCGGGTTCGGAATTCATAACTGTTTGAGGTAAACTCTACCAGTTTGTTTGCGCTTCGAGCATAGTCAATGGATGCTTTTATCTCATACCATGCAATTTCAACGTTTCGGTTGGTGCCTTGAACGCCCTTTGTAAGTTCCAAAAACTTTGCCTTTTGCTCAGGGAATTGCTTGCACAGTTTCCTGAGTGTTGACTCCATAACACTGTAAGATGAATCGCGCAGCAGCCGCTCATAATTGCTCAACAATGCAACCGGAACAGAATCTATATCCTCCACCGCTGCCCTGCGCACATTCACATCCTTATCAGCAATTGCCTTGCGCAGCAAACTCAAAAAAGGCTCATCCTTTTCGTTTTTCAACTGTCGGATAATTTCAGCCTGAAGCGGATGAAAATCATTCTTTTCAAAAGCGGTGATCAGCACATTTTTCTTTTGTGCCACATCAATGCCGCGCATGGCATAAACTGCATCGAAACGGTCAATGAAATTAGTTGCCGATTGCAACTGCGCAGTGAGGTAGGGCAATGGTTTTGAAAAAGAAACCTTTTTCAAAACGTTGTCGCCCGGGTCGAACAAAACGAAACTCACTTTCTTGTTTAATGAAAAGGAAAAAGTGTCGGCACCTTTCAACCAAAGTTGCTGCGTTTCGCTGCTGCCATCGGTGAAAAGAACCTGCGCCTTAACAGGCATGGTAAACAACTTGCCCGACTCGTTCGGTTGCTGAGTTTGCTGCACATAAAGCTGTAGTTTGCTTTTCTGTGTGGTGTCTAACGTTACCTCAAAAACAGGATAGCCGCTATGATAAATCCATTGGTCGAAAAACCAATCGAGGTTAATGCCGCAGCACTCCATGAATGCGCGCCAAAAATCGTGTGTGTCCACATTGCCAAAACTGTGCTTCTCCAAATAATTTTTCACAGCTTTTCTGTAAACCGAATCGCCCACCACATACCGCAGCATATCAATTACAGCACTGCCCTTGGGGTAATGGCGGCTGCTGCCTGCCTGCGAGTGTGCCACCGGAAATTTATCGCGGTTATCAGCGCCTTTTGCCTGCAGGTACTCATTCCTTCTGTTCCACTGATAATGCGCTTCGCCATACACAGTGCGTGTGAAAAGTTTCGCATAGTAAGTTGCAAAACTTTCATGCAGCCAATGGTGCGTTGCGCTCCATTCGGTTATCAAGTCGCCAAACCATTGATGGGTAAGCTCATGCGCATTGGTGGCAACATAGTTACGGTCTAAAGCCTGCCGCGCATCCTGCAAGTAAAAATCGGTGAAAATGGTTGCCGATGTGTTTTCCATTGCGCCATACATAAAATCCTGAACCGGAACATTTGCATACACTTCCCACGGGTAAGGAACACCCAATTCTTTGGGCAGCCAATCCATCATTTCCTTACTGTATTGATAGGTAGGCTTGAAGGTTTCGGGGAGGTCGGCATAGTAGTACTGACGGCTCACAATGCCATTGTTTGCCACCACATCGCGATAGGCAAATTTGTCAATGGCAAGCATCACCAAATAAGGCACATGAGGTTTAGACATGGCGTAGTGCCAGGTGAAAGTGCCATCAGCATTAGGCTTTTTCGATTTCAATTTTCCGTTTGAAACAACTGTGTAAGCCGAATCGAAAGTGATGATGGTTTCGGTTATCAATCGGTCGTTCACATCATCATAGCACGGAAACCAATGACGGTTATCAATGCCCTGACCCTGCGTCCAAATCTGCTTGCGCGAAAGATTGTTCGGGTCGTTCCAGCCAATAAAATACAAGCCCTTGCGCGGTGATGCGTCATACACCATTTGCAGCGTGTAGCGCTTGCTCCAATTCAACTTTGTGTTGAAACGAATGGTAACTCCTTTATCGTTTGAAGCAAAGCCAACCGGCTTTCCATCCAGCTTAACTTCCTTAATGGCTATGGAAGGTGCATCTAAAAACAGTGAGTCCACATCAGGCTGAATAGGCTGAAAAGTGTAAGTAGCTTTTCCGGAAACCTTACCAAGCATGGGTTGAAAATTCACCTCCAACACCAACTTTTCAAAGTCCACATTGTGCTCGCGATAGCGCCCGTTAGGGTCGGGTTGGTAGCATTGAAGCGAATCGTGAGCGCGAACAAAATGACTGACACACGCACATAAACAAACGGCAAACAAAATTCTTAGCATAGGGTAAATGTAAAAACCACTTCGATTTAATAAACATTAAACATCGCTTCGGGCATCAATCCATAGTTTCACGGCATGTTAAAACAGGAACTTTCGCACATTAAAAACATTGTGTTTGATATTGGGAATGTGTTGGTGGACATTGACTATCAGGTAACCATTGGCGAGTTTCAAAAATTGGCAGAAGTTGATTTTTCGCAAATTGTTTCTTACACCAAACAGGAACAAATTTTTGACCGCTTTGAGCGCGGTGAAATTTCGGTGGAAGCGTTTTTGAAAGACATAAAAAAGTACTTGAAACCGGAGGTGGATGATGATGCAATCATCCGCGCATGGAACAGCATTCTTATTCATTATCCCACCGAAAAATTTGAACTACTTGAACAGCTAAAACGGCAGTATAAAATTTATGCTTTAAGCAACATCAATGCCATTCATGCCACATCGTTAGATGTGGCTGCGCAGAAACTATTCGGCAAAGAAAGTTTTCGCGATTTTTTTCACCATGCATTCTACTCGCACGAAATGGGTGCGCGCAAACCCGAACAGAAAATTTATGAACAACTGCTCAGGCAAGCGACATTGAATCCGGCAGAAACTTTATTCATTGATGACAAGGAGGAAAACACATCTGCTGCTGCGGAATTTGGCATCCACATCATTCACCTGAATGAGCGCGAAAAACTGTTGGAAAAATTACTGTAATCAATCTTTGGCAGCCAAAGGTTCTTGCTTTTCGAAGAAATGCGGATAGTGAATTTTCAGTTCCGACACGAATAAATCATAAGGGAAATCGGCAAACTGTCCGTACTCGTGTAAATACTCCATGTATTGATTCCCATCGGCTGTGAACTGCTGAAAAATGGAATCGTTCTCGCCATCAAAATCCAAAGCGGGCACATTGAATTTCTCGCACAAAGTTTTGTTGAAAGCAGGCGTGCACTTCACCCATGTGCCATCCACTAAAAACTCGTTGTAGCCGTGAAAAACAAACTTATCGCTGCGCAAGCGCTCGCGGAATTTTTCGGTGGAAATGTGATTGCGCACAATGGAAAAACCAAGGCGCGATGGGATGTTCAGCGCCCTGCCACAGGCAGCCAGCAGCAGCGATTTTTCAACACAATAACCTGTTTTGCGCTCAAGCGTGAGGCTTGCTGAAATCATTTTCGGGTTCAGCACCAAATGATAAGGTGAATACAAAATTTCATCGCGCACTGCGTAATACAAATCAACCACCTGCTGTTTCAGCGGCTTTTCAGTGTTGGTTACACTGTTTGCAAAAGCAATCACATTCTGATTGTCAGCATCAATAAATGCTGTTGGACTTAAGTATTCTTCCTCGCTCTTCATCACAAAAAAATTAGCGCACGAAAGTAATCGGATGAACCGAAACTATGGCTTTTGATATTTAGCCAAATCAAAATCAACATCCACTTTGATAATTTCTGCAATGTTCAATAACACAGCTTTAGGAATTTTGATTTTATGGTCAACCAACTTAATGTCAAATTCGCTGGTAACCTTCACAGGCGCGCCATCCTTCACCGTAATCTTCACCGGAACTTCGCGCGGCTTTTTAACGCCATGCACATTCAACTCGCCTTTCACTGTGGCAGTGTAGGTTCCATCTTTTGAAAAATCAATGCTTTCCAGCAACTCGCCATTTAAAGTGCTGTTGGGGTATTTATCACTTTCCATGTAGTTTTCATTAAAGTGCTCCTGCATCAACTTTTGCCTGAACTCAAAACTTGTGTTCGGAATTTTCACCTGCACTTTTTTAGTTTCCGTATCAAACACACATACCGCTTTGCGTGTGGTGGCTTCAATGTCTTCCAAAGGTGTTTTGGAGAAAAAATGAACCTTTCCTGCAGTGGTGGTGAAAGTGTTGTTGTAGTTTTTTTCCTGCGCATTTGCAGCAAAAACAACAACCATTAACATCAGAAACATTTTACTCATAACCTTAGTTTAAAAACCCATTGTTTGCCCAGCATTCCACAATGGCAATTTCAGCATCGGAAATTTTGCCGGTTGGCGGCATGGCAGGCGAACAGGTGTAGCGCATGGTGCAAATTACTTTACCGTTTTGCGTTGCTTGCTTGGCTGTGTTAAAGTCGTGCAGCCGCACGCCACCGTTTGCAATAATGTCGTTGTGGCAACCCGTGCAGTGCGAATCGAAAACAGCTTTCACATTGGCAGTGTAGGAATAAGTTACGGTGCTGTCGCAAACGGTGGGTGATGGCGTTTGCGTTTTGTCTTTCGAGCAAGATTGGAATGCGCTAACGGCAAGCACCAACACAAAAATTACGGTAACAAGTTTCTTCATTTTCTATAGCTGTTTTGTAAAAAAAAGGGTTGATAAAATTTTACCAACCCTTTCAAAACAAAAGTTTTTGCTTTCGGTTTAGCTATGCGTGTGATTTAGTACTTCACCAATGGTTTAAGACTTGCTTTTCCTCCGGCAGAAATTTGAACAAAATACTTACCAGCCGGCAAATCGGCAATGTTGTGAACGCTTTGCAGTGCTCCGGTGTTTTGATGTTCGCCAAAAAGTTTTTTCACCAATCTTCCATCTTCGCTCAGCAAATTAGCGCTCACATATTCGCTACTCAGCAAATTGTAAGAAAGCGTGATGTTTTCGCTTGCAGGATTAGGGAACATCTGAATGCTGTTCAGCGTTGCAAAATCATTCACATTTGTTGCGCTGCCATTGATGCTCACTGCGCGCTTGTAAATCATATCGCCTGTTGAGTTCCCATTTCCATCGGCAAGGTTTGCAGTGGCATAAAAAGTGATAGGACCCGAAACGGTAGCCGGAGCTTTCCATTTAAACAACCAAATCTTAGTTGAACTTGAATTCACATGAGAAACATACTCAATGGTGTTTGCAGTGTTTTTAACTGTTTGGTTTGGGGCAGTAATGATAAACTCACCTGCTTGAGTATTGTTTGATGTTAAGGCTGAAATGCAAAATCCATGTTTAGGTGAACTGCTGGTTAAATTCACGCTCATCACATACTCGGTATTGGCAATTGGAACAAAAGAAGCAGTAGCAGTTTGAAGTAAACCTTGATTGGCTCCAATTTTAATGTCGATTACAGAAGCCCCATCCAACACATTAGAGCCGTGACAGCTTACCCCGTTGGCACATGTAAAATTGTTCACCGGGTCACCCGAAGTTCCGGCAGGACCTGCAGCACTGTTTGTTTTCACTTCAATGGAAGAAAAAACAGCAGCAGTAAAAACAGCAACACCTGCAACAGCGTAAAACTTAAATTTCATAAGCGAGATTGATTTTTTTGATTTCGGTAAAAATATAAATTGAGTTCAAATTACCACCACAGATGCCGAATTGAAATTTATGGTTGCCTTTGGCGGCTACCTTAACAAAGTAACATTGCCACTCTCATTCAATTCTTCGCCATCTTTTGTGATGGCGCGCACCATCCAAACATAGGTTCCCAACGGTTGGGTTCTGCCGCGGTAAGTGCCATCCCACCCCTGCGTTACATCGGTGGTTTGAAACACCAACTGCCCCCAGCGATTGAAAATGCTAAATGCCTTCAAAGTGCGGATGTTCATGTTTTTCACAATTCGGAAAACATCATTCACACCATCGCCATTGGGCGAAAAAGCTGTAGGCAAAAGCAACTGTGTGATGGGAACCACCGTTACATAAACCGAATCAACCGACCAACATCCTGCTGCATTCAGTGCATAGAGATAGTACCACTGTGAGTTTTCGGGTGTGGCAGGGGTGCTAAGTGAAAAGGGCGATTGAACTTTATCGCCCGGAAACCAATAGTAATCAAAGCCATCGGTTGTGCCGCTCAATGTAACCTCAGTGTCGCGAAAAATGGTGGTGTCGGTTCCTGCATCCACTGTTGGAATGTCTAAAACCAAAATGTCAACAGTGTCGGTTTTAGCATAACAATAGTTAGTTACCCGAAGCACATATTGTGTTGAAAATGGCGGTGAAAAAACCGGATTGAAAATGGTGGGGTTAGAAATGTAACTGGCAGGCGTCCACAGATAGCCGGAAGCACCTTGGTCAATCACTGTAAGCGTGGCGGTTTGTCCTTCGCAAATGGGTTTTTCCACTTCTGCAATCAAATCTAAATCGGGGTCTAGAAAATAAACCCGCACCGAATCGGTGCCACTGCATCCATTGGCATCGGTTCCTGTTACCACATAAACAGTGTTTTGGGTTGGGCGCGAAACCGGATTAAAAACCGTGGGGTCGGAAAGCCCGGCAGCAGGCGACCAGACATAAGTAATGCCACCTGTGGCAACCAACATCACGCTATCGCGAAAACTACCCGGACTCAAACAAACAGAGGTATCTTCGCCCGCATAAATTGTTGGCAAATTGTAAATTTCTAAACGTACAGAGTCTGTGTTGCTGCAACCATTGGCGTCTGTTCCCTGCACGGTGTAGGTGATTGAAAAAGTATCTGCCGTTGCAGTGGGAGTGGCAGAGGTGGCATTATCTAAACCGGTGGATGGAAACCAAACATAGCTTACACCGCCCTGCGCTTCAAACTGCGCAAACTGGCCCGGGCATCGGGTCGCAACTTTTGGCGTGGCGGTGATGGTTGGATACGGATTTACGGCAACGCCTTTAAACAAAGTGTCTGAACAACCTTTGTCGGTAGTAACAATCAACCGCACTAATTTGCTGCCGGTGGTGGGGAATGCAAACAAAGGCGAGCGCACGGAGGAGTTGCCAATGCCATCAAAATCCCAACTGTAGGTGGTTATGCCACCCGATGAAACCGTGGAAAGGTCATTAAACAACGAGGGTTGATTTTCGCACACCGCAGGGGCATCAAAGTTGGCAATAGGTTTTGGATGAATGGTAACCGTGTCGCGAAAAGTGCCCGAGCAACCACGCGCGTTAGCCACCGTTAGCGTAACCGGAAATCTACCTGACGAATTGTATTGCTTGGTTGCATTTTGCTGAGTGCTGCTGGTGCCATCGCCAAAGTTCCAAAACCAACTTGTAACAGCGCCAGAGGTAGAAACTGTTCTATCAATAACCGAAATAGTACCACCTTGGCAAACCTCCTTCAAATTCAAGTCAAATTCAAAGCCGGAGAAGAATACCGGATAAACCCGCACAATTGCCTCAGCAGTGTCATAACAACCTTGTCCATCAATTTCTTTACTCACAATTAGTGTAACAATATAAGTTCCCGTGTCAGGATAGGTGTATGTTGGGTTGGTTAATCGCGAAGTATCATCTGTTCTGTTTGGCACTCCAAAATCCCAAAACACATTCACAGGTGTGGAAGTGGGCGGTGGGTTAAAAATGCTGGGACTGAAAGTTATTGAACTGTCTCTGCACTCTACACGATAAACACCCAAGCCGGTTTGAGGGTCAATGGAAGCAGCCGGAATGTTAGCAATTGGGATGTTGCACTGCACCACATTGAACTGAAAATCACGAATGGTAGAACCAATCAGCACGCCATTTTGGTATTCATCCACTTGCACACCCACCACAAACTGTCCTTGAGTGTTTGGAGTGCAGGTAAGAATGCCCGTAACCGAATCAATGCGCATTACACCCAAATCCAACGGGTCGCTCAAAGGATTCTGCGGACTGAAATTGCCTTGATAAACAACAGCAGTGTATGGATATGGCTCAGTAGGGCAACCGCCAACACCACTTGAGTTTGGGCTTGGGTCGGGGCAAGATGCAAATGCGCCATCAAAAGGAGCCACTAAACTATACCTCAGAACATTTCCATCGGGGTCGGTGGCAGAATGGTCAAAAATCAACGGAGCATTGTTGCAAATGAAAATTGGCGGAAAGTTTTTAAACCGCGGTGAATTATTTGCGCTGTTGGGAACAAGTGTGGTTCCCGGAATGTGCGCCACGTAGGTTGCTCCCTGGTCAGGAATGATGTTGTTTATCGGATTACGGCAGCAACGTTGATAAATTAAATCATACCCACCTTGCAATGGCGGCAAGTTCACCTGCGCTGTGTAAACCGCTTCTTCCACACACACACTTGTTTGCACAAGGCAGGGGTTGTTCACCAATGAGGAAAGTTCGGTTGAACCCGGAAAAGGCATTGGGAGTTGCGTAATAATGTTGCCACCGGCATTTTTGATGGTAACATATTCAAAAGCTGCAAATGGCGCACAATTCACACAAAAGCAATCGCGATACAACTTTAGCGTAATCCTATACTGATTACTGCCGAGAAAATCGTAAAATAACTCACCACCAACCAAGTGCGAAGCCTTAGTTGATAATGCCAGCAAAACAATCAGCAAGAAGGAGTAAAAACTTTTATTCAACGCCCTAAAAATATCAAAGTGTTCAATGAAAACGGCTAAAACTTGTAAAAGGTTGGGAGCTTTCAACGCGTTTATTCAAAATCAATCTTATCGGTAAAATTATATTCGCAAAATAAATCAAGGTAACAATGGAATTTCTGAAAGACTTATTCGCCTTCATGATGGAACGAAAAAAATGGTGGCTGATACCTATGATAATTGTTTTGCTTTTGGTGGGCATTTTGGTGGTGATTGGCGGAGGAAGTGCAGCAGCGCCATTTGTTTACACCCTCTTTTAAAGCAAAATCGCGCTGAGGTGTTCAGCGCGATTTTTGAGGGATGCTTTGATATTAAAAGTCCTTAACGTTTGTGTTCTTTTTATAGGCTTCGGCATCCTGCCAGCTGCTTTCAATGGTCAAATCGAAGCGTAAAAACTCATATTGCTTCAAAGTGAACGTTACATCACGCACTAACCACTGATACATGGCTACGCCATCCACAGTTCTCTCGTTCACATGCTCGCCAAATTTGAACTTCAAAATAAACTTCATTTGCTCCGAGTCTTCCTTCGGACCCTCGCAGAAAACTTTGTAGAAACGGTTGTCGTCATTAAAAATGTAAGCCAATTTATTTAAGCGAACATTGCCGATGTTCAGCGGGTCACCTTTCAGCACAAAAGCATTCTTCACATTCAGCGAACGATCTTTGATGAACTCCAGCTTCTGCCCGTCACGGTAGGCAGAATCTAATTTTGAACCCCAGTAAATATCGCGGAAATCGGTTACGGAAGCGCCTTCTTTCGACTGTGCGGCAACAAACATTACTGATGGAATAACCAACAGCACAAGCAATAATTTTTTCATTTAGCTGATTAAAAGTTGATTGATAGAATGCGGCAAAAATGTAAGGTTTAAAGTGTGCCTGCAACTTTCAGTTGTTATGAGATGATGAATAATTGTGGATAAGTGTGTAGGTTAAACAAAACAACCAAATAAAAAGCCGTCTGATTACTTTCGCCATGTGAAAAAAAGTTTGAACCCAAATTTCAGAGCATACGTGCAAATGCGGATTGATGCCAACAAGTTTGCGCCATTCCTCGGTTTTGAAATCACCGAAATCAATGAAGGCGAAATTGCTGGTGAGTTAGATTTTAAACCGCATCATCAGCAGCAAAACGGCTACTTGCATGGTGGAATAACTTCGGCAATTTTAGATATGGTAGAAGGTTTTGCCGCCTACAGCATGGTGCGGGAGGGCGATTTGGTGTTCACCGTTGAAGCTAAAATTGCATACCTGAACCGCGGCATGGGGAAAAAATTTTTTGCAAAGGGCTGGGTAATGAAACCCGGCAAAAGATTTCACTTCTGCGAAGGGGAACTTTGGTATGAAGATGATGGCGGCAAAAAAATTATTGTGGCAAAGGGAAGCGCAACCATGGCGGTTATTCCTAAAGAAGAAGCATAAAACCATGACAGCTGCACAAAAAATATGGGATGCTTTGGAGGCAGTGAAAGATCCTGAAATTCCGGTGCTTTCGGTAGTGGATATGGGCATCATTACGAAGGTGGAAGTCAATGGCAATCATGCCAATGTGGTGATGACACCAACTTTTGTGGGTTGCCCCGCCATTGATGTGATGAAAAAAGATATTGCCTCGGCTGTGGAAAATGCCGGCTTCGTTGCAAATGTTACGGTGGACTTTGAAACCCAATGGAACAGCAACTTAATGAGTGATGCTGCAAGAGAGAAACTGAAAAAATTTGGTATTGCACCTCCATCGGTTCACGAAGGCGAACTAACCGAAGAAATGCTGAACAAAGTGAAATGCCCGCATTGCGGCAGCAGCGACACCACACTGAATTCGCCATTTGGCTCCACACTTTGCCGCGCCATCAGGTTTTGCTTCAGTTGCAAACAAGGATTTGAACAGTTCAAACCAGTGGTTTAAAAAAAAGCCCGATACAATCGAGCTTTAAATCAAGGAAGCATTCCTTCCGGTTATTTACAAATCAAATTTTTAGCACATCAACGAAACCCCCACCGGTGCAGGCAATTCCAATGGTGGAGCTGCAGGTGGAGCTGCAGCCGCCCTTGCAGTGCGGTGTGGCGGCATCACCTCGTGGTCAATCGGGCTGCTGCTTGAAAATTGGTAAAAGTTAATCATAGTTTCTCAGTTTACTTGTTCAGATTAAGGCATTCAGTGTGTTACTTTACGACCATGAGCAAGAAAAGGTTTCAATTGCACCACATTTTCCCTGAAAACTAAATTTTATTTCCCCTACCTTTCATTATTGACTTTAGCAGATTATCATTGTAAATTGAAAAAACTATTTTTGGCAGGAAACTGAATTTCACTGAACTAAATACATTGGCTGGCTATGAAGCTGACTTTAGATAAAAAAGAGCGTTTGTGTCATGTGCGATTGCACGAAGAAAAGTTGCTCAGCAACCTTGCCCCGCAACTAAAAAGCGAATTGGTTTACCTGAACACTGAAGGTTACCGCAACATCATCCTTGACCTCACCGAAGTTCAATTCATTGATTCATCGGGCTTAAGTGCATTGCTGGTGGGCAATCGCCTTTGCAAAGAATCGAACGGCACCTTCGTGCTCACCGGTTTGAATGCACAAATTTCCAAGCTGATTAAAATCTCGCAGTTGGAGCCGATTCTTAACATTGTTCCAACAGTCAGCGAATCGGTGGACTACGTGATGATGGAAGAACTTGACCGCGATTTGCGCGGATAATTTGCTTTCTCTTACTTTTATTTTCGTTTGATTGAGTGCAGTTTGATGTAACCATATTGGGAATAAACGGAGCCATTCCGGCTTACAACCGTCATCCTTCTGCACAGGTGGTTACCTACAATGGTCAAAATTTTTTGGTTGACTGCGGTGAAGGCACCCAATTGCAAATGAACCGCTATGGCATTAAACGCGGGAAATTAGATAACATCTTCATTTCGCACCTGCATGGCGACCACTATTTCGGATTGATTGGCTTAATCAGCTCTTTTCATTTGAATTACAGAACCGCGCCTTTGCACATTTACGGACCACAAGGCTTGGACGAAATTATCAATGCCCACCTAAAATGGAGCCAAACATTGCTGCGTTACGAAATCTATTTTCACCCGCTTAGTGCAAACAAGCCCAAAGTGATTTTTGAAGATGATTTGTTAAGCGTGGAAACTATTTTACTGAAACATCGCCTACCCACCACTGGGTTTTTGTTTCGTGAAAAGGGAGGAAGAAGAAACATGAGGCGTGATAAAATTCAGGAATACAACCTTCAGGTGGATGACATTCTGCGCATCAAAGATGGGGGAGATTATGTTACGCCCGATGGCAAAACGATTTTAAACAGCGAACTCACTTCAGCCCCTCGCCCACCCCGCAGCTATGCCTACTGTTGCGACACACTCTATAATGAGGATATGTTGGAACAAATCCGGGGTGTGGATTTGCTTTATCACGATTCCACTTTTGCTGAAGAACACAAAGAGCGCGCAGAAGAAACCATGCACACCACTGCAAAAAATGCCGGAGTTATTGCAGAAAAAGCAAATGCTAATCAACTGCTGCTCGGGCATTTTTCGGCTCGCTATGAAAACCTTGAAGTGTTGCTAAACGAAGCAAAAAGTGTTTTCCCCAACACAAAACTTGCTGCCGAAGGCGAAACTTTTCCGGTGGGATTAGATTAGATTTTTGAATTTCGGCAGCATAATTTTCCTCATGAAATTTCTTCAAATTTTTCTCCTTGTTGTTGTTCTAAACGCTTTGCTACAAAAATTCTTGCCCTGGTGGGTGATTGCTCCGGTTGGTTTTGGAGCAGGCTACTTCCTGAAAAGCAATTCACTCACAGGTTTCTTTGCAAGTTTCGCGGGTGTTTTTGTGCTGTGGGTTGGCTATGCATTTTACTTAGATGCCGGCAACAACTATATTCTTTCCACTAAAGTAGCGCAGGTGCTTGGCGCACTAACGGGCGGCTCCAGAGTTACTTTGCTGCTGCTCACCGGATTGACTGGCGGATTAGTTAGCGGGTTGGCTGCATTGAGCGGGGCGCTTGCACGAAAAGCTTTTACATCCTGACAAAGCATTGTGTAACTTTCACAAAGCGAAAGTTGCTTTTGCCATCGCTGTAAGGCATTGCTGCACAGCCCGTGTAGTTGAAACTTTTATTCAATAAGTTTTGCCTGTGACCCTCCGATTTGTAAAAGTCATCCATTATTTTTTGAGCAAGTTGCAAGTAAGTTACTTCATTGTTTAAAAACGGATAATCGTGAATGTTCTCTGCCATTAAAACATTTGTGATACCAAACAACTTCATGCGTTGGTCGGGGGCTCGCAACTCTGAGTTCTTTGCATTAATGTGGCTGTAAAAATTCCGAGTCACCATTTCATTGGTGTGAACTAAAGCTGCATTTCGCAACGCTTCGGAGTTGTTCATCATTGGCGACTTCTTCATCAACCGCAGTTTGTTTGAAGCATAAAACAAGCAGGCGTTCATTACGTGCAGATTAAATTGGTCTGCATTCACTTTTTCGTTAACCTCAGGCAACTCTTCAAAACGCTGCCAATCGGCTTTCGTGTAAACCTCATGTTTAAAAAAACTATCCTCGCCAAAGCCCTTAATGTCATTCAAATACTTTGTGGGATTGATTGGCAAAAGCGGAAGCAGCAGCAATGCAAAAAGAAACTTCATGATTCTGAATTTAGTGTGATGTGATACGAATGCATAACGATTACAACAGCTTTATGGTATTTTAAATAAATATGCTTTTGATATGGCAGTTGCGCTCGCATTGATATACATTTTGCTGCTGGGTTTGCTGGTATGGAAAAATAAATTCTTTCGCATTTCAGCCATCAGCAGGGTATTTGTGCTATTGGCTTTTGCACTAAAAGTGCTTGCTGGAATCGGGCTTACCGCAATTTACACCTACTACTACACCGACACTCAAAATGCCGACATCTATAAGTACTTTTTTGATGGTTTGAAACTGAAAGCGCTCGCATTTCAAAATCCTAAATGCTTTTTGCAACTCTTTTTTGAACAAACCTCCACCATCAGCTGCGGCATTGAAATGAGATATTGGGATATCCCGTTTACAACCGGATTTTACAACGATAACCGCCTACTGATAAAAGTGAATTGTTTGATGGCTTTCATTTCAATGAACAACGTTTTTATTCATTCCATTCTTGCCTCGTTCATTGGCTTCTCAGGCTTGATTTTACTCATTAAAACTGCCCTAACACTCAACCCCTCCAAAGCAAAATGGTATGGCTTGATGCTGTTGTTTTTTCCATCACTATTGGCATGGACATCGGTGGTGATAAAGGAAACTTTTTTGCTGCTGTTGCTGGCAGTGTTTTTGTTTTCAGTCGTAACCTACTTCTATGGCAGTAGGAAAACGCTATACCTTTTTAGTGCGTTGGCTTCGCTGCTTGCGCTTGCTTTCCTGAAAGTGTATGTTGTGCTGTGTCTTTTGCCTTGCCTTGCAGCATTTATGTGGGTGAGGAAAAACGACAGTTCCTTCATTGTATTCATAAAATATTCGGCAATATTGATTGGCTGCTTTAGTGTTATGGCTTTGGCAGACAACTACATTCTTAAACACAAACTATGGATTCGGCTTGCATACAAGCAATATGGCATGGTGAAACTTGCAGAATACGAGAGCGCTAAAAGTGTGATTACCATTCCTCCGCTTTCATTGGAAACCAACCAAAAGGCAACTTTTTTTAAAGCAGCAGCAGGTGGATTTTTCAACGCTTTTGCTCGCCCGAATTTGATTGACCGACAAAACCCGCTGCTGTTTATCGCAGGCATTGAAAACTTTCTGCTACTGATTTTTTTGATATTCAAACTTCTGCTGTATCGTGCACATCCGCCTGCAAACCTGAATCAACTTTTCTTTATTGTCTTTTTCTGCTTGCTCATTCTAACCATAACCGGCATCACCACTCCGGTATTGGGCAGCTTGGTGAGGTTCAAAGTGCCTTACTATTGCTTAGTGTTGTTTATTTGAAAACACAGCAACTATTTCGCAATCAAGTTTGAAAACAACTTAAACGCGCCCGGCACTCCGGCAGGCAACTGGCGGAAAAATGAAAGCCCAGTGTAAACATATCTTCCACTTCCATAGTCGCAATAAATTAAAGCATTGTCATTGGATTGTTCTCCAGTGTCTTTCATCCGCAAGAGCGTTCGGTAATTTACATCCAGATTATCGGGAAAATACAAGCCGCGCTCCTGAACCCAACCATCAAAATCTTTTTTGGTGATAATGTTTGGTGAACCCAGCAGCGGAGATGAAGCATTTAAAAATTCCACTGCCGCATCTTCTTCAGTAACTCTGTCTCTCGAAATTTTGAATGGGTAAGGTCCAAGATTGTCAGTTACCAAACGCTGGTTAGTGTTGTATTGAACCAATAATCGCCCGCCATTTTTCACATAATCCATTAAAGCCTTCGATTGATTTTTCAGGCGCGATTCCGTGTTGAAAGCGCGCACGCCAATCACAATGGCGTCAAACTTTTGCAGTTGGTTTTGCAACACATCATCATCTGTAACATCGTTCACATTCAAACCCATTTCTGAGAGCATGGCAGGAACTTTATCGCCCGCACCGCTGATGTAGCCAATGTTTTTTGAAGTGTTTTGCAATGGCACATCGGTGAGCTTTGCGGTGGCATCGCTGAAAAGCGGTAGCACAGGCACATGGTCGTATTTTATCTCGGTGAAACTGTGCTTGTAAGTTTTACCCGATGTGTTTATGCTGGCTGACAAAGTGTAAACAGTGTCAATGGGACGCTTTGCGGGAGCCTCTATCTCAAAACTGACAATTTGTTCATCACCATCATTCATCAGCATAAATGGAAGGGTAGAGGGATTGCACTTCCATCCGGCAGGCAATTGAATTGAAGCAACTCCTGCAACATCCCTCTTAAATGATTTCACTTTCAATTCCACCTGCTTTTTGTTGCCATTAGCAAGTACACTCACTTCCTTTGCAAAACTTATGGTTGCGGGAGGCGCGATGTAGAGTGGTTGATAGACTTCTCCTTTTGCAGGGTCAACTTTTTTGAATTGAACTGGTAGAACCAAACTGAATTTTTGACCACGCACCTCCATTTCAAGTGTTGCAGAAATTGCAGGCTCGTTCTCAGCATCACCTATCAACTTTTGGCTATTCACCACAAACATTCCGCGCTGTGTTTTTTCTTTTAACCAATAAGGTTGAGATATAGCCGCCTTATCTGAAATCCGAATGGTTTCGGCACGTGAAAATTGTTTGCCCGATACAAGAACAGAATCAATTGAAAAAACTTTTTCAGCCAACAAAATCTTTTTCAAAACAAACTTTTCAGGTGAGCGATTGATAACATTAAACGTGATGCTAATGGTGTCTTCCACCGCAGCGTACTGCCTTGCACAAATCGCCTCAGCATAAAACCCTGCACAACGAAAAATCAAATCCTGAATTTGCTTCTGCTTATTCTTTTTCATCACTTCATCAACAGTAACGGAAGATTCAATTTGACGATACAATTCCAATAATGCCGGAATACTTTCGTGGGGTTTACGAAAATTGAAACCTGCAACAATAGCTTTGGCTCGCTCATCCACTGCCTTTGAGGCAAAACGGGTCATCGAAACATTTACATCATCCATCAGCGATTGCTTCGGCTCGCTTCCTTTGATGGTTTTAAAATACTCTAACTGACTTGAGCGATTGCGCGCTGTGCCAAATGCCTGACTGCTGTGGCAACTGCGACTTTCGGCTGCTATTTCACCATAGCTTTTCCCAAGCAAAGTGTTGAAGCCACCCACATCAATTTTGAACTGCTCGGGCGAAGTGGTGTTTCGATTGCCGAAACTGAAAGTGTTCCAAAGCAATCGTTTTGCCTGCCATGTTTGCACATGCTTCAACTGCTCGGGGAAACGCCTCATATCGGCAGCGGCTTCAAAGGCTTCTTCGGCAATGATGGCTGAAGCAGTGTGATGCCCGTGTCCACCTTCGCCTGTGGTGGGGAAACGGCAAATAATCACATCAGGTCTGAAATTTCTAATCACCCAAACTGCATCCGCCAACACTTTTTCTCTGTCCCAAAAACGAAAAGTTTCTTCGGGGGTTTTGGAATAGCCAAAATCGAAAGCGCGACTGAAATACTGTTCGCCACCATCAACTTTTCGTGCTTGCAACAGTTCATGTGTTCTTATCAAACCTAATTGTTCAGCCTGTTCGTTACCAATTAAATTTTGTCCGCCATCACCGCGAGTAAGTGAAAGATAAGCTGTGCGGTAATGCAATTCATTGGTTAAATAACTAATGAGTCTTGTGTTTTCGTCATCGGGATGAGCAGCGATGTAGAGTACGTTTGCACAAACTGGCAAGCCTTCAAGTTGATGAAGCAGTTGAGAAGAAGTTTGAGCAGGGGAATTGAAATTAAGTAATGACCAAAGACAAATGACCAATGACCAAGGGCTTATTACATACACTGAGAGTTTATCGCAAAAAGTCTTTTGTCTTTTGCCCTTCGTCTCTATTCCACTGCATATCATTTCAACTGTTTTAAGCATATTCGAAAACTACTTTTTCAATTTAAGCAAGCAATATGGCACAACACAACGAAACCGGAAAATCGGGGGAAGATTTTGCGGTTAACTTTCTGAAAGAAAACGGACATGAAGTTCTTGCTCAAAATTTTCGCTACGGTCAGGCGGAAATTGATATTGTTTCAAAGCATGCTAACCTTATCGTTTTCACTGAAGTGAAAACCCGTTCCAGCGATAAATATGGCTTCCCTGAACAAGCTGTGAGCAAAGTAAAGCAGAACCACATCAGCAAAGCGGCATCCTTTTTCATGGAAAAGCGGGGTTTCAAGAATGAAGTTCGTTTTGATATTCTAAGCCTCACTAAAACCTACGAGGGCTATGATGTACATTGGATTAAGGACGCCTTCTTTCCGATTTACTAAAACGCTTTGTTTGATGCTATCAAATGTAAGTGTTTGATAGTATCGAATTAAAGTGTATTTTTGTGTCAAACAAAGTTAGGATGTTAGCACAAAGTCACATAGCAGAAGTTATAGATACTCAAAACGATTTCTGGCGAAAAAAAGATGCCGGAGTAGAGCGCGAAGCCCTGTCAAAACTTAAGATTCACAAAAACTTTGCTAACGTAATTACCGGCATAAGACGTTGCGGCAAAAGCACTTTGCTGCTGCAACTCATGAACGAAAAATTTCCGAGTGCCGTTTTTTTAAATTTTGAAGACCCACGCTTAGCCGGCTTTGAAACAGATGATTTTAGGAGGTTAGATGAAGAATTAAAGAAGCGTAAAGCTAAAACGCTTTTTTTCGATGAAATTCAAATGCTCGAAAATTGGGAGCTATATGTACGTCAAAAGTTAGATGAAAGCTACCAAGTGGTGGTAACGGGTTCCAATGCCACTTTGTTGAGTAAAGAACTTGGCACAAAACTCACGGGCAGGCATTTATCCTCTGAACTTTTTCCATTCTCCTACACAGAATTTCTAAAACTAAAAAGATGGAAGGATAGCCCACGGGCAGTAAGCAATTACTTGACTGACGGAGGTTTCCCGGAATTTTTAAAAACAGGTGAACCGGCTATTCTTCACCAACTTTTAGATGACATATTGCTGCGAGACATAGCTGTTCGCTATGGAGTGCGCGATGTAAACTCATTGCGCAGATTGGCTGTCTATCTCATCTCCAACATCGGGAAACCGGTTTCGGCAACCAACCTCACTAAGTTATTTAACATCAAGGCGGTGAGTACCATTTTGGAATACTTCTCCTACATGGAAGATGCTTACATCGTTCAGTTTGTTCCAAAGTTTGGCTACTCGCTGCAAACGCAAATCCGCAACCCGAAAAAAGTATATGCCATTGACTTAGGATTTTTCACCCACAACTCGGTTGTTTTTACAGAAGAACTTGGCAGGCGATTGGAAAATTGTGTTTACCTGCATTACAGAATGCTTGGCATGGAGCTGTTCTATTTCAACGAAAAAAAGGAGTGCGACTTTATTGTAATGAACAAAGAAAAAGTTCGTGAGGTGGTGCAAGTGTGCTATGAAGTAAATGCCGATAATCTTCAACGCGAAATGGATGGAATAATAGATGCGCTGAATTTCTTCAACATGAAAAGAGGGACGATTGTTACCTTCAATCAAAGTGATGTTTACAAAAAAGGCGGAAAAGAAATTAGGCTTATCCCGGTTAGTGAATTATTGCAAAACCACTCATTGTAGTTTTAAACACCACGCATTTTTCACAAATAAAGTCAACTGAAACAAACGCATCCGGCAACCGTTGTAACAGTTTGTCATTTGGAATTGTATTTTCGTTTGGCAATAACCTATTGATAATGAAAAGAAGAATCACCATTCACCGCGAAGGGCACAAAACCTTGCTTGTTTCGGGCTTAGCGTTGTTGGTTTTAAATGCCCTCATTGCTTATCTGTTCAGCAACCCAACTGTTTATTGGATAACAGGTGGATTCTCACTTTTAATCCTCGCAGCCTTTGCATATTTTTTTCGCCTGCCACACCGAGAATTAGTGGTGCACGATAGCAAAGTAATTGCCCCTGCCGATGGAAAAATTGTGGTGATTGAAGAAGTGGAAGAGAAAGAATACTTCAATGACAAACGCATTCAGGTGAGCATTTTTATGAGTCCGGCAAATGTGCATGTAAACCGTGCTCCTTTGGCAGGAACGGTTACTTATCAAAAGTATCATCCGGGAAAATATTTGGTGGCGTGGCATCCGAAAAGTTCCGAAAAAAATGAACGCAACACGGTAGTTATTGAAACAGAAGAAGGTGTTGAAGTATTGGTGCGTCAAATTGCCGGAAAACTTGCACGCAAAATTCGTTGGTATTTGAATGAGGGCGATGAAGTACCTCAGGGTGGTGAACTTGGTTTCATAAAATTCGGCTCGAGAGTAGATTTGTTTTTGCCGGTTGGCACAAAAATTGATGTATCCATTAAACAAAAGGTAAAAGGCGGAATCACAGTGATTGGCACCTTGCCCGAATAATTTTTTTAAAACACAAACAACAATGAAAATGAAAAACGTAATGATGATGCTTATGCTGGTTGCGGCAACTTTTGCTGCATTGGCGAGCCACAACCACGATGGTAAAAAAGGAAAGAAACACGCTAAAGCCCACAAAGAATGCACCAAGGGCGCTCAGTCTGCCGATGGCACGGTGCCGGCATGTTGCAAAGCAAAAGCCAATGGCGCAAAGGCTGCCGATGGCGCTCCTGCGAAGTCGTGTGCCGGAGCAGCCGAAGGCAAAGCTTGTTGCAAAAGCGGTGCAGGCGCCCAGCATCATGGCGAGCATGAGCATAAAACCAACTAGTGATTAGATATCTTCAAAAAGCGGACAATTGTCCGCTTTTTTTATGCCCGAAAGTCATTTTGTTTCAAAATTTTAGTTTCGCTGCCATGCAAGTATTTAACAACATCATTGAAACCATAGGGAACACCCCTTTGGTGCGCATGAACAAAATTGGTAAAGGCGAACTAAAAGGCGACATTCTGCTGAAAGTGGAATACTTCAACCCGGGCAACAGCATTAAAGACCGCATTGGCATAAACATGGTGGAAGAAGCCGAGAAAAACGGACAACTGAAAAAAGGCGGAACCATCATTGAGTGCACTTCGGGCAACACGGGAATGGGTTTGGCAATAGCAGCGGCAGTGAAAGGCTACAAGTGCATTTTCACCACCACCGACAAACAATCGAAAGAAAAAATTGACATCCTGCGCGCATTGGGAGCCGAAGTAATTGTGTGCCCAACAAATGTTGACCACCATGACCATCGCAACTACCACATGGTAGCCGAAAGATTGGCGCGAGAAATTCCTAACTCGTTCTTTGTAAACCAATATGAAAACCTGGAAAACAGAAACGCACACTACAAATCCACCGGACCCGAAATTTGGAAACAAACAGACGGAAAAATAACCCATTATGTAACCACCATTGGAACCGGAGGAACTGTAACAGGAACGGCTCAATTCCTAAAAGAAATGAACCCAAACATTAAAGTAATAGGCATAGATGCTTATGGTTCAATTTTAAAAAAGTATAAAGAAACCGGAGAGAAAGACATGCGCGAAGCATATCCATATTTAATTGAAGGCATTGGGCAGGACATTGTGCCGGGCAACTTCGATTTCAGTGTGATTGACCAGGTGGAACAAGTTTCTGATAAAGATGCCGCACTGATGTGCAGGAGGCTTGCACGCGAGGAAGGAATTTTTGCAGGCTATAGTGCCGGAGCGGTGGTGCAGGGAATTTTGCAACTGAAAAACGAATTTAAAGAAGGCGATGTGGTGGTAGTTATATTGCACGACCACGGCAGCCGCTACATTGCTAAAGTTTACAATGATGATTGGATGCGCGACCGCGGATTTTTAAAAGATGAACCCGTGAATGCAAAAGCAATTACTGAAAGAAAGCAAATTAAAGAGCTGGTTTATGCAACAACAAACGAAACTGTTGCCGAGGCATTTCAGAAAATGAAAGAGTTGAGTTTAACGCAACTGCCGGTGGTGGAAAACAACGAGCCGGTGGGCAGCATCACCGAAAACATGATTCTGCATCTGCTGATGGAAAATCCATACTACCGCGACAGTTCAGTTGGCAAAGTGATGGGCAAGGCTTTTCCGGTGGTGGAACTGAATGCCACAGCCAACGAAATTTCAAAGCTGATTTCAAAAGCCAACACTGCTGTGATGGTGAAAACAAACACCGGTGATTGGAGCATTATTACCGAGTTTGATTTAATTGAAGCAATGGCGTAGGGCATTTCGGAATGCCGATTTCAGATTTTTAGAAGCGTTGATTTGAAATATATTGACCAAATCGGGAACGAGGTTTACTTGAGCGATGCGCCTAAGCGCATTGTGTCTTTAGTGCCTTCGCAAACAGAACTGCTACACTATTTAGGTTTAGAAAATGAAATGGTGGGCATCACGCGCTTTTGCATTCACCCAAAGCATTGGTTGGAAAACAAAACTGTGATTGGAGGAACAAAGCAATTCTACTTTGAAAAAATTCTCAGCCTTCAACCCGATTTGATTATTGCCAACAAAGAAGAAAACTACAAGGAAGGAATTGAGCAGTTGCAAAAACATTTTCCGGTTTGGACAAGCGACATTTACAACCTGAGTGATGCGTTGCAAATGATGCAACACATTGGTTCATTAACATGCAAGCAACATGCCGCAAAAACACTCACCGAAAAAATCAATTCGTCATTTAGTACCTTGAATGGAGCCGGCAACGCAGCGCCACTAAGGGTTGCTTATTTCATTTGGAGAAAACCCTACATGATTGCCGCTTCCAACACTTTCATTCATGATATGCTTGAGCGTGCAGGTTTTGAAAACTGCTTCAAACATTTGCAGCGTTATCCTGAAGTGTCCTTACAGCAGTTACATGAAACGAAATCTGATGTGGTAATGCTTTCATCTGAGCCTTATGCTTTTGGCGAAAAACATTTCGGTGAGTTTCAGCAAGCCTGCCCCGAAGCAAAAGTGATGTTAGTGGATGGAGAAATGTTTAGTTGGTATGGAAGCCGATTACTGCACAGTGCGGATTACTTTCAGCAGTTAAATTGCAGTCTTTCAAATTTCATCCAACATAAAACGCCTTAGCAGATTCAAGCCCGTGTTTGCACTTACCCGAATGTTTTCCATGCGAGATGGAAAAAAATGAAACTTTCGGGTGATGATTCGGTTGCGGTTGCCCACTGCAAAACACACCGTACCCACAGGTTTTTCGGGAGTTCCGCCATCGGGTCCGGCAACACCTGATGTGGCAATGGCGTAGGTGGCATTTGTTTTATCCAGCACGCCTTGCGCCATTTCAGCCACTGTTGCTTCGCTCACTGCGCCATGTTGCAGCAGTGTTTCGGGCGAAACATTCAGGCTGTTTGTTTTCAAGTCGTTATGGTAGCTGATGATTCCGCCAAGGAAGTAAGCCGAGCTTCCGGGAGTTGATGTAAGCAGATGCGAAAGATAGCCTCCGGTGCAGCTTTCTGCCACCGCCAGTGTTTGGCTTCGGGTTTTCAGCATGTTGCCCATGTGTTCATGCAACGAAATTTCCACATCGCTGAAAACATACTCGCTGATGGTGCTGCTCAGTTGATTAAAATAACTGCTCACTTCATTTTCATCGGCATTGTCGTAGGCGCTCAGGCGCAGTTTCACCACACCCAGTTCGGGCAAGTAAGCAAGTTTGATGTGAGCGGGCAGCGATGCCTCAAAATTTTTGAGCAGGTTAGCAATGCTCGACTCGCCCGCCCCTGCCGTCATCAATGTTTTGTGAATAATTTTTGGCAGCATGAAGTGCTGCTTCAAGCGGGGCAGCACCTGCGTTTCCATCAGGTGTTTCATCTCGTGCGGCACACCGGGCATGGAAACAAACACCACGCCATTTTCTTCAAACCACATGCCCTGCGCTGTGCCGCGCATGTTTGGCAGCATCACTGCATTTGCCGGCAGCATGGCTTGCCCTCGGTTCATTTCCAACATTTCTTTGCCGCGCTTGGCAAAAATCTGTTGCATCCGCTCCCACACTTCATCATAAAAGGTGAAACCCACGCCAAAAAACCCGGCTAATGTTTTTTTGGTGATGTCATCTTTGGTTGGTCCAAGCCCACCGGTTAACAGGACTATGGATGATTGACTTGATGCCAGCTTCAGCGCTTCGGTAATTTGCGCAGCATCATCGCCAATGGCAAAGCGCTGATAAACTTTTATTCCGATTTTGTTTAGCTCTTGCCCGATGAATGCGCTGTTGGTGTCCACTGTTTGCCCAATCAGCAGTTCATCGCCAATGGTGATGATGGTGGCGGTTGTAATCATAAATTCAATTATTCAATATCAGTCCAACAACAGCAGAATGGCGCAGTTGTTGTGTTTACTTCACTTTTATCCTGTCTTTCACAATGAAGGCGGCAGGGTAAATTTTTATCACCTGCTGAAGAAATGCCGTTGCTTCAAGGCGGGTTTTAAAGTCGCCTAACCTGAGTTTATAGTTTGGCTGTTCATACTCAATATAGGATGCAGCACTTTCAAAATCACGGTAAAGCTGACTCTTAGCTTTGTATGCTTCTTCTCGGTTTGATGTGTAAGTAATTTGGATTCTGTAGCCTTCTTCAACATCCACTTTCTGTTGATACTGGCGATATTTTTCCACTAATAAATCCAATGCTTCATCCTGAACAACTTTCACCCGTTCCTGCGCACGGACAGCAGCGCTGAACAGCATTGCAACAAAAAAAACGAGCATCACGCTCACACTTTTATTCATCATACTCATTGACACTTTTGAAATTCTACCGCTCATTCCTTAATCAACTCTATGCCTTTTGATGTACCGATTCTTTCGGCTCCTGCACTGATGAGTGCCTCGGCAAATGCGCGGTCGCGAATGCCTCCGCTTGCTTTTATCTTTATTGTTTTTGGAAGGTTTGCCCTCAGCAATTCCACTGTTTCCACTGTTGCTCCTGTTTCTGTGAATCCGGTAGATGTTTTCACATAATCAACGTTTAACTCAGCGCATAATTTACACGCTGTAATAATTTCATCTTTTGTAAGCAAACCGGTTTCCAAAATCACTTTCAATTTTCCACCGCGGAGTTGAATGATGGTGGCTGCGCTGGTGAGTTCATTTTTCAGATAGTTCATATCGCCCGCCTTCAGCGCAATAATGTTGATGACCATGTCAATTTCATTTGCGCCTTCATCAATGGCTCTGCGCGCTTCTTCCACCTTTGCAGGTGTGTGTGCGTAGCCCATCGGGAAGCCAACCACAGTAGCAATTTTCACTTCGCTTTCTTTCAGCCACTGCCTGCATTTGCGCACAAAATACGGAGGCACACAAACGGCTGCAAAACCGTGTTTGATTGCTTCGTCACAAAGCTTTTTCACTTCCGCCTCGGTGGTGTCGGGCTTTAAAATGGTGTGGTCTATGTGAGCAGCAAGATTCACTTTCCGAAAATTTGAAATCGGAAGTTAAAAACATCGGCTAAGAAGCAAAATTTGACCATAAAAACTAACAAGCAGCACCTCGGTTAATACTTCATCACCTTCACTGTGCGCGAAGCGCCAGAGTTGGAAGTGATGAGCAACACATACATTCCGGCAGGCAACTCTTCGGCATTGATGCTGTGCTGATGGAAAGGCATTTCGCTTTGATGCTGGAGGAGCAAACGCCCACCGGGTTCATACAATTTCACCGATTGAAGCCCGCCATCGCTGCTGATGAAAAACTTGTCGGAGAAAGGATTGGGATACACACTGAATTGCCAAACTGCACCCGGCTCGTCAATGCCCACTTCGGTTTTTACAAAGAAAATGGTGGTGGCAGCGGTGCATCCCGATGCATCGGTGATGACCAAGGTGTAAGTGCCGCTTTGGGTGGGTTGCAGGAAAAACTCGTTGGCGCCAGCCACGGGGTTGCCTTCAAAAAACCACTGATAGGCTGCTGCCGGAGAAGCAATGACGCTATCGCCCGATTGCGACAGTTGGGGCTGCGCAGGGCTTGGGTTCACCGAAACAGGCACTGCGGCACTGGTGAAGGTGCAAGCTCCGCCAACTGTTACCACCACGGTGTAATCTCCCGAAGCAGCAGGCGAAAAAGTGGCTTGTGTTGCCCCGCCAACGGGCGCATTGTTTTGCTGCCATTGGTAGGTGAAAAGTGCGTTGGTGTCGGTGCTGAGGGTTAGCGCATCGCCTGCGCAAATGGTAGTGTTGCCCAAAGTGTTAACCTGCGGAGGTGTTCCGTTTACGATAGCAACGGGTGTGGCAGGCGAAAGGTAAACACAGCCAAAAGCATCCACCACTTCCACTGCATAATTGCCGGTGGCAGTGGCGGTGAGGGCATCGGTAAGTTGACCTGCAATGACGTTGCCGCCTTCAAACCATTGGTAGGAAATAGGCGATGAGCTGCTGACATTCACTGCCGTGAGGTTAATGGGCGAGCCATCGCAACTGGTGGTTGAGCTTGCCTGAATGCTGTGAACAGGGCGCGACACATTGATTACCTTGATGGTATCGGAAATTTCGGAATCGCAAACATCGGCAACCACCACGGTGTAGTTACCATTGGCAGTAACCAAAAGCGATGAAGTGTTTGCGCCCACAATATCCACCCCGTTGCGCTGCCAGCGGTAGGTGTAGCCGGCAACATTGGGTGTTTGCAACACAAGGCTATCGTCAGGGCACACAAAAACCGAATTGCCAACCGAAAGCGAAGGGGTAACAAAACTTACTGCGGGTTTCGCCATGGAGTCAACGGTTAAACTAATGGAAGCTGTTTTGAATGCACAGCCGTTGTTATCCTTCACCAACAGTTCGTATTGCCCTGTGGAAGGGGCAGCAATTGCTGAGGCAGTGGCACCCGCTATGGTGTCGCCATTCAAAAGCCATTGATAAACAAATAGCGACTGCCCCGAAGTGCTTACGGCATTAACCGCCAGCGGACTGCCATCGCAACTTGATGTTGCAGGCGCATTGAGCGTGTGTTCGGGTTCGGGAAGCACGTTGATGTTCAACACAGATGAAGTGAGCAAACCACACACGCTTGAAGTGGTGAGGGAGTAAGCCCCTGCCACATTTGCTGCAAAGGAACTGCTCACCGCATTGGGGATGGGCGCACCTGCAAGATTCCACTGGAATGAAAGCACAGCGGTAGTGTCGGTTGTAAGCAGCAGATTTTCGCCTTGGCAGAAAGAAGTATCACCAGAAGTGTAAATCATTGGCGGAGTAGCATTGCCCGAACCAATCACTTTTTCGGGCGAGCGATACAAACAACCGAACTCGTCCACCACTTCCACTGAATAGTTTCCAGGGGCGCTCACCACAAGGTTATCTGCTGCCTGACCTGCAATGGCATTACCGCTTTCGAACCAACGGAAAAGCACCGGAGTGGAACTGCTAATGTTGTCAGCCGTGAGGCTTACGGTTGCGCCCAAGCAAACAGCATTTGCGCTTGCCAGCACTTCGTGAACCGGACGCGCAACGGTTGCCACTTTCACGGTGTCGGAAATTTCAGTGTCGCAGGTATCGGCAACCACCACGCGGTAATTGCCGCCTGCCGTAACATTCAGCACCGGATTCACAGCGCCCGGAATATCCACTCCGTTGCGCTGCCAGCGATAGTTGTGCCCTGCAACCAGGTTGGTTTGCAAACGAACGGTGTCATCGGGGCAAACGAACACCCACTTGCCAACCTGCAAGGAATTGGTAACCACATTCACTTTGGGAATGTCAATAGAATCTACTCTTAGCGGCAATGGCGGGGTTTTGAAAGGGCAGCCGATGTTATCGCGCACCAGCAATTCATATTGCCCGGTGAAAGGCGCAGTTACGTTTGGCGCAGTGGCACCCACAATGGTGTCGCCATTGTAAAACCACCGATAAGTGAACGGACCAACACCGGCACCGAAAACCGAATTGATGACAATGGGGCTGCCATTGCAAGTGGATAGTGAAGAAGGATTCAGCGTGTGCACCGGCTCGGGGCGCACCGTAATGTTTACTGCCGAAGAAGTAGCTGTGCCGCAAAAATTGGAGGTTGAAAGCGTGTAAGCACCACTCACATTGGCGTTAATACTATTGGAGGTGGCGTTGGGAATAGGTGTTCCTCCCCTATTCCACTGATACTGAAACGGACCGATGTTGCCATTAAGCGTAACGGTTTGATTAGCACAAACAGTGGTGGGACCCACTGCTGTGATGGTGGCTGTAGGGTTGGGATGAACGGTGAAAGGACCAAAGGTGTCGCCCACCACTTGGGGCGAAGTGGTTACAATGCGCAGGTAATAATTGCTGCCGGGTTGTGTGTTGGCAGGAATGGTGGCGTTGATGGTGCCTGAGTTGGTGGCAATAACCGAGCCAATTTGCACCGGACTGGCAAAACTTCCGCTGCTGTTGGAAAGCTGCGCCCTGAACTGATTGCCCGCCTGCAAAAATGCCGATGGGTTGTAAGTGCCCGACTTGGTGTAGTTCACCGTAACCTGCGCCCCCGGGCAAACACTGCCGTTGATGGCATTCACCACTACACCCATTTTTCTGTCTTTGAAAAAAATCTCATCAATGGTTTCAATGCCCAAAACTGTTGTGGTGTTGATTTGCAGAATAGGCACATCTTCATTTTTAGCTATCCACTTGTATTCGGTAACCTTTACGCGCGGGATGGCAATGCCGAGGCTTACTGAGTCGCGACCAAAAATTTCAGACTTGGTGCGCAGCACACTGAATGTGCCGTAGGGGGTGGTGAGCGTTCCCCATCCATCCACCACAGTTTCTCTGCGCTGCGAATAGGAAACTGCAGGCAAACCCGGCACTGAAATATCGTAATCGGAAAACGAAGTGTGACTGTTGCCAAAGTTCATCGGGAAACGATAAATCACATCGTTGTTATTCAGGTTGATGGGAACGGGTGCGCCCAGCAATTCGCCACCATAGCCCACTTTTCGGAACTCGTTGTTGTTCTTGAAATAAAATGTGTAAGGATTGGCAACACCCAACAACTGATTGAAAGGAATATCAGAGCCTTCCAGCGCCATGTTGGCACGGTTGGGATTGAGGAAAATATCGAGATAATAAAGGGAATAAACCACTCCGGTAGAGCCAACGGTGCGGTAATCAATTTGCTCCTGACCGTTGTTGCGCAACTGCGAAAAATTCCATGTGAAGTTGGCTCCGGTGGCAGAAAAATTCAATCCCAACGGAACATTTGCGCGGTTTACGTAAACTGTTTCACCTGCATTGGCAAAATCATTTTGGTTAACCGTAATTTGGGCTTGCAGCAAATGGCAAACACTCAGCAAAAACAGGAACGCAGCGGAAAAATTCTTCACCCTTTCAATTTTTAGTTTTGAAAAAAAATCGGACGCGAAGGTAAGTTCCAAGCAATTAAACTTTTGAACTAAATCCTTAAAAAGCTAATGCAGATAAGGCTTTTAAGAAAAATATAGAATTGCAACCCGCTTGTGCCGGGCGCTGAGCGGCAGAAAGAACAGAACAGATGGCTTAACCCACTTTAGTTCTGCCAATGCTTTCGTAGTAGAAACCAAGCTGCTTCATTTGGTCTAAACTGTAAACATTGCGTCCGTCAAAAATCACATGTTCTTTGAGCAGCGATTTAATTTTATCGAAATCGGGTGAGCGAAACTCGTTCCATTCGGTAACCACCACCAAAAAGTCTGCGCCTTGCAAAGCGTCATATTCATCGGTGGCGAAATGCACTTTATCGCCAAAAATCTGCTTCACATTTTTCATGGCTTCGGGATCGTAGGCGCGCACTTGGGCACCGGCTTTCAGCAACTCTTCGATGAGGTAGAGTGCCGGAGCTTCGCGGATGTCATCGGTGTTGGGTTTGAAAGCCAAGCCCCACACGGCAATGGTTTTGCCGCTTAAATCCTTACCGTATTTGTCAAATATCTTGTTGGTGAAAAGTTTGCGCTGGTTGGCGTTCACGTCCATCACTGCATTCAGGATATTGAAGTTGTAGCTGTGTTCTTTTGAAGTGAAATGCAACGCCTGAACATCCTTCGGGAAACAACTTCCGCCATAGCCAATTCCGGCATAAAGGAATTGCTTTCCAATGCGCGCATCGGTTCCAATTCCTTTGCGCACCATGTCCACATCAGCGCCTGTTTTTTCGCACAGGTTGGCAATTTCATTCATGAACGAAATTTTGGTGGCAAGGAATGCGTTGGCGGCATACTTGGTGAGTTCGGCACTGCGCTCGTCCATAAAAATAATTGGATTGCCTTGGCGCACATAAGGCTCGTAAAGTTCCTGCATCACTTTTTTGGCGCGCTCCGAAGTGGTTCCAATCACCACCCGGTCGGGCTTTAAGAAATCCTGCACTGCAACGCCTTCGCGCAAAAACTCGGGATTGCTGATAACATCAAATTCTACTTTGGCATTTTTCGCCACGGCATTTTTCACCCTCTCGGCAGTGCCCACGGGCACCGTGCTTTTGTTGATGATAATCACATAATCGTTAATGATATTCCCAAGCTGCTCGCCCACACCCAACACATATTTCAGGTCGGCACTGCCATCTTCGCCCGGGGGGGTTGGCAAGGCAAGAAAAATAACCTTTGCGCCTTCAATACCCTCTTTCAAAGAAGTAGTGAAACTTAACCTTCCGTGTTTCACATTGCGCTCGAAAAGCAAATCGAGTTCGGGTTCAAAAATTGGCACCACACCATTGCGGAGTTGTTGTACTTTTTCTTCATTGATGTCAATGCAGGTTACATGGTTTCCTGTTTCTGCAAAACATGTTCCGGTTACCAAACCCACATATCCTGTTCCTACAACTGCTATTTTCATGATTTATTATTGATGAATGATTATTGGTTATTGTGCAAAAAAAGCTTTCACAGTATCAGCAATATACTTCAACCCTTCCTCCTCAAACTCGGTGTGAATAGGCAGCGAAACCACATTTTCGCTGAGGTGCTCGCTTAATGGAAAGTCGCCTTTTTTCCATGTTCCACTTGGGTTGTAAGCCTTTTGCAAGTGCATGGGCGAAGGGTAATATACCATTGTGGGCACACCTCTTTCTTTCAGAAATTCACGAAACGATTCCCGATTTCCATTCTTCAACTTCAAAGTGTATTGATGAAAAACATGCGTGGAATTTTTTGCTCTGAAAGGCGTTTCCACTGCATCAATTTCAGCGAAAGCAGCATCGTAAAAGTCTGCAACTTTCCTCCGTGCCTCGGCATATTCATCTAAGTGCTTCAATTTCACATCCAGCACTGCAGCTTGCAAAGTGTCTAAGCGGGAATTGATGCCCACCATTTCAAATTCATATTGCTTGCGCTGACCATGATTTCCTACCATGCGCAACTTAGTAGCCAGTTCCTCATCGTTGCAAAAAATTGCTCCTCCATCGCCATAACAACCCAAATTTTTTGAAGGGAAAAATGAAGTGCAACCAACGGTGCCTATGGTGCCGGCTTTTTTAGCTTCACCATTGCTGAAAGTGAAATCAGCGCCAATGGCTTGGGCAGTATCCTCTATTACATAAAGATTATGCTTTGCCGCAATTTGCATGATGGCTTCCATGTTTGCACATTGACCATAAAGATGAACCGGAACAATGGCTTTGGTGCGTGGGGTGATGGCAGCTTCAATTTTTGTTTCATCAATGTTGAAGGTGTCGGGGTGAACTTCAACAAAGACCGGAGTGAGTTTCAGCAAAGCAATCACTTCAACAGTTGCCGCATAAGTGAAAACAGGAGTTATCACCTCATCACCCGGTTGCAGGTTCAATGCCATCATGGCAATTTGAAGTGCATCGGTGCCGTTGGCGCAACCGACAACATGCTTGCAGCCTAAGTAAGCTGCAAGGTTATCTTCAAACTTTTTTACCTGCGGACCTTTGATAAAGGCAGTGGTGTTGATGACTTCGGCTATGCCTGCATCTACTTCGCTTTTTATTTTTTGGTATTGACCCGCAAGGTCAACCATTTTTATTTCTTTCATTTTTTGGATTGAACGGGCGCGAATATAGAGTATTGAATAATTATACTGCCTTGGTGAGTACATTTGACAAAGTGAGCAGCCCAAATCCACTGTAAAATTTAACTTACAAGTGCGCTCACTGAAGCGTCATATTCATTCATTACTTTTTCCCAAGCATATCTTTCTACCCATTGCCGGGTGTTCATGGCACGGAGGTATTTCACATCCATAATTCGCTTTTGCAGTTTCACCAAAAAATCGTCCTCGTCATAGAAGAAAGTGTGGTGGTAGTTTTCAGGAATATGTTCAGGGTAAGCAAGCCGATTGGGAAGCATCGGGACAGTGTTGCAAAACATGGCTTCCACCACACTTGCTCCAAAAAAATCCTGCTTGGCAGTTACAGGCAGCAAGTCAGCTTTCCAAAGCCATGCAGCATATTCTTCCTCGCGCTCGCAGAAGCCCCAATGCACGATTTTTTCAGTTAAAGTTTCTTTGGCAGCAGCAAAAATTTCAGGTGTGTTTGCAAACGATTCCCCCAGCACTGCAAGGCGAAAATCAATGCCACGTTCATGCAAGGTTATCAGCGATTGGAAAAACAATTCAGGATTTTTGTCATACTCCCAGCGATGATTCCAAAGGATTAAACAGCGCGGAAACTTCTCAATGTTTTCAGGCTTTAAATTTTCTAACCTGCCTAAATTCAACCCAAGCGGAAGGACTTTGCTTTTTGCTTTTATGGCATCAACAGTTTCACGATTTTGATAGTCGGGAAAACGATTTAAAAACTCCGGCAAAGCAGCAAGAAAAGAATTTTGGTGATAGGCTGAATTAAACCAAACGGCATCGGCTGCAAGCGCAGAAGTGTAATTGATAAACGCATAGTGATTATCGCGTTTAAGCTGCACATCAGCATCAGTTTTGCTCCATGGGTAGGTGAGTTGATTTTCGTGAAAGTAAACAACAAAAGGAGTGTTGTGCGTGTGTTTAGCTGTCAGCGATTTAAAAAGCGCAACATCGAGCATATCGGTTGCCACAATTACATCAAACCTGCAATTGGGCAATTCAAGAAACATTTTTAAAAGCGTTACGGCTGCCCCGTGCATGCGCCATTTCCAATGATAGCCGGGCAAAGTGAGCAAAACAATTTCATGCTTGCTGTGCTGCTGCCACCCCTCAGCCCACTGCTTGTGCGAGCCTGTAAAAAATGGTTCTATGAGTAATAATCTCATATGCCAATTGGTTGCTTAAACTTCCAACAATTGTTGCACTAACTTATTAGTGATTTTAGGGTCGGCTTTACCTTTGCTGGCTTTCATCACTTCGCCCACAAACATGCCCAGCAAACCTTTTTTTCCACCCTTGTATTCAGCAACTTTTTCAGGGTATTTTGCCAACACTTCTTTTACCAACAGTTCAATCATTCCCTCATCGCTGCTTTGCAACAAGTTGTGTTCTTCGGCAATTTGCAGTGGCGCTTTGCCGTTATCCACCATCACCGGAAAAATTTTGGTTGAGGCAACACTAAAATTGGTTTTCCCCTCATCAATAAGCGCAATTAAATCGGCTATCAATTTTGGCGATGTTTGAAAGGCATTTATTTCTATCCCGTTTTCGTTCAAGTAGTTTTTCACCGGACCCAGCATCCAGTTTGATGCCGCTTTGTAATTTTGGGTGTGCGCAATAATTGCATTAAAGTATTCGGCAGTGAACTTATCATCACTCAGCAAGCGGGCATCATATTCAGGCAGCCCATAAACTTTCATGTATTCCTCCTTCAGCTCTGCCGAAAGTTTTGGCATCAACGCCTTCACGGTGTTGATGTATTCATCGCTCAGCACCACGGGGGGCAAATCAGGTTCGGGAAAATAGCGATAGTCGTGGGCGTGTTCCTTGCTGCGCTGCGAAAGCGTGATGCCATTCACGGCATCAAAACCGCGTGTTTCCTGCACTAATTTTTCGCCCGCTTCCATGGCATCCACTTGGCGCTTAAATTCAAATTCAATGGCGCGCTTCACATTGCGCATACTGTTCATGTTTTTCACTTCGCTGCGCGGATTGTAAGCCGTTGAACCTTTCAGCCTCACCGAAATGTTGGCATCGCAGCGCATGCTACCTTCTTCCATGTTGCCATCGCAGATGCCGAGGTAGCGAACCAATTTTTGAATTTCATTCAGGTATGCCATTGCCTCATCGCCACTGCGTATATCCGGCTCGCTCACAATTTCAATCAGCGGAACACCTGCACGATTCAAATCCACCAATGTAAAATAAGGGTCGAGGTCGTGAATGCTTTTGCCGGCATCTTCTTCCATGTGTATGCGGGTAAGGCGAACCGATTTTTTTTTACCGTTCAGCTCAAAATCTACGTGTCCGTTTGTGCAAATCGGGGTTTTATCCTGCGTAATCTGATAGCCCTTGGGCAGGTCGGCATAAAAATAATTCTTGCGCGCAAACTGGTTTTCGTGCCTGATTTCCGAGTGCGTAGCCAAGCCAATTTTCACGGCAGATTCCACCGCAGTTTCATTTACCACAGGCAAGGTGCCCGGATGCCCCAGCGAAAGCGGACTTACCTGTGTGTTGGGCGAAGCGCCAAATGCAGCGCTATCGGCACAATACATTTTGCTTTGGGTAGAAAGCTGGGCATGAACTTCAAGCCCCACAATCACTTCATATTTGCTGTACTTATCTTCACTCATAATGCCGCGCAAATCAATAAAAACTTTGGCAGCGTTGGTTATTCAAGAATATACAAAAAATCAGGCTGATGCTTTTTGCCTGATAAAGCGCCTAAATGGCTGCTCAATAAAATGGTAAGTTGCCAGCGAAACTGCCAGCACCACCAAAATGGCAAGGCAGAAAAAGGATAGCGAAAAAGCTTCACCCGACAGCATGGTGAAATGATACAACAACCAAAACACAACCGGCAGCACCAACATGTGTGAAAGGTAGATGCTGTAGCTGATTTTACCTCCATAGGCAAGCAACTTTACTATCCAACTATTTTTGGGGAACACTGCCTTCTGTGTGCTAAAAATTAAAAACGGAGTAATGGCTGTTGCATACATGAAATAGTCGAATCCATTAATGAACCTGCGATGAAAAATAAACATCAGCGCAATCAACAGTAAGCCGATTTGCGAATTATCCTTTGAAGCAATTTTTTCAATGAAAGAAAGTTTGTGATGTAAGAAAAAAGCAGCCAAAGCCCCTACCATTAAACAATCCAAGCGAGTGAAAAATATCAGGTTTGAAAACCTTGCCGACAGCAGCTCCAAACCCTCCACTACTGAAAGCTGCGGCACTCCATAACGCAAGATGTAAAAGCCGATAAAAATTCCAATCATCCATTGCACAGCGCGTTTTGCCTGCAACACAAATGGAATGATGAAGTAGAAAATCACTTCAATGCCAATGGTCCAAAACTGAATGGCTGCGGGAATGGCTTCATTAAAAAACAGATGATTAAACTGCGGCATCATGATGATGAACAATGCAAGTTTCTGCCAAAAAAAGCTGTGCAGTTCTTCTGTTTCTGCTTCAAAATAAAAAGCCGAAAAATTGGGCGCAATAAAGAATGCAGAAAAAGTCATTACATAATACAACGGTAAAATCCTTGCAGCCCTATGAACAAAAAACTTCCTCAGCGAAAAAGTTCCGGCAGCAACTTCCTGAAGCAGCAGTTTAGTGATTAGAAATCCGCTGAGCGCAAAAAACATTGCCACGCCTGCTTTGCCGGTTTCATACATCAAAGAATCCGACATCAACCCATCGCAACCACGCAACTTCAGCACGCGCGCGGTGTGCCCAACCAACACCAGCATCGCTGCAAAAAACCTCAGTATATCAAATGCAGGAATATAATTTCTCAAAGCGCAACAAAGTTTTAATTAAATCCGGCAAATGCTAAAATTCAGCAATGGCATAAAACCTCCTATCATTGCACGGCTGCAAGCAATGTAATTATGAGCGATGTAAAAAAGATAAAACCGCAACTCAGCAAAGGAACACGCGATTTTCTGCCATATGAAGTGGCGCGAAGAAACTTTCTTTTGGAAACCATTGCCAAAGTGTTCCGCAAATACGGCTTTCAGCAAATTGAAACGCCCGCCATTGAGCGATTAGAAACCCTGACCGGAAAGTATGGCGATGAAGGCGACAAGCTGCTTTTTAAAATTTTAAACAGCGGTGATTTTTTGAAAGACACGCCTGCAGAAATTCTGGCAGAAAAAAATTCGCGCGCTGCGCTGTTGCACATCACCGAAAAAGGTTTGCGCTACGACCTCACAGTGCCATTAGCACGTTATGCAGTGCAACATCAGGATAAATTAGCTTTCCCGTTTCGGAGGTTTCACATAGGTCCGGTGTGGCGTGCCGACCGTCCGCAAAAAGGGCGCTATCAGGAGTTTTATCAATGCGATGCCGATGTAATTGGCAGCGAGAGTTTGTATAACGAAGTGGAACTTATCGCCATTTTCAGTGAGGTATTTCAGGCGTTACAACTCAATGATGTTTCGCTGAAAGTTTCAAACCGAAAAATACTTGGCGGGCTTGCAGAACTGATAGGAGCCGAAGATAAATTCACATCGCTTACCATTGCCATTGACAAGTTAGATAAAGTTGAAAAAGCCAAGGTGCTTAACGACTTGAGCGAAGAAGGTTTTACTGAAAATCAAATTACCTCCATCAACAATTTTCTTTCCATTGAAGGCAGCAACACAGAAAAAATTGAATTGCTGAAAACCTTCTTTTCACAAAACCACACAGCGCTGAAAGGAATTGAAGAGTTAGAATTTGTACTCAAACACTCGAAACTCGAAACTCGAAACTCGAAACTGGTTATTGATCAAACCCTTGCGCGCGGCTTGAATTATTACACAGGCTTTATTGTTGAAGTAAAGAATGAATCGGGCAGCCTGCGCAGCAGCATTGGCAGTGGCGGACGCTACGATAACCTCACAGAAATGTTTGGCGGCAGAAATATGCCCGGTGTGGGCATCAGTTTTGGCATTGAACGCATTTATGATGTGATGGAAGAACTGAATTTGTTCCCTGAAAGTGTTTCGCAGCAAGTGAAAGCGCTGGTTGCTCATTTCGATGAACCAACACAAAAATTTGCTTTCGAGCAACTTCAAAAACTGCGCAGCGAAGGCATAGCTGCCGAAATGTATCCTTCGGTTGCAAAGCTGGGAAAGCAGTTGGATTATGCCAACAAAAAATCCATTCCTTATGCCGTCATCATTGGCAGTGAAGAAATGGAAAGTGGCTTGCTAACGCTGAAAAATCTTTCTGAGGGCACTCAGCAAAAACTGACCGTAGAAAGTTTGATTGATTTCCTGCGTTAAGGATAGGTGGATTTGCTTCTGCGTTTGTTGAACTTTCTTTGCCACTTGTTTGCGCCATTCAAAACAGTGTACCCCCTGCCAAAAACCTCCTTTTGCTGCACCGAGAGTATTGGTGAATACCAAAATTCTGCCACGCATCTTTCTTTGGTAATGTCTAATGTGCCGTAACCATGTTTTGTGAACTGGTTATACAAATGATGACGATTCCATCCTTTGCTGATGCTTTGCACCGCAGGGATTAATTCTTTTGGAATGCCCGCTTCATCCATGTTGCCGCGTGTGATGCTGGTGGGTAAAAACTCAACACCTACCGCGCCCTCGCCCGTACGTTTGTTGTATAATTTTTTGCTTTTGGGAAATGGTGCCAAATCAATAATGTAACTCATGTGCATGTCACCCGACAGCACAACAATGTTGTTGACGCCATTTTCTTTTATGTAATCATAAAGCCGTTGGCGGTCATGAGGGTAGCCATCCCACCCGCCCGGGTCGAAATACAATTCATTACCCGGAAGATTCAAAATTTTCGCGCCTTTGCTTTTCATCCAACTGCCCATCATTTCCTGACTGCCGATTAAATTCCATGTTGAAGTTGAGTTCAGGAGTTGGGCTTTAAGCCATGCATCCTGCGCATTGCCAAGAATGGATTTCTTTTCAGGTTCATAAAATTCTTTTCCCCTAAACAGGAACATGTCAATCATACTCAGTTGCGCCAATGCGCCAAAACGAAATGAGCGATAAATTCTTTCGGGCTTTGAGCTATCCGGCATTCGGATGGGTAGGTATTCATAAAATGCTTGAATGGCATCTGCCTGCGTGCCGGGTTTTTCACAATCTGTGTCATGATTATCCCAAATCACCATCCATGTTTTTTGTTGCCGCGCTGCACGCAAATCGGGGTCGAGCAAATAGTAGGCGTGGCGCTCGCGCCATTCGGCAAGGCTTGCCACATCTTTCGGCTTTGCACTTTCCACTATGCGCACCTTTTCGTCTTTATCGGCATAGTCGTAGGCATAGTCGCCAAGATGAACCATGAAGTCAATGTCGGGGCGTTCGCTGATGCGCCTGTAGGCATTGAAAAAACCACTCCAAATGCTTGAACACGAAGCCACTCCAAGTTTTACATGTTCAACATTTTCGGGTGGCAAAGTTTTAGCGCTGCCTATGGCTGAAAACTTTTCGCCAAAAGAAAAACGATAGAAATAATCTGTTCCAGGTTGCAAGCCATCCACATCTACTTTCAGGGTAAAATCTGTTTCAGCAGAAATTTGAGCCGTACCCTGGTTTACAAGTTTTGTAAATGCCGGGTCTGTTGACATTTGCCATTGCACTTCAAGCTGTTGCTGGGCGTTTTTTTCAGGTTGAATCTTCGTCCAGATAATGACCTTGTTTTGCAGTGGGTCGCCCGATGCCACTCCATAAATGAATGGCGCATAATCAATATCGGGATAGATGTTCAGCGCATAATCAACCACCTGAGCCGGCAGTGAAATGAAATGCATCAATAGCACTCCAACCCAAAAAAACACACGACTAATCACCTGCGCAAGATGATGAAAAATTCCTGCTGTGAAGTGGAGTATTTTGCTAGTGTTGTTTCGCTAACTGACCAGACAACCTTTTTCACCGCTTTTCGTAAAAATGGGTTGGGCGAAGTGTATCTGCCCGCGAAAAGTGATTAAAAAACTAACATCCTCGCTTGTGGCTTTATGCCTGTTTGCCGTTGCCGATGCGCAGTTGCTCATCAATGAGTATAGCCATCGGAACAGCAAAAGCATTGCCGATGAATTCGGCAAACACAGCGATTGGATGGAACTCATCAACAACACTTCCGGCTCGCTGAACTTGGGCGGCTATTCGCTGAGCGATGACAGCACAAAACCCGGCAAGTGGCATTTCCCTAAAATTGCTTTGCGCCCGCAAGAAAAATTGCTGGTGTTTGCCAGCGGGCGCGACAAACGCTTTGCCACCCACCATTGGGAAACAGCCATTTTCAGCCACAACATTTGGAAATATCATTTGCCTAATGAAGAACTTCCAACCGATTGGAAAGAAGTGAATTTCAACGACAGCACATGGCTTTCGGGTGTGGGCGGCATGGGCTTGGGCGATGGCGATGACGGCACCATTATTCCGCAGGTAACAGCAGTTTTTTTGCGTAAGAAATTTGTGGTTGCCGATTCTGCTTCATTAGCCGAAGCGGTGCTTCATGCCGATTATGACGATGCTTTTGTGGCTTACCTGAACGGAGTGGAAATTGCGCGAAGTTTGATAGGCGCACCGGGCGAGTTCACGCCATTCAATGCTTTCCCCATTGCACAACACGAAGCCACCATGTATCGCGGCTTGCCTGCCGAAGCATTTTTCATCAGCAACGAAAAATTGAAAAGCATTATCAGAAACGGTGAAAATGTTTTGAGTGTGCAGGTGCACAACACCTTTGGCAGCAACGACATCAGCAGTAATTTTTTCCTTTCGTTCGGCATCAATTCATCGCAGGAATTTTTCAGTGCGCCACCGGCTTGGTTTGCATTGAAAGGCTCCAGCTTTCACACCAACTTCAAATTGGCAACAGGCGAAACCATCAGCGTTTTCAACACTTCCGGCAATTTGATTGACAGTAAAAAAGTGGCGGAACTGAGCATGGACAACAGCGAAGGACGCACCACCGATGGCGCAAATTCATGGTGTGTGTTCACTGCACCAACACCCATGGACAGCAACGAAAAATCAGTTTGCTTTTCGGGTTATGAAGCAACTCCGGCAGTGTCGTTGCAAGGCGGGTTTTACAACGGAGCGCAAACAGTTTCGGCAACAGCCTCGCCAGCATCCATCATTCGCTACACCACCAACGGAAACATTCCAACGGAAACAGACCGGGCATTTGTGCACCCGATAAGCGTTGACACCACCACCGTGCTTTCCTTCCGCGCATTCAGCACAGCGGGCAAGCTGCCCAGCAAGCCGGTGAAACACACTTACTTCATCAATGAAGAAGATTTCACACTGCCTGTGATTTCCATTTCCACCGATGAGGCAAACCTGTGGAGCGACTCGGCAGGCATTTTGGTGAAAGGACCAAATGCAAGTTCAGGTTATCCGTTTTTTGGCGCAAACTTCTGGCAGAAGTGGGAACAGTTTTCGCACCTTGAATATTTTGATGCGGCAAAGCAAAAGCAGTTTGCGGTGGACTTTGGTTTGAAAATTCACGGCAACTGGAGCCGCGGACAACTGCAAAAAGGGTTGCGCGTTGACCTCGACCATAAATATGGTTTCCCGCTCATCCACCACACTTTGATTCCCGACAAACCGCAACTCACCAAGTATCGCGCATTCAACCTGCGCAATGGCGGCAACGATTTTTATGGCAGCCGCTTTCGCGATGCGGTGATGCAGCGCAACATGCGCCACACCAATGTTGACTACATGGCTTATGCTCCGGTGGTTGTTTTTCTGAATGGTGAATACTGGGGTTTATATGAACTGCGCGAAAAAATGGACCAGCAATATCTGCGCTTCAATCGTGGCGCAAACCCCGATGCGGTGGACTTGATTTCTTATGACCATAACCTCGGCTTTCAGGTACACAATGGCGATGACTCGGCATTCTATGATATGTTATATCGCATCACCTCCACCGACCCTGCCGATGATGCCAACTTCTATCAGTTGCTGAACAATCACCTTGACCTGCCCAACTACACCGACTATTTCGCCACCGAAATTTTTTATGCCAACAGCGACTGGATGGGCGAATGGACGAACAACATCAAATGCTGGCGCGAAAAGAAACCCGGCACCAAATGGCGCTACATGCTTTGGGATTTAGATTATGGCTGCGGCTTTGTGCACCCCGATGGAAATGTGGCAATGAGCAAACCCACCGATGTGATGTGGAACCGCGCACGCAGACCTGTAATCACCAACGAACATGCGCGCCTTTTCAATCAGGCAATTCAAAACATCACTTTCCGCAATTATTTTTTGAATCGCTTTGCCGATTTGATGAACACGGTTTTCAAGCGCGACACTTTTGAGCAACATGCCACCCAAATGCGCGATGAAATTGAACCCGCCATGCAGCGCCATCATCAGCGGTGGGGCGGCAACCTCACTTCGTTCCACAACACGGTGGACAGCATGATTTGGTTTGTTACCGAGCGTCCGCAACATGTTTATCAGCACGCCATCACCGAATTTGGTTTGAATAAAACTGCCGAAATCACCATTGATGCCCAACCCGAAGGCACCGGGAAAATTTTGCTGAACACCATCACCCCCGAAAACCTGCCGTGGAGCGGACTTTACTTCGATGGAGTGCCGGTGGCGCTGAAAGCAATTCCGGCTGATGGCTATGAATTTTCACACTGGCAAGCAAACCAACTGATGCAGCAAAACACAGTGGATTCCTTTGCCGTAAACCTTTCGGTGAACGACACTTTTGTGGCGGTGTTCAGGAAAACGGAAATTGTTTCAGGCGTGAAAACCCTTGCTGCCGCTGCGCCTTATCAGCTCCTCAACCTGCCGAATGAATGGCAACTGAATTTTGCAAGTGATGAAACTTTCACCACCACCGTGTATGATGTGTTGGGTAAAAAATGTTTCAGCGCCACTGCCGAAAAAAACGTGCGCTTGCCCAAGTCATCTTTAGCCAAAGGCGTTTACCTCATCGAAGCCAACAACGGCAAACAGAAATTTACGATGCGGGTGGTGAGGGAGGATTAGGTTTTATTATCTCAAATCTCCATTCTCATCGAACAAGGTTTCATACTCAACAACTTTGATTTTTCCATTTTGATAATCAATCACGAAAGGAAATTTGCCCTTTGGGATTAGGGAAAAATCACAATTCTCTTTCTTCAGAAAAGCCACCTTGTAGTCAGCAGGGAATATACCGTAAATGTATTCCCTAATAAGTGCTTTGTTCAACTCGGAATCTCCATTTGAAAGCACCAAAACAATTAACTGTTGATGATCAGCTTTTGGATACTTTGCGAGTGAGTATAAGCATCTAGTACAAGAAGGTTGATTGTAAACAATCAATCGAACATTGGAATCAGCACTAATGCCTGAAACATTTTTTAGGCAACTGTCTATGCTTAAACTAATCGAGAGGGTGAACAGAAGTGGAATCACTTTATTAATTTAATTACATCAAAACACTCTACTCTGAAACCTGGTTGATTTGATTCAAAGAATTTTTTCTCCTCATCACTTATCTCTTTTTTAGTTCTGCCATAATATGAAACGTTAGTGCCACGTGTAATTGACACAAAATAATTTGAATTAAGCAGCACAATAGGGTCGTTAAGGCTTATCGGGTAATTTAATTGATTTACAGTGTCGGTATCTTTTAACTTAGATAAGTCAACCCGATTTTCCTTGTAAGATAGTTTTTGTGTCCAGTTCTTGTTATTGAAATTCCAAAAGTCTAATCTGCGTGAGGTTGGAATATTAAAGGTCTTCATCTCTCTAATTTGAACTGCTACACACTTAGAATCAAGCATAAATACTCGCTCAATACGTTCGATATTATTCGACAACGCAGAAATTGAATCTAACATTTGCGGTATGCTCTTTATCTTCCTGAAAGAATCCATTTGAGCTTGATAATACTCATTGCTTATACTGAAACGAAGAGAGTCTCTAATTGTTGACTTCAATGAAAAATCACTGTTTAAAATGTCAATCTTGTAACTATCGTACTGCGAAAAGGCAACACACTTATCATTAAAAGAAAAGATTTCATTTGGAATAAAATGCGAATACTCAATATTATTGATTTGAGGATGAGTTGGGTTTGAAACCGTTTTTGTCAAGATATTATATGTTCCTATAAATGTTTTAGTTGATTGGTCATAAGGATGAAAGTTGTATGCTTTAGCAAGAATAACATTGTCTCCCTCAACCCCTAAATAGCCGATTCTTTCATTAAACGGAACAATATCTTGATACAACAAAGCATTTTCATTAACGAATGATAAAATGAGTATTTGCTCAAAAAACATTACAACAACATATTTTCCCGAGAATGCAATTCGTGTAGCTCTAGGATTTCTTATTTTGAAACTGATGCCGGGTACATATACAGATAAAACTTTTGTCTTATTTTCTTTTAGGTCCATGGCAGTGAAAGAAATAGTATCATTTTCTTTTAAAGAGGGTTGATAAATCAATAGTGTATTGTTATACAACGCTGCTGAAATATCAGGGAGTTTTTTTTCAACAATATCAAAATAGCGGAATGAATTGAATTTTAATTTATTGTTTAAGCTATTAGAGTCTGTAGGATGATGTGCATAAACACTATTGGCTGCATTTGCAGCCAATAGTGTAAAATAGATTACCAAATACTTCATTGAACAATAATTTGATAGGTTGAAAGGTTCTTGTCGGGTGCCGTCCATTCGCAAACAACTCCATCTGCTGTTCTCACTCTCCCGCTTAATCGTTCCTTTTCAATTTGCTCAAAAGCTATTTGAACTGCATTGTTGTAGGCATTGGCAAATGATGGTGTTGACGAGTTAACGTCTAAGAGGAATGGACACCTTGAATAACCCGCATCCCTACAATAAACATACGTTATTGTTCCGTCATTGTTTTGCCAACGACTAGTATAATTGTAGCCATTGGGACCCCCACCTTGAGCATCAATTGACAGGTATGCCCAAGAAAAACAAGGTGAAAACAAAAAGGTCAAAATAATTAGTGTTGCGTTTCTCATGTTGTTAGTTAGTTATTAGGTTGAAGAATTGGTTCATTAGCAGGATAAACTCTAATCTTAGAATTAAGACTATTGGCATCACTTGATATCCATTCACAGGTTAGATTATCAACAGTTACAACCCGCCCTGTTAACCTGCCACTTTTTATACGATTCAGTGTACCTTCAAAGAGTTTATTAATCAACTCAATATCACTTCTATTAACTTCAAACGTATAAGGACATGAAGTATTTCCCGGATTGGAACACAATACACAAGTGTTGAACTGATTTCCATCCCAAGTTTCCGTCCTATAAACTTGTGCATAACCATTGGGTCCCCCATTTATGGTCTCAACCTGAAAATAAGCGTTAGCATTCAACATGAATAAATAAAAAATGAGGAATGATAAAAATCTAAAAATACTTGACTGCATAATTATTATTATAAATTGTACTCTACCCCTAACGCGTTTCGAGAAAATTGCACGGTAATTTAAAGAGTGATACATCTCTAACTATATAATTCCTTCTGCTTTTGCGCCTGATATTTTTTAGTTTTGCAATGCTTTTTTAAAGTACGGCATGGGTTGGCTGCGCAAAGCCTTCTTTTACCGTTTGCCCCGCAGTTGCCGCTGCGGGGTTTTTATTTATGACAAAGCAGTGAGGCTTTTTTGCTTGGCGCAAGGCTTTAACAAAATAAACTACTCACATGAATTTTGGCGTTTTGCAGGCTGAAACCCTTGCTGCACCTAAACCGAACTAAAATTTAACGCACATAAGTTTGGAGCGAAACCCCTTAGCTGTAACTTAGTGTGTTATTCAACCACCATAAATGCACTCCACCGGCATGAAAAATTTACCTGAAATCGTTCGCCACATCAAAACCAACCTTGATGTGAATGCCATCAAGCGCAGGCTGGCAGCCTCCACACGCAACGGAAAAGAATCTAAACTTTACAAAATGTTCTGCCTGATGGCAGACGAGGGTTTAGAAGATGACCGCAAACTCAAAAAGCGGCTGTATGGCAGTGAGATAACCGCAGCCTACTACAACCTCCGAAAAAGGCTTTACAATGAAATTCTGGCAGCCATCAGTGCCGACCTCACCCAAACCGAAGGAAAAGACAGCTATTTTAAAATGCGTGTTATGGCAGCCACCCACCTGCGCAATGCTTTCACTTTGTGGCAGCAAAAATTGCACCGTGCTGCGTTGGATGAGTTACATGCTGCTTTGAGGTTTGCAGAACTATCTTTGGATAGTTACTTCATGGCGCATCTGCATCATCAAATTTTGGTGCTGAGTTCATTTTTTCCCGAACTGCGCACTGAAATTTTCAACCATCACAGCGCCATTAAGCAGCATTTAGAGGACTTGCCTTTAACCAATGAGCTTTGCCTTATGCACTACAAGGTGCGCTACATCAGCGATTTTGCGCAAAATGAAGCGGAGGCATTGCAAGCTGTTGAGCAAGCCGTAAAAACCTATGAGCAAATGATGGATTCTTGCCACAAGCCGATTTTGTTGTTGCAAATACTTAACGGTTTGTTGAATTGCTACGAGCGGCTGAATTTACAGGAGCAACAACTGCTTACCATTGGCATGTGGCTTAAAACAGCAAGGGCAGCTAAAATCAAACACCCTGAGTTTTTAGCAAGCAGGCAACTGATGCTGAAACGCAAAGAAAAATTAGAAAATAAGCTGCGTGAAAAATCTAATCAGAAAGAATTGAGATGGCTGAATGAATTTTCAAGCACCAACAAAAACTTGAGCACAACATCAAGTTTGCATCACGCGCTCGGTAACACAACAACGCTGCCGGTCAAATCAATGTTTTGATTTTTGCGGAATGCAAAATCTTTAACACTCCCTTTCAATAAACATAAACGCCCCTTTGCGATTTTATGTTAGCTTTACGCGCTGAAAATTTTCAGAGGGGTTGATATTCCGGCAACACTCGCTGCTGTTCAGCATAATTTTTTAAGTAACAATTTATTTTTAATGGAAACAGGTAAGGTTAAGTTTTTTAAGGCGGATGCAGGTTTTGGTTTTATTGTTCAAGACAATGGTCAGAAAGATTTGTTCTTTCACAAATCGCAGGTGAAAGGTGCCCAAGCAAAAGAGGGCGACAGTGTTGCCTACAAAATTGGCGAAGGCAAAAAAGGTCCGCAGGCAGAGCAAGTTACAGTGCTTTAATGCAATAACACTTCAACGCATGTAAACACCCGTTGGCAGAAATTGCTGACGGGTGTTTTGTTTTACGAACATCCTTTTTCACAACACGCACCCTTCACCAAATCTGTTTTTAGTGTTTCTTCGCGCCCGTTCACTTTTATGCCTGACCCAAAAAAACGCGCACAGCTTTACATGCACCTTTCCATTTTGCTGTGGGGGTTCACCGGTGTGCTGGGCAGGGGCATTGCGTTGGGCGAAGGCATGTTGGTGTGGTGGCGTATGTTGCTGGTGAGCGCTTCGCTTGGCTTGCAACTTTTGCTCACAGGCAAGTCATTTAAAGTCCCCCGAAAATTATTCTGGATTATGGCAGGCGTTGGCACACTGCTGATGATTCATTGGTTGTTTTTTTATGGGGCAATCAAATACTCCAATGTATCTATCACGCTAAGCTGCTTTTCTACCACTTCACTTTTCACCGCATTGCTTGAACCACTGTTAACGCGCAAAAAATTCAACCCTGCAGAGTTACTTTTCAGCCTGCTTGGCATACTTGGCATCGGCTTCATTTTCTTCGATGGACTGGAATATGCGCTCGGCATTTTTCTTGCTCTGATGGCGGCTTTTGTTGGTTCATTTTTCAATATCTTCAACAAGAATGTGGTAAATGAACTTCCGCCCGATGTGGTGAGTTTTTATGAAATGTTCACCGGCTTTGTTGTGCTCACACTTGCCTTGCCTTTATACATCTTCATTTTTTCACCTGCACAGATTATGCCAAGTCCAAGCGACTGGGGTTTGCTTGCCTTTTTGGCGCTCATTTGCACACACATCACTTTAATTTTATCACTTGCGGCATTGAAACACCTCAGTGCATTCACTTTAAACCTTGCCATAAACCTTGAACCTGTTTATGGCATTGCGTTAGCGTTTTTGTTCTTTGGTGAAAACAAATTGCTGAATTCGGGTTTCTACATCGGTTCAGGTATAATTTTGCTGAGTGTGCTGCTGCATGCCCTTTGGCAGCAACGGTTAGAAAAACAAAGCGACTAATTGCACTGCCTTTAAAACTTCATAAATTCTTCAACACGCCTTCTCTTTTTCCAATTTTCAAACATCAATTTTCATTTATTCACCGCATGAGTTGGCTTTCATCATTCTTTAAAAAGAAGCAGCAACTGCCGCCTTTGGAATCGTTCAAACCGCTTTTGCTCGATTTCCACTCGCACTTAATTCCGGGAATTGACGATGGTGTAAAAACTGTTGATGAAGCTGTGGAAGTGGTGAAAGCATTGATGGAACTGGGTTTCGGAAAAATAATCACCACGCCACATGTGATGACCGATGGCTACAACAACAGCAACGAAATAATTTTAAAGGGAAGAGATGATGTGCGCAACGCGCTGAAACAATCGGGAATTAATGTTGAGTTTGAAGCTGCCGCAGAATACTACATTGATGAAACGCTGCTGCCTAAAATCAAAAACAAAAGTTTGCTTACGCTAAAAGACAAATTTGTGTTGGTAGAGCTTTCCTATGTGGCAGCGCCATTAAACCTTACTACCTATTTTTTTGAGTTGAATGCTGCTGGCTATAAAGTTATTCTTGCACACCCAGAGCGTTATCCGTTTTACTACCGCAAAGACATCAGCGCTTTTGAAGAAGTGCGCGAAAAAGGTGTTTATTTCCAAATGAATTTAGGTTCGCTGGCTGGAGTTTATGGCGAAGGCGCAAAAAAAGCTGCGGAAATGCTGGTAGATGCAGAAATGATAGACTTTGTGGCAACCGACATTCACAACATGAAGTTGATACCGCGCTTTCAAAATGCCCTGCAATTACCTTACGTTCGCAAAATTGTTGAAAACGAGCATTTGCTCAACAGCTATCTGATGTAATCATGCCATTTATCGAAACAGGAATATCCGGACTTGCACTTTTTGAACCCAAAGTTTTTGCCGATGCACGCGGCTATTTTTTTGAAGTATTCAATCAAAAAACTTTTGGCGATGCAGGCATTCACACCGTTTTTGTTCAAGATAATGAATCCATGTCAAACCGAGGCGTGGTGCGCGGTTTGCACTATCAACATCCGCCTTTTGCGCAGGCAAAATTGGTGCGTGTGGTAAAAGGCAGCGTGTTGGATGTGGTGGTGGACATCAGAAAAGGCTCACCAACTTTTGGAAAAAAATACGAGGTAGAACTTACCGGAACAAACAAACGACAACTGTTTATCCCTAAAGGTTTTGCACATGGCTTTTCGGTGCTGGAGGATGAAACCATTTTCCAATACAAATGCGATGACTATTACAACCCTGCCATGGAAAGCGGAATTTTCATCAACGATACCGAATTGGGCATTGACTGGCGGTTGCAGCCGGATGAAATGAATATTTCTGATAAAGACAAAGTGCTGCCGACTTTGGAAAATTGCATCAACCATTTTGTGTTTGAATGAAAGTTTTAGTAACAGGTGCAAACGGACAGTTGGGCAGCGAAATCCGCAGCCTTGCAAATGGATTTCCCAAACTGAGTTTTGTGTTTGCAAACTCCGGGCAGTTGAACATCGCTGATGAAGCTGCTGTTCACCAATGCTTTGCTGAACAACAGCCTGATGCTTGCATCAACTGTGCGGCTTACACCGCAGTGGATAAAGCCGAGAGCGAGCGCGAAAAAGCCTTTGCGATAAATGCCACTGCCGTTGGTTACCTTGCCAAAGCCTGCACAACAAGTGGTGCAAAACTCATTCATCTTTCTACTGATTTTGTTTTTGATGGAACACTTGCGCGTCCGCTTTTGGAAGAGGACGCAACTAATCCTTTGAGCGTTTATGGGGCATCGAAACTGGAAGGCGAAAAACTTGCGCACCATCACGCTCCAAACGCTTTGATTTTCCGCACTTCATGGGTGTATTCCTCTTTCGGAAACAACTTTGTGAAAACCATCATCCGCCTTTGCAAAGAGAAACCGCAACTCAACATTATTTTCGATCAAATCGGAACACCCACTTATGCCCGCGATTTGGCTTATGCACTACTTCAAATTGTGAACAGCGATAAACATTTGAAGCAATCAGGAATTTTCAATTTTTCTAATGAAGGTGTTTGCAGTTGGTATGATTTTGCCATTGCCATTAGCAATGCTGCCGGATTGAACACGCCCATTTTCCCGATTGAAACACACGAATATCCCACACCTGCCATCCGCCCGAAATACGGTGTGCTGAACAAGAAAAAATTCAAAACCACTTTCGCACAACAAATTCCTTACTGGAAAGATAGCTTGGTTCAGTGCGTGGAGCTGATGAATTAAAACCCAAAACGCAAGTAATTTATTGTTCTGCCGGCAGCAAGATGCTGGCGTTCATAAAAGGTTTTGATGTTCAATTCATCATAAGCTAATGGCGAAGCGTAAATGTCTTCTTTGTAGTAAATCACCTTTGCACCAAAACTTTCCACCGATGCCTTGGAATAACGCGCTAAATCCAAATCATCAGTTTTCAGATGAATGATGCCTTCGGACTTTAGAATCTGTTTGTATTTTTCTAAAAAAGAGCAGTAGGTAAGCCGATGAATTTCATGCCTGTCTTTCGGAAATGGGTCGGGAAAGGTTATCCATATTTCATCAATTTCCTGCCCTGCAAAAAAGTGAAGGATGTTTTGAATTTTAAATCGGGCGAAAGCCACATTAGTAATGCTTTGTTCCAATGCCAGCTTAGCGCCATGATGAATGCGCGGACCCTTAATGTCAACACCAATGAAGTTTTTGTTTGGGTGCTGCGCTGCAAGCGCAAGCGTGTAATCGCCTTTGCCGCAAGCCAGCTCCACAATCAGCGGATTGCTGTTGCGGAAAAAAGAGGAGCGCCACTCCCCTTTCATCTGCACTTCTTCGCCTATGTGATTTTGCAGCACCGGTTTTTTAAACTCAAAACACTGCAACACATTGGGGAAAGTGTTCACTTCGGCAATCTTCCTGCGCTTTGCTTTTCTTCCGCTCATGGCGCGCGAAAATATGAGAATTGAATGATTGGCATTATGCTTTAAATACACTCAATAACCACTTAAATCATTTCCTTCGCGTTTGGCTGAATTAGTTGAAAAATCGAACAGCATGGAACAAAAACAAAGTTTATTTCAGGTGGGCAATCAGTGGCTTCAGCTCGATGGCTTAAAAAACTTTCTGCAACACAAACCAAACCTTGAGCTGCTTCCTGAAACACTTGAACTTGTGCGCGAAAACAGAGCTTATCTTGAACAAAAATTAAATGAAAAAGATGCGCGATTCTATGGCATCAACACCGGCTTTGGCGCACTTTACGATGTGATTATTGACGCATCGCAACTTGAAACACTTCAGCAGAACTTGGTGATGAGCCATGCATGCGGCATGGGCGATGAAGTGCGAAGCGAAGTGGTGCGCTTAATGATGTTACTGAAAATTAAAGGATTGTCGCTGGGCTGCTCGGGTGTAAGCGAAGCAACATTGCAGCAGTTAATCAGGCTATACAATGCCGATATCCTTCCTATGGTTTGGGAGGTGGGTTCACTTGGTGCATCGGGTGATTTAGCTCCTTTGGCGCATTTGAGTTTACCGCTTTTGGGCTTGGGGACAGTGCGCTACAAAGGTGAAAAAATGAGCGCATCAGATGCGCTGAACAAAGCCGGAATTGAGCCCATAAAATTGAAAGCAAAAGAAGGTTTAGCATTGCTGAACGGCACACAATTCATGAGTGCATGGGGCTGCTTTTCACTGCTTGAAAGTGAGCGGGTGGAAAAACTTGCCGACCTCACGGCTGCGGTTTCAGTTGATGCTTTTGATGCTTCCACCGCACCTTTCGACCCTGCCATTCAGCGGGTGCGCAACCACATCGGGCAAATCGAAAGCGCTGATGCCGTGCTGAAATTTTTAGAAGGAAGTGAAATTGCACTTCAGCAAAAAACGCATTTGCAAGACCCCTACTCCTTCCGGTGTGTGCCGCAGGTGCATGGCGCAGTGAAATATGCCATTGCACAAGTTCGCGATGTGTTTGAACGCGAAATCAATGCCGTAACCGATAATCCGCTTGTGTTTCACAAAGAAGATAAAATCATTTCGGGCGGAAACTTCCATGGCGAACCATTGGCTATTGCTTTGGATTACCTGAGCATTGCCATGAGTGAATTGGCAAGCATCAGCGAGCGAAGAATATTCCAACTGATAAGCGGGAAAAGAGGACTGCCAAAATTTTTGGTGAAAGATAGTGGACTGAATTCGGGCTTAATGATTCCGCAATATACTGCGGCATCTATTGTAAGCATGAACAAGCAGTTGGCAACACCGGCATCGGTGGACACCATTACGTCCAGCGATGGGCAGGAAGACCATGTGAGCATGGGTGCAAACGCAGCAGTGAAATGCTACAAGATAGTTTACAACATTGAAAAAGTGCTTGCCATAGAATTTATGACTGCCATGCAGGCATTAGACTTTCGTGCTCCGCTTCGCAGTTCGCCTTTCATTGAATCCATCAAAACCGATTATCGAAAACATGTGGCACATCTTGCAAAAGACCGTGTGCTGTATGACGATATTCAAATCACCGTAGATTTTATGCGCACCATAAAATTTTAAACTGTTACACCTGCATTATCTGATAAGCGTAACTGTTCCACTTAAATTTTTAGTGGTTGAATTTTTGAACTCCACTTGCATGGAGAAGTAATAAACACCTGCCGGCTGAGGGAAGTTGCGGTGGCTTCCATTCCAACCTGAGGTCATACTATTGCTTGAAAAAACCTGCTGCCCCCAGCGGTTGTAAACTTTCCACACAATGGTTTTCACCCCGCTGCCAATGGGCAACAACACATCGTTTTTACCATCGCCATTGGGTGAAAAAGCATTTGGCATCACCACATCATAAACTAATTTGATGGTAAACTTTCCGGTTGCTTCGCACAAATTGTCAGAAGTGTAGCTAAGTGTGTAAGTGGTTTCCTGCTCAGGTGTTGCAATAGGGTTAGCACAACTGCTGCACGACAATCCCGCCTCCGGTGTCCATGAAAAAGTTTCCTTGCCTGGTGTGCCGTCAATTACAGTTGGCTCCAGCAGCACCGGGCTGCCTTCAAACACAGTGGTGTCATTAGGCATCTCGATTTTGGGGGCTGTCAGCGCCTCAGCTTCAACGGTGGCGGTGGCGGTGCATCCGGCAGCATTGGTAACGCTAACCGAATACAAACCCGGTTCTTTCACGCTGATTGATGCAGTTGTGTCGCCATTGCTCCACAAGTAAGACGCCAATCCAACCGGTGCGTTGATGACCTCAGTTTTACCTTCACAGAACACAACATTATTACCCAAAGTAATTTCAAACCTTTCAGGGTTTTCAATTACTACTGAAGCTGTTTTAGAGCAATTGTTTGCATCAGTAACAGTAACCGAGTAAGTTCCTGCAGGAAGGTTATTGATGGAATTACCGCTTCCCTGCACGCTCCACTGATAGGTTACGTTGCCTTGCGCTCCGGAAACATTTGCCGTGATTTGAGCATTGTCATCTCCCAAACATTTAATTTCATCAACTGCAAGTGTAAGTTCAATCGAGTTTGCAAGTATCTCAACTTCAACCGTAACTGTGTCGGCACAGAAAGTGGCATCGCGCGTGTAAACACTGTATGTGCCGGCAGTTAAACCGGCAAATACATTTGAAGCTTGGTAGTTTGAACCATCAATGGAGTATTCATAAGGCGATGTTCCCGCGGTTGTGATGCTTACGGTAACACTACCATCATTTCCGCTGCAACTCACGCCTGTTGAAGCAGCCGAAATTTTCAACTCGCAGCAGTTTGCAGGGGCAGCCAAAATTGCACTCTGTGTTGCTTCACAGCCATTCACATCGCGAACAGTAACTGTGTAAGCTCCCGCACCAAGGTTGCTGAAAGTTGCTGAACCCGGCACAGATAAATTCTGAGTTTGCGGCTGACCTTGAGCGCTGTTCAATGTAACTGTGTATGGTGCGCTGCCACCGGCAATGGAAACCGTGATTGAACCATCCGTTTGGTTGCATTGAGGATTTGCCTGATTGCTGATGGCGATAGTTGGATTGGCGGGCGCAACAATGGTTACAGTTCCTGTTCCTGTGCAGTTGTTAGCATCGGTGGCGGTTACATTGTAAGTTCCGGCAGCAAGGTTTGATGCTGTGGCAGTTGTGCTACCTGTGGCAGGCGACCATGTGTAAGTGTAATTTCCGCTTCCGCCTGTTGCAGTGAAAGTGGCACTTCCGCTTGTTGGATTCAAACAAGTAACATCCTGTTTACTTTGAACAGTAACCGTTATTGCAGGACACTGTGTGCATGGCTGAACATTTGCAAGTCCGTTGATGATGAGTTCAGTTCCTGCATTATCCACCACACGAATGGTGTCGCGCCCTTGGGGTGGAGTAACCGAAACACCGGTGGCAAACTCAACCCATGAAGTGGCTGTGTTGCAAGTGGTGGTAGGGAAGCCACCAACTGTGCAAAGGTTTACAAAAGGCACCCAACTGCCGCCACAAGCTGTGCACTCGGCTTGAGTAGTGATGGGCGTGCTGCCGCCTTGCTGCCTGTATGACCAGCGGTAAACAGGCGTTCCGCCACTAACAGTCAAATTACCGTTGGTTTCGCGACAAACACTTAGCGGTGTGCAAAGGTTTACGGTAACTTTTTGCGAGTCGGAACCGCATGGCAAAGTGTAAACAATGGTGTGAACGCCTACACCTGCTGTTGCCGGATTGAATACTCCTGTTTGTGCATTCACACCGGGACCGCTCCACGCTCCACCGGCAGTTGCAGCCTGCAAGGTTGCAGGATTATCTGTAGTGCAAAAAGGATTAATTCTGCAAATGGTAGGGTCGCAGTTGATAAGTGGCAGCACTCCACATGCGCCTGCACTGATGGATTGCAAGTATCCGGTGCGCGCACCGGAAGATGCAGTTCCTGTGGAACCTCCAACAACAATTTCTCCTCCGTTTCCAATGTGCACATCATAAACATTAAAACTTACCGGATAAGTTGCCAGTTGTGTGAGGTTAACATCAAACTTCACCACTTGCCCTTTCGAACCAACAAAAATGTTGCCGCAATCATCAATATCTATCCCACTGTTTTCAACCTGACTGCCCCCAAACTGTGAGGTAAATCCTCCACCGGGTATTGGCGCAGAAGCAACAACTAAGCCTGTTGAAACTTCGCGCTTTTGAATTTCGTTCCCCCAGTTCACAAAAACATTTGTGCCGAAGGCTTTGATGGCACAAACACCACTATTGTCAGTTCTATAGTTTTCGCATTTGTATCCTAATGTTTTGCCACTTGGAATTTTCACAACGTTTGCATTGCCACAGGCAGAAGTGTTTTGATTAAAATAACCTATGGTGTCATGCGTCAGATAAAAATACCTGCCATTTCCTGCAGCGGTTATGGCGCGCACTTCCTGAGTTGGCAACAGTTGCCCGCCCGTTACCTGAAAGTTATTTACTACCTGACCGTTGTTCACATTTATTTCAAAAACCCAAGGCAGCGGAGTGAAAGAGCCATCTGTTCCACCAATTACCAATCGGGTCTGGTTGCTATTAAATGAGATTGACCAAAACTCTTTCAACAATCCACCCGGTGGGTTGGCATTATTCCAAACCAAACCACCACTGGTGTTTACTTTCTGGATTCTTGCTGCCGAGCCTGCAGTAACATAAGAACTGCCGAAACTATCCACTGCAAATGTTCCGAGCCAAGAATTAGAGGTGTCGTATGGCGTGTTGTAGCTCCACTGCAGCACACCGGCTGAGTTATATTTCTGCAATACCATTGGCATCACACCGCCAATTAAATAAGCATTGCCGGCAGGGTCGGTTTCGCATTCCCAAACACACTTCCATTGGGTGTTGAAATTTGGTGTTTGCACCCACGGGTCAATTACCAATGTCTTTGTGTTGTCATATTTACCAATGGCAAACGAAACGGTGTTTGCATGCAAACGAAACTCCGATGCAACTTTTTTCTCTTGCCTGCCTTGAAAACTCACCGGGCGATGTTCAATGATGTCGCCAAATTTTGTGTTGAGTGCAAGTGCACCGTCTTTTCCAAGTTGGATGTTTCTTGACTTATCATAAGTCATTTTAATCATGGAAGGGTCAGCACCCGGCTGCACAATAAAAGAATACTTAAACCCATCAAGGGGATGAATTTCAAACTCGGCATCAATGCCCGGATAAAGGTTTTTATAGGTTATTTTTTTATAGCCTTTAAGGTTTTCAATGGAACGAACATCAAATTTGTCGTTGGTGTTAATGGCATAGGCATGATGCGCGCCCGATGGAACAGAAGCCACAATTTCAGGCTTGGCATTTGCACCTTCCCACTTCATTTCCACTATTTCGTGCTGGGTTACAAAACGTGGCTTTGTGCGGTCGCCTTTTTGCCTGTTCTTATTTTTTTCGGAAGAAAAGAAGTGGTAAACAATGCCCGATGGCGTGAAATAGATTTGCTTATGCGTTTCATCAATAGCATATCTGATGTCCATTCCTGCTAACTGCGGATGGCGAACATCAAATTGCCCCTTATTTTCAATGAATTCCTTTCCGCCTTCAAACTTCACCGACCAGCCGGCTGCGTGTGTTACAATTCCAAATGCCAAAAACAAAAATGCAGAAGTCAGTTTCTTTGCCATTACTAAGCGTAGTTTTAATTTCCGAAGATGAACTTATCGTTCTATTCGGTTGTAAATCAAGAAAAAAAATCATTCTTTAATTATTATTATCTACTGTTATATTAGCAGCATGCCTTCAGTGCTCGACAATTGGAATCCACCAAAAACCGGCAAACCGGAATATTACGACACCGTAAAGTTTGTGTATAAGCACATTAACTTTCACATTGCCGAGCATGAAGCCTACTTGATTTTAGACACTTTCATCTTCAAATGGAATGATTGCCTGGGTAAACTTGTTCCGGAAGAAGATTTCAAGCAGCACGTGATTGACGAACTGCGAGCGCATCATTTTCTTTTTATGCCCGAAGAAAAAATAAGAACCGTTATCACGCACATCATCGGCTACCTGCGCGAAGTTGGGCAATATCAATCTGCTTAAACCCAATTTATTCATTAGAAGCGAAGCGAACTAATGAATAACAGCAAAGCGTATTGGGTTAACCCCGATTTAGAAAATCACCATTTGGGTAAGCAAAGCGAAACCAAAATGAGTTGATTTTCTTAATCGAGGCTGTCTCAGAAGTAAAAACGAATCGCTTTAGAATTTGAAATTCGCATTTTTATTCAGATCGGTATCCGAATAAAAAAACCTTTTGAGACAGCCTCTTGGGTTAAATGATTTTGTGCAAACCATAACCCTCAAGGCGGTTGTGATAGTAGTAAAGCAATTTAAGGTCTTCGGTGCCAAACTCATTTCCGCGCTTTTTCACAGGGCTTGCTACATGATAAAGATTAACGTTCCTCATGCCATGCTCCACAATTTTATCCACGCTCCAGCGCAACTCGGGCGAAAGTTGCAACTCGCCATTGTTTGCCATTTCTTTTAAGTGCTCCTTCACTTTGCTTATGGTTTCATAAAGCAATTGTTCAGGAATTGAAATGTCCTCGGTGGGTGTGCGCAGCAAGGTGAAAATGTCCACATTGCGGTAGTTCTTTTTTATGAGCTCGAAGAAGGTAAAACAAAGCAACTGGCTTGTGAGCACGGTGTTAGCTTTCCAGTAGCTTTCCACAATCCGCTCGCCCAAAATTTTAGTGTATTCCTCATCACGCTGGTGGTCATCAACCAACTCACCGTTGGTCATAAAATAGCGTTTTATGTCTATGGGGTTTCCAAGGTGGTTGAAACTGTTTCCGTTTTCATCCACTTTGTTGCCAAAAACATCCATCACTTCGCCAAACGAAATGGTGAGTGACGAACTTGCCGTCAGAAATTTCAGCATGAAACGAATCATTTTGAACGAAGTGGAATACTCATCGTTTTCGCGCAGGTAAAGATGCTTGCCTACATCCTTCAAATAATCGTTGATTAAACCCGATGCTTCTAAAACAAAATGATAATTGATAACCATTGGCACTACATACAAACGCGGGGCAAGTTCTTCAGGGTAATTTTTGAAATGCAATTTTTGCGCCTCAACAGCAGTGCCCAACAAACCGAGTTTTAATTTCTTCTCTAAAGTACCGGAGCGCGAACGCGTTCCTCCGGGAAAAAAAATACTGTGCGCTCCCCGCTGCAACGCCACACGGGAATAAACTTTCAATGCTTCCAAGTACACGCTGTTTTTTTTGCGCCTATCCACTTTGTAAGCCCCAAGCCTGCTCATGAAATAGGAAAGCAATTTAATGCTGAAGAGGTTCAAACCCGCACCATAGGTGAAAGCCGGCAAACCAAGTTCATTCAACACCCATCCAATCAAAATGGAATCCATGTTACTGAAGTGTGTTGGAACCACTACCAAAGTTCCTTTTGTGGCAAGTTTTCTGATGCGTTCCACATCGCCCGTAATGGGAATTTTTTCGTGAATGGTTCGAGCATTAGCGCTCAAATTCTTGAACCATTTTCCGGGTGCAGCATTCAATACTCTGCCAAAAAACTGAGGTAAAATTGTTCTTGCAAGCTGAAAGGAGTTTACATCAAAATTACCGGTGATTTCATGGATGTAGCGGTCTAAAATTTCATTGGTAAGTTGTTGGGGCGTTATGCTGCTGTCTTCTTTACCCAACTTGATGAACTTACTTTTCACGCTGCCCCAAAAAGCGCGCTCATCAGGCGGGTCAGCTTTCCAGGGTTTTTCCGTTAACCGCACACGTTCCTGAAACAAAACTTTTGCAAGCTCCTCTTTCAGTTGCTCATCGGTGGTCAATCGTTCCTGAAGTTTTTCGAGTGTGGCTTGCTTCACTTGTTGCATAAAACCATCGCGGTCTTCGGCAAGTTTGTTGATGGGCCACTGCCCGATGTCTTCAATTACATAAGGTAAAGGATAAGTTTGATTCACAGCTTGTTTGCGTTGTTCCATGCTTTGGTTTGCGGAATGAAAATAGTTTTTACAAATGAAGCAAAGAACAAGTCTGTTACTTTAGCTCTGAAAAACAAAACTGATGAACAACTACTTCAATGAACTTATTAGCAAAGTAAAAAAAGGAGCAAACGTATTTATTGCCAACAATGCAGTGGTGATTGGCGATATTGAATTGGGCGACCATGTTAGCATTTGGTATGGAGCTGTGCTGAGGGCAGACATGGATAAAATGATTATTGGCGAGCGTACAAACATTCAGGATGGGTGTGTGTTCCATGTGGACCCCGGCAAGCCGATTATTGTTGGCAAAGGAAACATCATTGGGCATGGTGCGATTTTGCACGGCTGCACCATTGGCGACAGTAACCTGATTGGCATGAGAGCCACTGTGATGAATGGCGCAAAAATCGGGAATGGCTGCGTGATTGGAGCGCACGCGCTTATCTCTGAAAACATGGTGATTCCCGATTACTCTATGGTGCTTGGCTCGCCCGGAAAAATCACCAAAACACTGCCGCCCGAAATTGTGAACCTTATCAAATTAGGCGAGGACGAGTACGTTCATGAAGCGATGAAGTATCTTGAACAGCATCATTAAATCTTTACTGTTTAAATACCACAATCCACAGTTGGATTGATTTTGTATAGTAGCATGTTGTTTTGATAACACTAACACAACAAGCATTTCACCACATCATAACCCCTGCAACATTTAGGCTTATCGTTAACTAAATTCTTTTGTGAAACTTTTCACAATGGCAAAACGCAAAGTCAAAGTTGCCGTAATTTCTGACACACACTTGGGAACCTACGGCTGTCATGCAAAAGAACTGCAGACTTACCTAAAAAGTATCGAACCCGAAATACTCATCATCAATGGCGACTTCATTGACATCTGGAATTTGAGCAAATACTACTTCCCTAAAAGCCATGTGAAGGTGCTGCAAACCATTCTGAAAATGATGAGCAAAGGCACCCAGATTTATTACATCACAGGCAACCACGATGAAATGCTGCGCAAATACAGCGGCATGTGCCTCGGCAACTTCACGCTCGATGATAAATTAGTGCTGGACTTAGATGGCAAAAAACACTGGTTTTTCCATGGCGATGTTTTCGACATCAGCATGCGCCACAGCAAATGGATAGCAAAACTTGGTGGCAGTGGCTATGATTTATTGATTCTGATAAACAGGTTGGTTAATCAAATGCTAATAAGGCTTGGGCGCGAAAAAATTTCGCTCAGCAAGCGCGTGAAAGACAGCGTAAAACTTGCCGTGAAACACATCAGCAACTTTGAACAAACCGCTGCTGACATTGCCATCGAAAGCGGATATGACTGTGTGGTGATGGGGCATATTCATGAGCCTGTGATGAAGACCTACATCAATGCCAACGGTATGGTGCAGTACCTTAACAGTGGCGATTGGATTGAGAACCTCACTTCGCTTGAATACAACAATGGCGAATGGAATCTTGTGCGATACCATGAGCTGAAACTTGCCGATGAGGAAACTTTCGCAACCGAGCAAGAGGAAACCGTAAGCATGGAATTTGAACAGCTTCAAGCAATTTATGTCAGCAGATTTATTGCCGGAGCAGGTCAGTAGTCATTCATCAAAAAATAGTTTGCATGAAGATTTTATTTGGAATTCAAGCCACCGGAAACGGACACATCACACGTTCCATCGAGCTTTACAACATGCTCAAGGAACATCCAGAACTGGAACAAATGGATGTGTTGATTAGTGGCGACAACAGCAGTGTTGAAGCGCCTTTTCCCATCAGTTACCAATTCAAAGGGCTGACTTTTTCGTATGGTAAAAAGGGGCGCATTTCCATCATCAATTCTTTTCGCAAAACAAGTTGGTGGAGTTTTTGGAAGGCGTTGTTCACCGTTCCTTTCAAACAATATGATTTAATCATTTCCGACTTTGAACCCATCACGCTTTGGGGTGCACGTTTCTATGGCATCAAAAGTGTTGGGGTGGGCAATGCTTATTCCATGCAAAGCAAAAATTTCCCCAAAATGGGCATCAGCGCTAAGCTCACAAAGTATGGTTCAAAGCTGATGTGCCCGGCAAAAGAGAAAGTTGCCATGCACTTCAAAAAGTTTGATGAGTATGTTTTCAATCCGGTGATTCGAAAAGAAATTTTAGAGGCAAAACCCACCGATGAAAATTTCATTTTAGTTTATTTGATTTCATTCACCGATGAAGAACTGCTGAATGTTTTTCACGAGGTGCGATTTCAAAAGCAGCGGTTTGTGCTGTATTCCAAAACAGCAAAAAAAAATCACACCATCGAGAATGTTACCATCAAGCCCATCAACAAAGAAACCTTTACGAACGACATCATCCGTTGCAGCGGAGTGATAACCGCAGGAGGATTTCAAACCGCAGCCGAGGCGCTGCACCTTGGCAAAAAATTGTTTGTTATTCCCATCAAATCGCAAATTGAGCAGTTGGCAAATGCCAAAGTGCTTGCCGAAATGGGCGTAACAACCTCCAAAAACCTGAATCCGTTTTTAATCAAACATTGGATTGAAAACACCCGCCCCACGCAAGTGGTTTATGAAAACGAATTGCAACAAATGATGAACTACATTTTGCTGCAGGCAAAGGCGGCATAATGTGTTTGCTGAAAATAGTTTTACTGCTACATCACGGTGCAAGCCTGCAAGTTTTCCAAACACCATTTTCAGCAGTGTAAGCTAACCTGTCGTGAACGCGATTAGGTCGCCCTTGCCAAAACTCAAAATAGTCGGGCACTAAAATGTAGCCGCCCCAATGCTGCGGACGAGCAAAGTTTTGCGATGCCTGAACATCAGCAATTCGTTTTGACAACTCCTCGCGCGATGCCACCACTTCGCTTTGTGGCGAAGCAATTGCGCCAATACGGCTTTCCAACGGACGTGATTCAAAATACTCGTCAGATAGCTTAGCATCAACCTTTTTCACCACACCATCAATGCGCACCTGCCTTTCCAGCACTTCCCAAAAAAACAACAGCGATGCCTGCGGATTTTGTGCCAATTCCCTGCCTTTGCGGCTACCGTAATTGGTGTAGAAAACAAAACCTTCTGCACTAAACTCTTTTAAAAGCAAAATGCGCACCGATGGTTTTGCCTGAACTGTGGCAGTGGCAAGTGTCATCACATTCGGCTCCACAACACTTGGCTCATTGGTGGCATCTTTAAACCATGCTGCAAACTGTTCAAAAGGGTTTTGGAGTGCTTCATGCTCCAACAATTCGTTGCGGGTATATTGCCTGCGCTCGTGGTGTAAATTAATTTTCATGCTCATCGTTTTTCAGGAATAAACTTTACGAAAACCAACATTCATAAACGGATTTGTGTTGCGCTCATGTCCAATGGAGGTGTCGGGTCCGTGCCCGCAAAATACTTGGGTTTTATCGGGTAGTGTCATCAGTTGCGTGTCAATGGATTGAAACAAAGTTTCGCCATTTGCGCCCGGCAAATCATATCTGCCAATGCTTCCCATAAACAACACATCGCCTGAAATTACAAAAGCATCTTCGCTTGAATAAAATGACACACTTCCGGGTGAATGCCCCGGAGTGAAAAGAACCTTCAGCTTAGTGTTTCCAAACACCACTTCTTCGCCTGCTTTCAAAAAACCCTGCGGCTCGGGCGATGGCGGACAGGGCACGCCAAACATTCCACCAAACAAAGGTGCATCTTTCAATAAAGGCAATTCAAACTCATGAATAAAAAGCGGAACATGAAAAGTTTCAACCACAAACTTATTGCCGGGAATGTGGTCCACATGACAATGCGTATTCAGCAGTTGCACGGGTGTTAGTCCTTCTTGCTCAATGAAGGATTTCAATACTTCCTGCTCGTGCGGGCTGGCACAGCCCGGGTCAATGATTACACATTGTTTGGTTTCATCGTAAACAATGTAAGTGTTTTCCATTAAAGCATTGAAAGTGAATTTCTGAACTGTAGCCATTTATTAAAGTTGCGAATTAGAAACTGAAAAATTTGAAAGTTGTTCAACCATTGTCTTGTCCTAAAATTTCCTTTTTCATTAATGTCGTTATGTGTTAGTTGTGTGTCGGTTCTGTCTTGTCCTAAAATACGTTGACCATTTTTGTTAGAAAATGGTGATGGGTTTTC
>VFQQ010000340.1_pt1 | contig 101626 bp, 72 predicted proteins | sample 3512341 | NCBI WGS metagenome assembly VFQQ01 (sample SAMN10412373, study PRJNA504923) | tailings metagenome | isolation source: Relicate 2 Philex TSF1 revegetated site | place: Philippines: Tuba, Benguet | collected 2017-08-29 | reverse complement strand
TCCGTCAGCAGCGCACCCAGGCGATCCGCGCGCGCGGGCTGCGAACCCGTGACGACAAGGAAGCGTTTCCCGAAACCGGCGACAGCGTCCGGCACGTCGCGGAGCGTGCCGGGGCCGAAGACGATCCGCGTGGCGGTGGCAAATTCGAAGCGCATGAGGACAGGGAAACCCGTCGCGCGTCACCAACCGGCGTCGGCCGGGAAGGCGTTCGTGTACTTCACCGACCGTCGCGGCTCGGCCATCATCGGCGCGACGGTGTCGCGCCAGGTCGCGTAGTGCGCGGTCTCCTTGTGCTTCGCCGGCGCCTCGGCATCGCGATAGACCTCGACGAGCACGAACCGCGTCGGATCGTCCGTCTGCTGGCACACATCGAACCGCGCGATCCCCGGCTCGCTCAGGCTGGCGCGCGCATTTGCAAGCGTGGCCTCTTTGAATGCCTCAACCGATCCCGGTTTCACCTGCACGTGGACGTGGACGATGAGCATGCCGCCACCGTGGCGCGCCGCCAGAGGCGGGGCAAGTTCTGGGATGGAGCGGCGAGGCTGTTTTTTAACGCGTTGCGCCCTGCGCGCACCGTGAGCACAGTATGCTCATGAAAAACAATCCAAAGACGTCATGTCTTGATTTTTGACAAACGGAAACAATCCAAAGACGTCATGTCTTGATTTTTGACAAACGGGTCGGAATCGCCGTTGCCATATGATTGTTGTCAAGAGTCAAGACATGACGTCTTTGTCTTGAGTCCTCGGTTGGCAGTCGAAACTCCCAGCCGGGCGGAACTTCATCGGACGCCGTTGTGGTCAATCGCCGGCAGAACTCCTCCGCCGCAATGAAGCCCACCCAGTAAACCGGCATAGTCCCGCCCTCCCCCGCCTCCGCGGGACCGGGCAAGGGGCCCATGATGCGTCGCCAATCCGCCTGAGTCACCTCGTAGGTTCCGATCCAATATCCGCGCGACAACGTGACTGACACCGGCCCCTCGTCCGGACGCCGTCCCTGCTCGTCGACCGGGCTGCCCATGCGAAACTGTCCCGGCGGACACCAGCGCAAATCCATACCCGCGACGACACGACGTTCGCCGGCCGTCGCACCTTCGATCGCGATCGGTGAACCGGAGCCAGACTGCCCGGGCAACCCCGACGGAGCCAGGAGCGTCAACCACAACCATCGCCAAGGACGGAATAGCAAGGCAGCAAGGCAAGGTAACATGGCAACCTGGGGGCAACCCGAAGGGGTCCATGATTAATGGTTTAAGTCTGACGAACTTGCAAGCAGACCACGATTCAGCGGCGAGGAGACCGATAAGCCGGACTCATGCGGTTGAAGGCGTAGTCGCCAAAGAGCGCACCGTTTGGCGTCGTTGATGGTGTGCAACATAAAGCGACTGAAGCCGCCGACTCGGCGGACAACCAAACGGTGCAGGTAAAAGTAGAGCGTGCGCAGGGCGTTGCGTCGATGCGGATCGGGTTCACCGATCAGCGGCTGACGGCGCACGGCGGGCTGGTGGCGTGGAGTGCCTACGTGGCGGAGGTGGGTTTGAGACGGCGCTTGAGGGCGGCGTTGCCGCATGCGCCGCAAAGCGGCAACGCCTACGATCCGACCGATACGGCGTTGGGGTTTATCGGCGGGGTGTTGTGCGGGGCGGACAAGCTGGCGAGGGTGGCGCACCTTGCGCACGACCCCGCCCTGCCCGAGGTGCTGGGGATCGAGGCGGTGCCGAGCCAGTCGACCTTGTCGCGTTTCTTCGCCGCGTGCGGGCGCGGGGCCAGCGAGGCGCTGGGGCAAGTGCACGCGGCGTGTCTGCAAGACCTGCCGACCCGGCCGGAGGGCTACACACTCGACCTGGACTCGTTTTCCCTCGTGCACGAGGACGGTCGGCAGGAGGGGGTTCGCGTGGGCTACACCCGCAAAGGCCTCAAGCCCTGCCACCGTCCCATCATCGCCGCCTTGGCCGAGGTGCCCTATGTCGCGCACTTCTGGCTGCGGCCGGGCAACACCGCGTGCGTCTCCGGTGCGGAGGCCTTCGTGCGCGAGACACTCGGGCGTCTGCCCCCGCACGTGCGCATCGCGCTGTTGCGGGCCGACAGCGGCTTCTGCACCCGGCCGCTTCTGGCCGCGTTGCGTGCCCTCGGCATCCCCTACGTCATGACCGCGGCCTTGCGTACCCCGATCCAGACCTTGTGCCGCCACGACGATGAGGCGTGGCAGAAGACGGAGGTGCCAGGTTTGGAGGTGCAGGAGGTCGCGCACGAGGGCGACCGCCTGATCGTGGTGCGCCAGCGCATCAGCGAGCGACCGCACGGCGGCGGCAAACGCCTGCTTGAGGTGCCCGGATACAAGTTCCAGGCCCTGCGTACCAACCTTGGCTCGGAGCTGGACGCGCTCGGGGTGTGGCGGCGCTACAACGGCCGCGCCGACATCGAGAACCGCATCAAGGAACTCGGCGCGCAGTTCGGGCTGCGGGGCTTTTGCCTGCGTTCGTTCTGGGCCACCGAAGCCGCCTGCCAGCTTTGCCTGCTCGCCTACAACCTTTGCGTCGGCCTCCAACGCCGGCTCGGCGTCGCCCGCCGCGCGGAGCTGAAGACCCTGCGCGCGCGGCTCTTCTCGTGCGCCGCCGTCTTCAGCCACGCCCAAGGCAAACCCACCCTCAAACTGGCCTCCAGTTCCACCGCTGCACGCCGCTGGTGGATCGCTCTGCTCCAGCACTTTGCGACCGACGATCCCAACTGCGATGCAGTTGACGGCTTCGCCGCCAGAACCCCCGACTTCAGCGTCAAAAGCTCGTTTTCATCTGCATGATCCCGGATAAGTTTAATCATTAATCTTGCCCCCTCTGGCCCCCCGTCAGGCCTCGATACGCGAAGTGGCCGCATGCATTCACGGGCGAGGACGGCTCTGTGAGCTTCCACGCATAGGCGGCTCAGCAGGTCGGCGTGCTGCTTAAACCGGCGTCAAAGTCATGCCGCAGGGGTCACCCCCGGTCTGACGGCGTCGGTCATCCGTCCGGAAGTCGTCATCGCCGAAGCGCTCGGCGTCAGTCCTCCTTCACCCGGGGAGCGCCGACGTCCTCGTCGGCCTCCGGACCGAAGCCGGCGGGGACGCCGGCGTACCCAGGGTGGACGCAAAAAAGGCGCCACCCGGCTTGGAATGCGGGTGGCGCCTTGTGGATCTTGGTGCGAATTAAACGAGGTCGAAGCGGTCGGCGTTCATGACCTTGTTCCAGGCCGCCACGAAGTCCTTCACGAACTTCGCCTCGTTGCCGCGCTCGGCGTAGACTTCGGCGAGGGCGCGCAGTTGCGAGTTCGAGCCGAAGACGAGGTCGACGCGGGTGGCCGTCCACTTCACGTCGCCGGTGGCGCGGTCGCGGATCTCGAACTGGTCCTCGGCCGGCGACGTCGCCTTGGCCACGTGGGCCATGTCGAGCAGGTTGACGAAGAAGTCGTTCGTCAGCGTCCCGGGACGGTTCGTGAACACCCCGTGCTGCGACCGGCCGTGGTTGGCGTCGAGCGCGCGCAGGCCGCCGACGAGCACGGTCATCTCCGGGGCGGTGAGGCCGAGGAGCTGGGCCTTGTCGACGAGGATCTTCTCTGGACGCGGATGCGGGAACTTCAGGTAGTTGCGGAAACCGTCGCCGATCGGTTCGAGCACGGCGAACGACTCGACGTCGGTCTGCTCCTGCGAGGCATCCGTGCGGCCGGGAGCGAAGGGCACCTCGATCTTGTGGCCGGCCCCGGCGGCGGCCTGCTCGATCGCGGCGGCGCCGCCGAGGACGATGAGGTCGGCGAGCGAAACCTTCTTGCCGCCGGCGGCCGAGGCGTTGAACGCGGCCTGCACGCCCTCGAGGGCCTTGAGGACCTTGGCGAGCTTCGCGGGCTGGTTGGCCTCCCAGTCCTTTTGCGGGGCAAGGCGAAGGCGGGCGCCGTTGGCGCCGCCGCGCTTGTCGGAGCCGCGGAAGGTCGAGGCCGACGCCCAGGCGGTGGAGACGAGCTCGGAAACCGAGAGGCCGGTCGCGAGGATCTTCGCCTTGAGGGCGGCGATGTCGGCGGCGTCGACGAGGGGGTGGTTCACCGCCGGCACGGGATCCTGCCAGAGGAGATCCTCGGCGGGCACCTCGGAACCGAGGTAGAGATTCTTCGGGCCCATGTCGCGATGGGTGAGCTTGAACCAAGCGCGGGCAAAGGCGTCGGCGAACTGGTCGGGGTTGTCGCGGAAGCGGCGCGAGATCTTCTCGTAGGCGGGATCGAACCGCAGCGAGAGATCGGTCGTGAGCATCGTGGGGCGATGCTTCTTGGCCGGATCGTAGGCGTCGGGGATGATCTCCGGCGCATTCCTGGCCACCCACTGGTGCGCGCCGGCGGGGCTCTTGGTGAGCTCCCACTCGTACTTGAAGAGGATCTCCAGGAAATCGTTGCTCCACTGGGTCGGCTTCGTGGTCCAGGTGACCTCAATGCCGGAGGTGATCGTGTCGGCGCCCTTGCCGCTCTTGTAGCTGCTGGACCAGCCCAGGCCCAGTTCGGCGAGGGCGGCGGCCTCGGGTTCCTTGCCCACGTGATCGGCGGTGCCGGCGCCGTGGGTCTTGCCGAAGGTGTGACCGCCGGCGATGAGGGCGACGGTTTCCTCGTCGTTCATGGCCATGCGCGCGAAAGTCTCGCGGATGTCGCGGGCGGCGGCGACCGGGTCGGGGTTGCCGTCGGGGCCCTCGGGATTGACGTAGATGAGGCCCATCTGCACGGCGGCGAGCGGGTTCTCGAGCTCGCGGTCGCCGGAGTAGCGGCTGTTGGGCTTGTCGCTGGTGGCGAGCCAGGCGGTCTCGGAGCCCCAGTAGACATCCTCCTCGGGTTCCCAGACGTCGGCGCGGCCGCCGCCGAAGCCGAAGGTTTTGAAGCCCATCGATTCGAGGGCCACGTTGCCCGCGAGGACGAGCAGGTCGGCCCAGGAGATATTCTTGCCGTACTTCTGCTTGATCGGCCAGAGCAGGCGGCGGGCCTTGTCGAGGTTGGCGTTGTCGGGCCAGGAGTTGAGCGGAGCGAAACGCTGCTGGCCGGAGCCGGCGCCCCCGCGTCCGTCGGCGATGCGGTAGGTGCCCGCGGCGTGCCAGGACATGCGGATGAAGAACGGCCCGTAGTGACCGAAATCGGCCGGCCACCAGTCCTGCGAATCGGTCATGAGCGCATGGAGGTCCTTCTTGAGGGCCTGGAAATCGAGCTGCTTGAAGGCCTCGGCGTAGTTGAAATCCGGATCCATCGGATCGGACAGCGACGAGTTCTGGTGAAGGATCTTCAGGTTGAGCTGGTTCGGCCACCAGTCGCGGTTGCCGGTGCCGGCGCCGGCGAAGCCGTGGACGGGCTTCGGCATGCTGCCATGCAGATGAGGGAACGGGCACTTGCCGCCGCCGCTTGCGTGAGGGTTTTCCATGGAAGTTCGGGTCGTGGGTTGCTGCAAACGCTCAGCCTCGGTTCAGCAGGAAGCCGGAACGACGCTGAAAGACGCTCGTGAAATGATCCGATTTCGGGTGCACCGCAAGTCGTGTCGCGAACGAGGCCCAGGCTACCGCCACCGGTTATGGCTCCGATAAGCGCGTGCCCCGGGGGAGTCTCACCAGATGAAAGGTGTGGGCGCAGGAGCGGCTTTACGCCGCGATGGCTGGCGGACGGCGTTCATCGCGGCGTAAAGCCGCTCCTACGCAATCCTTACGAAACGCTAAGTCCGGGATGGTGAAACGTGCGTGATAGCCCGCACGTTTCACCAAAAAGACAGCCAGGACCGGATTCACACGGTGGCCGGAAAAGAAAAAGCCCCCGCCTTGCGGGCGGGGGCTGGTCGAAACCGAAACCAACCGATCAGAAGTCGAACTTCGCGCTCAGGATGAACTGGCGGGGATCGATGATGCGGTAGGAATTGGGGGAGCCGTCATAGTTGACACCCACCACGCGGAGGCTGCCGCCCTCGAAGGCGTTCACCACGTTGAGCTGCAGCTTCATGTTGACCTTGTCGTCCATGATCCGGCGGCTGTAGCTCACCCACACGTCGGCATAGGTGTTGGCACTGTCGTAGATCGGACGGCTGATGTCGGACAACGTGAGGTCGGTCGAACCGGAGCCGGGGTTCGGACGGCCGTAGTAGCCGATGATGGCGCGGTCTTCCCAACGGACGCTGCCACCCAGGCCGTAGCCCTTGAGGCGGCCTTCGGTGAAGTTGTAGTTGGAAAGGACGGACCAGCGCAGTTTCCGCTGTCCGGGCGCGGCCTGACCATCGAGATCGCGGGCGATGGCATACTGCGGGGCCACGACGTTGTCGTAGTAGAGCTGCTGGTTGAAGTTCCCGTTCGCCTCGCCGAGGAAGACGGCGGAGGTGTAACCGTAGCTGGACCAGAAGTTCGTGAGGTTGACCTCGCGACCGTTGTCGCGCGTGTAGGCCGCAAACTGCTGGTACTGCGGGAGGAGGTAGTCGGCCGCGCGGGCGTTGGTCCACACGGGATTGCGGACGCCGAACCAGGCATCGAATTCCTTGAGCACGTTGGCGTACTTGGTCTCCTGCTGGCCGACCGTGAGCTTCATGGACCAGTTCCGCGTCGGGTTGTAGGTCAACTGCACCTCGACGCCTTCGGCCTCGGCCGAGCGCGTGGCCCAGATGGTGCCCACGTCGGCGTAGTAGGTGTAGGGCAGGCCCCAGATCTGCGCGGCGGCGTCCTGGACCTGCGTTTCCTCGGCCGGAGTCAGGCCCACGCCGAACTCGTTGCTCCGCGGATCGAAGCCCATGTTGATCAGGGCGATGGTGCGGGCCCAGTTGCGGAACTGGTCGGTGTCGACGTTGCCGGTCAGACGGCTGATCGAGGTTCCCGGGTTGGTGCGCTCGTTTTGATTGGTCGCCTTGAACCAGTTGACGCGGGCGAAGAGCTTGTTGTCGAAGAGTCCGAACTGGAAGCCCCAGTCGCGGCCTTCGCCGGTCGGCTTGGGCAGCGGGGTCCCGAAGGCGTCCACCTGGGCGGACGGCGGCGGGTTGAAGTTGTCGGACTTGTTGTAGCTGAAGCCGAGGCTGCTGACGAACTGGTGCCATTGCGAACCGTCGGCGGCGCGCGACTCGATGCCGTTCCAGTTGCGGAAGGGACGGAAAACGCCGCCGAGCGTACGGGTCGTGCCCTCGACGCGGTCCCAATAGTTCCAGCGGTTGAGGATGGTGTCGGTCTGGAGCACGCCGTTGACCCACTTCTGCGGGTTCGTCATGCCGGGTTCCAGCTGCGTACCGCCTGCGCGGTCGAGGATGGCGCCTTGGGTCGTGCCGCGAGCCTTGTACTCGTCCTTGCGCACGCCGAAGGTCGCGACGATGCGGTCGGACCAGAGGTTGCTTGTCAGGCCGAAGCTGAGCGAATCGACCTGGCGCTCGGTGCGTCCGGTGGATGCGTCCATGTCGATGTACTCCTGGGTGAGACCGAGGTCGGTCCAGCCGCGGGCATCGAAGTTATAGATCTGCAGGGCGCCGGAGTAGCCGTTGGCGAACTGGTTCTCGCCGGAGGCACGGGTGACGCCGCCGTTCGTGGGGTCGCCGGGATTGGCGAGGTAGTACAGACGACGGGCGCTGCGACCCTGACGGTTGTAACCAGTGGGCGAGCCATCGGCGTTGTTGTTCGGGTTCGGCAGCCATTGCATGATGGTGCCGCGGGCGGCCCCGTCGTTGTCGGTGATGAACATGCGCTGACGGATGAAGGTCCGCGTCGAGTTATTCGTGGAAGCGAGACCGAGCAGTTGGTGACGGCCGAGCCAGCGGGTCCACCCATTGTTGCGGGTGAAGTCCGGCGTCCAGGCCACCATGGCGCGGTAATTATCGTTGATCTCGTTGTTGATGAAACGATCCGGGTCCTGATCTTCGACGAAGGGCAGGCCGAAGTACGGATTGGGCGAGCCGTCGGGCAGGCGCACGTTGGTGTCGACGAAGAGCGTGGCGACGTTGAGCTGGGAGACCGTGTAGTTCGTCGTGGACTTGAAGTCCTGGCGGAACCAGCCGGCGCTCACGTTGAGCGAAGGGAGGATCTCCTGCTCCAGTTCGATGTTGTAGGTCATGTTGCGGTCATGACCGAAGTTCATCTGGAGCACGTTGAGATTGCGCCAGTCGTAGATCGAGCGGTCGTTCACGCCGGCGTAGCGGTAGCTGCCGACGCCGTTGCCGGTGGCCGTCCAGAAGTTTGAGTTCGTCCACGTGGTGTCGTAGGCCTGTGCATTGACCGGATCCGCGAGGATGGTCGCCACGGCGGGATAGAGCGGCGCGTTGCCGGCCGGGTTCGTCGCGGTGCCGAAGACCTGGCGATACTGTTCGGCGGACGGATAGAACCAGTTGGCCACCTGCCCGTCGTGGATCTGCTGGAGCGGGCGGTTGACGGTGCCGATCGCGAGACCGGGCGTGTAGAGGGCGGAGCGGACGTCGGTGAGGGCGCCGCCGCCGAAGATGTTGACGCCATTGTAGGCGGTGCGGGCGGCATTCCAGAGCGCCGGGTTGTAATTGGGGAGCGACTCGATGTAGGCCCGGGTGTCGTTGATGCGCGGCGAATCGGCGCGCAGACCCAGAGTGCCCGCGTACTGGCCGTTGCGGGTGATCACACCGGTGACCGGATCGAAATTCGGACTGCCGGCCTCTCGCCATTGGGTAACCGAGTCGCGGGGCGTCAGGGTGTTGGGCCGGCGGTTCTTGTTGTCGTACTTCTCGACGCTGGCGCGGATGGACGTCTTCTGCAGCGGGCGGAACGTCAGGGTGCCGAAATAACGGCGGGTGTCGTCGTAGGAGGGCTTGCGCTCGAACTGCCGGTTGTCGAGGAGGAAGGCGCCGGCGAAGGCGAGCTTGTTCTCGATCAGGCCCTGGTTGAGGTTGAAGCTGGTGCGGAAGGAGCCGTTGTGGTCGGCACGAAGCTGAACCGTGAAGCTTTCGCGATTCAAGATCGCCTGGGAGCTGTTCTGGTTAACCACGCCGGCCGGGCTGCCCATGCCGAAGAGCATCGAATTCGGACCGCGGCTGATCTCGATCGACTGGATGTTGTAGGCGTCGACCGGGACCTGGGAGATTGACGGATAATAGTTGTAGGACGAGCTCGGGACGCCGATGCCGCGCACGCGGTTGGCAGTGGCGTTGGTCTGCGGCTGACCGTCGCCGCCCTGCGTGAAGCCGGCGTTCACGTCCACGACACCGTCGTTGCGCAACGACTGGATGGCAGGCGTGTAGGTGCTGGAGCCTTCCGTGTTGGCCTCGTAGCGAAAGACATCGTTGATGTCGATCGAGCCCGTGTCCTGCATCTGCTGCATGGTGACGACGGTGATCGAAGACCCGAGGTCGGCGATGTTCGTGCGCAGTCGGCTGCCGGCCAGGGTGTTCTCGGCGTAGTAGCCGCGGTCCTGCGAGGCATCGACCTGGAAGGGCGACAACTCGAACACCGGTTCTGCGGGTGCCGTGTTGGCGGTGGCCTGGGCTTGGGCCTGGGCGAAGACCGGGGACGCGCCGACGACGGCGCAGGCCGGCAGCAGGGCGAGCCCCCGTAGTTGTTTCCAGCGAAGAATGTTCATGGGCGAGGTGGTTGACGGTTGGCTGACATTGGGCCCATCGCCGGCGCGGCTGGCGGACTTGGGTGCGTGGCCGGAAAGCGCCGTAGGCGAGAGGCGTTGCACCAAGTAACTCCAGACGGAACCGAAGAGGGGTTGGGTGCCCCGGCGGTACGGGGTCTTCGGACCGTGCACCCGTGGTTCCGTATCAGCAAAGGATATGTGATCTGACAGTTCGACGCGGCGTTCGACTCCTCCCGACTGAGCGCGCCGCGGGCAGAGGGCCCGGATCGATTTTCAGTGACGCGCAATCGTCGTAGCGGAGGACCGTGAACGCCACCACCGCGCCAGCAACCCTTCGCGCGGGGCGAAACACCAGGCCAGCGCAAAGAGCACCGAACCGGCGACGACCATGGCCGCGGCGATCGAACATTCGAGCCAGACCCCGAGGCTCACGCCCAGAAACGCGCTGATCGCGGCGTGCACCACCGAGAGCACATGCATCATGCCGAGCCGCGTAGTCAGGAAGCCGGCCGTGGCCCCGGGCAGGATCAGCATCGCAATGACGAGGATCGCCCCGACCGCCTCGAAGGCACTCACAACGACGAGCGAGAGGACGGCCATGAGTCCGTGGTGCATCCACACGGAATTGATGCCGAGCGAGCGTGCCAGCCCGGGATCGAAGGCCGTCACGAGCAGCTCCTTGTAGAAAAGGGCGATCGCCGCGCTCACGCCCAGGAGCACGGCGCCCATGCGCACGACCGGTTCCGGGCCCAGGGTTACACCGCCGAGCGCCGCCATGGGCTCGAGGGGCACCAGCACGATCTCGCCGTAGAGCACGCAATCGGCGTCGAGGTCGATCTGCCCGGCGTAGGCCACGGTGAGCAGCACGCCGATCGCAAAGAGGGACGAAAACGCGATGCCCATGGCGGCGTCGGGCTTCACCCGGCTGCGCTGGTGGATGAAGCCGATGAGCAGCGTCGTCACCACGCTCGCGGCGAGGGCTCCTGCGAACATCGGCGCGGTGCCGCGGGTGCCCGAGATCAGAAACGCGAGCACCAGCCCGGGCAGCACGCTGTGGCTGATGGCGTCGCCCATGAGCGCGAGCCGGCGCAGCATGAGGTAGTTGCCGACGAGCCCGCAGGCCGCACCGACAAGGAAGCCCATCAGGCCGATCCAGCCGAACATGGAGAGGTTCTCCGTCCACGGCGCAACGAAGACGGCGTGGGCATCGAAAGGTGGCACGAGGCCCCTCATCTTCGCGTCTCCTCCCCACCCTGCCGGTGGATTTCGCGCGGTCCGGGAATGGCCTTACCGTGGGGGTCGGTCTTCGCGTAATTGAGCCTTCGCTCGAGATCGCGCACGACGTCGTCGCCCAGCACGTGCTCGATCTGCTCGGCGTCCTCGTGCACGTGGTCGGGCGCGATGTTGGCCGAATTGGTCAGGTAGAGTTCCCACAGGCGGTGGTTGCGCACGATCTCGCCCGCCCGGCGGTGGCCGGCCGGGGTGAAATGCAGCACGTCGCCGTCGAGCGTGGCGAGCCCGTGGCGGACCAGTTCCTCGCCTTCGCGCCGGGCCGCGGCCGCGCCTGCGCGGCGCCGGTCGGCGAGCTCCCCCAGGCCCACGCCTTCGCCGTGCGCACCGCCGGCCTCGCGGACATGGTACATCGCCTTGAGCGTATTCTCACGTCGGATACGGGCTGTGCGCGAACGCTGCCGCCAGGCGCGGGCGGCCAGCCCGTGGCGCGGGCCGAAGAAGAAGGCCCCGGCGAAGACGGCGGTCGCCGCCAGCACCATGAGCGGTCCGGTGGGCAGGCCCGGACGCAGGAAGGAGAGAAAGGCCCCGAGCAGGCCGGCGGTCACGCCGAAGACCGCCGAGAGGACGAGCAGGCGGTGCAGCCGGTCGGTGAGCAGATAGGCGGCCGCCGCCGGCGTGATGAGCATGGCGGAGACGAGCACGACGCCCACGGCCTGCAGCGCGATCACGACCGAGGCGGCCAGGAGGAGCATGAGGCCGCGGTGTATCCAGCGTTCGGGCACACCGCTGACCCGGGCGAAACCGGGGTCGAAGCTCGTCACGAGCAGCTCCTTGTAGAAGGCGACGATCAGGCCGAGCACGGCGGTCGCCACCACGGCCATCAGCGCCAGGTCGTCGGGGCCGATCGCCGCCGCCTGTCCGAAGAGGAACTTGTCGAGGCCGCTCTTGCTGCCGGTCGGCAGGCGCTGGATCATGGTCGTGAGGCAGACACCCACCGCGAAAAACGAGGCGAGCACGAGGCCGAGGGCCGCGTCCTCCTTGATCCGCGTCGTCCGCGTCAACGCGCTCACGAGGCCCGTGCCGAGCAGGCCGGCGATGATCGCCCCGACGAAGATCGCCAGGGGGTCCTTCGTCATGTTCCAAAGGAAGCCGAGCGCCACTCCGGGCAGCACGGCATGGGAAAGCGCGTCGCCGACCAGCGCCATGCGCCGCACGACGAGAAAGCCGCCAAGCAGCCCGCAGCCCAGCCCGAGCAAAATCGAACCCGCAACCGCGTAGCGCACGGAAGGATCCTGGAGGCTGAGGAAGCGGGCGGCCTGGGCGGCCATGCCGCCTTCGGAAGCATGCAGCGGCACCGCCGCTGCCAGGCAGAAGAGGATAGAAGATAGAGGATAGAGAACGGAGCGGCTCATGGTTGCGCCGTCCTGCAAAACGCGGGGGCCTTATCGATCATCCCCTGGAGCATCGCACCAACCTCGGCCCAATTGGCGTCAAGTTCGGCATGCTCACCTGCAGTAAGATAACTGGCGTCAAGGGCGTGATCGAGCCATACTTGAGTTTCGGTCGCCTCACCCAAGGCTTCACTGAGCTTGCTCACAAATACCGCCTCGTAACGGCGGCGCGCCCACGCTTCTCCCAACATTGCCGACACGGCGCGCGACGATCTCCGTAGCTGGTCCACCAGCGAATACCGCTCCTCGGCCGGAAACTTTAACGTGATCTTGAAGAGCCGTCGCGCCTCACTCCGCGCCAGCTGATAGGTCTTTAGCTCTCTGAAGGACGTGATCTTCGCCATGATGTATTCGATACTATCCTCTATCCTCCGTCCTCTATTCTCGCTTTTCTTCCACCGCCCCCAGCGCATGCGCGACCTCGGAGAGAATCGTGAGCCGCCCGCCGTAGGTCTTCTGGAGCAACTCGGCCGTGTAGACCTCCGCCGTCGGACCGTAGGCGACGACGTGCATGTTGAGCAGCAGGAGCCGGTCGAAATACTGGCGCGCGGTCGGCAGGTCGTGGTGCACGACGAGGATGGTTTTCCCGCGGTCGCGCAACTCGCGCAGCACGGCGATGATCGCCGCCTCCGTGGCGGCGTCGACGCCGGCAAAGGGTTCGTCCATGAAGTAGAGATCCGCCTCCTGTGCGAGGGCGCGCGCGAGGAAGACGCGCTGCTGCTGACCGCCGGAGAGGTTCGCGATCTGCCGGTCGGCGACGGGCAGCAGCTTCACTTTGTCGAGACACGCGCGGGCGACATCGCGGTCCGCCTGCCTCGGACGGCGCCACAAGCCGAGGCGGCCGTAGCGCCCCATGAGCACGACATCCATGACGCTGACGGGGAAATCCCAGTCCACCGACTCGCGCTGCGGCACGTAGCCGACGCGGGTCGGCACCTCGCGGAAGGGACGCCCAAAGACGTTCACCCAGCCGCTCTGCAGCGGCAGCAGGCCGAGGCAGGCCTTGATGAGGGTGGACTTGCCCGCGCCGTTCGGACCGACGATGCCGACGAGCTGGCCCGGCGGCACGACGAGGTCGACGCCCCAGAGGACGGGCTTTTTGTGGTAGGCAACCGTCAGGTCGTGAATCTCGAGCGGCGGAGGCTGGCTCATGGCGCGATTCAATACCGATACGAGAACCCTGCAAACACCGTAAGGTCGTCGGCCGCCCGCGTGAGGCCGAAGTTCGCGCCGAGGTCGAGCTGAAGGTCGTCGTTGACCGCATAGGTCGCCCCGGTGTTGAAGGTGACCGCCGGCCCCCCCTCGCCCACTTCGACCGTGACCTCGGCGAAGATCCCGCCCTTGGCCCCGACCGCGCGGCTCACGGTCGCAGTGTTCAGCCACGAGGCCCGGTAGCCGGTGCCGACGTCGTTGCGCACGACCGCCACCTCCGTCATCGCGCCGAAGCCCCAGTCTTCCGAGAGCTCGTACGCGAGCGGAAGGATCAAACCGCCTTCGAGTTCGTCGTTGCCGATCCCGGCCGCTGCCGTCGGCAACTTGAGATAAGGCATCGCGCCAAGCCCGAGCCGCCCCTCGTCGTTGCCCCGAAGGTTGGCCTTGAAGCGCAAGGTCACGTCGCCAAGTCCGTCGCTGCGCATACGCACACCGGTCGCGCGATCGCGTTCCTCGACGCGAACATGGCCGTCGTGGACAACCTGCAGTTCGGTCCAAGAGCTCAGGCCGATGCGCACGTTGAGGGGCGCGAGGCTCCACGTCTCCACGGTCGGAGCGTCACGGTCTGCGGTACGGCGGTCGCGCGTGAACTGTGCCGCACTGACTTCGAACTGAATGCGCCCCGCCTCGACGGTGAAAGGACTCTCGGTGGCGTCGGGCCGGTCGGTGGACAGAGGACGCGCCGCACAGAAGGCGGACGACGTCGCGAGGAAGGAGGCAAAGAGGACGGTTGCGCAAGGGCGGTTCATTTCAAGGCCTCCACGATCGTGGTGAGGTTATGTTTCACCATGCCCTCATAGGTACCGAGGTCGTAACCGTTTTCGATCTGCCCGGGCGTGCCCATGGCGTCGGAAAACAATTCTCCGCCGACGCGCACGCCGGCATCCTGGGCCAGCCGCCGGATCGTGTCGGGCGGCACGCTCGACTCCACGAAGATCGCCTTCAGGCCGCGGGCCTTGATGAAGTCGACCAGCCGCGTCATGTCGGCCAACCCCGCCTCGCTCACGGTGGAAATGCCCTGAAGGCCGACGACCTCGAAGCCGTAGGCGCGTCCGAAATAGTTGTAAGCATCGTGGCTGGTCACAAGAACGCGGCGTTCGGCGGGAAGCTCGGCGGCCTTGGCGAGCGCCCAGGCGTGGAGCGCGGACAACCGGTCCTTCGTCGCACGCCCCTGCGCAGCGTAGAACGCGGAACCGCCGGGGTCGGCGGCGGACAGACCCTCAACGACAACGTCGACGCAACGAGCCCAGAGCGAGACGTCGAACCACACGTGAGGATCGTAGTGTCCTGCGTAGTCCTCGGGTTCGAGCAAGGCGTCGGACGGAATTGATTCGGCGAGCGCGTAGACATGGCGCTTCGTACGCGCGAGCCTCGTGAAGAGATCGCCGAGCCGGCCCTCGAGCATGAGGCCGTTGTAGAAGATCGCATCGGCCCGCTGGAGCTTCACAATGTCGGAGGCGGTCGCCTTGTAGAGATGCGGGTCGACGCCGGGTCCCATGAGCCCTTCCACCACGGCACGGTCGCCCGCGACCTGCCGCACGAGGTCGGCCACCATCGAAGTGGTCGCCACCACCCGCACCCGCTCCCCCCCCACCGTTTGGGCCAGGCCGCCCAAGGCCGCGCCCAGGAAGAACGCCGCCCCTGCCATGAAGTGTTTTCTCGTCATGGCGCAGGACGAAACGGGGAGCAAAATTAAAGTCAAAGAATAAAATTAGCTTGGGCTAATTTTATTACCCAAGGGCAGCAAATTGAGATTTGTTGATTATCGTTTGCCTTATCGAGCGGTGGAGACGGCGCCGCGTGCATCCGTGATGCGATGGACTCAATCAACAAAGTGGCGGGAGCTTCCAGCTCGCGCTCGGGCGGATCGGAAAAACGGGAGCAGCATGCTCCCGCCACTTTGGTTTGGTGCGGGCGCTTGTGCTACTTTCGGTACCACTCGCCGTTCTCGCGCTGGAGCCAGACGCCGCGGGCGCTGTTGGTGGCGATTTGCTTGGCGCGGGCGGCGCCCACGGCGGCGGGGGTGCTGCCGGTCTGGCGGGCAATGGCGGCGTAGACGGTGGTGCGATCAGCGTTCTCGGCGCTCGAGACCGAGGAGGCGTCGCCCTTGTTCTCGCGGACCTCGAGGAAGCCGCGGTTGTTTTCGCCGAGGGCGCCGTCGGCCTTGAGCGCGTCGATCTGCGGCAGGCGTTCGCGCATGCGCGCCTGCACGGCGCCGAGGTCCTGGGCCGGCAGAGCGGCGGCGGCGAGCACGAAGGCGGCGAAGGAGAGCAGGAAACGGATGGACGAGGTCATGGCTTCAGGACTGGGGTTCGTGGACGATGGTGGACGACTGCTTGTCGAGGTCGCCGAAGAAGTCGTCGAGGGCTCGGTCGACCTTCACGTTGACGTCGACCGTGATGTGGATCGGCTTCACCTCGATGGGGGCCGTCTTGACACTGACGCAACCCGTCAGCGCCGCAGCGGCGAGGAGGACGGGGATTGAGAGGAGCTTCATGGCGGGGAGGGAGGGGGAACGGAAAAAAAGGGAAGGAGGGAGTGAGGGGGACGGTCTTCGGTGAGACGCGGTTCCGGGGGCGATTATTCAAAAGCTGACGCGGCCGTCCATCCCGAGCTTGAGCAGGCGGTCGAGTGGGCCGGCGACGTTGATGTCGATCACGAGAGGCGCCTTCAATTGCGGGTCGACCGGCTCGGCCTGCAAGCGCAGGGTCGCGGTGCGGCCGTTGGCGTCGCCCTGCGGCGTGAAACTGGCGCGCAAGAGGCTGACATCGAGAGCGGTGCGTCCGAGTTCGACCCGTTGAAGCGGGGCATAGGCGGGATTCGAGGCGTCGAGCTGCCGGGTGATCATGCCCGGTGCCGGGGCGAGGCGGACGGAGGCGTCGGACCCCTCGGCCAACGCGAGCCAGCCCGCGCCGAGTTGCAGGCCCTCCGCCGCAGACCAGGTGGCGCCGAACTCGCCATCGAGCCGTCCGCGCGCCGCGGCGAGCACCTCGGGCAGGAGGGCGAGCAGGTCCTCGATCGCAAGACCCGCGAGGCGCACGGTGACGGCGGCGGCCGGCTTTGCGAGGGGCACGTCGAAAGGATCGAAGGCGATGGTGCCGCCGAGACCCTTTACCTCGAGGCGGGCGACCGAGGCCCGCAGGTCGGACCCGAGCCGCAGATCGAGGCCACCCTCTGTCAGGGCGAGCGGACCGTAGCGGAGGGCGGCGACGCTCACAGCGGCCTCTCCGTCTCCAGCGAGCGAATACGTCGCGGCCAAGCGGATGCCGGATAGCTCCCAGCCTCCGCCCGGCGCGCGCAAGGCTCCGTCCTCCCAGCGTACACGCAGGGTGCCGGAAGGTTGCTCCCCGGTCCACTCCCCCTCCCCTTCCACCTGCACGCGGCCCTCGGCCTCGACGCCCTCGAGCGGCAGCGAGAACCGGCGCGCGACGGTGGACAGCCAGGCGTCCAGCGGGATCGTGGCGGACTCGATCTTCCAGACGAAGACTCCGGTCGCAGGCGTGGCCACAACGGCGCCACGGGCCCCAACCCCCTCGCCCTCCAGCTGCCAGGAGAAACGGCGGACCTCGGGTTCCGGCGGGTGCGCGGTCACCCGCCAGCGCAGACGGGGCGCGTCTTCGCCAAAGGGCGCAAGTTCGCCGGCGAGCGACCCGGCGAAAAGTGGCCAGCGCCCGGAGGCAGCCCCGACGACGGCGGCGGCGCACACGGCCAGGGCGGCGGCGAAGACGAGGCGAAGGAGCACGGTGAGTATGATCCGCATTTCGGGAAAAGGTTGCCAGCGCGGAAGAGCAGGCGTGGCCGCGGGCCGATGCGTTGTCGTTACGAATGCCCCATCCGTGCGGGCAGGATGTCCGCACGCCCCCGAATCCAACGACTTGCTCAGCCGCGCCAGGTGAAGGCGTGGCAGAGGGCGACCCCGGCGGCATCCGCTTCATCGAGGGCCAGTGTGTGCGCGTGCCCGAGCAGGGTCATTACGGTGCGCGCCATCTGCTCCTTGCTCGCCCGGCCGACGCCGACGACCGCCTGCTTCACACGCAGGGGCGGGTACTCGAAGACCGGACAATCCCGCAACGCCGCCGCCGCGATCGCCGCGCCACGCGCGGCGCCGAGGATCTGAGCCGTCTGGAAATTCTGTACATAGATCGTCTGCTCCAGGGCCACATGCCGCACATCCGCCGACGCGAGGAATTCCGTCACGGCGCGGTGAATCTCCGCCAGCGCCCGCGGCATCGGGTCGCGCACCGGCACGCGCACCGTTCGGCAGCGCAGGAGCAGGGGCTGACGGCCGGGGCCGAACTCGACCAAGGCGAGACCCGTTCCGCGCAGGGACGGATCGATGCCCAGCACGCAGCCGTCGAACGGCGCGCGCCCCAGGGCCGGCACTGGCGGCGTTCGTCGGGACGAAGGCGCAGGCGCCGCCCCCCCGGCCACGGGTTGGCCCGACAACTTCGCCGCCCACATTTGCCTGACAGACAATCTCGCCACGCCGACATGGCGACAAAGGTCGGTCTCCGGGGCAAAGCCGAAGTTGCGGACGGCGGCTCTCGTTTGACCGAGGATGCGGCTTGCGCTAGGGTTCGACCGTCTTCCGAAAAACGGATCCCGCCCGTGACCTCACCCGTCCCAGTTCCGCCGCGCCGAGGCCTTCGGTCCGCCGCCGTTCTCCTCCTCGTGTCCGCGCTCGGCCTCGCGGTCGGAGCGCTGGCGGGTTGCTCGGTTTCCGGTCTGAAGGGACGCAAGTGCGCCGTCGTCTTCCTCGTGGACGGCCATCAGGTGCGTCCGACTTACAAGCAGTTTCAGGAAGTCGACAAATCTCTGGGCCCGGCGATGGAGGAGCGCGGCTACGTGCTGATCCACGACCTGCACGAGGCGGAGTTTCTCGCGAAGGTGGAGGTCGTGCCCAACCAGGCGGACCCGAGCCGCACCGACCTCGTGCTGCGCGACGTGGTGGAGAACGACCTCGTGCGCGTCGACGACGCCCGCTTTTCGCCCTCGATCATCGAGTCGATTCGCGAGCACAACGAGGCCTTCCGCGGCTTCACGCGCCCGGGCGACGAGCCCGTCGAGCGCAGTTCCTCACGGTAGGCGGCAGCACTGAACCAACGTGACGGGAGCATCCTGCTCCCGCTGGACCAAACCTGAGGCGGGATCGGGACGCTCACGCCACGTTGGGGGCAGCCCAGGGCCGGAGCTGCAGGTCCCGACCTCAGGAAACCCGTCCCGACTGTGCGTAGACGTTGAAGCGGTCTTCGCGCACGAAGCCGACCAGCGCGATCCCGCCCCGCTCGGCGCAGTCGATGGCCAGGGTGCTCGGTGCGCCCATGCCCGCGACAAGTTCGATGCCGGCCGCAAGGGCCTTTTGCACCAGCTCGAAGGAGATCCGCCCGCTGAGCATCAGTCCATGACCGCCAAGCGGCAGCCGGCCGGCGAGCAGGGCGTGGCCGATGACCTTGTCGAGCGCATTGTGCCGGCCGACGTCCTCGCGCGCGACGACGAACGCGTCCGCCGCATCGAAGAGCGCGCTGGCGTGCACGCCGCCGGTGGCGCCGAAAGCCGGCTGGGCGGCGCGCAACCGCTCCGGCCAGGCCGCGATGGTCTCGGAAGCAAAGCAGCGGGTCCCGGCGACGGGCGGAAAGGCCTGCACGACCGCGTCGAGCGTGGTCTTCCCGCAGAGTCCGCAGCTGGACGCGCTGAAGACATGACGCGTCAACCGGTCGAAATCGACCGTGACCCCCGGCGCGAGCAGGGCGTCGACCACGTTGCCCGCCTGGCCTTCCGGCAGGTCGCGGCAGACCAGCACGTCGAGCAGGTCGTCGCGGGAGCGGATCACGCCTTCCGTGCGCAGGAAGCCCGCCGCAAGCTCGCGGTCGTCGCCCGGCGTGCGCATGACCACGGCCACGCCGCGGCCGTTGACGCGGATCTCCAGCGGCTCCTCGACCGCCACGCGGTCCGCGGCCCCGGCGAGGCCGGCGCCGCGCCGCCACCGGCGGATGCTGACGTCGCCCGGGTTCATGCGAGCGCCGGCGTCGCCACCTTCTCGATACGCACGCGCGTCGTGTAGTCGGGCGTGCCGCTGGCGGCGTCGCGGCGGTCGCGGTCGATGAGGTGGTTTCCCTCCGGCCAGTGCACCTGCAGGTTGCCCGGGGCGATCGGCGCAAGGAAGACCCGGCCCTCGAAGGCGCCGAGGGCGTTGCGCAGGACGATGGCGTCGCCCTGGATCAGGTGCAGACGCGCGGCGTCGTCCGCATTCATGAGCACGGCGTCGCGCGCGGCCCCGTTGAGCGGATCGATCTCCGCATAGACGAGGGTGTTGAACTGCTTTCCGCGGCGGCTGCGCAGCGAGAAGGTCCCGTCGTCCATCCGCTCCGGCAGCGGCAGGTCCGGCGCCGCGAAGACCGCCCGGCCGCCGGGCAGCGGAAAGACACCGCCGGCGCAGAGGTGGCGCCCGCCGTACTGGAAGGCGTCCCCGCTCTTCCGCAAGTGCTGCACGCCGTCGTAGAACGGGACGATGCGCGCGATCTCCTCGCGCAGCGCCCAGCCGTCGGTGCCGCCGAGCAGGTGAGCCTTCTCGGGCCAGGCCGCGGCGGCAAGGTCGCGCAGGATCTTCCACTCGGAGCGGGCCTCGCCGACCTCGCGGGGAATCTCGGGCGTGAACATTACGCGTCGCTCCGTGCTCGTCTCGCACCCACCCTCGTCCTGTTCGTAACGCGTCTTGGCCGGCAGCAGCCAGACCTCCTCGCCCGGGTCGACGAACATCTGGTCGTTGAGGATGATATCCTGGTGGATGCGCACCGGGATGCGCGTCAGCGCCGCGCGCACGTGGTCCGGATCGGGGAGTGTGCGCAGGAGATTGCCGCCAAGGCTGTGAAAGACGTCGAGTTCGCCCCGGTGCGCGGCCTCGACCATTTCGGGGGTCGTGTAGCCCGGACCGCGCGGGATCGGGAAACCATAGGCGCGTTCGAGCGCTTCGACGTTCTCCGGCGTGATCGGTTTGCCGCCGGGCAGGGCCGTCGCGTAACATCCCATCTCGCCGCCGCCCTGCACGGAGGAGTGCCCGCGGATCGGCACCGCTCCGCAGAAGTCGCGTCCGATCCAGCCGCGCGCCAGCGCAAGATCGAGGATCAGACGCACGCCGTCGGCGCCAGCAGACGTCTGCGTGATGCCCATGCTCCACACGAGCACGCCCGTGCGCGCGCCCGCGAGCAGGTCGGCGAAGCCCTCGATCGAGTCGCGCGAAAGCCCCGCGCCCTGCTCCAGTTCCTTCCAGGAGAGGGCCGCAACTTTGGCCGCGAGTTCCGCAAACCCCGTCGTGTGCGCGTCGACGAAGGCCCGGTCGACCGCACCGCGCTCGAGCAGCGACTTGAGCGTGCCGTAGAGAAAGGCGAGGTCCCCGCCCTGCGCGACCGGGAACCAGTAGTCGGCGAGCTCCGTGCCAAAGAGCGCACTCCTGGCGCTGGACGGCACCCAGTAGCGTTTCATGCCGGGTTCGAGCACGGGATTGACGATGACGATCTTCGTGCCGCGCTGCTTCGCGAGCAGCAGGTACTTGGTGGTGACAGGCTGGTCGTTGGCCGGATTCGAGCCGAAGAACACGAGCACGTCCGTGCCGATCCAATCCTCGTAACTGCAGGTCGAAGCCGCCACGCCGACGACTTCCTTCATGGCCGACGTCGAAGGTGCGTGGCAGAGGCGGGCCGCATTGTCGATGTGCGGCGTGCCGAGAAAGCGCGCGGCCTTCTGCGCCATGTAGTAGACCTCGTTGGTCACGCCGCGCGCCGTGATGAAAAACGCCAGCCGCCGCGGATCCGTCTGCCGCAGGCGGGCGCCGAGGCGGGCGTGAACCTCGTCCCAGCTCACACGGGTGAATCCCGTCTCCCCGCGGCGGCGCACGAACGGATAAGGCAACCGGCCGAGTTCGCGCAGCGAGCGGTTATCGAGACGCGCAAGGGTCTCGGTGTCGGCCAGCCGCGCCGGATCGAGCGGGCCGACCGTGTTGAGGCGCAGCAGGTTCAGCCGCGTCATGCAGAGGTGCACGCCCGGAATGGTCCAATCGTGCAGGCCGGCCACGCCGAGCGCGCAGCCATCGCACACGCCCTTGCTCAAGACCTTCCACGCGTAGCCGAGGTTGTCGCGGTTGCGCCAGGCCACGCCGAGCATGTCGCGGAAATGCTTGGGCTTGCGCACGCCGACCCCAAAAGGGGCGAGGCGGGCGAGCGCGGAACCTTCGGGACGGACGCGGTGAGTTTCGAGGCGGTCAGACATGGGCGGGCGAAGCAGGGATTGGCCTCACACTGAAGGCAGGGAGAGACCGACGGCAATCTTGCGACACGAAAGCTTTCGTGACGTGCTGCCACCATGACGCTCCGCCGTCCCTCCGCCGTCCGGCGCGTGCTTCGGCTCGCGGCTCTGCTGATTCTACCCTACCTCTTCGTCATGGGCCTGCTCGCCGGCTGCCAGCGCCATCTCATCTATTTCCCGCGCACGGCAACGGAGGCCGAGCAACGCGCGCACGCCGCGGCGGTGGGATTGCTTCCGTGGATCGACGCCGACGGACGCATAATCGGCTGGAGGGATGGGAGAGCATCCAACCAACCGCGTCCGGCGGCCCGCCTGCTCGTGGTGCACGGCAACGCCGGTTCGGCCGTCGACCGGGCCTACTTCGCGCGCGGCTTCGGCGCCGTCGGCGGCGGCACGACGTGGGAGGTTTCGATTCTCGAATACCCGGGTTTCGGCGCACGTCCCGGCAAACCCGGCGAGCCCACCTTGATGGAAGCCGCCCGCGCGTCCGTGCTCCAGTTGCAACGCGAGGACGAGCGTCCAATCCACGTGCTCGGCGAATCCCTCGGCTCAGGCGTGGCGGGCGGACTCGCCGCGGCCTTTCCGGACGTCGTGCGCGGGCTCGTGTTGATCACGCCCTTCACACGGCTGCCTGACGTCGGCGCCCACCATTACCCTTGGCTGCCCGTGCGGCTGATCCTGCGCGACCGCTACGACAACGTCGCCGCCCTGCAACGCTACCGCAGTCCTGTGGCGATCGTCGTGGCCGGGCACGACGACATCGTGCCGGCGGAGCTCGGCAGACGCCTGCACAAAGCCTACGCCGGCCCCAAACGCCTCTGGGAGCAGCCCGGCGCCGGCCACAACTCCCTCGACTACCGGCCCGAGGCCGCGTGGTGGACGGAAGTATCGGATTTCATCCTGCACACGGATCCGTCGGCGAGCCGTCCGGTTACGGTCGACTCACCCGCATCCGCGAACCGGTAACGCCACGCGGCACTGGGCGCCGCCGTCAACCGCCTCAGCCCATCTCTTCTACCACGAGAACTCCCTCTGCGCTCTCGGTGAGCTCCTGGTCACTTGTTTGAGAGGATCGCCGCGTTCATGGGCTCCCTCCCGTAGTCTAGAATGGCTCGTCGCCCGGGACCGTTTCGCCGTCCGGCTCGGGGAGTGGCGCACCATCGTCGTCCGTCGCCGCGGGTGCGGAAGCGGCTCCGACGGACTCCAGCTTCCAGGCATTCAGGTTCACGAAATAGCTTTCCTTCCATTCGCGTCCGCGCAGGTCGAAGAAGACCTTGAGCTTGTCGCCGGGTTTGACCTCGGAGAGGAGCGCGACCTTGTCCTTCACGCACTCGAACTTGATGTCCTGCGGGAAACGCCCCGACTCGATCGTCAGGACGAACTCGCGCTTGTTGAAGCCGCTGCCGAAGATTTGTTCCTCGAAGACTTTTTTGACGGTGCCGGTGATTTCGAACATCCGCCGAGGATGAACGCGCAGGCGACGCGAGGGCCAGACGCTTTTCGCGCACGGCGAAAAGCGTCCGGGCCGCCGTCCGTCGGCGGGCGATCGGTCAGGCGCGCCTTGCGCGCACCACCTGCACCACCAGGGCGGTGCCGATGAAGAGCGCCGCGGCCACCATGCCGGGCACGCCTCCCTTCGCGACGAGCATGAAGCCGCTCGCGCCGGCCACGACGATCAGCGTGACGCCCATGAGGACGTTCCAGACCACGCGGCTCCCACCCGTCGGCATCGCGTCGCCCAGCAGGCGCCGCTGGTTGATGAGGAGAAAGAACGCGAGGTAGGCGATCGGCAGCAGGATCAACGCAAACACCGACGTCGGCACCGCGAGGTAGAACGAGGCCTGTCCCCAGATGAATGGCCCGAGCGCGCCCGAGGCGGCGGCGAGGCTGCCCAGCTTGAAGGTCCAGCCCGTCTGCTCGACCTTCAGGATCGCGCACACCACCTGTCCCGAGATTAGCATGAGGATCGTGATGGTGGAAAGCGTCATGCCGAGCACGCCGAAGCCGAAGATGATGTTGCCCACGAAGGGTCCGGTGAGCGGGGCCAGCGCGGCGGCGAGGTGATAGGCGTCGCGGTTGACGAGCGTGGCGGCGAGCAGGCGGTCCGCGTCCGACACGGCCGCGACGCCTCCCGTCGCCGTCACGCTCGTTTCCAATCCGCTCAGGAGCGCCTTGTACTCGCGGACCTGTCCGGCCGAGGCCTGCGTCATCGTCACCTCGGCGTCAGGCAGCAACCCCGGCTGCGGCACGGCATGGAACTGGGAGGCCGCGGCGATGACCACAAAGCTCGTCGCGAGCGTGAACGGGATCAGCATGCCCGTCGCCAGATCGAAGCGGAGCAGGCCGGCGAACTCCCGACCCCAGCCGCGGCGGAGGATCGAGTACGGGAAGAGGAAGGTCATGTTGATGCCGACGGCCGTCGCAAAGGCCGTGGCCATGATGTCGCGCTGCTTCGCGAGCATGAAATCGGTCCAATACGTCTGGTGCGCCTCCGCGGTGGCGGCGATGAGCGGACGGAAGGCCTCGGCCGGCCGGGCGAGCACGGAGAAGTCGGGGAGGAACCCGGCGAGCACGGCGCCCCAGTCGAGACCGGCGGGCGAGAAGGTCACGCGCAGCACCACGCCGGTGAAGCAGAGCACGATCAGGCCGACCATGATCTTCAGGATGGTCTCGTAGATCTTCACGCCGCGACCGCCCTTCGTGTAGTTCCACGTGATGTACGTGGAGAAGACCAGGATCGCGAGGGTCGGCACGAGCTTGCCCCAGAAGTTGCCGAGGGCGCCGTCCGCGCCGAACGTGCCGGGCATGAGGTTCTGCTGGATGACGCCGATGGAGAGCGAGTACTGGGGCATGGCCCAGACCATGCTCGCCAGCAGCGAGGCGACCGCCCAGCCGTATCCGAGAACCGGATTCACGTGCTCGTTGATGGCGTCGAGCGCGTTCTTGCGCGTCGCCATCGTCACGTAGCCGATGGCCGAGAGCATGACGATGCCGAGGATCATGGCGAAGGGTTGCAGCCAGAGGAGCCCGAAACCTCCGATCACGCCCAGGTAGAGGCTGCCGGCCAGGGAGCCTCCTCCCAGGGTGATGGCGCTCTGCAGCCAGCCGGGGCCGGAGAGACGAAGATAGACGGGCAGACGTTTGGAGAGGGGAAGGCCGGCCACCGCGCGCAGGTCGGCGGCGTCCTTGGAAGCGTTGGAATCGGGGTTCACGGAAACAGGAATCTTGGGTTGGAGAGGCGCCCGCGCCCAGGGGGCAACGGGGCGATCGGTGCGAAGGAAGGGAGGAGGAACGGGGAGAACGCCGCGGGCCGGAGGAACCGGCCGCCACGGCGGCGCCGGGCACCGCCCGGCCGCGCAGGACCAGGCGTATTGGTGGTTCAGGTACGCGCGGGCTACACCCGCAGCTCGATCACGCCGACGAGGCCTCCGAACAACCGGGCCGGCGCCGGCTCGTCGGCCGCCGCCTCGCGGAATCTCCGGAAGGGGTCCCCGCCGCCGGGACGCGCGCGCAGCCGCGGCGACCGGGGGTCGACCGCCCGCCCGAGGGCGCGTGCCGGACGGACCACGCGCACGGTGTCGCCGTGCACGGCCAGCACAGGCGCCTCGTTGGAATCCGCGGCAAGAGCCCACTCAGGCTCTCCGTTCTCGCAGATGGCCATGCCGCCTTCACGCACCTGGGTCTCCAGCAACAGGCCGAACACGACGAGAAGGACGCACGCCAGCCTCAGACCGGGGACGGACGCAGCACGCCACATGAAATCTTCCTCCTCCCCTCCTCGCCGTCTGTCAACGGCTGAACGGCGCACATGGCAGGACCGCCCGCTTCTGCAATTCACTATCTCGATGACTCGTCGACAACACCCGCCAAGAGGGGCGCGCACTCAGGTCAGAATTCCCTCGAACGGGGAGGCAGACACGGCCCTGCGTGCCCGCTATTCTCGCGATGCCCGGCGGATCCGACGGTCACGACTGCCACCGTCGGTCCCTCATGTCCTTCCATCCCCTGCCCCTCTGCCTTGCCGGGCTGCTGTTCGCGTTCGTTCCGGTTGCGGCCGCCACGACCTACTACGTCGACGCCACCCACGGACACGACCGCGCCCCCGGCACGAGTCCGGCCGAAGCCTTGCGCACGCTCGAGCGCGCGAGCCGCCTGCAGTTCGCGCCCGGGGACCAGCTGCGCCTGGCCGCCGGGCAAACCCACCGGGGCAGCCTGATCCTCGAGGACGTCACGGGCAGTGCCGAGGCGCCGATCTCGGTTGGCAGCTACCGACCGCCGGCGCCCTCGCCCGCCGCCGAAGCCCCCGCACCGCCGGCGCTGATCGACGCTCGCGGCCACGCCCAGGCCGTGCACCTGCGCAATGCCCGCCACATCGTGGTGCGCGACCTCGTGGTGCAGGCCGACGGCGGCGGCCTCGTGGACGCGGCAGCCCGCGGCGCGTCGATGCGCTGCGGCGTGCTCGTCGACACCACGAAGCCCGGGGCGTACGGCAACATCGTCCTGGAGAACCTCCACGTGCGCGACGTGTACTTCGAGGAGCCGGGCTTCCGGCGCGGCGCCGACGAAGTGCGCACCGCCAACGGCACGCAGCGCTACGGCTGGGGCATCCGGTTCATCGCCAACGCACCGGGATCCGCGCTCGCCAACCTGACCGTGCGCGGCTGCCGGATCGAGAACACCGATCACACCGGCCTCAAGTTCACCGCGCCCGCCAACGGCATTCGCGACGTCCTCGTCGTGGACAACGTCGTCGAGCGCACGGGCGGCCCCGGGATCCAGCTCTCCGGCGTGCACCGCGGCGTCTTCCGCGGCAACCGCGTCGACCGCTCCGGCCACGCCGCGGACAGCCGCCAGTGGGGACGCGGCAGCGGGTTGTGGACGTGGACCTGCACGGACATCCTCATTGAACGAAACCGCTTTACGAACGCGAACGGCCCGGGCGACTCCGCCGGCTGCCACATCGACTACAACTGCCGCAACGTGATCGTGCAGTACAACGTCAGCGCGGGCAATGCCGGCGGCTTCTGCGAGATCCTCGGGAACAACTACAACTGCGCCTACCGCTACAACCTCAGCATCAACGACGGCCACCGCATCAAGGGCCGGGCCGGCGCCTTTCAGGAGGGAAAGATCCTCTGGCTGAGCGGCTACATCGGCGACCGGCGCCCGCCCACGGGGCCGTTCAACAGCTACATCTACAACAACACGATCTACACGTCGTCCGACCTGGTGGCGAAGGTGGCGTTCGCTGCGAGCGCCCGCGGGATTCTCATCGCGAACAACATCTTTCATCTCGAGGGCGCGAGCGCGCTCGTTGGCGGCGACCAGAACCGGAGCGAAGGCATCGCCACCATCGACGGCAGCGCCGTGCTGTTCTCGCACAACCTTTTCCTGCGCGCCGACAACTGGCCGGCCGTCGCTTCGCTGCGCGACGCCCAACCGATCTTTGGCAACGCCGATTTCGCCCATCCCGGCGGGTTCGAACCGGCGGACTACGTGCCGCGCAACGCCGCCTTGGTGCGCGACCGCGGAATCGAGATCCGTCCCCTGCCCGGCGACGAAACCGGCCTCGTGCCGGGCCTCGCCGTCCCGCACGACCTGCTCGGCCGTCCGATCATCGGGCGCCCGGATCTCGGCGCGATCGAGGTGTATTGAGCGGACGGAACGTGTGCGGAAGCGCAGGCTTGTGGGCCTCGTCCGCACGCACGCGCCTGCGCTGCCGAACGCCGCGTGAGGGCACGCGGCCCACAGTACTGTTGGCCCGGTCCCCCGACCGGGCGGGCTTGGAGACTTCGTTCGTTCGGACGCGGATGAGAGGTGGATCGAGGCCTGGGGTCGTCGCGCTCTCGATAAGCTCGCGACTCCGTTCCGCAGGAGGTTACGACGTCGACTCCGACCGGATCGCCCCTGGGAAAACGGACACTCCTGTCCGTTCCGAAACGCCCCCCGCAAACAAGACTGACAGGAGTATCCGTCCTCCCAGGACACAAAAAAGCCGAAGGCGGGCTGCCGGAGCAGTCCGCCTTCCGCCGGTCATCGAAGCGGGCGGGATCCCGCGCCGATCTTCAGAAGCGGAACGAATTGTTCAGGGACCACATCCGATACGGCGGAATGCGGACGGTGCCGTAGCTGCCGTCGGCGTTGGCCTTGATCGGGATGAGTTCGTCGTCGGCGACGAGGTTGCGGATGTTCAGGCCGATGTTCCAGTCGACGTCGGTGCCGAACAGGTTGATCTTGCGCCGATAGCCGAGGGACGCGTCGAGATTGAACTCCTCCGGGCCGTAGTACGGATTGGAGAGGTCCGCGACTTCGTTCCCCGCCTCGTTTTCGATGAACGGATAGCCGATGCCGGCCTTGTCCTGCCAGCGGACGGCACCGCCGATGGAGAAGCCCCGGAGCGCGCCGGTGCGGAACTCGTAACGGGTGACGAGATTGAAGCGCCACTTGCGGATTTCCGGCGAGCGGGTGCCGGAGAGGGCGTTGGCGGTTTCGATCTGGCTGACCGTTTCGCCGCGGTACTGCGGGATGGGCGGGAGGGTCTCGGTTGGCGGATTGCGCGAGCCGCGGCTCAACGCGCCGCCGTACAAGGTCTGCAGGTTGGAGATCCACTCGTAGGCGAAGGCGAGCTCCTCGGCGGCGGCGTTCGCCTTGACCGCTTCGTTCTTGGAAGCGTTCACGGCGATGCGCCAGCTCGGCGTCGGATTCCAGATCACTTCAAACTCAAGGCCCTCGGAGACCGTGTCGCTGACGGACGTCAGGTTGGTGATCGTGTCGGGATCCCAGCCGAAGGTTGCGCCGGTGCCGATGAATTCCGGGTTGAAGTTCTTCTCGGGTCCCATGTTCGCGCGGAGTCGCGCCGGGATGGCCTCGAAGTAGGCCCGTGCCACGTCCTCGAAGGTGTTGAAGGTCGGATGAATGTAGCCGAACTGGCTCGGAATGAGGCCGGCCTGATGAGCGCCCGTCATGCGGACGATCATGGCGTTCTGGTACGCGTACGGATTGGGCACGCCTCCGACGGCATCGCCCACAATGGACGTCTCGTAGCGGGTGAAGCGGAAGTCGAGCTTGCCGCGGAAGAGGCTGAGCGAGAGGCCGATTTCTTCGGTCGCAGCGGACGGCGAGCCGAGCTCTTCGTTCCAGATGTTGCGGCGCTGGCCGACCGGATTGAAGTTCTCCGAGTCGTTCCAGAAGACGCGCAGGTCGGCGCCGAACGGCAGCTCGCCGAAGAGGCGGTCCGGGTAACGCAGGACGACGCTCTTGGTCCAGCTTTGCTGAGTCTGCGTGGACGCGGGCAGGAAGGAGAACTGCGATTCGTCGCGGTCGCCATTGGGCAAGCGGGGCAGGTCGATCGAGGTGAGCGCGGTGGATTCATCATTGCGCCAGCCGACGAGGGTCGTGAGGTGGTCGGAGAACCACTGGCTCTGGAGGGTGAGGGCCTCGGAGCTGACCTCCTCGACCTGGCCGCGCAGGTTGCTGAGGATGCGCAGGGGGCGGCTCGTGCCGGTGACGAACGAGCGCGAGGTCGGATCGTAGACGCGCAAGGTGTAGGTCTCGCCAAACTCGGGCCGCGACCCGCTGATCGCCTGGATGCGGGCGTCGGACAGGCTGTTCGCGTTGATCAAGGAGTCGCCGAGGTAGAACCAGGCGTTGACCTGCGCGGCGAACGTGCCCGGAGGTTGCGCGATGCTCGTGAGCGGGTTCAAGGCGCCGGCCGGATCCCACGTGCTGCCGTAGGTGCGGTTGGTGCGCTCGATGTCGGTGCGGAAGACGAGGCCGGAGACCGTGTGGCGGCCGAGCCAACGCGCCCAGCGCGACTCGCTCTTGGTGAAGTCGTGCCGGAAGAACGCCGTGGCCTGGTAGGCCTCGCGATCGGTCGTGTTGAGCTGATCGCGGAAGACGTCGCGGGAAATGATGAACGGCCGGCCGAAATTCGGGTTCGGGATGCCGTTGGGATAAGCGGTCGAGCGCACGCTGAGGAACCGCGAGGCGTCGATGTAGATCTCCTCGTCGCCGTTGCCGAAGGCGAAATCGCGCGCGGTGGAGAAGTCCTGCTGGTTGTAGGCCAGTTCGAAGCCGGCCTTGCCGACGAGCAGCAGCTGCTCCAACCGGACATCGAGCGCGTCAAACTCCTGACGACGGAAGTCGAAGGCGCCCGTCATGAGCTCCTCGTAGTAGTCGAAGACATTGCGATCGGTCAGACGCGTGCGGAAGTAGCCGGCGCGGACACGATTGACGTCTCCGGTGCCGCGCAGGAAACCGCCGGGACCTTGGGGAGCGCCGGGGATGGCGCCCATGAAGCCCTGGACGGCCGCCAGATCGGCGTCGCCGAAGCCAACCCCGGCCGTGGTGGCCGTCGGATCGGCGTAGATCAGGGCCCAGTTGCGGAAGAGCGGAAAGCCGCCGAGGACCGCGTTGTTGGCGACCAAAACGCCATTGCCGCCGAAGGTCTGCTGCAGGGCGCCGTTCACGTACCATTTGTCCAGTGCCGGATTCGCGTTACCGAACCACGACTGGAGGCTCGTGATCGGCGGGAGCTGGTTGGGCGGCACGCCCTCGATATCGCCCTTTTCAAAGTTGGCGCGCAGCGTGGTGCGTCCGAACACCCCGCCCGACTTGGGTTCGAACAGACGGATCTGAGTCGCAGCGTAGAGGCGGCGGTCCTTCTCGTAAGTGGGATTCTGCCGGAAGCCCTGTTTCTCGTTGAGCAGGTCGAGCCGGAGGGCGACGCGGTTCGGGACGATCACGCGGTTGATGTGCAACTCCTCCCGGTGGGTACTGTAGTCGCCAAAGCGGAAGACCACCTGGTTGCTGTCCTTGAACGTGGCCTGGCGAAGGGAGGAATCGATGACACCGCCGGCGCTGCCGATGCCGGCGAGCACGGCATTGGGGCCGCGGCTGACCGTGAGCGTGCCGAAGTTGAAGGTGTCGGACGGGATGTCGGTGGGAAAATAATCGCGCGTGCGGGTCGCGGTCGCGAGAGCGCGAACGCGGTTGACGGCCGAGGGGTCTTCGCGGGCGGCATCCGACGACTCGCCGCTGATGCCGGAGAAGTTGCCGTTGATGCCGCCGCCTTCCGTGCCCGTCGTGTAGGTGAGGATGTCCTCGAGGTTCTGCACGCCGATGTCGGTGAGGAACTCCTCGGTGTAGACCGAGACGGCGGCGCCGATGTCCTTGAGACTCGTGTTGAGGCGGGTGCCGGCGAGGGTGGTGCTCGCCATGTAGCCGGAGTCCTCGGTGGACTCGACGACGAAGGGGCTGAGTTCGACGGCCGGGGACTCGGTTCCTGATACGGTCGAGGCCGTGGGGGCGGTCTGGCCAAAGGCGAACGCGCCCGAACCGAGGAGGCAGGGTACGAGGCGGAGGATACAGTGGTTCATGGTCATGGGAGAGCCTGGAGAGCGGGCCCGGTTGCGCGCGAAGGCGGCGTCCAGGGAACGGCAGTGGAGGGGTGGCAGGGTTAAGTGAAGCGGACTCGCGACCGGGCGAAGGTGCGAGCGGGGGCTGATCGACGGGTTGAAACGGGAGCGGTCGGTGAACCGCGCCCCGGTGGCAGGATTACACCAGATTCGCCGCCCGGCCTCAATCCCCTGATCGGGGGAAACCCTGAGCGGTGCCCGGCCCGGGTTCCTGGAAGCGATGGCAGGAGCGGCTTTACGCCGCGATTGGAGGTCGTCCGCGGGCGGTTGTAGCTTTCCGCAGACAATCGCGGCGTAAAGCCGCTCCTACGTTCCGCGCACGCCTTCCGACGTCGTGGCCGGGTGGATACGCGCGTTCAGCCCAGATGCACGATCCCGTGCCTGATCGCGCTGATCGCGGCGTCGGTGCGGTCGCGCACACCGAGTTTGCCGAAGAGGGTCTTCAGGTGGGATTTCACCGTCTCCTCCGAAATAAACAGGGCTCCGGCGATCTCCTTGTTGCTGCGGCCCTTCACGAGCAGGAGCAGGACCTCCTGCTCGCGCGCCGTCAGGCCTTGACGTTGCAGGCGCTCGTCGAGCCGCTGCGCGACGGTCGACGGAAGCTCGGCCGTACCTTGGAAAACCGCACGGATCGTCCCGATGATCTGCTCCGTCGACATGTCCTTCAACAAGTACGATTTCGCGCCGGCCTGGATCGCACGGTAAACGTCCTCATCCGTATCGTACGTCGTGAGCACGACAATGCGGGCCTCGGGATGGCGGCTGACAATGCCGAGCGTCGCCTCCACCCCGCCCATGCCGGGCAGGCGCAGATCCATGAGCACGACGTCATAGCGATCGTTGCGATAGGCTTCGACCGCTCGCTCTCCGCTCTCGAACTCGTCCGCCACCGTCATGTCGGGCTGGGAATTCACGAGGGCGGCGAGCCCCATGCGAAAGGTGGGATGATCGTCGACAATGAGGACTCGGATGGCGGGCTTGGACGTTGCACTCATGAGGCTTGGCTCCGGATGAAGATGAAGGAGACGAAACGTCAGCGGGGCCCGCCGCCATGCCGGCTGCCATCCGGCGTCGGCACCTCGACCGTGAGCGTGGTGCCGGCGGCGGTGCTGCGGAGGTCGAGACGGGCGTGCATCTGTGCAACGCGCTCGCGAATCCCGGCGAGGCCGTAGTGGCCGTTCCCGTCCGGGCGCGTGCCGGCATCGAAACCGCGGCCATTGTCGGCCACGCGCAGGCGCACGACGTCGCTTCCGTACTCGAGCCACACGTCGAGGCGCGAAGCGCCGGCGTGCTTGATGGTGTTGGCGATCGCCTCCTGGCCGATGCGCAGCAGGTCGTTCTCCAGCTGCGGAGCGAGGCGGCGGCGGCGGCCCGTCACGGTCACCTTGGCCTCAAGCTGCATGCCGGAACCCACCTGGCGCAAAACATTTTCAAGGGCGCCGGCGAGATCCGTCTGTTCCAGTGCATGCGAACGCATGTTCCAGATCGATTCGCGGGCTTCGTTCAAACAGCTGCGGACGATCACGTGCGCCGTGGAGACGTGCGGCAGCACTTTCTCTGCACCGTGCGCGGCGGCGTTCTTCGCCAACTCGAGCTGCATCGAGACCGCGTTGAGTCCCTGCGCGAGGGAATCGTGAATGTCGCGGGCCATGCGGTTGCGCTCGCCGAGGATCGCGGAGAACTCCGCCTCCGCCATCTTGCGTTCGGTCTCGCGGCGCACGACCTGCCGGCGCCAGGAGATCCCGAGCACGACAATGACAAACAACAGCAGCAGCGCACTGCCCGCCAGGATCTGATTCAACCGTGCGGGATTCCACCACGGGGCCGGAACCACGACGGCGAGGTCCGCCGGCGTCCGCAGAAGCAACTGGAAGTTGGTCACCGTCCAGAGTCCGCTCTCCCGCCGGCCGGCCGGCAGCGGCACCGAGCAGATGCCGGCAACGCGGACGCGGCTGCCGGGCTGCCAGTCTTCGGGCAGGGTCTCGCGGGTCGCGCCGGCGAGCAGCCCTTCGATCGCCTCGCCCTTCCAATCCAAGAGCAGGCGCACGCCCGCCGGGCCGACGTTGATCTCCCGCAGCCCGGCCTCGATGCTGACGAGATCCGCCTCGTGCAAGGCCGCCGCCTCGAAGTCCTCGATCCAGATCGGCTCGGGCGGATCGCCGGCCCCGATGCGACGAAAAACCGCATCGACCAGGCTTGGACCGAAGCCGCCGCGATCGATGAACCCGACAATGTCCACGGTTTCCCCGGGGGAGATCTGGCCCGCCGCCTCAGAGACCACCCGAAGCCCGCGGCGCCCGTCGCGAATCCAGAGCGCGTCGCCGGCCTTCTGATGGGTGACGATGCCCTGGACCCGCACCCGGTGCCCGGTGAAGCCCTCGGGATCGAACTGCAGCAACTCGCCCGCGCGACGCACGGGCAGCGCAAACGGATCGGGCGGCGGCGCGGCCAGCACGGTCACCGCATCGGCCCCGGACGACAATAAACTGGCGCTGACGAACTGCCGGTTGCTGTTGTGGAGGTTGAAGCAGACGCCGCGTACCCGCACGCGGGCATCGATCAACGAGGCCACGTCGAGCTCCGCCTGCACGCGGACGCGCATGCGCGTATCGGCCCACGCCACCACGAGCAGCGTGCCCCGCCCGAGGCCTTCCGGAACCCGGGGCACAAGCTGCCCGTCGCGCACGATGCCCTCCACTTCCACCCAGTCCGCGTCGAAACCGCCCGTCGCCACCTCGGCCAGGGTCGTTCGCGTGGGCGGCGGCAGCGGCGCGGAGCCCAGACGGCGCACCGCGGTCGCGATGACGATCGGCGCAAAATCCCCGGGGGCGGTCACCCCCGTCACGGCCACGCGGTCGCCCACGTGTAGTCGCGTGCCCGATACGCGTTGCGTGCGCACGTACACGCCGTCGGTCTCGTCGATCACGACCACCGCGGGCGTGGCCTCCCCGAGCACGACGACCACGCCGGCGATCTGCACGGGCCGGCCTTCCGCCGCCTCCGCAGGCGCGAGCCGCCGCACGGAGGAAGCGGTCGCCAGCGTTTCCGCCGCCTCCGCCAGGCTTGGCCAACCCCACGCCATTCCGCCCAGGCACAGCGCCATCAGGCGAAGCAAAGGCTCCGGAAACAAACCGGGGCGCGTGCCAAAGAAGGGGCTGGATTCCATGACCGGGGTCGTGGCGGCGAACCTACTTCGCGATCGCGTTCTGTCCAATCTTTGCCGCGTCTCCGCCTCCGTTTCCCCCGATTGGGTGAGTACGCAAGCCGCACGCACGCCTGTAGGATGAAGAATCGTCCGGAGTCCGGCACCACCCCGCCCGACGCCCCGCCTTCCTCCCTCCGCCGCCGCCCCGCCCAATGCCGCCGCTTCGCATCCTTGTCCGCTCCACCGCCGCCCTTGCCGTCGCATTCACGGGCTTCGCCGCGCCGCGGTGGGAAGATCCCGCCGTCAACCGCGTCAACACGCTTCCCGTTCGCGCGACCCTCGAGGCCCATCCCGACGCCGCGTCCGCGCGATCCGGCGCCGGTTCGCCGTGGCACCTGTCGCTCAACGGCACCTGGAAATTTCATCACGTCGGACACCCGGCCGAGGCTCCGTCGGATTTCGCCGCGCGCGATTTCGACGACAACGCCTGGGGCACTCTGCCCGTGCCTTCCAACTGGCAGCTCCACGGCCACGGACGTCCGCTCTACACCAACATCACCTACCCCTACGCCAAGGACCCGCCGCGGGTCATGGGCACGCCCCCGGGCCACTTCACGTCGTTCGATCCGTCCCGTCGCAACGAGGTCGGCACCTACCGCCGCACCTTCGCCGTGCCGGAGGCCTGGCGGGGCCGCCGCACGATTCTCCATTTCGCCGGCGTCAACAGCGCCTTCGAGGTCTGGCTGAACGGACGCGAAGTCGGTTACGCCGAGGACAGCCGCACGCCGGCGGAGTTCGACCTCACGCCGTATTTGGAAGCGGGCGACAACCTGCTCGCGGTCCGGGTCTGGCAGCATTCCGACGGCTCCTATCTGGAGGACCAGGACATGTGGCGCCTTTCCGGCATCTTCCGAGACGTCTTCCTGCGCTCCGCCGCACCGGCCGACCTCGCGGACCTCGAGGTGCAGGCAGGCCTCGCCGACGACCACGCCACCGGCACGCTCGCCGTGCGTGCCGTGCTCGAAAACGACGGCGCCTCCGCGGCGCCCTTGGAGGCGCTCGTCGAACTCTTCGACACGGACGGTACTCCGCTTCGCGAAGCGACGGCCGCCGCATCCTTGGCTCCGGGCGAACGCCGCACCGTCGAGCTCACCCTGCTTCCAATCCCCGGGGTGCGGCGCTGGACGGCCGAGACGCCCGACCGCTACGAGATGCTCGTCACCCTCACGCGTGCGGGACAGCCCGTCTCCTCCCATCGTTTGTTCGCCGGCTTCCGGCGCGTGGAAATCCAGGACGGACAACTGCGCATCAACGGCCAACCGGTCCTGATCAAGGGCGTGAACCGGCACGAGATCGATCCCGTCAGCGGCCACACGGTCTCGGTCGAGTCGATGCGCCGCGACCTCCTGCTCATGAAGCAGCTCAACCTCAACGCGGTCCGCTGCTCGCACTACCCCAACGATCCGCGCTTCTACGCGTTGTGCGACGAACTCGGTTTCTACGTGGTCGACGAGGCGAACATCGAATCGCACGGCATGGGCTACGGCCCGGAATCGCTGGCCAAGGACCCCGCCTGGGCGCAGGCGCATCTCGAGCGCATCCGCGCCATGGTGGAACGTAGCAAGAACCACCCATCGATCGTCGCCTGGTCGCTCGGCAACGAAGCCGGCGACGGGCCCAACTTCATCGCCGCCGCCGCCTGGCTCAAGGACCGCGATCCGTCGCGCCCCGTCATGTCGGAACAGGCGGGCGAGCTCCCGCACACCGACATCGTCACGCCGATGTACGCAACCCTCGCGCAGGTTCAGGCCTACGCGACCCGCGAGGCGCGCAAGCCGGCGGGGCAGCAGCGTCCGCTCATCCTCTGCGAATACAGTCACGCCATGGGCAACAGTTCCGGCAACCTCGCCGACTACTGGGAGCTTTTCCGGCGCGAGCCGCTCCTGCAGGGCGGCTTCATCTGGGACTGGGTGGACCAGGGCTTGCTCAGCCACAAGCAGGCAGCCGACGCCGTCGCCGACCGTTCGCCCTCCGCTCACGCCACCCACCTCTTCGGCACGTTGCACGCGGAGGAGGGACTGGTGGCCGGCTCCGTGGAGGTGACACCCCGCGCGTCCTGGCCGGCGACGGACCGGTTCGAGATCGCCGTGTCCGCCCGAGGCAACCAGGGACGCGTGCCCAACGCCGCCCGCCCCGACGACGCCGGCGACCTGCGCACCCTTCTGGCCACCGACGACTCGCTCTCGCTCGGCTTCGACCGCGACCAGCAGAATGTCGTTCTCCGCGTCCGCCTGGGCGGGCAGAGCCACCGGCTGACGGCGCGGCTGCCCGACACCTGGCGCTCGCAGTTTCACGTGTATTCGATCCGCCATGACGCCAACGACCTCAGCCTGCTGATCGACGGACGCATCGCCGCTTCGGTGGCGGCGACGGGCGCGCTCGCACCCGGCGCACCCTCGCTCATGGTCGGCACGCATCCGCTCCGTCCCGACCAGCGCTTCCTCGGAGCCATCCGCCACGTGCGCATCGCCGCCGGCGGGGCGACGTGGCTCGACCTCGATTTCGTGGACGCCGCCCGGGAGCCCGCGACGCGGCCCTTCTTCGCCTACGGCGGCGATTTCAACGACCACCCGAACGACGGCAGCTTCTGTTTCAACGGAATCGTCATGGCCGACCGCCGCCCGAGTCCGCAGGCGCCCGAAGTCTTCAAGCTTCATCAGAACATCCACACCCGCCTCGCCGGCCGGTCGCCGGGGCGCGTCGAACTCTCCGTGCACAACGAGTTTCGCTTCACCTCGCTTGCCGGTTTCCGCGGCGAGTGGGAGTTGCGCGACGACGGGCGCGTCATTGCGACCGGGGCCCTGCCTGACATGCCCCTCGCGCCCGGGGCAACCGGAACGCTGGGCCTGAACCTTCCCGCCGGGCCGGACGCCGCGATGGAACGTCATCTGCGCGTCGTCTTCCGGCAACGTGCCGCGACCGCCTGGGCCGAAGCCGATGCGATGGTTGCCTGGGACGAGCTCCCCCTCGAAAACGCCCCGCGCCGGCCCGCCTCCGCCGCAGACGCCAGCGGCCGGCCGGAGGTCCGCGAAGACGCCGGCCGCACCCGCGTCGCCGCCGGAACGTCCGTGTACGTGTTCGACGACCGCACCGGCGCCCTCGTCTCCTTGCAAACCGGCGGCGTGGAGCTGCTGTCCTCGCCGCTGCGCCTCAACTTCTGGCGGCCGAGCACCAACAACGACGAAGGCGCGCGGCTGCCCTCCACCCTCGCTCTCTGGCGTCACGCCGGCGACGAGGCCCGCACGAGCGCGCGCGCCTTGCACACCGGCGCTTCGACGCAGGAGCTTCGCTACCGGCTCGCGGTGCCTTCCACCGGAACGCAGGTCTCGCTTCGCTACACGATCCACGCTTCCGGCCAGCTCACGATCGACGCCGAAATCGAGGCGCATACGGAACCGCGCCCGATGCTGCCCCGCATTGGCCTGACCGCCACCCTGCCGCGCGCCTTCGAACAAGTCGCGTGGTTCGGACGCGGTCCGCACGAGACCTACGCCGACCGCCACAGCGGCGCGTGGACCGGACGGTTCGCCGGCACCACGGCGTCGCTCTTTCACCTCTACGGCGACCCGCAGGAGTCGGGGCAACGCACCGCCGTGCGCGAGATGACCCTGGTCCGCGCCGACGGACTCGGTCTGCGCGTCGACGCCGGCGAGGCCCTGTTCGAGTTCAGCGTCTATCCCGGCCTCGCGCGCGACCTCGAACTTGCCCGCCACCCGATCGACCTGCCCGTCCGCGATGTGGTGACCTTGAATCTCGATCATCGCCAGATGGGGCTCGGCGGCACAAATTCCTGGGGCGCCCTTCCCCTGCCCCGCCATCGGCTGCCCGCCGACCGGCCGTATCGCTTCACCCTTCTGCTCACCCCGCTCACCGCCCACTGACCCCCACCATTCTCATGTATCCACGAAAAGCCCTGCTCCTGCTTGCCGCCCTGGTCTTATTCGCCAGTTCGCTGTCCGCCCAGCGTCCGCCCAACATCATCCTCATCTACGCCGACGACGTCGGTTACGGCGACCTCGGCGCTTATGGCGCGACGGCCGTCGCCACGCCCGCCCTCGACCGGCTCGCCGAGCGCGGCGTGCGCTTCACCTCGGCCTACGCCACGTCGTCCACCTGCACGCCCTCGCGCTATTCCCTGCTCACCGGCGAGTACCCCTTCCGCAACACCGAGGCCGTCATCCTCCCCGGCAACGCCCCGCTGATCATCGATCCCGCCAAACCCACCCTCGCCTCGATGCTCGCCTCCCGCGGCTACGCCACCGGCCTCGTGGGCAAGTGGCACCTCGGCCTCGGCCGCGCGGACCAGCCGCTCGATTGGAACGGCGAGATTGCCCCGGGCCCGCGCGAACTCGGCTTCGCCTACTCCTTCCACATGGCGGCCACCGGCGACCGCGTGCCGACCGTCTACATCCGCAACGGCCGCATCGTGAACCTCGATCCCAACGACCCGGTCGAGGTGAGCTACGAGCAGCCGGTCGGCAGCGAACCCACGGGCATCTCCCATCCGCACCTGCTGAAGAACCAGGCCGACGAGCAGCACGCCAAGACGATCGTCGACGGCACCAGCCGCATTGGCTACATGACCGGCGGCAAGGCCGCACGGTGGACCGACGAGGAGATGCCCGACGAGTTCCTCCGCGAGGCGGTCGGCTTCATCGAGCGCCACCGCGCCGAGCCCTTCTTTCTCTTCTACGCCGTGCACGAGAACCACGTCCCACGCGTCCCCCACCCGCGTTTTCGCGGTTCCAGCCGGCTGGGCGTGCGCGGCGACGCCGTGGTGCAGATGGACTGGGGCATCGGCGTCGTCATGGAGACGCTCGAACGCCTCAAGCTCACCGAGAACACCCTCGTGATCTTCTCCAGCGACAACGGCCCGGTCCTCTACGACGGCTACTACGACGGCGCCCTCGAACATAATGGCGACCACCGTCCCGCCGGCCCATGGCGCGGCGGCAAGTACAGCGCCTGGGAGGGCGGCACCCGCATGCCCTTCATCGTCTCCTGGCCGGGCACGATCCAGCCCGGCCGCTCCGACGCCATCATCAGCCAGGTGGATCTCTTTGCCAGTTTCGCCCGCCTGGCCGGGGCCGCGGTACCCGCCGGCGCCGCCCGCGACAGTCGCGACCTTTTGGATACACTGCTCGGCCGCACCGAGACCGGCCGCGACCACGTCATCCAGCAGGGCACCACCATCAAGGCCATTCGCCGCGGCGACTGGAAATACCTCCCCCCGGGCCGCGTGAACAACCGCGCCGGCGTCGACCGCTTCGTGCAGACGCCGATCCCCGCGCCGGGCGCGCTGTACTTCCTTCCGGAGGATCCGGAAGAGCTGAACAACGTGGCCGCCCTTTACCCCGCGAAGGTCCGCGAGCTGCGCGCGCTCCTCGAGGCCGAGCTCGGAGGCTCCGCGGTCGAGAATCCCCAGCGCGACACGGTGGGCGGCGCGGTGCAGCGCTAAACGGAGACGGCCGCCATGATCCGCCCGCTCCTCGCGCTCGCTGCGCTGGCCGCCGGCCTGCTCGCCACCGCTGTCGCACGCCCGCCCAACCTGGTTGTGATCATGACCGACGACCTGGGCTACCGCGATACCGGCTTCAACGGCAGCCCCGACGTCCAGACCCCGCATCTCGACTCGATCGTCCGCCGCGGCGCGCGTTTCACCGACGGCTACGTGGCCTACGCGGTTTGCTCGCCGAGCCGCGCTGCCTTCCTCACGGGGCGCTACGGCCAGCGGTTCGGTTACGAGCGCAATCCGCGCTACCAGCCGGGCAACCCGCGATCCGGCCTGCCCCGCTCCGAGACGACCATCGCCGACGCCTTGAAGGCGGTCGGCTACCGCACCGGCCTTGTCGGCAAGTGGCATCTCGGCGCCCATCCCGACCTGCATCCGCTCAAGCGCGGCTTCGACGAGTTCTTTGGCCACCTCGGCGGAGGTCACCGCTACCTGCCGGAGGAACTCACCCTCGAGGACCACACCCAGGCGGCCAACGACGAGGGACGGAGCTACCGCACGCTGATCCACCGCAACCACGAACCGGTGCGCACGACCCAGTACCTCACCGACGAGTTCTCGGACGCTGCGGTCGATTTCGTCAGCCGCCACCACGCCGGGCCCTTCTTTCTCTTTCTCTCGTACAACGCCCCCCACGCCCCGCTGCAGGCCACGGAAAAGTACCTCGATCGCTTCGCGCACCTCCGCGATGCCCGCCGCCGCACCTACGCCGCCATGGTCAGCGCCGTCGACGACGGCGGCCCCACCGACGCCAACACTGCGGTCAACGCTCCCCTGCGCGGCATGAAAGGCTCGCTCTGGGAAGGCGGCATCCGCGTGCCCTTCGCCGCCCAGTGGCCGGGCCGGATCCGTGCAGGGTCCGTGTTCCAGCACCCGGTGATCGCGATGGACATCTTCGCCACCATCGCGGCCCTCGCCAACGCCCCGCTCGACCCGGCGCGTCCGCTCGACGGCGCGAACCTGATGCCCTTCCTCACCGGCGAACGCACCGGCGCCCCCCACGAGATGATCTTCTGGCGCATGTACGATCGCGGCGCCTACGCCGTGCGCGCCGGGCCCTACAAGCTGCTCATCCCCAACGCAGGCGCCCGCCCGGAACTCTACCACCTGCGCCGCGACATCGGCGAAAAACAAGACCTCGCCGCCGCCCATCCCGACATCGTCGCCGACCTCCGCCAACGCCTCGCCCGCTGGGAGGCCCAAACGATCGCGCCGGTCTTCGAAGGCTTGCTCCCGAACAACCCGAAGGCGAAATAGTCCCGCCCCCACCCAGAAGACGCATTTCGCAAGGATTCGAGTAGGAGCGGCTTTACGCCGCGATGGCAGCCGGACGGCATTCATCGCGGCGTAAAGCCGCTCCTACTCCCATGTGACCGAAGCAGGCTTTCCATGACATAAACAATACGGGCATTCCGTCCCTGCTCCGCTACCCTCCCTTCTCCTTCCCCTCCCCCACCACGAACCCTGGACCGCCATGTCGCGTCACGTTTTAGCCGCCTTCCTGCTCCTCGGCCTGTTCACGCACGCGCACGCCGCCGCCACCGCCTCCCGCCCGCCCAACGTCGTCCTCATCCTCGCGGACGACCTCGGCTGGACGGACCTCGCCACCTACGGCAGCGACCTGCACCAGACCCCCAACCTCGACCGACTCGCGCGCGAGGGCATGCGGTTCACCCAGGCCTACAGCGCCTGCACGGTCTGCTCGCCCACGCGCGCCGCGATCATGACCGGGCTCAACCCGGCGCGCACGCGCGTGACCGACTGGATCGCCGGACACGCCATGCCGCGCGCCCGCCTCAGCGTGCCCGACTGGACCAAGTACCTCGATTTTGACCACTACAACCTCGCCGAGGCCCTGCGCGATGCGGGCTACGCCACCGGTCACTTCGGCAAGTGGCACCTTGGCATGACCGAGGACCTCTGGCCCGAACATCAGGGCTTCGACGTCAACCGCGGCGGCTGGCGCATGGGCCAGCCCACCGGGGCGGCCGCCGGCGGCAACGTTTACTTCAGTCCCTACGCCAACCCCCGCCTCACCGACGGCCCGATCGGCGAACACCTCGACATGCGCCTCGCCGAGGAGGCCGCGTCCTTTATCGAAGCCAACCGTGACCGTCCTTTCTTCGTGAACTTCTGGCTCTACACCGTGCATACGCCGCTGCAGGCCACGCCGGAGAAGATCGAGAAGTACCGCGGCCTCGTCCGCGAGGGCGCCAACCATACGAACCCGACCTACGCCGCCATGGTCGAACACATGGACGACGCCGTCGGCATTGTCTTTGCCCAACTCGACCGTCTGGGCCTGGCCGACAACACAATCGTAATCTTCACCTCGGACAACGGAGGCCTCATCGGTCGCAACAACAAGGTCACCTCCAACGTCCCCCTGCGCCACGGCAAGGGCGAACGCTACGAGGGCGGTGTACGCGTGCCGCTCATCGTGCGTTACCCGCCGCTCGCGACGCCGGGATCGGTCAGCGACCGGCCGGCCGTCTCCATGGATTTTTTTCCCACCATCGCCGAACTCGCCGGCTTGTCCGGGTCCCCGCGTTTGCCAGCCTTCGACGGCCTCAGCCTCGTGCCCACGCTGCGCGGCGACCCCGCGGCGCCCGAGCGTGACGCCCTCTACTGGCATTACCCCCACTACCACACCGAGGGGGCCACGCCCTACAGCGCGATCCGCCGCGGCGACTGGAAGCTTATCCACAACCTCGAAACCGACACCGTGCTGCTCTTCAACCTCGCCGACGACCTCGGCGAGCAGCGCGACCTCGCTGCCGCCCGCCCCGACCTCACCGTCGCCTTGCGCGCCCAACTTGCCACTTGGCTCTCCTCGGTCGGCGCACAGTATCCGACGTTGAACCCCAACCACGATCCCGCCGCGCCCTTCCAACGCTGAGCGTCCCCGTTTTCGGCGTGCGGTGCGTCTTCCCTTCATGAAACGCAACCGATTCCTTTGCCTCGTCCTGACGATCGCGTGCGCCGTCCTCGCCGGCCCTGCGGCCGCACGCACGCCCAACGTCATCTTCATCCTCGCCGACGACCTCGCCCAAGGCGACCTCGGCAGCTACGGACAGAAACTCATCCAAACGCCGCACCTCGACCGCATGGCCGCCGAGGGCACGCGGTACACGCAGGCCTACGCCGGCACCAGCGTCTGCGCGCCGTCCCGTATGTCGCTGATGACGGGGCTGCACATCGGCCACGCGCCTTCGCGCGGCAATCGCAAGCCACCCGGCACGATCGAGGGCCAGTGGCCGATCTCCGCCACCACGCCCACCGTGGCGGAAATCTTCAAGCAGGCCGGCTACGCCACCGCCTGCATGGGCAAGTGGGGCCTGGGCTACTTCAATACGACCGGCAGCCCGCTCCGCCGCGGGTTCGATCGGTTTTTCGGATACAACTGCCAGTCGCTGGCCCACTCCTACTTTCCGCGCTTCCTCGACGACGACGACCGGCGGATCGCGCTCGATGGCAAGACGTACTCCCAGAACCTCATCCAGCACGAGGTGCTTTCCTGGGTGCGCGCCCAGAAGGACCGCCCATTCTTCCTCTACTACGCGGTCACGCTCCCGCACAGCCGCTTCGAGATCGACGACCTCGGCGAGTACCGCGACCGCGACGGCTGGACCCAGCAGGCGAAGACCTACGCCGCGATGGTCACGCGCCTCGACCGCGACGTCGGACAGTTGCTGGCGCTGCTCGCCGAACTCGGCATCGACGAGCACACCCTCATCCTCTTCGCCGGCGACAACGGCTCGGCCTTCGCCGAGGACTCTCCGACGGGCCGCTTCTTCGACCAGTCGATGGGCGGGAAGCTGCGTGGCTACAAACGCAGCCTGTACGAAGGCGGCCTCCGCCAGGCCGCCCTCGCCCGCTGGCCCGGCGTCGTCCCGGCCGGACGCGTGAGCGACGAACCCTGGGCCTTCTGGGATTTCCTGCCGACCGCGGCCGAACTCGCCGGCGTCCCGCTTCCGGCAAACCATCAGACCGACGGCCTTTCCCTCGTGGATTTCCTGAAGGGCGGTCCCGCGCCGCAGCGCGACTATTTCTACTGGGAGTTGCATGAACAGGGCTTCAAGCAAGCCATCCGCTTCGGCGACTGGAAGGCCGTGCGCAATGGCGCCGCCGGCGCGATCGAGTTGTACGACCTCGCGCGCGACGAAAGCGAACGCGATAATCTCGCCTCACGCCATCCTGATGTCGTCGCCAAAGCAGACACGTTGATGATGTCCGCCCGTACCGACGATCCTCACTGGCCGGTGGCGGGCGCCGCCCGCTGAGGCACGGCCAAGATCGCAAATCCAAAGTGGCGGGAGCAGGATGCTCCCGCCACTTTGGATGCTCAGCGGCCTGCGGCCGTCACGGTGAGGACGCGCTCCTCGCCAGCGGCGAGGGTGACCGGCAGGCCGGCGCGCAACGTCTCGCCTTTTTGGATACCCGATTGCCCGCCCGACACGACGCGGAAGTCCTCGCCGGCGCGCACGACAAACCACTCGGGAAACTGGTTGATGCGCGGCCAGTCGTCGGGCAGGCGCAGGTTCTCCGCGTGACGCGGCCGGTCGAAGACCAGCGTGCCCGTCCAGGGCCGGTCCGCCGCGACGACCAGCGTGAGTTCGCCACCCTCGTACACCGCGCCGAGTCGCAGGTCGCCGCGCCAGGGATGGGCGGTGACGCCCTGCGTCTTCCAGAGGCAGTACATCAGCGTCGTGCGCGCGAAATTACCGTCGCCGTGCCAGCCTTCGATGACACCCCCGGGCTGCTGAAAGGCCCACAGCCGCAGGATCTCCGCATCCATCCATGCGGTGACGGAGGCCACCCGCGGATCGCCGGTGAAGCGGTTGTAGAGATTGAGCGCGCTCTCGATCGTGTCCGCATACCCGTCCTGGCTGCCGAGCGGGAAGGCCGCCAGGTCCGATCGCGGCTCCCAATTGAAATTGCGGTAGTGCACATCGAGCGCGGCCATCGGGGCCACCATCGCCTCGCGGTAGGCCTCGACGCCGTCCACCAGGTACACCGTGTAGTAGGCATCGAAGACGTAACCCCAGCCGTCGGAGAGACGTCGATCGAGCGGCACGCCGTTCTGCGGATCGATGTCGTTGTAGAAGAGACCGTGTTCGTTGCGCCCGACTTCGAGGATGCGGTTCAGCATCTCGTGGACGTGCGGCCGGTAGGCGGCGCGTTTGGCCGCCCAGGGTTCGCCGCCGGGCAGCTGCCCGGCGTAGTGCAGCGTGGCGTAGAACTCGCACAGTCCCGACACGATCTCGCAGCCGTGATCGCGAAGACGCAGCGTGCGAAAATCGCGCGTCGGGTGGTTGCCTCCTTCGGGCAGCAGATAGTTGTCGGCAAGGCGGACGCCCCAGCGCAGGTACTTTTCGTCGCGACCGCTCATCCAGTAGAGGCGGGCCAGGGCCTGCAGGAGATCGCCGTTGATCTCGACACCGGCGGCCTTGTCGGCGCCGGCCAGCGGGATCGGTCCGAAGGGCGTCGGCTCCGCCGCCTTCGCAAAGATGTCGTCCACCAGTTCGAACATGCGCACGCTCCACGGACTCGGCCCAAGCCACTCCGTCAGGGGCAGCAGGCCGTCCTTCACGTACTCGGCGGAGTTGAAGAAGATGCGCTCGGCATTCGCCGTCTCGTGCCGAAGGCGGCGCACGGGGAAAAGCTGGTAGTCGTCGGTGAGGCGCAGCCAGCCCGGCCGGGCGGTCAACACACGCTCGGCCTCAAGCATCGGGCGGAGCCTGGAGGCGAGCAGCCCGCGGTCGGTGAAGTCCGCGCCGAGCACCATGAAAGGATAGTTGTCCGCGGCGCTGTCCTTGCCGTTCCAATACGGGCTGTCGGTGAGGTTGCGCGGAATCAGGCCGGTCACCGGCTCCGCGTGGGCCAGCCAGGCGTGCAGATAGGCATTCACCCGGTTGAGGCCCTCCTGCACGCGTTCGCCGTGAGCACGGGCGGTGGCGACGGCGGACGCATCGGCCGCGGAAACGGACGCAGATACGAGCGCAGCGCAGGCCAGCGCGCCAAGCAGGGCCCGTCTCAGTTTCCTGCCCGGCGGCGCGGAGCGCCGTCCACGGGCGGGACGCCCGTGCCACTCTGCAACGGGCAGGAAACGAAGAGGCGCCAAACCATTCAAAGACGGGGAGTGGAAGACCATGGGCGGGAGGGGTTGCGGGGAGATGGAAGCTGCGCGCGACCGCGCAACGACCGGGAACCCTGAACACGCGGCGCGGCCGCGCCAATTCTTAAGCCATGAACTGAAAGCCATCGTGAAAATGCAGCCAGCTGGCGCCATCGTTCGCGAATTCCGAACCCGTTCACGCCGGCTTTTGACAAGGCCGCGAAAAGTCCGATTAGTTCGTCGACCCCAATGACCGTCCGCTCGCCCCTGCTCGCCGTCGCCGCGGCCTCATGCGCCCTGGCCTCTCCTTCGCTGTTCGCCGACTTCGACTATCTCCGCGACGTCAAGCCGTTGCTGACCGAGCACTGCGTGCGCTGCCACGGCGCCGACAAGGAGGAGGCCGGCCTGCGGCTCGACACCGGCGAGTGGGCGCGCTTCGGCGGCATCAGCGGCTCGCCCGTGCGCCACCGCGCCGGCGAGGAAAGCCTGCTGCTCGCGGTCGTCATGGGCACGCACGAGGACATCCCGGCGATGCCGTACAAAAAGGACCCGCTCGACGAGGCCCAGGTTGCCCTGCTCCGAGCCTGGATCGAAGCGGGCGCCCCCTCGCCGGACGACGAGGAACCCGGCCGCTTCGTGCACTGGGCCTACGTCCCGCCCGCGGCCACACCGCCACCGGCCGTTCGCAACACGACTTGGGCGCGCAACCCCATCGATCAGTTCATCCTCGCCCGTCTCGAAGCCGAAGGCATCGCCCCCTCGCCGGAAGCCGACCGCATCACGCTCCTGCGCCGGGTGAGCCTCGACCTCACCGGGCTGCCGCCCACGCCCGCCGAGGTGGACGCCTTCCTCCGCGACACGCGCCCCGACGCCTACGAACGCGCCGTCGACCGCCTGCTCGCCTCGCCCCATCACGGGGAACGCTGGGCGCGGCCCTGGCTCGACGTCGCGCGCTACGGAGACTCCAACGGCTACAGCATCGACGCGCCGCGCCAGATCTGGAAATACCGCGACTGGGTGGTCGACGCCCTGAACCGCGACCTGCCCTTCGATCAGTTCGCGATCGAGCAGCTCGCCGGCGACCTCCTGCCTGAGCCGACCATGGCGCAGCGCATCGCCACCGGCTTCAACCGCAACACGCAGATCAACGAGGAGGGCGGCATCGATCCCGAGCAGTTTCGCATCGAGGCCGTCTTCGACCGCGTGAACACCTTCGGCACCGCCTTCCTCGGGCTCACGGTCTCCTGCGCCCAGTGCCACGACCACAAGTTCGACCAGTTCACCCAGAAGGAGTACTACCAGCTTTTCGCGTTCTTCAACAACACCGTGCCCGAGAACCGGGGTGTGCTCACCTTCCCCGGCGAATTCACCGCCGCCACCGCGACGCCCGCCGACCTCGAGGCCGCCCGCGAGGCGCTCGAACGTCACCTCGAACCGCGCGGCGTCGTCGTGGCTGCATGGATACCGACGCTCTCCGCGGAGGCCCGCGCCCAGCTGAGGCCCAACCTGCGCAGCGCCCTCGACAAGCCGTGGGCCCAGCTCACCCTCGCCCAGCGCCGCGGCCTCTACGGCTCCGCCCGCGCCGACGACGAGGAGTTCCGCGAACTCGCCGACCGGCTCACCGAGGTCGAGCGCGCCCAGCCGCGCCCCGTGACCACGCTCGTGATGGAGGAACTGCCCCAGCCCCGCGAAACCGTGGTCTACGTGCAGGGCGACTTCACCCGGCCGGGCGCACCGGTGAAACCCGGCACCCCGGTCGCGCTGCCGCCGCTGGCAGCCGAAAACCCCGACCGGCTCGACCTCGCCCGCTGGGTCGTCGACCCGGCCAATCCTCTCACCGCCCGCGTCACCGTGAACCGCGTCTGGCAGCAGTATTTCGGTCGCGGGATCGTCGAGACCGAGAACGACTTCGGCACCCAGGGCATCCCGCCGACGCATCCCGAACTGCTCGACTGGCTCGCCGTCGAGTTTGTCGCGCGCGGCTGGAGCTTCAAGGCCCTGCACCGGCTCATCGTCACCTCCGCCACCTACCGCCAGTCGTCGAACGTCCGTCCCGATCTCGCCGAGATCGATCCGCTCAACCGGCTGCTCGCGCGCCAGACCCGGCTGCGCCTCGACGCCGAGATCGTCCGCGACGTCGCCCTCGCCGCCAGCGGGCTCTTCGTGCCGAAGATCGGCGGTCCGCCCGTCTTCCCGCCCCAACCCGACGGCGTGATGAACCTCGGCCAGGTCCGGCGGGCCTGGAACGCGAGCGAGGGCGACGACCGGTATCGGCGCGGCCTCTACACGCACTTCTGGCGCGCCACGCCCCACCCGGCCCTGGCCGTCTTCGACGCCGCCGACGGTTTCAGCGCGTGCACGCGGCGCCTCCGCTCCAACACACCATTGCAGGCCCTCACGCTGCTCAACGACCAGCAGTTCTTCGAGTTCGCCCAGGCGCTCGGCGAACGCATCGAACGCGAGGCCCCGGCCGGACTCGACGCGCAACTCGACTTCGCCTTCCGCACCAGCCTCGCCCGGCCGCCCGCACCCGACGAAAAGGCGCGGCTCGCGGAGCTCTACCGCCAGCAGTTCGCCGCCGCCACCGGCGACGAGGCCGCCCGCCGCGCCGACGCCTGGCTGATCGTCGCCCGCGTCCTGCTCAACCTCGACGAAACCATCACCCGCGAATGAAATCTTCGACCCAAGCCCATGTAGCCACGGGTGTCCCCACCCGTGCGGGCTCGGCCCCCATCCGCCACTCAATTCACGCCCATGAGGACATGGGCGGCTACCATTAAACGCCTGCCGCGAGGACCCGTTCCATGATCCCTCTCCAAGACCATCTCGCCCACCTCACCCGTCGTCACTTCTTCAGCCGCTGCGCGATGGGCCTGGGCGGGATCGCACTCGCCTCCATGCTCAATCGCACGGGCCTCGCCGCGACTCCGGGCGCCGCCGGCCTGCCCAATCCGCTCGCGCCAAGGCCGACCCATTTCCCCGCCCGCGCAAAGAATGTCATCTACCTCTTCATGGCCGGCGGGCCGAGCCAGCTGGAGCTCTTCGATTACAAGCCCAAGCTCGTCGAGCTGAATGGTCAGCCGATCCCGCAGTCCTTCATCGAGGGCAAGCGCTTCGCGTTCATGGACAGCAGCCACGGCACCTCCCTGCTCGGCACGCGGCGCGAATTCAAACGGCACGGCCAGAGCGGCATGTGGGTCTCGAATCTCTTTCCGCACACCGCGAAGATCGTCGACGAGATCACCCTCGCGAAATCCTGCAAGGCCACGCTCTTCAACCACGCGCCGGCGAAGCTCTTCATGAACACGGGAGCCGGCCAGTTCGGCCGTCCGAGCATGGGTTCGTGGCTCAACTACGGCCTGGGCAGCGAGTGCCAGGACCTGCCCGGGTTCGTGGTGCTGCAATCCGGCCCGCGCGGCCCGCGCGGCGGCGCCGTCAACTGGGGCTCGGGCTTCCTGCCCACGACCTACCAGGGCGTGCCCCTGCGCGGCAGCGGCGATCCCATCCTCAACCTTTCCTCGCCCGAGGGCATTACGCCCACGCGCCAGCGACAGACGATCGACGCGATCCGCGACCTCAACCTGAAGCGCGCCGTGGCCACCGGCGACCCCGAGATCGAGACGCGCATCGCCGCCTACGAGATGGCCTCGCGCATGCAGTCGAGCGCGCCCGACGTCATCGATCTCTCGAAGGAGAGCCCCGCCACCCTCGCCCTCTACGGCGTCGACCGCGACAAGCCCTCCTTCGCCCGCAACTGCCTGCTCGCCCGCCGCCTCATCGAGCGCGGCGTGCGCTTCGTCCAATTGTATCACACCAACTGGGACAGCCACGGCGGTCCGGGCGAGAACCTCGACGGCGACTTCGAAAAGGTCTGCCGCGAGGTCGACCAGGGGCAGGCCGCCCTCGTGATGGACCTCAAGGCGCGCGGCCTGCTCAAGGACACCCTCGTCATCTGGGGCGGCGAGTTCGGCCGCACGCCCATGGGCGAGAACCGCGACACGACGGGGCGCAACCACCACATCGACGCGTTCACCATGTGGTTCGCCGGCGGCGGGGTGAAGCCCGGCCAGGTGCTCGGCGAGACCGACGAACTCGGCTTCAACGCGGTCGCCGACCCGATGCACGTGCACGACATCCACGCCACGATCCTGCACCTGCTCGGCCTCGACCACACCAAGCTCACCTTCCGCTTCCAGGGCCGCGACTTCCGCCTGACCGACGTGCACGGCCACGTCATGACGAAGCTCTTCAGCTAGCAGCCCGTAGAACTTGGGATCTTTGCGTTGGTGGAAAACGGACGGACGGTTTGTCGGCGCGGGATTGCCGGCCCCAACGGGCTGCTAAAGCCGCGCGGATCGCGGCTCCAGAGTCCCCGCTCATGCAAGGCTGCCGAGGCTAAGTCCGACCGGCTGCTGGCGGACCGGCACGAAAAAGCCCGCCGGAAACGGCGGGCTCGTCACAGGCGAAACTCGGGAACCTTCAGCGCTGAAAACGGCGCCGGGCCGCAACCAGTCCCGCGAGCCCGAGGGCAACGAGGGCAACCTGGCAGCACCATCGAGGAATGGCTAGACTCCATTCTGAGTGCGTTGAGACGGGCGCCAGGGCAGGAAAAAGCGCGGGACCGAAACCGGTCCCGCGCTCCAACCTGAACCTGCCCGTACCCAGCGGGCAATGCATGGGGCGGGTTCGCCGCCGCTCAGAAGCTGAACGTCGCGCTCACGCGATAGCTTCGCGGATTGAGGATGTAACGGAAGGTCTGCAGATCGTTGAGGACCGGGTTCCAGCTCGAGGCCAGCACCTGCTTGTCCTGATTGTTCGTCAGGTTGTCCACGTTGAGCTGGAGCCGGATGCGGTGGCGGTCGCGCAGCTTGAACTCGTAGCCGACCATACCGGTGAAGGAGACGTAGTCACCGCCCTTGAACACCTCGACGGTAGGATCCTGCAGGGTGGCCGGGCGCACGCCGAGGATGGCGTCGCCGCGGTAGTTGGCGCCGCCGCCGATGGTAAGCCCGGCGAGCGGACCGTCGCGGAAGCGGTAGGCCGTGAAGAGATTGGCATTCCACGGACGGATGTTCGTTTCGATCTGGCCCTCCTGCGCCTTCACGAAGGCAAGCCAGTTGTCCAGGCCCTGGATGAGGGCGCCGACCGTGTTGGTGCCGCCGGCATTGGTGACGTTGCCCGGCGAAGGCAGGTGCTGGGCCGTGTACTGGAGGTTGGCCTTGCTCTGCCACTCCGCGCGGTGCCGCTCCACGTACTCGGAGAGGGCGCCGCCGAGTTCGGAAATGGCGTTCTCGGCCTTGCTGAGGTTGAAGGACACGCGCCAGTTCGGCGTCGGGTTGGCGGTGATTTCGAGCTCCCAGCCCTCGGAGCGCTGCGAGCGCGTATCCGTTCCGCCCACACGGTGACCGTTCGGGTGGTCGCGGTCGGCGATCCAGGTCGGACCGTTGATGTCGCCGTTGTTGAGGATCGTGGTCCAGATGCCGTTGATGTAATTGAAGACGTCGTTCTGGTGGCCGGAGACCTGCTTCTCGAGGTCGACCTGGAAGCGGGTGAGGGTCGCGTTGACCTTGCCGTCGAGCAGCTTGAGCTTCACGCCGAAGTCCTGGCCCTTGCCCTCGAGTGGACCGATCTCGCGGTTCTGGCGCAGGCCGTCGTCGTCGAGGTACTGGGCGCCGCTCTGGTCGCGGAAGTTCGTCGAAGAGTTCGCAAAGAGGCTGAGCCAGTCCGTTCCCGGCACGTGGAAGACGGCGCCGAGGGTGCGCGTGTTGCCGGCCTGGTTGACGGCGGCGAAGGTCGGCGGGTTGAGGCCGGTGACCTCGCCGGTTGTCGAGTTGAGGATCTGGCTGTGGTTCCAGGTCTGGATGCGGTCGCGGCGCGCGCCGGCCGTGGTGACGAGGCGGCCGTTGAAGAAGCGGCTGTGGGCGGCGATGGCCGCGGAGTCGATGCGGTTCTTCGACTGGTTCATGCTGTTGCGCACGAAGCCGCTCTCGAAGTTTTCGCTGGGGAGGCCGTAGACAAAGTTGGCGCCGATCGGGTTCTTGAACGGATCGGGGATGCCGCGGTCGGCCAGGTTGGAGGAGAACGGGTCCACGTGATAGACGCGCCGCGGGACGTTGGTGAAGTAATTCTGAGCCGAGCGGTTCGGGTGCACGTTGCCCTCGCGAAAGCCCTCGCCCTCGTTGCGGGTCTCGGCGCGGCTCGCGAAAGCGAGCAGGGTGTGGCGGCCGAGACGGCCGAGCTCGAGGTTGTAGCTGCCGCTGACGCGGACGTCGTCGCGCACGGTGTTGCGGTCCGAGTAGGTGGGCTCAGAATACACGATCAGGTCGCCGACGTGCGGATTCGGGATCGCCTGGTTGAGGTTGAGTGCGTTCGCGCCCTGCGTGGTCGGCACGTAGGGAATGCCAAGTTTGTTGGCGTAATTGTTGCCGAAGGCGCCGGTGCTGGGACCGCCGATGGTGGCATCGTAGCGGCCGTCGGCCGTGAAGGTCGGGAGCGTGGTCGTGACGTCGTACATGATGGCGATCGCGGCAAAACCGGCCACGGCCTGGTTCAGGCGGTCGACCTCGGAGCGATTGGCCGCGACTTCGAGGAAGAGATTGCGGCCGACGCGCTGCTCGATCGCGACGCCGACCGTGGAGTAGTCGGTCTCCACGAACTGGCCCGGGCCGGTGACGTTGCCGCGGCGGGGGAAGACACTCTCGTCGTCGAAGTCCTTCGGGCTGTTGTAGCCGCCGACGTTGCTGCCGCTGGAGGTGCGGTAGTAGCGCGCGTTCTCGGCGGAATTGCCGGTGTAAAGCACCTTGCCCGCGAGCGGTCCGTCCATGATGGCGACGAGGGTGTGCGGCTGGAGAAGGTGTCCGGCGGTGCGGATCTCGCCGCCCCAAAACGGATCGGCCGGGAGGGCGGGCAGGCCGTTGCCGGCGCCGCTCTGGAACTGGGCGTAGCGATTGTCGCCCGCGACGGACGGTGCCTGCGGCGTGCCGAACTCGACGAAGTGGCTGCCCCAGGCCTGCCACTGGGAGATGTTGTCCCAGGGCATCCACGGGCGGACCTTGTTCTGCTTCATGTGGCCCCACTCGCCGCCGAAGCGGACGGTGGTGGAGTCGGTGGCCTTCCAGGTGAGCGCGAGGGCGCCGCGTTCCTGGTCGTCGCTCTCGAAGTCGCGGTAGCCGTCGGCGCCCTGCATCATGAGGTTGACGCGGGCGGCGAAGCGGCCGTTGGCGAGGCTGCGGTTGACATCGAGCGAGCCGCGGTTGAGGCCCCAGCTGCCGGTCACGAAGGAAATGTCGGTGACGTCGGCGTCGAGGCGGGCGCGCTTCGGGGTGACGTTGACGATGCCGCCCGGGCCGCCGATGCCGAAGAGGATGGAGTTGGGGCCGCGGGCGATGTCGATGCGATCGAGGTTGAAGCCGTCGCCGCTGATAATCGTGTCGAAGAAGTCGCGGGTCTGGGTGGCGCGCCGGTAGCCGCGGATCTGGAAGTTGAAATCGTTGTCGATGAGCCCGTTTCCGGTCGTGGCGCCGACGTTGGCGTTGCCGCCGCCGATGTCATTGCCGGCGCTGAGGGCGAACTCCATCGCCTGCGTGACGTTGAGCGCACCGATGTCGTCGAGGAAGTCGCGCGTCATGACCGAAATCGAGGCCGGCGTATCGAAGAGCGACGTATTCAGGCGGCTGCCCGCGAGGGTGTTGGTGGCGACGTAGCCGGTGTCGCGCTCCGAAGAAACCTCGAAGGGCGAGAGCGTGATCGTCTCGGTCGCGCCGGAGGCGGGCGGCGGCGTTTCCTGCGCGCCGAGCGGCAGGGAGAGGAGCGTCGTGGCCAGCGCAACCGCAGCGCGAGCCCGGCGGCCTCCGACATGAAGCATGGTGTTCATAGGCAATCGTGGTTTGGGTGTCAGGGGGTAGCGGACAAAACGGAGCGCGCGGCTCCGCCGAATGCGCCGACAAAAACGCCCGCGACGCCCACGCCAACGCCACCCTCACTCATCCTGTTGATAAGGTTGCGGCTCCGGAGCGCTAACCGCCAAATTTCACGATCAACAAGCCCGGACCCGTTTCACCTCTCGGCGCCGTCGCAACCAAGAATCGATCAACAGGATTTGGCCACAAAGAGGCGCAAGAGGTCCGAAGGTCCCTAATGCTTGTTCTTGCGCTTTTGAGCCTTTTTGTGGCCCATCACCTTTCCTCGCGGAGGAACCAGCGTCACGCAATGGGCGTCAGGGGTGCACCCTCGCACGGGCGCCGTCAGAAGAACATCGCCTCGGCGAGGGCGGCCTCGGGGCTGAGCAGGCTGACCGATCCGGTCATCGCGATGTCCTCGCACCCGTAGGATGCCTCCGTGCGCGCGCTGCCGGTGGAGAGATCGCCGCACCAGTGGAAGCGCTGCTTGTTCGCGTACGCGAAGTCGACCTCGAACGAACCCGCGGCCTCCGCCGGCAGCGCGGTCAGCGTCGCGGGCACCTCTGCGCCGGCCGGGCCGCAGGCGGCGAGCCGGTCCTGTAACCACGCCAGCAATACACGGCCCTCGGCGGCGACCGCCGGCGCGTGGCGGACGGCGACGCCCTGCAGGCCGTCGAGCAGCATGGCCGGGGCGAAGCCGCTCAGGAACTGGCCGAGCGACTGGCGCACGGGCAGCAGGCGCGCGTGCACGAGGTCGCGCACGGCCTCGCGGCGGGGCCACGGGAAGGTCATCGCATCCTCCGGGGCGAGGGCGCTGTCGAACATCACGCGTTTCGAACGGCGCAGCAGGTACTGGTAGTCGTTGAGCCGCGCGCTCGAGGAGAAACGGTGCACCCAGTAGTAGAGCGGCAGGTCGGTCGAAAGACAGATCGACACCTGGCTCTCGAGAAACTGGCGGGCACTCAACGGATAGCTCAGCATCACGAACTCCACGCAGCGCGTGTCCCCCTTCGATTTGCCGAGGAAACACTCGCCGTAGATTTTCGCGCGCAAGTCGGTGCGGCCGCCGTCCTCCTTGAGCGGACAGAGTACGACGACCCGGCTTGGATAGCGTTTGGAGAAGCGCAACGCATCCTGGAAGCGCTCGAGGGCGTCGTCCGCGGTGGTGGGGAACCCGAAGTGCAGCACCAGGTTGATCTGCGTCGCCTTGACGTCGGTGGCCGCGGGGGCAGGCCCGCCGGCGGCCTCGGCCTCGGTCCACATCTGCGCGAGGCTCTTGGAAATCCCGGCCACAGGGACATCGATGCCGGGGAGGGAGTCAAAAAGGGAAGGCATGGGGGAGGTTAATGACGAAGACCGAAATCCGAATGACGAAGATCACGCGCAATCGACCGCGCTCCGGCACCCGAAAAGCAACTTCGTCATTCGTGATTCGTCATTCGTCATTCCGCGCCGTCCGGCGCGGTCAGGGTTGTCTCCAGACGTGCTTGTTGCCCGCGAGCAGGGCGTCGCCATTGGCGGGGCCCCAGGAACCGGCGGGATAGCTGTCCATCCCCTCGCGGGGCGCGGCGGCCCAGGATTCGAGGATGGGCGTGCAGAGTTTCCAGGAAGTCTCGGCCTCGTCGCCGCGGATGAAGAGGGTGCCATCGCCGACCATGGCGTCGAGCACGAGCCGTTCGTAGGCCTCCGGCGTGTTCGAGCCGAAGGTGGTGCTGTAGCGGAAGGCCATCTTCACCGGCTGCGTGCGCGTCTCGAGGCCGGGCACCTTGCCGTTGAGGATGAGGCTCAGGCCCTCGTCGGGCTGGATCTGGAAGGAGAGCGTGTTGGGCGCGAGGTCGAACTTGCCGTCGGAGGCGAAGAGCGTGCCGGGCGGGCGCTTGAATTGCACGGCGATCTCGGTGACGCGGCGGGCGAGGCGCTTGCCCGAGCGGAGGTAGAACGGGACGCCCTGCCAGCGCCAGTTGTTGATGGAAAGGCGGAGCGCGGCGTAGGTCTCGGTGCCGGAGAGTTCCGCAATGCCCTCCTCGTCGAGGTAACCCTTGACCTGGCGGCCGGCGATCATGCCCGCGGCGTACTGGGCGCGGGCGACGTCGCCGCCGGGACCGAGGGCGAGCGGCTGGATGGCCTTGAGCAGCTTGACCTTCTCGTCGCGGATGGCCTCGGCGTCGAGCGACACGGGCGGCTCCATCGCGGTGAGCGCGAGCAGCTGCATCGTGTGGTTCTGGATCATGTCGCGCAGGCACCCGCTCTGCTCGTAGTAGCCGCCGCGCGTGCCGACGCCGACCTCCTCCGCCACGGTGATCTGCACGTGGTCGATGAAGTTGCGGTTCCAGAGCGGCTCGAAGATCGCGTTGGAGAAACGCTGGACGAGCAGGTCCTGCACGGTCTCCTTGCCCAGGTAGTGATCGATTCGATACACCTGGTGCTCCTCGAGCACGGAGCCGATCGTGGTGTTGAGCTCGCGGGCGGACTTCAGGTCCTTGCCGAAGGGTTTCTCGATGATGACCTTGGCGTGATGCGGCTGGCCGAGGTACTTGGAGGCGAGGCCGCTGGCGCCGAGATTGCGCAGGATGGGCGCGAAGACCGACGGGGGCGTGGAAATGTAGAAGAGCACCTGCACTTCGCGGCCGATCTTCTTCTCGATCGCGGCGATGTGGGACGAGAGGCGGTCGAAGGCGGCCTTCTCGTCGTAGCCGCCGGCGACGTAGCTGGTGTTGCCGGCGATGCGGCTCCAGACGTCCTGCTTTAGCTCGCGGCGGGAAAACTCCTTGATGGCCTCCGTGGCCAGGTTCCGAAACTCCTCGTCGGGGATCTCCTTGCGGCCGTAGCCGACGAGGAAGAAGTCGGCCGGGAGCAGGTTGTCGCAACTCAGATTGTAGATCGCAGGGATAAGCTTGCGGGCGGTGAGATCGCCGGAAGCGCCGAAGATCACGACGACCGTGGGCGGTGCACCGCGATGCTTGCTGAGTCCCTGCAGGAACGGATGACGTTGCGATTCGGCCATGACGAAAGGGTCTTTGTCGGGTTTCCGGCCGGCCGAATCAAGGCCGAAGACGGCGGCGGCGGGCGATCCGGCTCATCGTTTCGATCAAGGACGGTCATGCTTTGCGAAAAGCGGCACATTCTCGAAATGCAGCACCTGCGGTCCTCCCCTGCCCCCGTGCGCAATCTCCACGATGTCGAAGCGGAACGTGCGCGGCCGCACCGCCAGCGCCCGCAGGTAGGCAAGGCAGGCGCGGCGCAGGACCTTTTTTTTCCGAACGTTAACCGCGAAGTAGCCCGGCACGAGGGCGTCGGCCGAGCGCGCCTTCACCTCGACGAAGACCAGCACGTCGCCGTCGAGGCCGACGAGGTCGATCTCGTCGCGCCGGTCGCGGGGATTGCGCCAGTTACGCGCCACGATGCGCAGCCCCCGCTCCCGGCGCAGAAACCGCTCCGCCAACCGTTCGCCCGCCGCCCCGGCATCGACCGGCCGGCGCAGCCCGCGAAGCCACCGCCGAAACTTCGACCACATGCCACCTCGTTGCCCACCTCAACTTCTTTAGTCAATCAATTGCATTTTATACCCCGCGCCCCCCCTCCCTCCCAAGGCGTTGCGTTCTGCAAGGATTACGCAGGAGCGGCTTTTCGCTGCGATGGCTGGCGGACGGTGGTCATCGCGGCGTAAAGCCGTTCCTACCTCCCAAGCCTTTTCTCCTGATACAAGCGGACTCAGCCAGCGACAATCCACCCTCTGCTTTCCACCCTCCACAAACGTCGCCCCACTGCCTTCCTCCTTCAGCCTTCCTCCTTCCCCGCCCCGTGATTCTCGGTCGGCAAAACGCGCTGGAGCACCGCCGTGAGGCCATCCAGCGGGAAAGGCTTCTGCAGGAAGCTCGCGAGCCCCTTGCCGGTGAAACGGGCCACGGCTTCCTGCTGGTTGAAGCCGCTCATCAGCACCACGCGCACATTGTCGCGCAGCCGGCGCATCTCCGTAAACGCCTCCTCGCCGTCCATGTGGGGCATGGTGAGATCCATGAGCACGAGGTCGAAGCGTCCGGGCGCCTTGGCGAAGATCTCCACCGCCTCGCGACCGTCGGCAGCCAGCGCCACCTCGAAACCGACCCGGCGCAACATGAGTGCCGCCGTCGTCCGCACGGTTTCCTCGTCATCGACCACAAGCACGCAGCCGCGGCCCTTGAAGGCGGCGGGAGCTGCGGGGGCGCCAAGCAGCGACTCTTCCGCGCCGGCGGCGCAGGGGAAGAGCAACTTGAAGGTCGTCCCGCGGCCGGGCTCGGAGTAGATCTTCATGGCGCCCTTGTGGCCGCGCACGATGCCGAGCACGGCGGCAAGCCCGAGGCCGCGGCCGGCGAACTTGGTCGTGAAGAACGGTTCGAAGATGCGCGCCTGTGTGGCTGCGCTCATGCCGCAGCCCGTGTCGGAGACCTCGAAGGAAACGTAGCTGCCCTCCGGAAGGTCGGGCGCGAGGATGGTGCCGCCGAGGTAGGACTTGTCCACGCGCGTGACTCCGGTGTTGAGGCTGATCACGCCGCTTTTTTCGCCGATCGCCTCCGATGCGTTGATCACCAGGTTCATGATGACCTGGCGGATCTGCGTAGCATCGGCCTCGATCGCAGGCAGGTTCGGATGCAGGTTGAAGCGGAGGATCGAATGCTTGCTGATCGACAGTTTCAGCAGGTCGATCGTGTCCTCGATGAGACCATTGAGATTGAGCCGCTGGACCACGAAGCGTCCGCGGCCGGAATAGGCGAGCATCTGCTTGCAGAGGTCGGCCGCGCGCAACGAGGCCTGGCGGATGTGCTCGAGATTGGCCTGCGCGGCGGAGCCGGACGGCACCTCGAGCGCGGCGAGGCTGGCATTGCCGAGAATGCCGGTGAGGATGTTGTTGAAATCGTGGGCGATGCCGCCGGCGAGCACGCCGAGGCTCTCGAGCTTCTGCGTCTCCTGCAGCTTGCGCTCGAACTGTTCGCGCTCGGCCGCGGCGCGCTCGCGTTCCGAGACGTCTCGCACCGTATGCAGGAGCCGCCCGTCGGAGAGGCGCTTCACGCTGACCTCGCCGGGGAAGGTGGAACCATCCCGGCGCAGGTAGCGGCGCGTGCTCACCACGGCCTCGCCCTCCGCCAGGCGCTCCTGCTGGGCCTGCGCCTCCGCCCGCCCCTCCTCGACCAGCAGGTCGGAGAGTTCGCGTCCCTGCAGTTCCGCACGGGTCGACCCCAGCATGCGCAGGCCGCTCTCGTTGGCGTCGAGCAGGACGCCGCGACGGTCCGTGATGAAGATGCCGTCGGCGGCCTGCTCGATGAGGGCGCGCAGCTCGGCCTCGCTTTGCCGAAGCGCGGCGTCGCGTTGCTCCAGCGTGCGCAGCATGTCGTTGAAAGCCGAGGCCAAGCGGCCGACCTCGCCGCTCGAATCGACCGCCGTCGGTTTCAGCGTGTCCCCCGCGCCCAAGGCGGCCGCATCCGCCGCGAGTTGGCGGAGCGGGCGCGCGATCCGATTGGCCATGAACCAGGCCAGGAACAAAGTCGCCGCCAGGGACAGCGCGCCGAACAGCAGCGAACGGACGAGCTGCCGCTGCACTCCCGCGAAGGCGACCGAAGCGGGCACGCGCACGTACACCTTCCAGGGCGCACGGGCGCAGGTCCAGAAACCGGCGAGCCGGGCGCTGCCGTCCGGAGCGGCGAACTGCAGCGTGCCTTCCGACCGCCCCATGACTAGGTCGCGGGCCGGATTCCAGGTGCTCTCCGTCCCGACATGGTCGGACGCGTCTACGGATCGTCCGAGAATGATCGCGTTGGCATCGAGCAACGAGACGATCGAACCGGGAGGCAACGTTTCCGCGAGCAGAAGCGGTTCGAGCATCGTCAGTTCGATGGTCGCGCCGACCATGCCCGCCACGCGATCCTCGTCGTCGAAGAGCGGGCGGGACAACGTGAGGGTCCATTTCCCCGTACTTCGCGAAACCACCGGATCGCCGACCACAAAACCCCTGCCTTGAAGGGCCTCGGAAAAGTAGCGGCGGTCCAGCACATCGGATCCGCGATTGCCGCTCGACGAACCCAGCGGATGTCCGTCGGGCGCGTGGGCCTTCACGTTGAGAAAGAAGGGCGGCAGGTCGGCACGCACCGCCCGGAACAGGGATTCGTTCCTCGCGATGTCGTCCGGGTTGATCGACACGACCTGCGCCAGGCCGATAAGCAGGGTGTCGATGTTGCCGAGCTGGTCGTCGACGCGCGCCGCGATGTTGCGCGCCTGGTCGAGGGCCCGTTCCAAGGCGGAGGTCCGCTCCAGTTCGATCTGACGCCGGGCGCCAAAGGCGATCAAGGCGAGCAGGGGCACGGCCGCCGCCAGCACGAGCACGATCAGCCGCGCCCGGATGCCGAGATGGGCGCGCAAGGCGCTTCGTGCCCACCACGAGCGCATGTCTCCCGGCGCCGTCATCGCCCGCCTTTCCCCCGCGGGGTCGCTGACGATGCCATGACAGGGAAGGGGTTCATCGGGAGTCCGGTGGTGCGCAGGAAGGTCGCCCCTCGATAGCGCCCGCCGTCATGGGCGCAAACCCGAATCCATGGCGTTTGCAATTCATCCGACAAAACGACGTGTCCATTTGGAAGGGCCCCCACGCACCCGCCGATCCGCGTCGATGTGCACCGACGACACCCGGTTCCGGTCGGCACCCGCGCGCAAGCCGACGACGCCTCCACACCTCCGCTCCCGGCGGCCTGACGGTCCGTCTGGAAGGAGTTGCGTGCGCCCGGCTCCTGTGTCTCGTTGGCGGGATGAATCACCCCATTTCCCGTCGCACCGCCTTGCAAACGATCACCTTGGGCGCCGTGGCCGCCGGCGCCGGCGTCACCCGCCCCGCCACGGCCGCCTCCACCCCGGAAACCCCCGCCCCGCTCAAGGGCCGCATCAAGCAGTCCGTCTGCCGCTGGTGCTTCAACAAGACCCCGCTCGACGATCTCGCCGCCGCCGCGAAGCGCATGGGCCTCCTGTCGATCGAGCTGCTCAATCCGCCCGAATTCGAAACCGTCAAGAAGCACGGTCTCACCTGCGCCATCGTCAGCAACCCGATGGGCGATGCCGGCAGCGTCAGGGTTGGCGGCATCACCCGCGCCTGGAACCGCCTCGAGTACCACGACGCCCTCGTCGCCGCCTACGAGGAGCGCCTGCGTCAGGTCAAGGACGCCGGCTTCACCAATCTCATCTGCTTCTCGGGCAACCGCGACGGCATGTCGGACGAACAAGGCCTCGAGAACTGCGTGGTCGGACTCAAGCGCATCCTCCCGACCGCCGAGCGCCTGGGCATCAACCTCGTGATGGAGCTGCTCAACAGCAAGGTGAACCACAAGGACTACATGTGCGACCTCTCCACGTGGGGCGTGGAGCTCTGCAAGCGACTCGATTCCGAGCGCTTCGGCCTGCTCTACGACATCTACCACATGCAGATCATGGAGGGCGACGTGATCGCGACCATCCGCGCCAACCACAAACACTACTTCCACTATCACACCGCCGGCGTTCCCGGTCGCGCCGAACTCGACGAGAACCAGGAGCTCTACTACCCGGCCATCGTCCGCGCCATCATCGACACCGGCTACAAGGGCTTCCTCGGCCAGGAGTTCATCCCCAAGGGCCCCGATCCCCTCGCCGCCCTCGAACACGGCGTGCGCGTCTGCGACGTCTGAGGAAACGTTCTCACGGAAGAACGCCGAGGGCGCCGAACTCGCCAAGACTGCGCGAGTCTTTCGCGAGTGGCCTGCATGCGGGACGTTTGCCCCGCGGAGCGGCGACACTCTTGTCGCCGATTACGTCGGCGGGACCACTGTGGTACCGGTGTGCTGCACCGAACCCGGCGGCAGGAGTGCCGCCGCTCCGCGCCAAGCCCTTCCGGCATGGAGCCGGTCACGCTACTGCCGATGACCTTGCTTGACATTACCGTTATTTCTGTTTTTTCTGAAATCTAATGAAACTAACCGACACCACGCGAAAATTTGTCGTGCACTGGGGTGAGATGGGCGCGCGCTGGGGGATCAGCCGCTCGGTGGCGCAGATTCACGCCCTGCTGATGATGTCGCGGGAGCCGCTGCCGGCGGACGAGATCTGCGAGGCCCTCGCCCTCGCCCGCTCCAACGTGAGCACGGGGTTGCGCGAACTCCAGGCCTGGGGACTCGTGCGCATCGTGCACAACCTCGGCGACCGGCGCGACCACTTCGCGACGCTCGACGACGTCTGGGAAATGCTCCTGCTCATCCTCAAGGAGCGCCGCCGCCGCGAACTCGACCCCACCGTCGCAACGCTGCGCGAGTGCCTCGCGAGTGCCGAAACGGAAAAGGCCCTCGACCCAACCGCGGTCAAGCGGCTCTCCGATCTCACCGAACTGCTCGAACTCTCCTCCAGCTGGGCCGACCGCGCCCAAGCCCTCTCCCCCGCCGCCCTCCGCCGCTTCGCCAAGCTCAGCGACAAGGTCTTCAAGCTCGTAGGCTGATCTTTGGCCCAAAACTTTCGCTTATTCCTGAAATTACGATCATCTCATGAAGATGGTCCTAGCCGGGGGCTCCGGACAACTGGGCAACATCCTCGCACGCGCCTTCCGCGCAGACGGCCACGAGGTCATCGTCCTTACCCGGAATCCGCCATCGACCGAGCCGACAACGTTGTCCTGGGATGGTGGCTCGGTCGGCCTTTGGGCCACCGCGCTCGACGGTGCCGACGCCGTCATCAACCTGGCCGGCCGCTCGGTCAATTGCCGGTACACGCGGAGCAACCTGGCGGAGATGATGGCCTCGCGCATCGATTCCACCCGCGCGATCGGCGAGGCGATCGCCCGGGCCGGACGCCCGCCGCGCGTGTGGCTGCAGATGAGCACGGCCACGCTCTACGCCCATCGTTTCGACGCACCGAACGACGAAGCATTCGGCCTCATTGGCGGCACGGAACCCGACGTGCCCCGCTACTGGGATCGCAGCATCGAGATTGCGCAGGCCTGGGAGCGCACGCTCGACGAAGCCGTCACGCCCGCGACGCGCAAGGTTGCCCTGCGGGCCGCCATGGTCATGAGCCCGGACAAGGGTGGAGTCTTCGACACCCTCGCTACTCTGGCCCGGCGCGGGCTGGGCGGACGGGCCGGAAATGGCCGCCAGTTCGTGTCGTGGATACACGAATACGATTTCGTCTCTGCCATCCGCTTCCTGCTCACGCACGACGACCTCACCGGGCCGGTCAACCTCTGCGCCCCCGAACCGCTGCCCAACATCGAGTTCCAACGCATCCTCCGCCGCGAGTTGGGCGTGCGCCTCGGCCTGCCCTCCCCGCGCTGGGCTCTGGAAGTGGGCGCTTGGTTCCTGCGCACCGACACCGAGCTGATCCTGAAAAGCCGCCGCGTCGTCCCCCGCCGGCTCGCCGAAGCGGGCTTCACCTTCGCCTTTCCTTCCTGGACGGCTGCCGCCCAGGACCTCGCAGAGCGTTGGGCCCGTCGGGAGTAAACAGCGGGTAAGCCCAACCCTCTCCAACCACATCCGACTATCGCATTCCTTATTCATGGTTTCACGGACGTCCGGGTTTCGGGGTCCGCTCCGGCAAGGGTGCTTAGGCCGACGAGGACGTCGGCGCTCCCAGCAGCCGCCCCCGGGAGCGCCGGCGTCCCCGCCGGCATTCGAACCCGGCGGCAGGAGTGCCGCCGCTCCTTTCTTCAAGCCGGCCTCGCCGCGTCACGATTCCGTGTCCCGCGCTTCTTTGCTTCGACGCGGTCCGTTCCTTGCTCCAACGTGACGGCATGTCGCTCCGCCGCCTCGCCGCCGTCGTTTGCCTCGCGCTCCTCCCGCTCGCCGTCTCCCTCCCGGCCCAGACCGGCCGCCTCGTCTCCGGGCCCATGCTCGGTTATCAGACGCACCGCGAGGTGCTCGTCTGGGTGGAGACCGCCGACGCCCAGGCCGTCCGGCTGTCCTACCATCCCGCCGGTCGCCCCGAGGCGACGTTGAGCCAGACGGCCACTTCGCTCGCCCTCACGCCCGCCGGCACCCAGGTCATCAAGTTCGTCCTGCCCTTGCTCGAGATGGGCCAGACCTATGCCTACGCCCTCGAGATCGACGACCAGCCCGTAACCCTGCCCTACCCGCTTTCCTTCAAGACCACCGCGCAGTGGGAATGGCGTTCCCCGCCGCCCGATTTCAGCTTCCTCTTCGGCTCCTGCGCCTACTTCAACGACACCCCCTACGACCGCCCGGGCACGCCGTACGGAGCCGGCACGGAGATCTTCCGCTCCATGGCGCGGTCCGGCGCCGACTTCATGATCTGGGGCGGCGACAACCTCTACCTGCGCGAGTCCGACTGGTCCTCCGAAAGCGGCATCTGGTACCGCTACTCCAAGGACCGCTCCACCCCTGACCTGCAGCCGCTGCTCGCGGCCATGCCGCATTACGCCACCTGGGACGACCACGACTTCGGTCCCAACAATTCGAATACCGGCTACGAGTTCAAACACGTCACTCTCGAGGCCTTCCAGACCTACTGGGGCAACCGCACCTACGGCGAACCGGACAACCCCGGCATCTACGGCAAGTTCCAGTGGGGCGACGCCGCCTTCTTCCTCCTCGACAACCGCTACCACCGCGACGAGTCCGAGACCGAGGAGGCCTCTCTCGAACGCAAGACCCAGTACGGCCGCCAGCAACTCGCCTGGCTGCGCCAGAACCTCATCAGCCTCAAGGAGGGCAACAACGTCCGCCACTCCCCGATCCGCTTCATCGTCACCGGCGGTCAGTTCCTCTCCGACCGCACCTACCCCGGCTCGGAGGGCCACAGCCGTTATCAAGCCGAACGCGCGGAGATTCTCGAAATCATCCGCCAGCACCGCATCCCCGGAATCATCTTCCTCAGCGGCGACGTCCACTACACCGAGCTCGCGCGCCGCACCGACCTGCTGCCGTATCCGCTGTACGAACTCACCTCCTCGCCCCTTTCCAGCGGCGCCCATTCGCGCACGCTGCAGGACGACCCTGCCCGCATCGAGGGCACCGTCGTGCAGACCCAGAACTACTGCCGCGTCGCGATCTCCGGTCCCGCCAACGATCGCACGATCACCATCACCAGCCACGACAAGGCGGGCGCGCCGCTCTGGAGCCACGTCATCCGCGCCAACGACCTCCGCTGGCCCGCGCCTTGACCTCCACCCCCATGAAGACCCGCCGCGAAATCGTCGAGAACTGGCTCCCTCGCTACACCGGCGTTCCGCTGGGCGAGTTCGGTCATTACGTCCTGCTGACCAACTTCGACCGCTACGTGCAGCTCTTCGCCGAGTGGCACGGGGTGCCCGTGCGCGGCAGCGACAAGCCCATGCCCAGTGCCACGGCCGGCGGCATCACCATCATCAACTTCGGCATGGGCAGCGCCACCGCCGCCACCGTGATGGACCTGCTCAGCGCGATCGTCCCCAAGGCCGTGCTCTTCCTCGGCAAGTGCGGCGGCATCAAACACCGCGCCGAGATCGGCGACCTCATTCTGCCCATCGCCGCCATCCGCGGCGAGGGCACGAGCAACGACTACTTTCCCCCCGAGGTGCCGGCGCTGCCCGCCTTCGCCCTCCAGAAAGCCATCTCGACCACCATCCGCGACCACGCCCGCGACTACTGGACCGGCACCGTCTACACCACGAACCGGCGCGTCTGGGAACACGACGAGAAGTTCAAGAAGTACCTGCAGTCGATCCGCGTCATGGCCGTCGACATGGAGACCGCCACCATCTTCATGACAGGCTTCTTCAACGAAACCCCCACCGGCGCCCTCCTCCTCGTCAGCGACCAGCCCATGGTGCCCGAGGGCATCAAGACCGCCGAGAGCGACCTCAAGGTCGACGAGACCTATGTCGAAGGCCACCTGCGCATCGGGATCGATTCGCTCAAGCAACTCATCAACGGCGGCCTCACCGTGAAGCACCTCAAGTTCTGATCCCAACCGCGGACCGCCCCCTCCTCCCCTCGTGCCGACCGCAGCCTCCTCCTCCCGCCGCCTCGTCGTCGTCCTCGCCGGAATCGCGCTCTTCGTCCTGCCCTCCCTGCTCCCGCTCGACGGGCTGTCCGCCGCCGGTGCGATCGCCTTCGGGCTCTTCCTTGCCGCCGCCCTCTTCTGGGTGTGCGAACCGATTCCGATCTACGCGACGTCACTGCTCGTCATCGGCGGACAACTGCTCTTCCTCAGCAAGGACGCGCCCCTCGTCGTCGCCCGCGGTTTTCCCTACCCCGTCGAGCAGGCCACCGCCGCCGCCAAGTTCACCGGTACGCTGGCCCATCCCATCCTCATCCTCTTCCTCGGCGGCTTCATGCTCGCCGAGGCCGCGTCGAAGTTCTCCGTGGAGAAGGCGCTCACCCGCTGGATGCTTGCGCCGTTCGGCACGCGTCCTTCGCGCGTCCTGCTCGGCCTGATGCTCGCGACGGCCCTGCTCTCCGCCTTCATGAGCAACACGGCGACGACCGCGATGATGATCGCCGTCGTTGCGCCGATCGTGGCGGTGCTGCCGGCCGGCGACCGGTTCCGCACCGCCCTCGCCCTTTCGATCCCCGTCGCCGCCAACCTCGGCGGCATGGCCACGCCGATCGGCACGCCGCCCAACGCCGTCGCTCTCGGCGCCCTCTCCAGCGCCGGGCAGCCTGTGGCGTTCTCCACCTGGATGCTCTACGCGGTGCCGCTCACCGTGCTCGCCGTGGCGCTCGGCTGGCGGCTGCTGCTCGCGCTCTTCCCGCCCGCGGCCGCAGAAATCCGCCTTGATCTCACCGGCCGTTTCGATCGCAGCCGCGAGGCCTGGATCTTCTACGGCGTCGGCGGCGCCACCGTGTTGCTCTGGCTCACCGAAGCGCTGCACGGTCTGCCGAGTACCATGACGGCCTTTCTGCCGATCGCGTTGCTGCCGGCCCTCGGCATCCTCGGCAAGAAGGAGATCCGCGGCCTGTCCTGGGAGGTGCTCTGGCTCGTGGGCGGCGGCATCTCGCTGGGCTATTCGCTGTCCGACACCGGCCTCGCCACCTGGCTGATCGGCCTCGTCTCGTGGAACGCGCTCGGCCCCGTGGCCGTACTCGTCGGTTTCGTGGCACTGTCCATTCTTCTGGCCAACTTCCTTTCGCACACGGTGACCACCGCCCTCCTCGTTCCCATCGCCATCAGCCTGGGTACGTCCGGCGCCCTCGGCGAAGGCGGCTCGATGGTCTTCCTCGCCGCCGCCATTGCCCTCGCCTCCAGCTTCGGCATGTCCCTGCCCATCTCGACGCCCCCCAACGCCATTGCCCTCGCCACCGGCCTGGTGGAGACCCCGCAGATGGCCCGCATTGGCGTGCTGATGGCGGTCGCCGGTTTCGTCCTCACCCTCGCCTTCGCCCTCCTCCTCTGGCCCCTGCTCCCGTGAAACCCGACCTCGTGATCCTCTGCGTCGACGACGAACCGGCCGTGCTCGACGCCGTCGTCCGCGACCTCGCCCCGTTCGAGAACGCCTTCGTGCTCGAAACCGCCGCCTCGGCCGCGGAAGCCCGTGCGATCGTCGCCGAACTGCCGGAGCGTAAACGCCGCCTCGCCCTCGCCCTCTGCGACCACCGCATGCCCGGCGAGACCGGCACCGATTTCCTCATCGCCCTGCAACGCGACCCCGTCACACGACCGGCCCGCAAGCTGTTGCTCACCGCCCAGGCCGGACACGAGGACACCATCCGCGCCCTCAACCTCGGCGGACTCGACCACTACATCGCGAAACCCTGGGACCCCGAGGCCCTGCGCACCGTCCTCCGCGATCAACTCACCACCTACGTGATCGACGCCCAACTCGACCCGCTGCCCTACCTCGCCGTCCTCGACACCGCCCGCCTCGCCGAGGCGCTCCGCCGGCGCAACCCCGCCGACGCCTGAGCCGAAAACGCGATCTCACCGATCCATCGTTGGGTTGCGACACAGAGCACACAGAGCTCCGACACAGAGGCCACAGAGGAAGAATCCTTCGACCCGAAAGGTCGATCCAGGGTGGGTTCGATTGTCATCCGCCGTAAACTCCCCGTACACCGTGCGGTCTCCCGCAGCCTCTGTGTCGGAGCTCTGTGTTCTCTGTGTCCCCAAGAAATTCCTTGTCGATGATGGCAGCGACTCGCGCTACCACAGCGACCATGGATGAGCTTGAATCTCCCGCAAAACCGCCGCCGGATTCGGCCCCCGCCCTCGCCGCGCACCTGCGCCGCCTGGCGGAGAGCGAACCCGAGCTGCGCGATCGCGTCGCCGTTTACGCGCCCGGCGCGGAGCTCGTCCTTGAGGGCCGGCCCAACGACGCCCTCTTCGCCGTCTTCGAGGGGGAGGTCGGTCTCTTCAAGCACGCTTCCGCCGCCGGCGAGCCTGTGCGCGTGTCCTCCCACGGCCCGGGCGATCTGCTCGGCGTCAACTCCGTCGCCACCGGCAAACCGGCCTTCACCACCGCGCGCGTGCTCGCCCCGACGCGCTGCCTGCGACTCGATGCGCGCGACCTCGCGCGCCTGCCCGCCGCCCACCCCGAGATCCATCGCCTGCTGCAGACGTTGATCGGACTCAACCTCGCCCACCGTTACCGCGCCGCCGTGCGCCTGCAGCTCGAGCTGATCCAGGCCAACACCGAACTCACCGAGACGCGCAACCTGCTCGTCCACCGCGAAAAGATGGCCGTGCTTGGCCAGCTCGTGGCGGGTCTCGCCCACGAGTTGAACAACCCCGCCGCCGCCCTTGCCCGGCAACGCGATCACCTCGCCGGCCTCGTCGGCAGCCTGCTGGCCCGCGCCCTGCCCGCCGGCTGGGAAGATTATTGGCGCGCCGGCGAAGCCGCCTCGCCAGGCGATCCCGAAGTCCGCAGGCGCCTTGCCCGGCTCGAAACGAAGCACCCCGACGCGCCGCGGTCCCTGCTGCGCCGCCTCGCCGCGCTGCCGGAGGCCCTCGCCGCCGACCTGGTCGCGACCGGCACCTCCGTCCTCGCCCCGGCGGCCGAGGCCCGCCTCGCCGTCTTCGAGGTCGCATGGCTTTTGCGCGCGCAGCAGGCCGCCGCCGGACAAATCAGCCACCTCGTTCACTCTCTCAAGACCTACGCCCGCCCGTCCTCGACCGGACCGGAACGCGTCGACCTTGCGGAAAACCTTCGCAACACCCTGCTCATCCTCGGGCCGGCGCTCGAACACACCGAGCTCACGACCGACCTCGCACCCGACCTGATCGTCCGCGCACGCGCCGGCGACCTCAGCCAGATCTGGACGAACCTCGTGCGCAACGCCATCGAGGCCATGGGCGGCGACGGCCGGCTGGAGCTCCGTAGCCGTCGCTTGGATACCGGATGGACGGAGGTCGCCGTGATCGACCACGGTCCGGGCGTGCCCGCGGGCCTGCGCGAACGCATTTTCGAACTCAACTTCACCACCAAGTCGGGCCGCGAACACTTCGGCCTCGGCCTGGGCCTGTCCATCGCCCGCAGCCTCGCCGCCCAGCACGGCGGCACGCTGACGCTCGCGGACACGCCCGGCGGCGGCAGCACCTTCCTCGTCCGCCTGCCGCCGGCACAGGAAGAGTGAGGCGGAGGCGGCCGGTCCTACTTCACCGGGACGGACGGCAGGCGCCAGATCTGTTCGGCGTATTCGCGAATGGTGCGGTCGCTCGAGAACTTGCCGACGCGGGCGGTGTTGAGAATCGCCTTCTTCGCCCAGGCGGCCTTGTCGCGGTAGGCGCGGTCGACGGCGGCATGGGCCTCGACGTAGGTGCGGTAGTCGGCGAGCACCTTGAAGGGATCCCCGCCGCCGAGCAGGCTGTGGTGGAGGAGGCCGAAGGGATGGGCTTCGCCGGGCACGAAGTAACTCGAACCGATCCAGTCGACGACGGCCTTGAGCTCCTCGTCGCGCTGGTAGTAGTCCCAGGGCTGATACCCGCGGGCATCGAGGGCCTCGACCTCCTCGACGGTGAGGCCGAAGATGAAGATGTTCTCGTCGCCGACCTCCTCCTTGATCTCGACGTTGGCGCCGTCGAGCGTGCCAACGGTAAGGGCGCCGTTGAGGGCGAGCTTCATGTTGCCGGTGCCGGAGGCCTCCTTGCCGGCGGTGGAGATCTGCTCGGAGATGTCGGCGGCGGGGATGATGCGCTCGGCGAGGGAGACGCGGTAGTTGGGCAGGAAGGCGACCTTCAGTTTGTCGCGCACGCGAGCGTCCTTGTTGATGCGGTCGCCGACGACGTTGATCGCGCGGATGATGTTCTTCGCAAGGTCGTAGCCCGGCGCGGCCTTGGCGGCAAAGACGAAGACGCGCGGCACGAGGTCGAGGTCGGGGTTCTGCAGCAGGCGGCGGTAGAGCGTGAGGATGTGCAGCAGGTTGAGATGCTGGCGCTTGTACTCGTGCAGGCGCTTGATCTGCACGTCGAAGAGCGCGTCGGGCGAGACGTCGACGCCGCACTCGGCCTTGATGACGGCGGCGAGGTCGACCTTGTTCTGCCGCTTGATCGCCATGAACTCCTGCTGGAAGGCGGCGTCGCCGGCGAATTTTTCGAGTTCGCGGAGCCGGTCGAGGTCGCGCACCCAGGCGTCGCCGATGCGCTCGGTGATGAGGCGGGAGAGGCGCGGGTTGGTCTTGAGCAGCCAGCGGCGCGGCGTGATGCCGTTGGTCTTGTTCTGGAAGCGGCCGGGGAAGAGCGCGTCGAACTCGGGGAAGAGTTCCTTCTTGAGCAGCTGCGTGTGCAACGCGGCCACGCCGTTGACGGCGTGGGAACCGGCGACGCTGAGGTTGGCCATGCGGATCATCTTGTGGCCGTTCTCCTCGATGAGGGAGCAGATGCGCAGCTTCTCGTGATCGCCGGGCCACTTCGCCTCGACCTGCTTGAGCAGGCGCACGTTGATCTCGTAGATGAGCTGGAGATGGCGCGGGAGCACGCGCTCGAAGAGCGGCACGCCCCACTTTTCCAGCGCCTCGGGCAGGAGCGTGTGGTTGGTGTAGGCGAAGGTCTTCGTGACGATGTCCCAGGCGCGGTCCCAGGCGAGGTGGTGCTCGTCGAGCAACTGGCGCAGCAGTTCGACAATGGCGACGGCCGGGTGCGTGTCGTTGAGCTGCACGGCAACCTTTTCGGCAAAGTTGTCCCAGGAATTCTCCGCGATGCGGAAATGGCGGCGGATGAGGTCGCGCAGGGAGCAGGTGACGAAGAAGTACTGCTGCACGAGGCGCAGCTCCTTGCCGTTCTCGGTCTTGTCGTTCGGGTAAAGGACCTTCGAGACGGTCTCGCCGACGGCCTTCTCGCGGACGGCCTCGACGTAGCCGCCGCTGTTGAAGACGGCGAGGTCGAACTCCTCGGTGGACTTCGAGGACCAGAGGCGGAGCAGGTTGACGGTCTTCGTGCCGTAGCCGGCCGTCGGGATGTCGTGGGGCACGCCGAGGATGCGCTTGGTGTCGACCCAGCGCTGGCGGGAGTTCCCGTAGTCGTCGAAGACGTTCTCGACGCGACCGTAGAGGTGCACCTCCTGGGTGTACTCGGCGCGCACCACTTCCCAAGGGTCGCCGAACATGATCCAGTTGTCGGGGGACTCGATCTGATGGCCGTTGGCGAAGCTCTGCTTGAAGAGGCCGTACTCGTAGTGGATGCCGTAGCCGAGGGCCGGGTAATCGAGGGTGGCGAGCGAGTCGAGGAAGCAGGCGGCGAGACGCCCGAGGCCGCCGTTGCCGAGGCCCATGTCGACCTCGGCCTCCCGCACCTCGTCGATGTCCTGGCCCAGCTCGGCGAGGGCGGTGCGCGCGACCTCATGGAGGCCGGTGGCGAGCAGGTTGTTGCCGAAGAGGCGGCCCATGAGGTACTCGAGCGAGAAGTAGTACACGCGGCGGACGTTGTTCGCGTTGTGCACGGCCTGGGTGGCGATCATGCGCTCATGGATGTGCTCGCGCACGGCGAGGGCCGTGGCGATCCACCAGTCACGGCGCGTCGCCGTGCCCCGGTCGCGCGCGAGGGTCGACGTGAGCTGGCGGACGATGGCGTCCTTGAACGCGCCCACGTCGATCTCGGCGGAACCCGGCTGGGGGGCGGCGGCGGCGTTGGCGGGCAAGGCTTTCTTTTTGGCGACAGGCATGATGGATAAAGGTGTTATCGGACGGGAAAGAAACGCGCTGAACCAAGAACCGTGCCAGAGGCCCGGAACCGGTCACGTCTAAAGATGGCGCTGAAACCGCCGGGCCAGCTCGCCGTGGCCGAGTTCCACGTGGGTCGGGCGACCCGCTGGGCTCGTAAGGGGCGTCTCGCACGCAAAGAGCTGCCCGACAAGTCCTCGCATCTCGTCCTCGCCCGGGCGCTCAGGCAGGCGGACGGCACGGGAGGCGGCGAGCCGGGCGAGTTCCTCGCGGGCGACGTCGACGTTGCGCTCCTGCAAACGTCCTTCGCGGAGAGCGCCGAGCAGGTCGCGCAGGAAGGCTTCGGCATCGGCGGGTTCCATCCAGGTGGGCACGGACTCGACACGGAAGAAGTTGCGCCCGAACTCGGCGATCTCGAAGCCGTGCGCGCGGAAGAACTCGAGGCGGTCGAGCAGCAGCGCGGTCGCAATCGGGTCGAGCTCCACGGGCACGGGCAGGAGCAGGCGTTGCGAGGGCACGACGCCGGAGCGAAAAGCGGCCCGCAGGCGCTCGAACCAGATGCGCTCGTGGGCGGCCCGGCGGTCGAGCAGGACGAGGCCTGACGGCGTCTCGAACAACGCATAGGTCCCGTGGGCGAGGCCGAGGTAGCGCCAGGCCGTGAGCGAACTGCGGGCCGGAGACGGAGCCGCGGGCGCGGCCGGAGGCGGCGGGGCCGGCGGGCGGACCTCGGGCGCCGGCGACGCGACGGGGGCACCGGCGACCGCGCCGGTGCGTTGCACGTGACCGCGGGCGTCGAGGGCGGCCAGGGCCGGGGGCGGACGAAAGGCGGGCGCGACCGGCGGCGGGAGGGGCGCAGGCGGCGGGACACTGTCCGGCGTCGACGCCACGGCCCCGGCTGCCGCGGGCCCTGCCCCCGGCGCGGGCTCGAGCGCGGGCACGACGCCACCGAGTTCGCGCAGGCGTTGCAGGACGCTGCGAATGACGAAACCTCGCACACCCGGTTCGCTGCGGAAGCGGACTTCGCGCTTGGCCGGGTGCACGTTGACGTCCACCGCGGCGGGATCGATGTCGAGAAAGACGAAGGCGAGCGGGTAGCGGCCCTTGGGCAGAGACTCGTGATAACTCTCGATCAACGCGTAGTTGAGCGTACGGCTGTCGACGGGGCGGCGGTTGACGAAGGTGATCATCTCGTGGCGCGTGGCGCGGCCCTGACCCGGGCGGCCGATCAGGCCGGTGAGCCGCAGGCCGTTCTCCTCGGCCTCGATCGGCACGAGGTGCTCCGCAATCTGCCGGCCGAAGATCTCCCCCACCCGCGCGGCCAGATCGGCCGCCTCCGGCGAACGGAAGATCGCGCGTCCGTCCTCGATGAGCGTGAAGGCGACGCGGGGGAAGGCCAGGGCGTAGAGGCGCACGGCCGTGACGATGTGGGCGGCCTCGGTCTGGTCGGTCTTGAGAAACTTGCGCCGCGCGGGGACCGAGTTGAACAACTGCGCCACCTCGATGCGCGTGCCGACGGGCCGGCCGCAGTCGCGCACGTGGACGAAGCGGCCGCCGTTGACGACGATCTCCGTGCCGACGTCGGCGCCCGCCTCGCGCGTCTGGAGCGTGAAGCGCGAAACGCTCGCGATGGACGGCAGCGCTTCGCCGCGGAAGCCGAAGCTTCCGAGCCGGTTGAGGTCCTCCGCCTCGGCGATCTTGCTCGTCGCGTGGCGCTCGAGGGCGAGCAGCGCATCCTCGCGGGCCATGCCCGTGCCGTTGTCCTCGATGCGCATGAGCGAACGCCCCCCATGGCGGAACTCCACCTCGATGCGCGTGGCGCCGGCGTCGACGGCGTTCTCCACCAGCTCCTTCACGACCGCGGCCGGACGCTCGATGACCTCGCCCGCGGCGATCTGGTTGGCGACCCGGTCGGTGAGGATGCGGACTTTCGGCATGGCGGCGGAGGCGAGCTGGGGGCGGGCCGGGGGCCGGTTCAATCCTTTTTGTCCGCGCCGTCGCGCGGCCGGCGCCGGAGGTGGCGCGGGTCGATGAGGTTGACGAGCGAGGTGGCGGCGCGGAAGGGCCGCAGCCACTCGCGGCCCAGCAGGGCGGGCTCGACGCGCCGGGAGACGTCCTCGCGCAACCGGCGTATCCAGAGCATCGTGACAACGGTGCCCGCGAGCAGCGCGAGGAAGCAGGCCTGGAAGACGCCGGCATCGAGGCCGGGCGCGCCCGACGGCCCCGTGGTCTTCAGGAAGAGCCCCCAGACGATCGGCGCGGAGCCGCCGAGGCAGGAGGTGACGGCGCCGTGGATCGAGACGAAGAGCGCCCGTTCGCCGGCCGGCACGAGCTTGGGCAGGTAGTTGAGGTTGGCGACGTTCCAGCAGACCGCGGCGAGGCCGATGAGGAAATAGACCGCCAAGAGCACCGACAGGGCGTTCATCTCCCGTTGGAGGTAGACCCACCAGACCGCGGCGACGAGGGCGTAGAGGCCGAGCCCGAGCATGAAGAACGGCTTCGCCCCGTGCGCGTCGATCCGCCCGCGCAGGAGAAAGGCGCCCAATATCACCCCGCCGTAGCGCAGCACCTCGAAGAGCATGATCTCGCCCGGGCTGCGTCCGCCGGTCACCGCCAGGTAGTAGGCGGTGAAGGGCGGGATCGGCGTCGTGAGCACGGCGAAGACGACCGCGCACCAGAGATAACTTCGAAACTCGGAGCGGGCGAACATGTGCCGCGGCGTGTCGCGCAGGACGGACCCGAGGCTGATGCGGTCGGGTTTCTCGATATCGGGCAGCCGCTTCAGCGAATAGTAGCTGAGGGTCGAGCCGACGAGGGCGATGACGTACTGCACGAGCAGCGCGGTGTAGATCGGAAGCAGCGCGAAGAGGGCGGCGCAGGCGACAAGCGTGCCCACGCCGGCGATCCCGGAGAGCATCTGGTCGCTCGCGAAATAGCGACCGCGCGCGCCCGGCGGGAGAAACCCGTAGAACCACGAGGTCATCGCCGCCGCGCCGATCGAGCGGAACAGACAGAAGAAGAACACGCTCCAGATGAGCGTATTCACCATCCAGGGACGACTGGTCTCGGGCGCGAGCACGGCCAGCCAGACGGGTACGGCGAGGAAGACGCTGCGCGCGCTCCAGCCGCCGAGCGAGACGCGCTTGAACCCGAAGCGCGGGAGCAGGGCCGTCGCCAGCACCTGGATCGGCGTGAGCAGGAAAACGAACGAATACGCCAGCCCGACCTGGAAGGAGGTCGCCCCGAGGTGCTGGGCGAAGAGCACCATGGGCGTGCCGATCGCGATCTGCCAGGTGAGCGCGTTGAAGAAGCCGAAGACCAGGGCCGCGCGGAAGGGCGCGAGTTCGGGATCGGACTTCTCGGTCGGGAAGAGGGCGGGCGGCACGGCGCGGCGGCGGGCGGGCGCGCCTACAGGAGCGCCTTGCGCCAGCGGGAGAGCTGCTTCTTCACCTGGGCCGGGCCGGGCATGCCGGTGCCGCGGCGACGGGCCATGGCGCGCTTCAGGTCGAAGACCTCCGGCCAGTCGTCGCCAAAGCCGGCATGCAGCGCGCGCACGTCGGCCACGGGCAGGCGGTCGAGCGGCAGGCCGCGTTGCTCGGCGAGTTTGACGACGGCGCCGACCGCATGGTGCGCCTCCCGGAAGGGGACGCCGCGGTCGACGAGGTAGTCGGCGAGATCCGTCGCGAGCAGCGCGGGATCGGCCACGGCAGCCGCACAACGGTCGCGCAGCACCGTCATGCCACCGACCGTACCCGCGAGCACATCGGCGCAGAGGGCGGTCTGGTCGAAGCTGTCGAAGACCGGCGGCTTGTCCTCCTGCAGGTCGCGGTTGTACGTGAGCGGCAGGCCCTTCGCGAGCGTGAGCAGCGTGTGCAGGTTGCCCTGGAGGCGGGCCGACTTGCCACGCAGGAGTTCGCACGAGTCGGGATTCTTCTTCTGCGGCATGAGCGAGGACCCGGTGCAGAAGGCGTCGGGCAATTCCACGAACTTGAACTCCACGCTCGACCAGACGATGAGGTCCTCGGCGATGCGGGAGAAGTGCACGCCGGCGAGGGCGCAGGCGGCGGCGAATTCGATGAAGACGTCGCGGTCGGCCACGGTGTCCATGGAATTCGCCGTCACGCGCGGCCGTCCCTTCGCGTCGACGAAGCCGAGCGTCTTCGCGGTGAACTCGCGGTCGATCGGCAGGGTCGTGCCGGCGATCGCCCCCGAGCCGAGCGGGCACCAGTTGGCATGGTCGGCCACCTCGCGGAAGCGGCCGACGTCGCGCTCGAGCATCTCGAGGTAGGCGCCAAGGTGGTGGGCGAGGAAGACGGGCTGGGCGCGCTGCAGGTGGGTGTAGCCCGGGATGAGCACGTCGCCGTCGCGCTCGGCGATCGCGAGCAGCGCGCGCTGGGCGCCGCGCAGTTTCTCGACGAGCACGCCGCAGGCATGCTTGAAGAAGAGGCGCATGTCGGTCGCCACCTGATCGTTGCGACTGCGGGCGGTGTGCAGCTTGGCGGCGGCGGGCACGCGCTGGGTCAGCGCCTGCTCGATGTTCATGTGCACGTCCTCGAGTCGCGGATCCCAGGTGAACCGTCCCGCCGCGATCTCCGCCGCGATGGCGTCGAGGCCCGCGTGGATCGCGTCGCGTTCCTTCGCGGTGAGCAGGCCGACATGGGCGAGCATGGCCGAGTGCGCCTTGCTGCCGGCGATGTCGAACGGCGCGAGACGGCGGTCGAAGGAGACCGACTCGCTGAATTGCAGCATCAACTCCGCCGGTCCCGAGGAGAACCGCCCGCCCCAGGTGGCTTGGGATTTCTTGGCCATAGGCGGGTGAGCGAACGCCGCCGCGCCGGGCGGCGCAACGCGAAAGATGGGTTGCAGAGGCGGCGATGGCGCCAACACTGTGCGACCATGGTCGCGCGGCCCGCCTCCCTCCTGACCGTCCTTCTCGGCACCCTCGCCCTCGCCGTCGCCGGCGCAGGCCGGGCCGACGTCGTCTCCGCAGCGCCCTCCCATCCGCGCTTCGCCGAGGCCACCGTCGAGACGGCAAAGACGTCCATCTACATCGGCAGCGTCACGTTGAAGATGCCTCCCTTCAAGCGCGCGGGCGACACCTACGAGTCAACCTACCAGGCGCGCGTTTTCCCTTACTTTTTCTACAACGAGAGCGGCCGCATCGCCATCACCCTCACCGACGAGGAACTCGCGCGCATCTCCTCGGGCGAGACGGTGTACTTCAACGGACATGCGGAGGACACGACCGGCGACCCGCGCCGGATCGAGGGCCGCGTGGTCCCGGACGACGCCGACTCCGGCAAGATCAAGGTCCGCGTATGGGTCAGCAAGAACATCGAGCTGATCTTCAACACGACCTACCGCTTCACCGGCCGGCCCGAAACCGGCGGCCTCGCCGCGCTTCCCTGAACACCGCACGGCAGGAGCGGTTTTACGCCGCGATGGCTTGGCAAACGACGTTCATCGCGGCGTAAAGCCGCTCCTACACGCGCCCCCGCCGCCGCCCTACGGCAGCCCGACCGTCCCGTCAGGCTTCGCAAACAGCTCCTGTACGACGGACACGGCCTTGGCGATGGCGAAGGGTTTCTGCAGGAAGCCGCGAGCCCCGGCGCGCAGGATCTCGGCGTGCAAGGTCGGCTCGAGGTGGCCGCTCATCACGACGACGCGCACGTCGGGCGAGATGTCCTTCATTTTCATGAAGGCCTCCCAGCCGCTCATGCGCGGCAGGCCGAGGTCGCAGAGCACGAGGTCGATCTCCGCGGCGTGCCGCCGGTAGGTCTCGACGGCGTCCAAGCCATCGCGCGCCTTGAGCACGCGCAGGCCGTGGCGTTCCAAGGCGAAACCCAGCGCGTGCAACAGCGATTCCTCGTCGTCGACGATGAGCACCGTGCCGGCCCGGGCCGGCGGCACTTCGGCCGACTTGGCCGGCTGGGAGGTCCCGGCCGGCCCCGCGGCCGCCGTCGGTTCCGGCAGGGCGGGAAAATAAAGCCGAAAAGCGACCGCCCCGCCCTCCAGTTCCATGGCCTCGAAGCAACCGCGGTGGCTCGCCACGACGCTCTCGACCATGACGAGCGAGAGATCCCGCCGCTTCTCCCAACCCGCGGGCGCCGAGGGCAGCGTTCCCGAGTCGAGGTTCGGCGTGAACCGCGCCTCGAACAGGGCGTAAACAGGCTCGCGGGCCTCGGCAAAACGCGCCTGCAGGCTCGTGCCGGCCACGCCGAGCGTGGACAACCGCAGGTGCGAGCCGGAACCAAGTCCGTCGACGGCCTTTCGGCAGAGTTCCTCGAACACATGGCCGACGTGGCGCGGGTCGAGCGAGGCGGGCGGCAGGTCCTTTTGCAGCGCAAGCTCCACCTGCAGCGACCACGCATCGTTGGCTGCCACGCCACGGGAGAACTCCTCGACGAGCGCGGACAAGTCCACCCGTTGCAGGGTCGGCGCGGTCTGGCGCGTGAGATAGAGCGTCTGTTTGATAAGGTCCGCCGCGCGCAGGACGGCATTGTCGATGCCGTTCACCGCCGTGAGCACGCGCCGCACATCGCCGGCTCCGTCCTGCATGAACGAGGTGTAGCCCATGATGATGGCGAGCACGTTGTTGAAGTCGTTGCTGATCGTGCCGCACAGGGCCACGAAGTTCTCCGCCCGTTGCAACTGCTCCAATCGCGTGTCCGTTCGCGTTTCGCGCTCGAGGTCGATCAGAGAGGTCAACCGGTACACCGGGCCGCCCGCGGACACCAGGCGCGTGTCGGTGAGGTGGGCAAAAAGCGGGCGCCCCGTCTTGTGCAGGTAAGTGAGCGCCGTGGCCGGACGGCCCCCGCCGATGATCGCCGTGTGCGCGACCGACGCCGCCACGGCCGACTCGGCCGGCTGCAACCGCAGCAGCGAAAGACCCAGGAGCTCCGCGGCCGGATAACCGGTGACGTCGCAAAAGGCGGGATTGACCGCCACGATCACCCCGGCCTCATCCGTCAGGCACAGGCCGACGCCGATGCGTTGCCAGGCCTCGGGCAGCAGACGCGCCACGTCGGGCGGCAAGAGGCCGTTGGCCGACGCGACCGGGAGGGATTCCGAGGTGTTTTCCATGGCGGGACGGAGGGGATGAACCGACAACGCACCCCGCACGCGTCGTCGCGCACGGTTGCACGCGAAGGGAAGCAAGCAGATCGCGATTGGCAAGCCGCGGATTGAAACAGCCGGCGCCGATTGGACATCGCCAACCTGCCTGTGCATGTTCGGGCCGATGAACATGGAGTACCGCCGCCTCGGAAATTCCGGCCTCAAAGTCAGCGCGCTGTCCTTCGGCGCCTGGGTCACCTTCGGCCGCCAGATCGGCGACGACCTCGCCGCGAAACTCATGCACACGGCCTACGAGGCCGGCGTGAACTTCTTCGACAACGCCGAGACCTACGCCGACGGCGAGGCCGAGCGGGTCATGGGCAGCATCCTCAAGGCCAGCGGCTGGCGGCGCAGCAGCTACGTCGTCTCCAGCAAGGTCTACTTTGGATGGGAGGACGATCGCCCCAACCAGACCGGATTGAGCCGGAAACACGTCGTCGAGGCCTGCCATGACGCCCTGCGGCGGCTGCAGGTTGACTACCTCGACCTCTATTTCTGTCACCGGCCCGATGCGGAGACGCCCGTCGAGGAAACCTGCCGCGCGATGCACGACCTCGTCGTCCAGGGCAAGGTGCTCTACTGGGGCACGAGCGAGTGGACCGCGGAACAACTGACGGCCGCCTACGCCGTCTGCGACCGCCTCGGCCTGCATGCCCCGCAGATGGAGCAGCCCCAGTACAACCTTTTTCACCGGTCGCGCGTCGAACAAAACCTCGCCCCGCTCTGCGCAAAGCGCGGCCTCGGCACCACCGTGTGGTCCCCGCTCGCAAGCGGGCTGCTCACCGGCAAGTACAACGAGGGCGTACCCAAAGACTCCCGCCTCGACCAACCCGGACTCGAATGGCTGCGCGATGCCGTCCTGGGCCCGGGTTCCGCCGCCAAGCTCGCCGCCGTGCGTCAGTTCGCCGGCCTTGCCCGCGAACTCGACACCACCCTGCCCCGCCTCGCCCTCGCCTGGTGCCTGAAGAATCCCCACGTCAGCAGCGTCATCCTCGGCGCCTCCCGCCCGGAGCAGTTGAGCGAGAATTTCGGCGCCCTCGAGGTCGTCGGACGCCTCACGCCCGCCGTCATGGCGCGCCTCGACGCGATTTCCAACCCGATCGCCTCATGAAACTCACCTTCTACGGTCATTCCTGCTTTCTCGTCGAGACGACCAGCCACCGGCTCGTCATCGACCCCTTCCTCACCGGCAACGCCTGCGCCCCCCTCGCCGCCGCGGAGGTCCGCTGCGACCATGTCCTGCTCAGCCACGGCCACGAGGACCACACCGGCGACGCCCTCGAGATCGCCCGGGCCAACGACGCCACGATCGTCGCCAACTACGAAATCGCCGAGTACTTCGGCGCCCAAGGGGCGAAGGTCCACGGCATGAACCCGGGCGGCGCCCACACCTTTCCCTTCGGCCGCCTCAAGCTCACCCTCGCCCGCCACTCCTCCAGCTTCAACGCCGGGCTCAATCCCCTCTACCTGGGCGAAGCCTGCGGGCTCCTCCTCGAGGCCGACGGCAAACGCCTCTACCACGCCGGCGACACCGCCCTCTTCCTCGACATGCAGTTGACCGGCCGCGTCGGCCTCGACCTCGCCCTCCTGCCCATTGGCGACAATTACACCATGGGACCCGCCGACGCCATCGACGCCCTCGACCTGCTCAAGCCCAAGACCGCCGTCCCCATGCATTACAACACCTGGCCCGTCATCGCCCAGGACGCCGCCGCCTTCGCCGCCGAAGCCGCCGCCCGCGGCCACCGCGTCCAGGTGCTCGCCCCGGGGGAATCGCTTTCGCTCTAAAAGACCGTCCCAAGTCAAAGGTCGGAAAGTCGAAGGTCACCTCCGGCCCGCCGCTGCGGGCTACCTTTACGAAACCGGTCGCCGCGAAGCGGCGTAGCTGTCGACCTTCGACCTGCGACCTTCGACGTTTAACCGAACGGGTGCCCCCCGGATGTTCGGGCTTGGCGGACCCGCCCGCCCCGCCCAACGTCTCGGCCATTGGACATGGCATTTCCCACACCTCCGGCCGTTCTTTCCGAGCGCGACTTGCGCGCTGACGAACTCACCCAGAATCCGACCGCCGCCTTGCTTCGCCTGCATGCGTGGATCCACCTCACGCGCACCGCCAGCAACCGGATTCTCGAACTTTTCCGCCAGGGCCTCATGAAGGGCACCGTCACCGGCGGCCAGGGCAACGAGGGCCTCATCGTCCCCCTCGCCCTGCTGGCCGACAAGGCCATCGACGTCATCTCCTTCACGCACCGCGACTGCGGCGGCCAGCTCATCTGGAGCCGCCACCTCTGCGAGCACCTCAATCAGTACTTCGCCAACGCCGACAGCCCCACCCAGGCGCGCGAGGGCAACGTGCACTACGGCGACCCGGCCAACCGCTCGCTGCCGATGATCAGCCACCTCGGCGCGATGATCAGCAACGTCGCCGGCCTGACCGATTCGCAGCGCCGCCTCGGCCGCCCCGCCGTCGGCTTCGCCTTCTTCGGCGACGGCGGCTCCAGCACCGGCGACATCCACGAGACGCTCAACCTCGCCTCCCTCCTCTCGCTCCCGGTCGTCTTCGTCATCGAAAACAACCGCTACGCCTACTCCACGCCCGTCTCCGAGCAATTCGCTCCTGGCACCGAGCTCTGGCGCCGCGCCGCCGGCTACGGCATGGAGGGCCTCGCCCTCGATGCCACGGGCGACGTGCTCGCAACCGCGAAGACGCTCGCCGCCGTCATCGACAAGGTGCGCACCACCGGCCGCCCCATGCTCGTCGAGGCCAATACCCTTCGCCTGCGCGGCCACGCCGCCTACGACACCTGCGACTACCTCAAGCCGGGCGAGAACGAGGCCTTCCTCGCCGCCGACCCCGTGCCCAAGTTCCGCGCGCAGCTCGTCGCCGCCGGCCACGAGCCCGCCATGAAGAAGACCGAGGCCGAACTCGACGCCTACCTCGAGGCCTGCATCAAGGTCTGCCTTGCCGTCGGCCGGCCCGCCCAGAGCGCCGAGAAAATGCTCGCCGAGGTCTGCGCCCCCGAGGCCCCGCCCCTGCCCTGGGTTCCCTCGGTCGACTCCGACGGCCCCGCACCTGACCGCAAGGCCCACGTCACCATGGCGCAGGCCCTCAACAAGGCCCTCTTCAAGGTCCTCGCCGAACGCCCCGAGTCCCTCATCCTCGGCCAGGACATCGCCACCTACGGCGGCGCCTTCAAGGTCACCGAGGGCCTGCTCGCCGCCTTCGGCCGCTCACGCGTGCTCAACACCCCGCTCGCCGAAAGCGCCTGCACCGGCTACGCCACCGGCCTCGCCCTCAACGGCCACCGCCCGATCGAGGAATTCCAGTTCGCCGACTTCGCCACCGAGGCCGTCACCCAGATCGCCCTCAACGCCGGCACCTACCGCTTCCGCGCCGGCGCCAGGGTCCCGCTCGTCCTGCGGTTCCCCTGTGGCAGCGTCGGACTGGGCTCCTTCCACTCGCAGGAGCTGGAGGCGCTTTTCCTTTCCATGCCGGGCCTCAAGGGTCTCTACCCGAGCAACCCGCAGGACGCCTTCAACGCCGTCCTCGCCGCCTACGAGGACGACAACCCCGTGATCCTCTTCGAGCACAAGGCCCTGTACCGGCGCGGCAAATACGACATCGCCTGGGACCCGCACTACCGCGACGTCTGGAGTCCGAAGCGCCTGCGCGCCGGCACCCACGCGACCTTCGTCACCTACGGCGAGATGGTCCACCTCGCCGAGGACGCCTGCGCGTATTTCGAGAACGAATACGAGGTCTCCTTCGACCTCTTCGACCTGCGCGCCCTCGCCCCGCTCCGCCTCGAGGAGATCCGCGCCTCCCTCGACCGCACCCACCGCCTGATCGTCCTCCACGAGGGCCGCCGCACCCACGGCTTCGGCGCCGAACTCGTCGCCCGCCTGACCGAGGAGCACTTCTTTTCCCTCGAAGCCCCCCCGCTGCGGATCGCCTCCCTCGATCTCCCCGTCCCCTTCGCCCCCGAGCTGGAACACGTCTTCCGCCCGACGAAGGAGAAGCTCATCGAGCGCATCGCCGACTGGCTGGGTTGAGGGTTAACTTTTTCTCTTAAATCTTTCTCTTTCCTCTTTCTCCCCTGCCTCACCGCCCACTGCCCACGCTTCCGCCCAGCCACGAGCCTCCAATCCAAGATCCGTCCGATCCGTCGGATCCGTCCGATCTGGCGAGAAAGAGAAAGAGAAAGAGAAAGATCTCAGAGAAAGACTTCGAGCCATGTCACCCACCCACCTACCCTGGTCCGCCATCCGCCTCTTCGCCATGGACGTCGACGGCGTGCTCACCGACGGCACCGTACACATTTCCTCCGACGGAACGGAGACCAAGGCATTCTCCGTGCTCGACGGCATGGGGCTCACCCGCCTGCTCAAGGCCGGCATCGCCGTCGCCTGGATCAGCGGCCGGGCCTCCGGCGCCACCACCGTGCGCGCGGCGGAATTGAAGATCCCCCACGTCATCCAGGGGCGCACCGACAAGCTCGCCGCCCTGCGCGAACTCGCCGCGCAACTGGCGCTCGGCCCCGAGGCCTGCGCTTACATGGGCGACGACGACATCGACGCCCCCGCGCTCGCCTGGGCCGCCATCGGGGTCAGCGTGCCCGACGCCATGCCCGCCGCCCTCATCGCCTCCGACTTCGTCACCCACCGCCATGCCGGCCGTGGAGCCGTGCGCGAAGTCTGCGAACATTTGCTCGCCTCCCGCAGTCTCACCCTTTCGCCGTGACCTTCCGCCCGCTCCGCCTCGCCTTCGCCACCGCCGCCCTCGCCGCGGTCGCCACGGCCCCCGCCGCCGACAGCCCGCGGATCCGCGCCCCCGCCCCGGTGAAGAATTTCTCCCTGCCCTTCTTCAACGACGAGGGCTTCCGCACCATGCTCATCCGCGGCAACGAGGCCCGCCTCGCCAACCCCGCCAAACCGGAGCTCACCGACGTCACCGTCAGCCTCTTCTCCGGCGACGCTGCCAACCGCGTCGAGGCCGTCCTGCTCGCCACCGAAGCCACGGTCGACACCGCCGCCAAGACCGTCGTCGGCACGGGCCCGATGCGCCTCGTGCAGGAGGAATTCGAGGCCACCGGCGAGCGTTGGTTCTACGACTACAACGACCCGGACACGATAAACCTTCGCATCGAACGCAAAGCCCGCATTGTCTTCCGCGCCGAGCTGCAAGCCCTGCTCAAATGAACCGTTCCGCCCTCCTCGTCCGCCTCCTCCTGCTCGCGCTCGCCACCGCCGCGCCCGTCCGCGCCCAGGCGCCCGCCGCCCCCGCCGCCGCCCCGGTCTCGCTCCAGCGTACGGAACTCGCGGCCGACTGGCTGGAGATGAAGAGCACGGAAACGGAGACCCACGTGCTCTGCGTCGGCAACGTCGTCCTCACCGCCACCAACATGCGCCTCGCCTGCGACCGCCTCGAGATCATCGCCACCCGCATCGGCGGCGAGGAGGCCGAGGCCATCGCCACCCTCGACAAGTTCAAGTACCTGCTCGCCACCGGCAACGTGCGCATGCAGCAGGACCAGCGCGAGGTCACCTGCGAACGCGCCGAAGTGAAACCGCTCGAGGAAATCGTTATTCTCACCGGCGAGCCCGTGCTCATCGACCGCGCCACCGACATCGTCACGACCGGCGAAGAGATCGTCCTGCACCGCGGCCAGAACTCCGTCTCCGGACGCAATATCAAGATCTCCGGTCCGCCGATCAGGGACCTCGGCGCCGGGGCCGCCGAGGCCCCGGCCAACGCCGCGCCCGCCGCTCCGACCGCCCGGCCATGAGCGAAAGCAAGGCACCGGGTGCCATCGCCATCCAGACCTTCGGGCTGGCGAAGACCTTCGGGTCCCGCACTGTCGTCAACGGCGTGGACATCCACGTCGACGCCGGCGAGATCGTCGGTTTCCTCGGCCCCAACGGCGCCGGCAAGACGACCACGTTCTACATGATCGTCGGCCTCGTGCCGGCGACCGCGGGCAAGGTCGTCATCAACGGCCGCGACGCCACCCACCTGCGCATGCACCAGCGCGCGCGCCTCGGCATCGGCTACCTGCCGCAGGAGGCCTCCGTCTTCCGCAAGCTCACCGTCGAGGAGAACGTGCTCGCCATCGTCGAGACCCTGCCAATCCCGCGCCGCGAGCGCGCCGACCGCGTCCGGCGCCACCTCGAGGAACTCAACCTCACCCACGTCGCGAAGCAGATGGCCTACACCCTCTCGGGCGGCGAACGCCGCCGCCTCGAGATCGCCCGCGCGCTCGTGACCGAGCCGCGCTTCCTCCTGCTCGACGAACCCTTCGCCGCCATCGATCCGATCTCCGTCGCCGAGGTGCAGCGCATCGTGCTCTCCCTCAAGGCCCGCGGCATCGGCGTGATCATCACCGACCACAACGTGCGCGAAACCCTCCGCATCGTCGACCGCGCCTACCTCATCCGCGAGGGCCGCGTCTTCAAGGAGGGAAACAGCGACTTTCTCATCAACGATCCCGAGGCGCGCGAATTCTACCTCGGCAAGGATTTCAACATGTAGCCTGCCGTCGCGCCCGCGCCCTCACGGAGCCGGCGTCCGGCCGAGCGTCTGGCCTTCGTTCCAAAGTGGCGGCAGCACCAGTTTTCGCTGCAACCGGGGCGCGCCCCACTCGTTCTCGTTGATCGCCGCAATCAGGGCATCGACGCCGACCGAACCGATGTTCTCGCCCTGCGAGACGCATCCGGTCACGTGCGGATACTCCGAACGCAGGAGGGTGAACGAGGCGAAGGCGACATCCCCGGGCACCCGCAGACCGGCCGCCACGAGCCACTCGTGAATGCGCGGGATGAACCCCACCACCACGTCCGGGCGGTGCCGCCGGAACCACGCGAGGAATGAGTCCTTGTCCCTCGGCTTCGTCGTCAGCAAGGGCAGACGCGACCTGGCGGGGATCCACTCCTGCTGCGCCGACATCGACGCTCCGAGGCGCGTGGCATCGTCCATCGCCGCGGGCTCGTGTGCGAGCGGAGCCCCGCCAATGCGCTTGTAGCCGCGCAAGACCGCCTCCCGCCACACGCGGCGCGTCTCCTCGAAGGTGTCGCTCTTCACCACGTGAAAGGGCAGTTCGTCCCACCCGAGGTCGAGGCCGACCACCGTGAAATGCTGCGCCGGCAGGTCCCCGATCCCGGGGCCGGACATATGCTCGAACTGCGGCACCAGCAGGCCGCGAATACCCCGGTTGATCAACACGCGGCTCGCCGCCGTGATGTTCGGATACCGGGCGAGATCGAATTCGTGCAGGAGATAACCCCGCGCCTCCGCCCGCGCGCGCGCCGCCGCGAGAAAGCGGTAGTGATTGACCGCGTTGTCCATGCGCGTGTCCACGAGATAACCGAGCGCGGCCCCGCTCCCCGTCTCGTGCCCGGCCCAACGCTGTCGCGCCAGCGTGGCCAGGGCGGGATCCGGCCGGTAGCCGAGCTTCTCGGCCATCGCCTTTACCTTCGCCCGCGTCGCCGCCGAGATGCTGGGATGATCGCGCAGGGCCAGCGAGACCGACGATTTGTCCAGGCCCAGTTGCTCCGCGATGTCCTGCTGCGTAACGCGCCGGTTCATGGCGCCGGACGATCACCGGCGGTCCGCCCCGCCGTCAACGCCCGACTCGTTCCACGAAGCACAGAACCCCGCGGCGGGCCTGAGACCGCAAAGGAGAAATCCTCCAATCCGAACTTTCGGCGTAGAGTTGATTCGATTGTCATCCGCCGAAAACTTCCCGCACACAGTATGGTCTCCCGCTGCCTCTGTGTCTGGGCTCAGTGTACTCTGTGAAACCGGCCTTGGCCTTATTTGTGGTGAAACTTGAGGGTTAGCCGGCCGCATGCTCACTTCGGGCTCAGCAGGTACTTGAGCAACTCGATCGCCTTCGCCTCCTCCAGACCTTCCAGCAGCCCGGCCGGCATGAGCGACTGCGCCACCGTCTCGCGCACGGCGATCTCGTGCTTCGGCACGTTGACCGTGCCACTCACGGTCCGGACCACCACGACGCCTTCCGTCTCGCGCTCGATCATGCCCGCGACAACGGCGCCGTCGCGCTTCGTCACGAGGTTCAACTGGTAGTCCGTGCCGACGACGCCGTTGGGATCGACGGTGTTCTCCAGAAAATACTCCAGCCCGTTGCGCCACGAGGCCGTGAGGTCCGGTCCGAGCCGTCCGCCCTCTCCGCCAACCGCATGACACGCCGCGCAGAGTTCGGCGAAGGTCCGCCGTCCGTTGGCCTCGCTGAAGGCCCAGAGCGGCGCCGCCTCGTAGGCCTGGCGCAGCCGGGCGATCGTCGCCCGCGCCTCTCCGGTCGTTTCGCCGGCGCCGGTCCAGAGCCGCCCGGTCAGCGCATCCACCTCTGCATTGCCGAGGTTGCGCAGTTGACGGAAATGCAGCGCGTTCAACGCCTCCGCCGGGAACCGGCCTGCCTCCACCGCGCGCAGCAGCGCCAGCGCATACGCCGGGCGTTCCGTCAGCGTGGCCAGCGCCGCGGTGCGGTCGGCGGCCGCGAGCTCCGGGAAGTCCTCCAGCAGGGCCTCGGCCGCCCCCGGATCGCCGCGCGTCGCCAGCGCCGCCACCGCATCCTTGCGAAAGGCCGCTTCGTCCAGCAGCGCCCGGTACACCGCCGTCGCCTCCGCGTCCTCAGCGCGACGCAGCAGCGCGAAGGCCGCCGCGCGTTCCGCCGCGGGCGACTCCCGATCGACGGCCTGCGCCCGCGCGGTGGCGAGCACGGCCTTGTCGCCAAACAACGCCGAAAGCTCGCGCACCGCCGCATACTCGGGCGAACCGGTCGTCAGCTCCCCCAGCCGGGCGGCCACTTCTCCCCAGCGCGCGGGCGCCGGCATCGCTCGCTCCGCGGACAGGGCAAAGGCCAGCAGCCGCGCCTCGCGCCCCCACGCCGGATCGCTCGGGGGCAACTCCGCCAGGCGCGCCGCCCAGCGATCGCGTCCGTCCGGCCGGCGCGCCGCGTACCAGCGAATCGAGTCGGCCAGGGTCGGCAAGGGCGTCGCCGCCGCGAGGGCGAAGGCGTCGCCGGGGCGCGCATCCGCGTGCGGCGCGAGCCCGAACCAGAGCATCTTCGGGAGAAACCGGTCCTCCGCGTCGGCGGCGTGGCCGGCGAGCGCCGCGCCGAGTTCCCACGCCTCCGCCTCCCCGAGCGCCGGCAGCGCCGAGGCGAGCGCGAGGCGCACCGCCGGCGAGGGGTCGTCCGCGGCCATCGCCCGCAGGACGTCAAAGGACAGTCGCGGCGCCTCCGGACGTTCCGTGGCCAGGGTCACCGCCCAGCCGCGCACCGCATCGTGCGGGTGCGTGCGCATCGCCGCGAGCACCGCGTCGTCGAGCACCCCGGCGGCGTGCAGCGTGAAGCAGGCGCGCAGCCGCAGGGGAACGTCTTCCGTATCCAAGGCCTGGCGACGCAGGGTCGCCACCGCCTCCGGATCGAGCGCGCGTTCCGCCGCCCGCGCCTGCAGGATCCGGCGCGCCGTGCGCACGTGCCATTCGTTGGGATGCGTGTGGAGCGCGGCGAGGGCGGCGTCCGCGAGCGCACCGAGGTCGACCTTCGCCGGCTTCCACGTGTCCGCCCAGGCCAGCCGGTACACGCGGCCGTTCGTCCGTTCCCACACGTCCTCGCGCGGCGTGTGACAATGCTGGTGGTCGCACCAGTCGATGAGGTACACCGCGCCGTCGGGTCCGTATTGGAGGTCGACCGCCATGTAGGTCGTGTCCGGCGCGAAGAGCAGGTCGAAGCCGGCGTGGAAGGTCTCGTAACCGGAGCCCGAGCGGACGTTGTGCTGCTGGTTGAGCTGATGCCCGTGCAGGTTGTTCGTGAAGAGCCGGTCCCGATAAATGCCCGGCCAGTTGTCGCCAAGGTAGATCATCGTGCCCACGTGCGAATGCCCGCCGTACACGGCCGCCGTGCCGGGCTTGCCCGCGCCGCCTTCGCCGCTGTCGTAGCGCGCCGACGAAGGCAGGTAGTTGCGCAACTCCGGCGCGAAGTCGGGCGCGCGGTTCGAGATGTAGGCGGGATAGTCCCGGTTCGCCTGGTTCCAGTAATGCCCGTTGCGTATGACAAAGGTCGTGCCGCCTCCCCCCCAGTAGCTGCGGCAGTGCGTCATGAACGCGTGGCCGAGCGCGTTGAAGTCGAGGCCCCACTGGTTGCTCCCGCCATGCGCGTAGACTTCGAAGGTCCGCCGCACGGGATGAAACCGCCAGACGCCCGCGCGGATCAGCGTGCGGGCGTCCGCCGGCGTGCCGGGTGCGCCGACGTGCGAGGTCGTGAACACCCCGTGGACACCGTAGAGCCAGCCGTCCGGACCCCACGCGAAGCTGTTGAGTGTTTCGTGCGTGTCCTGATACCCCCAGCCGTCGAGCAACACTTCCGCCGGACCGTCCGGACGGTCGTCGCGATCGCGGTCCGGAATGAAGAGCAGGTGCGGCGCCGCGCCCACCCACACGCCGCCAAAGCCGACTTCGAGTCCGCTGACGAGGTTGAGTTTCTCGGCAAAGACCTTCCGCGTCTCAAAGTGGCCGTCGCCGTCCGTATCTTCGAGGATGAGGATCCGGTCCAGGCCTTCGCCTTCCGGCCGCTTGGTCGGATACGAATACGCCTCCGCGATCCAGAGCCGGCCCCGCTCGTCGATCGCGAAGGCCACCGGCTGGTGCACGTCCGGCTCGGCCGCCACAAGGTCCGCCCGAAAGCCCGGCATGAGCCGGAGGTCGCGCACCACCTTCTGCGCGTCGACGTTCGCCACGGGCGACGGCGGGGCCGGGTTGTCCTGCAGGTGCCAAAGCACCGGGCTCTCGGAGCCGCGCTTCTCGCGCTCGAAGGTCGCCGTGGCGAAGTCCGGTTCGCGGTCATGGAAAACGAAGTCGTCGAAAAACAGGCTGTCCGGCGCGTCGGACCCTTCGTCCACGAGGCGCAGCCGGATGCGTTCGCCGAGCACGCTGCGCAGGTCCACCACCTCGCGCCGCCCGACCGCGCTGTCGCGTCCGGACGACGAATGCAGCACGGCGCCCGTGTCCGCGCGCAGAATCTCGAACCGCGTGCGGTTGATATCGCGTCCGCCGGCGATCAGGTAACTGGCCCAGCGCTCCGTCACCGCGAACGGCACCGAGGTCAGGCGGCCCGTTGCCGTTTCGCGAAGATTGCGGTGAGGGCCGATCCAATGCCGTCCCACCGGCTCCGCCGCCGCCTCCAGCCGCCTCGTGCGCGTATGCGCGTCGCCGACACGCGTCGGCTGGCCGGCCCACGCGTCGCCTTCCGCCGTCCAGTCGTCGAGTCCGCCGGTTTCGAAGCCGAGGTTGAGTTCCCGTCCGTCGTCGGCCTTCGGCCGGATCGTCGCAAAAGTGGCCGAAGCCGCCGGGCGCACCGCCTCCACCGTGCGCGCTTCGGTGCGCCCGAGGTCGCGCAGGCGGATATTGCGAAACTGCACCTTCACGGGACCGGGACCGCTGTGCAACTGCACCGCGAGCAGTCCGGAAAGATCCGCCTCGCCGGCCTGATGATCGTCGAGCACCGAGAAAAGCACATCGTTGATCCAGATCTCCACGTGCGAGGCCCGCGCCTCGATGCGGTAGGTGTTCCAGTCGTTCGCCCGCACGTGCGCCCGGAAGGACTCCGGCGTCGCAAACGTATCCACCCAACGGCGACCGTCCGGCGCGATTGACACGCGCGTCCCGCGCTCGACGAGCAGGGCACGCCCGTGCTCGTCGTAGATGCGGCCCAGCCAGGTCGCGCCAAGGTCGATGTCCGCCTGGTACCCCTTGGCATGGCCGTCCGCCTCGCGTTGCGAGCGATACTGGACGCCCGAGTTGGCCGACGCATGTCCGCTCAGCCGGAACTCGAGCGAGAGCTCGAAATCGCCGACCTCGCCCTGCCAGTAGAGGAACTCGTTTCGCGCCAGCCGCCCACCGTCCGGGATCTCCGCCGTGATCGCACCATCCTCCACACGCCAGACCCCCGGCGTACCCGCCCAGCCGTCGAGCGTGCGTCCGTCGAAGATCGCCACCTCCGGCGGGGTTTGCGCGGCGGCCAGGTTGAACAGGAGAACCGGAAACAGGGCAGGCAGGTAGACGACTCGTCGCAAGGCCATGGTCGAAGCGGGGGTTGAGCGTGGGGCGGCGGCCGCGGGCGGCCGGTCAGACGTTCCCGAAACGAGGTTGAGCGGGCACGCGGCCCCTACACCGCCAGATGAGGCCGTGTTCGGCAAGCCACCTTCCGCTTCAGTCAACGGGATGAACACAGCTCTGCTCGCGACCGATCCCGGCGATTCGCACCGTCCGGCCACCCCCGTCATGAAGCCTTCCCGCCCCTCCCGACTCCTCCTCGCCGCGTCCCTCGCCCTGCTCCCATTCCTGCCCGTTTTCGTCGGCGCCCAGCCGGCGACCCCGGCCGACAACCGTGCCCCCTCGACCTGGACCTGGAACGTCCCCGAGCCCGTCCCGGGCATGATCCATGGCGAACTGCACAGCGATTCAATGAACCGCCTCGTCGGCTTCAACGTCTGCCTGCCCGCCTCCTACGACCGCGAGCCCGCCCGCCGGTATCCCGTCGTTTACTTCCTGCACGGCGCGAGCGGCACCGAGCGGTCCGACACCGGCTTCGGTCACCTCGCCCGGGAGGAGATCGCCGCCGGCCGCATCGGCGACGTGATCTACGTGTTTCCGAACGGCGGCAAGTACAGCGGGTACGTCGACTGGCCCGATCAGAACGTGAAGGCCGAAACCTGGCTCGTGCACGAACTCATTCCCCACATCGACGCCACCTACCGCACCCTCGGCACCCGCGAAGGCCGGGCCGCGGCCGGCTACTCGATGGGCGGCGGCGGCGCGCTGCGTCTGGCCGTCAAGCATCCCGAACTCTTCTGCGCCGTCGCCTCCCTCGCCGGTGCCTTCGATCTCGCGCCCCCGCGCGCCGAAACCCGCGCCACGCCCGACTGGGTGGCCACCCACGCCGACCGCCTCCGCGACCGACTCGCCCTGATGTTCGTCGTGGGCGGACGCGACCGCCTGCTCGCCCGCCACCACCGCCTGCTCGCCGTGCTCGACGAACATCGCCTGCCCTACGTCTACGCCGTGCACCCCGAACTCGCCCACAATCTCGGCCACCTCACCGAACACTACGGCCGCGACATGATCCGCTGGCTCGCGAAGCACTACGCGCCCGCCACCCCCTGACCCAGCGCCCGCCCTGTCGTTCCTCGTTCTCGTAATCGTACTCGAACTGCGGTGTCCGCCGGCCTCCGGCCTCTGGGCCCCTGCCCTCTGAGCCCGCGCCTACCTTCACCCAAACGCCCCAACGACCGCGACTTTCGCATGGCATCTCCCCCGGTCCCGACCTAGCGTGCCGGATCCCATCCACCCCAGCCCCATGATGAAACCCGACTCCCTCCCGGGCCGCCTTGCGGCTCTCGCGCTCCTTGTCTGCACCTTCCTCACTCCCGCCGCCACGTACGCCGCCTCGGCGGACGACCGCTATGTTCCCGGACCCGACGCGATGGTCCAGCCCGGCGTGCCGCAGGGCAAGGTCACCAAGCACAGCTGGGAGAGCGCGATCTTTCCCAACACGACCCGTGACTACTGGGTGTATGTGCCGGCCCAATACGACGGCTCGCGCCCGGCCGCCGTCATGGTTTTCCAGGATGGCGAGGGCTGCGTGAACCTCAACGGCACCATCCGCGTGCCCACCGTCTTCGACAACCTCATCCATCGCGGCGAAATGCCCGTCACCATCGGCATCTTCATCAACCCCGGCGGCCTCAAGGACGGCGCCAACGAGAACGCCCGCCGCCGCGGCAACCGTTCGCTCGAGTACGACACCCTCTCCGACCGGTATGCGCGCTTCCTGCTCGAGGAGATCCTGCCCGAGGTCGGCAAGACCTACCGTCTCACCGACGACCCCGAGGGCCGCGCCATCCAGGGCAACTCCTCCGGCGGCATCTGCGCCTTCACCGTCGCCTGGGAGCGCCCCGACGCCTTTCGCAAGGTCGTCAGCTACATTGGCAGCTTCACGAGCATCGCCTATCGCCCCGCCACCGCCGGCCGCCCGATGCAGCCCGGCGGCGACCTTTACCCGACCCTCATCCGCAAGAACCCCATCAAGCCGCTGCGCATCTTCCTCCAGGACGGTTCCAACGACCTCGATAACGCCCACGGCAACTGGTTCCTCGCCAATCAGCAGATGCTCTCGTCCCTGCTCTGGGCCAACCGCAACGCCGACGAACGCAACGTCCCCGGCCCCCGTTACGACGTGAAGCACGAGTGGGGCGAAGGCGCCCACAACGGCCGCCACGGCGGCGCCATCTTCCCCGACGTCATGCGCTGGCTCTGGCGCGACTACGTGCCGAAGCCGTAGGGATCCCGTCCAAGGTCAAAGGTCCCAAGTCCCACGTCGCCAGCCGGCGCCGCCCACGGCGCCACCCAAGGATGGCCCGCCCCCGGCGGGCCGGTGTCGACCTTCCGACCTTCCGACCTTCGACCTGTGACAGGTGATCCTGCACCCGCAGCGCGCGCCGAGGCCACAGAGGAGAAATCCTTCAATCCAAACTTTCAGCGTAGCGTTGGTTCGATTGTCATCCGCCGTAAACTCCCCGCACACCGTGTGGCCTCCCGCTGCCTCGGTGTCGGAACTCAGTGTACTCTGTGAAACCGGCCCTGGCTGTTTCTGTGGTGAAATTTGCGGTCTACACGCCCCGCGCAGCGTTGATCCACATCGCGCAGAGCCAGCCCGCCGCCACCGCGGCAAAGCACAGCACGAACATGCCGCCCGCGTAGGCGCCGGCCTTGGTCCACTCGCCGGCGCGCGCCAACGCCAGGGTCTGCAGGCTGAACGCCGAGTACGTCGTGAAGCCGCCCAGCACCCCCGTCATCACGAAATGCCGCGGCTCCAACCCCAGCAGCGGCCGTGCGCCCGCGCCGAGCAGCGCCGCGACAATACCGATCAGGAACGACCCCGCCACGTTCACGACGAGCGTGCCCCACGGCAGCGTCGCGCCCCAGCGCGTCTCCACTGCTGAAGCCAGGCCAAACCGCAGCACGCCCCCCAATCCGCTGCCCAGAAAAATCCAAAGCCAGGTCGTATTCACAGGATACGCCATCCCAACGCATACCCTCCTCCGACACAACCCTCCGAACGCCCTCCTCACAGCCTGGACGCCAGCCCCTCTGCGTCCTCCGCGTCCTTCGGTAATACGGCTTGAATGTGAGGCCCAGACCCAGAGGCAGCGGGAGGCCACACGGTGGGCGTGGAGTGTACGGAGGACGACATCCGGCCCAACGCTACGCCGAAAGTTCGGATTGGAGGATTTCTCCTCTGTGGCCTCTGTGCGGAGCTCGGTGTCCTCTGTGAACCCCGCCTGGCTTGTTTATAGTGAAACTTACGGGTTAAGGTGCACAGCTAAAATATCCTATCCTCCAAATCATCTGATTACCTTTCACCTTGTTCACTAATGTTTTACGAGATATAAAGACATCCCTATTAATCCACAAATCGTACCATCTTCCTCAATGTGCACAACAAATCTTGCCCTCGGCGGCATCCTCCTCCTAGCCTGACTTTCTCATGCCCCCGACGGACCAGCAGCGGCTCGCTGACCTTCTTTCGCTTTCGCGAACGACGGTCTCCCGCAGCCTGTCGAATCATCCCGCCATCGCGCCGGCAACGCGCGCGCGGGTGCAGGCGCTCGCCGCCAAACTGGGCTACCGCAAGTCGCCCGTGCGCGTCGTCCGGCGCTCGCGCCAGGCCAAGCCGATCACCGTCGGCGTACTGGTTGGCAATCCGCTCGTCGAAGCCGACCGCCGCACCCTGCCCCTGATCCTCGACGGCCTGCGCCGCCGCGCGCGCATCGACCACGTGCACCTCGAGGTCGCCCCCTGCGACCCCGGCACCGGACGGCGCGAACTCTTCCGCCTCATCCGCGCCGGCGGCTGGCGCGGCGCGCTGCTGATCTACCCGTTTCCCGAGACGACCGTCGAAACGCTCGAGCGCAAGCTGCCGACCGTCTCCGTCCTGACCGAGTACCGCCACGTCCGTATCGATGTGGTCGATACCGATCACGGCGGCGTGCGCGGACTCGTCGACCGGCTCGTCGCCCACGGCCACCGCCGCTTCGGTTTCCTCACCTGGCACTACGCCGTCGGCGGCGTCTGGGCCGGCCGTCGCTTCGCAGCCTTTGCCGAGGCTCTCTATCGGCACGGCCTGCCGCCCGACCCTTCGTGGATTCTCAATCTCGACGAGACCCGCCCGCCCCTCGGCACGCCCGACGCCCTCGCCGATCGCGTGGCCGACCTCGTGCGGCGCGAACGCGTGACCGCCTGGGTCTGCGCCGCCGACCACCAGGCTTACCCGCTGCTGGCGGGCTTGCGCACGCGCGGGCTCGAGGCGCCGCGCGACCTCTCGGTCACGGGCTTCGACGGCAGCCCGCCGCCGCGCGGCCTGCCGCGCCTTGCCTCCCTCGGCGTGCCCAACGAGCATATCGGCGAGTCCGCCCTGGCCCGCCTTCTCAGCCGCCTGCTCCACCCGGGCTCGCCCCTGCGCACCACCCTCGTCGAAACCGCCTTCATCGAAGGCGCCACCCTAGGACCCGCCCCATAACCACCCACTCCCACCCATGAAAAAACCCAAAGCACACTTCCCCACCGTCGGGACCATCGCCTACGAAGGCCCCGGCAGCGCGAATCCGCTGGCCTTCCGCCACTACAACCCGACGGAGCTCTTCGACGGGAAATCGCTGCAGGACCACCTGCGTTTCTCCGTCGCCTACTGGCACGCCTTCCGCGGCACCGGCGCCGATCCCTTCGGTCCGGGCACGATCGTCCGCCCCTGGGAAAAGGGCCGTGACGCCGTCTCCATCGCAAAGGTCCGCATGGACGCCGCCTTCGAGTTCTTCCAAAAGTTGGGCAGCCCGTTCTGGTGCTTCCATGACCGCGACATCGCCCCCGAGGGCGCCACCCTCGCGCAGTCCAACAAGAACCTCGACGCCCTCGTCGACCACGCGAAGGCCCTGCAAAAGGCCACCGGCGTCAAGCTGCTCTGGGGCACGGCCAACCTCTTCTCCAACCCGCGTTACATGGCCGGCGCCGCCACCAACCCCGACGCCCACGTCTTCGCCTATGCCGCCGCGCAGGTGAAGAAGGCACTCGAGGTCACGAAGGAGCTCGGCGGCGAGAACTACGTCTTCTGGGGCGGCCGCGAGGGCTACGAGACCCTGCTGAACACCGACCTCAAGCGCGAGCAGGACCACCTCGCCGCCTTCCTCCACATGGCGGTCGATTACGCCAAGCGGATCGGCTTCAAGGGCCAGTTCCTCATCGAGCCGAAGCCGAAGGAGCCGACCAAGCACCAGTACGACTTCGACGTCGCCAGCGGCATCGCCTTCCTGCGCACCTACGGACTCGAGAAGCACTTCAAGTTCAACATCGAGACCAACCACGCCACCCTCGCCGGCCACAGCTTCCAGCACGAGATCGAGGTGGCCGCCTCCCAGGGCATGCTCGGCTCCATCGACGCCAACACCGGCGACCTCCTGCTGGGCTGGGACACCGACCAGTTCAACACGGACATCAAGGAGCTGACCCTCGCCATGGTCTCCATCCTGCGCGCCGGCGGCCTCGGTTCCGGCGGCCTCAACTTCGACGCCAAGCTGCGCCGCCAGTCGATCGATCCCGAGGACCTCTTCCACGCCCACATCGGCGGCATGGACGCCTACGCCCTCGCCTTCAAGACCGCCCGCCGCATCCTCGCGGACGGCAAGTTCACGCAGTTCGTGGCCGCCCGCTACAACTCGTACAACGTGGGCTTCGGCCGCGACATCGAGACCGGCAAGGTCGGCTTCAAGGAACTCGAGAAGATCGCCCTCAAGCTCGGCGAGCCCACCCCGCGCAGCGGCAAGCAGGAGCAACTCGAAAACCTGCTCAACACCTACCTGCACGGCTGAGCGCCCCGGCTCACCGCCTCTGCTTCGCAAAACCTCAAGCCCCGGCCCGCAAGCCGGGGCTTTTCACTGCCACCCCGCACCTCCACTTATCGGAAGCGATAAGCGCCCTCCGTAGCATGAAATCCGAAGGAGAGCCGAGATGTGAGCGGAGACGGACACCAAGGCGCTTTTCCGGGGCCCACCGTTGGCTTCCGCAACACGGAACCCGAAGGCCTTTCGCCTTGCCATCAGGCATAGTATCGCTTTGATATCATTATGCCAAAAAAGCTGGCTGTCCTCCTCTCCGCCTTGGCTCGCGCCGGATTTATCAATCGGGGTGGCAAGGGCAGCCATCGCAACTACGAACATCCGTGCGGCCACCGCCTCACTGTTTCCGTGCACAAGGGCGAGGCAAAGCCTTATCAGCAACGGGACATCGAGGAGGCGATTGCCATTGCCAAGGCATGGACCCCGCCGAGAGCAGACAAGAGCTGACCCCTTTTTGAACCCGAATCCAAACCCGAGAGACCATGAAGACTCGCAAATCCGCCAATCCCAGTGCCGCCGCCAAGGCAGCACGCTACATCAAATTCGTGGAATGGTCCGAAGCCGACCAAGTGTATATTGGACGCTGCCCGGGGCTCTTTGCCGGCGGCATTCACGGTGACGACGAAGTCAAAGTTTACAAAGAACTCTGCGACGTTGTTTCCGAGTGGATCGTTAACATCGAGAAGGACGGTCAGCCGCTTCCGCCTCCCACCGCCGGGAAAAAGTACAGCGGCCAATTTGTCGTGCGTATTTCCCCCGAACTGCACCAGCGCGCCGCCCTGAAGGCACTCCTGCACGGAGAGAGCCTAAACCAATTGGTCGCCCGCTCGCTGGTCGAGGCGTAGTTCCGAAAGGTGCGGGTATCGATGACCAGACGCTGACCAACGCCGACTATTTGGTCGCGGCCAGTTGCGCTTTGGCTGCGTGTACCGCGAACCATCACTTCGTCAGATACCGCCCCCAAGAACGGGCCGCTCATTCTCGACGGTCCGTGAGAAGCACCGGTGCGGGCCTAATAACAACATGAAATGGCTGCGCGCCGACTCGCAACGAAAGTAAAAGCGGCCGCCTCACAGGGCGGCCGCTTGTCTGAGTTCTAATGCTACTGGGGAGACTTCGCCGGTTTGGGTAGTTCGCCCTTAGAGGCATAGAGCTTGAACTCGGCCTTTCCGGCCGCCTTATCGTAGATAAGGCGATGCGTGTAGTCGAGCTTACCCGGCACCGGATGGGCTTCGATCAGCAGGTTCCCGCCTTGCGATGCGATCTGGTGCAAAGAAAGGCCTGAATAGGCGGAATACTCACCGTCTTTCAGGAACAGGGTTTGATCCGGTGCCAGCTGGAAATGCGCGCGAAAGGCGGAATCCAGTTCAGCTCCCCGGTCCGATCCAGGGCGGATACTAATGGCGTGACTCTTCGCGATCGTCTTTGGCCGGACTTCGCCTGCCGCCTCATGATGTGCAGGGAAATGAAAGACAATCTCGGTGGCCGCGGGTTGGCCGATCACTTTAGCCTCGATTGTGAGACCAACGTTCTCGTCCCAAGACGACTTTGTGACAGTAAGCTCGTAAATGAGTCCCTTGGGAAGTTCCGGTTGGCCAATCTGCGCAGTCAAAGATGTGAACATTGCGACCGAAAAGCCAACAGCCGCGAGCGAGCGAGAAACGAACGATGGGAGAGGGGACATGGTTTAAGGGGCGGTTGCCGTCCAAATGTTACCGGTCATCTGCGGATCACCGCCCCACTGAATCATGGACATCGCTTTCTCCACCGAAACCTTGTTGCTCCTACCTGAACTGGGGTCGATTATCTCCACTTTGTTGCCGGACTTGCGCATTACGACAGCATGACCGGCAGGTTGCAATCCGTTTTGCTCGTCGTTATCCCAGTCATTGATCTTGATCCCCACAAAATGGACTGAGCCGTTATTGAGCGAGGCTTCAAACTGCGCTTTAGTAATGTTTTGGTTGTGGGTAAGCGTTACGCCGCGTGGTGAAAGGACAACGTTCGCGTACGTGTTTGTCTCGGAGCTGCTCATCCCAGCCCCAGGCGTGTCTGGGGTGGAATACCATTTCGATGCACCTACGCCAACATTGACCAGCTCTTGAATTATTTCGTCCTCCGTGGGAACTTGTTTCCCGAGAATGTGGAGTAGGTTGCGAAAGGAAACAATGCCGCACGAGGACCATCGTTGTTGCCTGTACGGATAAATGTTATCGGGGTCGCGGATTATGAAGCCATTAGAGGCCGATGGGGTTAGGTTGGTTTGGGAGAAGCTGAAGAACCCGGAGTACGTTGTGCTTCCTCCAATGGGCCTGGATTCCACGAGGTAACTGCGTTCATTCAAATCCCAGAGGTAAATTTCAGTGCTGGTGACCCAATCCTGAAACAGTGTATCCGAAACCGTATCAAAGATTCGCCACTGGACGTCACCCCCTATGAGCTGCCCTGATTGATTCCTCGGGCGCAGGGTAAGGAAAGTATTCGCGCGATTGAAGAAAAGGAGGCTATCCGTGGCATCAGGGTCGGACCCAATCACCAAGTTCCGAGGGTTTTCATTGCTGAACTGTATTTCGAGACCCGCGACAACGCCACCGCTGCCACCGCTGCCACCGCCGCCACCGCCGCCCGTTGAACCGATGAACTCCCACCAATCGTAGTCATAGACAAACTCGACACCCCAGAGGTCATAGGGGCCCTCACCATGGTTCTGGACGTCATCGTAAAGCGAAATTGATTCGCCGAAATGAAGACTGACCGTATCCGTGTAGTAGGTCCAGTTATAGGCGCCTTGATAATTGTATGCCGTGTAGGTTACATGTAGGATCACAGCTGTCCAGTTAAGGAGGAATTGAGTCTTTGTATGAGTTGAAAGAACAACGAGTAACGCAGCAATGAGAGTGTCTTTGAGCTGGACGCGAAGAGGAGGTTTTGGGCACTTCCCGGCCCGAAATGAAAAATCCTCCGACGGTGTTCGCCCAGATAATGGCCGGCTTGGACCCCACGGAGCTGGCGCGCGCATCCATGCGATTTCCGATGGCGCGGGCGTCCAGATCGCTGAGTGCGTACGACCATTTTGGGGCGATGGTTTTTGCCCAGCTCACCTATCGGGAGAGCTTGCGAGGAATCGAGGCGTGCCTGAACGCTCGCCGGACCGTCACGCACCGCATGGGGATCCGTGGTCGCGTGACCCGCACCAATCTTGCGTACGCCAACGATACCCGGGACTGGCGGGTTTTCGCCGAGGTTGCATCGATCTTGATGCGCCGTGCCCAACGACTTTGTGCCGAGGTTGCGCCGGAGCTTGGATTGGAGGCGGACCTGTTCGCACTGGACGCCACGGTCATCGAGTTGAGCATGGCCTTGTTTCCTTGGGCGCGATGGAAGCAATCCCTCGCCTCTGTGAAGTTGAACGTACTGCTCGATCTGCGTGGAGACATTCCCGTCTTTGCCAGCCTGCACGAGGGGAAAAAGCACGAGGTTTCCTCTCTGGACGAGATCCCGGTCCAGGCCGGCGGGTACTACGTAATGGACCGTGGATACATGGATTTCTCCCGGCTTTATCGCCTGCACCAGGCCGGAGCCTTCTTCGTCACGCGGCTCAAGACGAACACCCGCTTCTACGTCGCGGAGAGCCGGCCGGTAGATTCGGCCAGCGGGCTGCGATGCGACCAGGCCATCGTTCTCAACTCCGCTGCCGGTCGGGCCGGTTACCCCGAAAAGCTGCGGCGTATCAGTTTCGTGGATCCGGAAACGGGCAACACTCTGGTCTTCGTCACCAATCAGTTCGACCTCGATGCCTCGATGATCGCACAAATCTACCGAAGACGATGGGCGATCGAGCTGTTCTTTCGCTGGATCAAGCAGCACCTGCGGCTTCGCGGATTCTACAGCACTTCTTTCAATGGCGTACGGGTGCAAGTTTGGTCTGCCATCTGTGCCTACCTCTTGGTCGCCATCGCAAAGCGCCGCCTGAACCTGCGGCACTCGCTCTGGGAGATTTTGCAGATCGTCAGTATCGTCTCGATGGAGCAAATTCATCTTCCGGAACTGTTTACGAAGATCGATACAACGAATGACCAATCTGGTATTCATAACCAGCTGGAGATCAACTACTCATAACTGGACAACCGTGATGTAGGATGTAATCGGGGTCCCAATTGGACGCTACGACATCTGCCCGGAGAGAAACCAAGTTGGCGGAAAAGAAGCTCAAAAGAGCTACGCAAACGGCCCGAAAGCCGCAGGGGATGCAGGTTTTCATGCAACACCAGTGCGCAACAACAAAATGGCCATTGTCAAGCAAACGATATGCTATCAGGTTTTGGCGAACCGATCCATCTACTCGCGATTAGACAGTATTCGTGAGGGCGCTGCCGGCGCATTGGGTTGGGTGCGAGATCGGTATTGGGGAGGGGGCACCCCAACCCACTCCACAGGAGTCCGCAGAGGGCACAGAGACGGCACCGACCGCTTCACCCCGTCCTCTTCAACTTAAACTCTCAACTTCAACCGGCGCGGCGCGACCCGCCGCGCCTTATCCGTAACGATGCAGTAGGAGCGTAGTTTTGAGAGGTTTTTCCTTGGGTAAGCTAC
>VFQQ010000339.1_pt1 | contig 101806 bp, 179 predicted proteins | sample 3512341 | NCBI WGS metagenome assembly VFQQ01 (sample SAMN10412373, study PRJNA504923) | tailings metagenome | isolation source: Relicate 2 Philex TSF1 revegetated site | place: Philippines: Tuba, Benguet | collected 2017-08-29 | reverse complement strand
GGCCTGACAGCAACACATGCTTGAGCGCGACTAAAATTGAGCACACAGGCACAAGCTGAACAGCCCGTTATATATCCAAGTGCACCAGAGCCACCAGGCAGAGGAAGCATCTCAGCTCAGCCTCCCAGCCGCCACTCTGCCCCGCACCTCATCAAGGTATGCCAGCCCCGCATGGTGCGCCATGCGCTGGAACGCCACGTGTTCACTGGCGCCCGCCGCCCCCGGCTGCACACCCGGCCCCGGCACCAGGTCGTCCGTGCGCCGGTGGCTCCAGTAGATGCGGTGCTGCAGCCTGCAGGGGGGATGCGCCAGCCAGAGGGGGTGAGGGCAGGGCAAGTGAGCGGACAGGCTGCAGCAGAGCAAGCGAGCCAGTCCCTGAAATGTTGAAGCAGCCGCTGACTCGCACCCAACCACCCAACCGCGGCCCAACCGCCTGCCCTCCCGCAGCCGCGGCGGCGGCGCTCACCCTGGCGCGGCGCTCTCTAGGCTGCCGCACACTGCGCGCTGCAGGTACAAGTCTAGCGGGTTGTCGCTGTCCAGCAAGTCTTCGGTGGCACAGGCGTCCAGAAACGGCTCCCACAGGGCGCGCGAGTTGCCCACCAGCACCGCGAGCGCGCCCTCGCCGGCAGCACCTCGCGCCGGAATGCACGCACCCAGCTCTGCGGGGATGCTGTCGTTGTACCTGGGGTTGGCAAGAAGACGCAGGGTGTGGGGCATTTGAGCAGCTGCGCACTCGACAGGAAGCGGGGCTGCGGCGCTGCGGCGGCGGCGCGTGGCGCTAAAACCTGAGGCTTGCAGCGCCGTGGCGCGCGTCATCGCAGCCCACAGGCCTCCCACATCGTGGGTGAGACCGCAAAGGGCGGTCAGAAAGCAGCAAACGGAGGGGCTGGTTCCACCCGACCACCCGGCACGTTTGGGGGACGGCTCGAGACCCCGCTCGTGCCTTGCTTGCACATTTGTGATGGCCCGCTCACCAGCTGAGGGCCAGGGGAGTAACCACGTCAATTCCGCTCCGCGCTAGCGCGGAGGCCAGGCGCTCCACGAGCTCCATTGCTTGAAATAAACTTCGGGCCGCCTCTAAAGCATAATGGGGCACCGCCGGGAGGTCGCGGCAGGCGGAGGTTGCCGGTTGAGTAGCCCGCAAGGCTTAGGGTGCTGCTGGTGCAGACCTGGAAGGGTTGTGGTGAGGCGAAAGTGATGCAGAGTGTCGGAGCAGTGCGGGTGCGCCGTTTCTGGGACGGAGGTAGCACCCAGCGGCCCATGCCGGTGCTCCTGCCGCCAGTCGGCGCATCAGCCCTGTGGGGACCACGGACCCGTTGTTGGGGTGGAGCTTGGCAGCCACGCGCTTCTCCTGCCTTCGCCATCCGTGTCACACTGTATTGTGGGCAATGTACCAGCTTCTAGCACCTCCAACAGAGTTGTGGGGTGCCGCCAGCCCTGCACCTGAATCGGTACCGACTCTGCGGCAGCAGCGAGGCGGCATTTGTTGTCCCCCATCCAACGGCTGGAAGATGATAACGTATCGACAGGTTCCATATGAAGTTATCCATCACCTTAGCCTGCACCATGTCACGAAGCCTGTACATCCGGCTTGGCCAGCCGCTCAGAGCCTGAGGGGCCATCGCCCGCCGGCCAAGAGTGGGGAGTCTTTCAAATGCAGCAGCCTGCTGCCAGCAGACGCGAACGCGCTGAAAGCGCACCCTGTGGCACAACGCGGGGCCCAGAATGAGGCGGCAGGAGCTAATGTGTGCCAGAGCAGTCTAGGTGCCAGTAAGGCTCCATGGAGGCCGCCATTGGGAGTTGCCCAAGTGGGCTCGGAGTGCCGGCGGTGGGTGACAGGTGGGCGATGGCTGGAAACCTTCTGACTCCTCGCCTGTGATTGAACCCAGTCCTGTGCACCAGTTGTAGATGAGAACAACGCTCTCGCAGATGCAAAGCAGGCGCTCCCAAGACAGTCGTGACGCATGAGAGAGCGGCGGCACAGCGCGCGCCAACAAGTCGACGGTGGGTGGTTCCAGGCTTCCTCAATGCCGACAAATGCACTGCGGTTGCTGATCGTGGCGCAGAAGCCTCCACCGGCGCTGTCGTGCCTCCCGGCCGCTCGGTGCTCCCAAGGCACCCGCCTTTGCGGCCGCCGGACGACGCCGAGCTGACTCGAAGGTGATATACGCCCTCTGGGAGCACTTGGAGCCGCCAAAACTGCCGCCAGTCGCCCTTTCCCTCTGCAGCCGCCCGCCCACCTTCTCGCCGCCTGCCCGCCCACGTCACTTGCCCCATGCAGAATGGCACACACAGACAGCCTGCCCGCCACTATTCGCCGGTTGCGCGGCACCAGCGGCAGCCGAATGGCACAGGCGCACGCGGCACGACAGCTGTTTAGCAAATCCGAATGCTGCGAGGATTGCTGTGCCGAAATGATGGCAGCTGGTGTCCCCAAGGCTCTGGTGGCACTGCTCGTGCATCCCAACAGCCTGACCGCAGCAAAACAGTGGGCGTGCCGCACGCTTGGGCAGCTGACAGATGGCAGCGAGAGCAGCCGCTGCCAGGCCATCGTCGCTGCGGGCGCTGTGCCAGCGCTGTTACAGGGCCTCGTCTCGGACAGCCCGGCAGATGTGCAGGCCGCCGCAGCGTTAGCGCTTGCAGAGTTGACAGGCAGTCCAGAGCCCGAGATCAGTCGGTCAGCATGCGCCGCAGGCGGCGTGCAGCTGCTGGTCCCGCTGCTCAGCAGCCCGCATGAGGAAGCCAGGCGCTCGGCCGTGGCTGTTCTCAGGAACCTGGCAGCTGACTCTGAGGAGTGCCGGGCTGCTCTGGCTGCCTCCGCTCTGCCAGCCCTGGTGCAGCTGCTGCGTGACGCTGACCCTGCAACGAAGGCAAATGCTGCCCACACGCTGACGAGGGTTTCGGATGATCAGGTGGGGCACAGCGCAGCGATCGTCCAGCACGGTGCCCTTCCGCACCTGATGCACCTGCTCGGCCGTGGCGATGCTGAGCAGCAGCAAGCAGCCGCTGGGGCTGTACACGCCCTGTCCATGGACGGGCAGGCGGCAGCTGCGGCTGCAGCAGGCGCCGTGGGCCGGCTAGTACACCTGCTGCGCCGCGCGGATTATGATGGGTTGATGGCGGATGCAGCCCTTGCACTGGACTCACTCGCGCTCGAGCATCCCGAGTGCTGCGCTGATGCTGCTGCCGCCATCCCCTCCCTGGTCAGCCTGCTGGCCAGCTGCGATCAGAAAGCCTGCAGCAATGCTGCAGCTGCACTGGCTCACATTGTGTCAGAGGACGCGGAGGCTGCCAGCGCAGCGGCGCAGCACGGCGCTGTAGCTGCGCTGGTGCGAGCGGCGCAGCGCAGCACTGAAGCTTCCACACTGCAGGAGCTGATGTGGGCGCTGTCTCAGATAGCGACCGAGCCTGGCGCCGGTCAGCAGCTCGAGGCAGCCGGCGGCGTGCTGCTGCTGGTGCAGCTGCTCCGGCACAACGATGCAGGAGTGCAACACTCGACTGCATGGGCTGTTAGGTTCTTTGCGCACACCATCCCGGCACAACTGGTGGCAGCGGGTGCCATCCGCGCTCTGCTGGGTGCACTGCACAGCGGCACATCCGGGCCCGACCCGGAGCCAGGCTTGCAGCAGGCTGCCGCCGAGGCGCTTGGCCAGCTGGCAGCAGGCAGCCTCAGGCGCAGCCGCTTCATCGTGGCATCAGGCGGCATTGCAGCGCTGCGCCCGCTTCTAGATGAGGAGGAGGCGCAGCGTGCGGCAGCATGGGCGCTGCGGCAGCTGGCGGTGGTCGAGCCGTCCGCTCTGGAAGGTGTGCCTGATGCCAGCGACAGCGAGAGCGAGAGCAGCTGGGAGGATGAGCGCAGATGGGGCTCTGATGAGTGGCACAGTGACGCAGGCAGCGAGCAGGATGGGCCTGAGGGAGGGACAGAGGAGGCCCAGCAGCGGCAGCAGCAGGAGCAGCAGCAGCAGCGGCACTGCACGGTCTGTGGAGCCACCAGGGCAGCGGGCGTCAAGCTGCGGCTGTGTGCCGGGTGCCGCACCCCGGGCCTGCTGTTTTGCAGCACTGAGTGCCAGCGGCAGGCCTGGCCTAGCCATCGAGCCGAGTGCCGTGAAGCACAGGCGGCGGCCCGCCGCAAGAACTGAAACATTTCTGCAGGTCGTGTGTGCTGTTGCGTGCGCTGCGAGTGCACAAAACCCCCTGTGCTTTGCATGACTGTGATGCAAGGATACTTTGCCAAGGGACAACAGCGGTGGCGGCTTCGTTGCACTGCTGCAGCTCTGGGGCAGGCCGAAGGAGCAACGCACACAATGCAAGCGCAGCATGCGTCGGTTTGCACAAGCTGGGCCGCCAGCGCATCCATCCTTGCTCAAGGTTCATATTCAGCCCAGGGCTCCTTTCCAAGGCGATTGCACCAGCCACGAGTATACGATGCGCCCAGGCTTGGTGCCCCTGCGAGCCAACAGCACCAGCAGCGGTGCAGGGGCCTTGGAGGCCGGCCTGTCGCCCGCAGGGAGCAGCAAGGGCACCAGAAAGGCTGGGATGCTTGGCACCCACGGGCAGGGTGAGCGTGGCTGGTGCTCTCGGCACGCCGCCGCCAGGGCAGCTCCAAGGAGCCACCCCAGATGCCCAAGGGCCCTCCTGGTCATGCTCAGCTCCCTCCTGCCTCTACCCCAGTGCCCACCCGAGTGATGCCTTTGGAGCCCTCGCGCACACAAGAAGTGCGCAGCGAGCCGGTCTGGCGGCGGTTCGATCCGGGTGGCCGCCGCCGGCGCTCGCTGCTCGGGCTGCCGCTGCTGAGCCCCCTGTCGCACTGGGTGGCACGCTGGGACACTGTGGCCAGCACCGTTGACCTGACATACACGGGCAAGGCAGGGGGAGGCGTTTAGGCAGCTGGCCGCATCTTGATGGGTGGGCACTCCGCTGTAAACATATGCATGGGTGGCTCAGTGTTCTCAGCAGGCGCTGCATTACCCTACCCCCGCTGCAGCCTTCCTGGTGCCGCTGAGCGTGGGCTTTGGCACGCAGGCCTGCATCGACTGGCTGGTTGGGCTGGACTTTGCGGCCAGTGAGTCCCCGCATGTGCTGTACACCGTCTCCTGTACCGACTTCTGTGCATATGCAGACTCCGAGGGGGCCTTGCTGCCTGCTGCTTGACGGCCAGCCCTCACCGATGCCATCGCGCGGCGCCGAGGCCGTTGCAAGCTCGCACCCCTTGACATGCAGCCGCGGTCTTTGCTGCCGATCTGTTCATGGGGCTGCACACAGGCTTCATCCTGCAGTCGTGGACTGGCAGGCGCATAGGTGCGGCTTGCCTGCTGGGGTGCCAAGCACCTTTCCTTGTTGGAGCGCGGCTATGACTCAAATGAACCTGCTCCCTGCCAAACCCCCGGTTGCTCCTACATCCAGCTTGACAACCTCAACCCTGCTGCCCACAAGCTGCAGTGGTGCTGGATGGCCCGACTTCTCTGCACCAGTACATCCGGCATGGCAGCTTCCTTTGGGATGCAGCCGCAGTGCTGGCCATCGTGCCCCAGGTGGCTGTGCTGTCGCTGGGCGGCGGCAACGTTGCCTGGAAGCTGTTCCACTTCCTGCGCATGCTGCGTCTGCTGCGCGTCAAGCGGCTGGCAAAATCCTGCTGGGGTGCGGCACTTGAGTGCGGCCCAGGTGGGAGCTGGCATCTGCACTATGTAATGTCGCCCGTTTGATACAAAGTGCGTGCAGCATGTGAAGAAGCGCCGTTCGCTGGCTTGAACGCTTGGTGGCACAGTCTTCACTCCAATGCCAAGGCATCTGGCTTGTGGTTGCAGGTGGCTCTCGCTTTCTGTTTGAGCTCACGACCGCCGGCATGTATGGACTGTGTGTGGTGAGTTGTGGATGCGCCAATGCTTACCAATATGCGGCGCTGCATGTGTGCACACTGATGCTGCAGGTTATGGCCTGCATGGGCGCAGGTCTGGCTGCTGGCACTGCTAACCAATTTGCTTGGCTGCTTCTGGTGGTGGCTGGCAGAGGTGCAGGGAGTGTCCAACAGCTGGTAGGCGGGCAGCAGGGGTGCAGGGGTCCTATGCCGCCACTGCAAAGCCTCGCCTGGCTGAGCCAATGTGCCACTGCACCATCCAGCAAGGGGAGGCCTGCCGGCTGCTGCCTCAGCCACAGATGACTCCTGCATGTTTGCAGGGTGGAGGGCCCCTATGTTTCCGGGCAGCTGCACCTGGGAGACCTCGGTGCAGCCGCTGCTCCAGGTGCGCCCGGCGCAAGTGGCCAGTGTGCCAACCTTGTGTGCAACAGCCCCGCATGCTGACCTCGGCACACCGGCTCAACAGCGGCCTTGTTGCCGCTGGCAGCAGCCGCCAGCATGCTCGACCATGTTTCCTTCCTTCCTTCCTGGTACCCTCTGCAGTGCGGTGGCTGTACAGGTGAGGGCAAACAGCCTGCCTGTGCCATCCCCGCATGCAACTGGCTGTTCCATGGGCATGAACTCTACCTACCGATGCACTGCCAGTCAGTGACCCGTTCCCCGTGCCTGCCATGTAGCACAGCTGCTACTTCGCCTTATTCACCATCACAACAGCGGTGTATGGTGAGTTGCGTAAACAGCAGATAACCAATCCATCTGACCTGTATGTGGTTGCTCATGCGACCTCCACCTGCCCAGCACCCCTGCCAACCTCTTCGCAGGAGATGTAATTTGCACAACTGTTCCCGAGATTGCCGTGGTCATGCTGTACGACTGCTTCAGCGTGTTCTGGTGGGTGGGCAGCGTGCAGAGGATGAGCTATCATGCAAGCCTGCTGGCTCGGCATACCGCCAGGCATTCGGCCTCCCACTGTGCTGCTCCTGCGTCCTGCTGCCACGGACAGGTGGGCCTGTGTTGTGACCCTCATCTTCGAGGTGGTTGAAGCCTCCTCCCGGGGCGCCCACAAGGCATCGGTGCTGCTGGACCAGCTGTTTGAGGCGGAGGCTTGGATGCAGGTGGGCAAGTCGCAAAGGGAAGCCAACCTGGGTTGCAAGTAAAAGGAAACTTGTGTGGCAGAGCTTGCGTTGTGGAGGAGGCACGTATCAGTTTGGCAAGCCAAAGGCATGCATGGGCGTCTGTTCCAGCTGGGGTAGTGCTGTTGACTTTAGAACTCCTGCCGTGCCGCGCAGGAGCGCCTGCTGCCAGGAGACTTGCAGCAGCGTGTGCGCCGGTTCTACGCCGAGGTATGGGCCCCGTCTGAAGGTGCGCAGCGGGTGGCTAGTCGGCCAGCTGAGTTCCCAAGGCTTGCCATGTTTGCCGCTTTGCCTAGGCCCTGTTGTGTGGCTGTGGGGCAAGCTTATGATGTGTGGCCACAGACCAAAACCTGGCCCTCTGTGCACTGCACCAAATAACCGGTCGAATATGTGAACCCTGCGCAGCTGGCAACGAAGCTCAGCAGCTGCAGGAGCTGCCCGCTGCGCTGCGGGCCGATGTTGTGCGGCGCCTGGCTGGCCCAGCACTGCGTGCCTCACGCCTGCTGCGCCCGCTTCCCGAGGAGGTAGGCCACACCTGGGAAGCAGCGTGCAGGGCTAGACAGTGTTGATGCAGAGCTGACTGGCATCTGCGCAATATGGTTACCTTGCACATAGATCATCCCCAACCTGCCCGCAGGCCCTGCGCTTCCTGGCCGCCGACCTGCAGCCCTGCCACACACCCACGGGGCTGGACATTTTCAAGCAGGGTGACGAAGCCAGAGGACGCTGCTATGTGCTACAAGCGGGTGAGCTAGGATGTGCATGGGTGTTATGCTTGATGCATGCCTCCTCCACCTAGCCCTTCACCGCCTTGGCTCCCGTGCCTGCAGGGGAGGTGGCCATCCTGCGAGGCTGGCGCTTGGTGGTGACTGTGCGCGCGCCCGCCATGCTAGGCCAGGCCGCGCTGCTGGCGCCACTCGGTGTGGACCGCCCCGAAGTGACGACCCGCCTGCACACAGGTGGGTGCCGGCTGTGTGAAGGGCCAATTGTCATGCACACCAAATGCTCACAGGCGAGAAGTGTCAACGATGGAGCAACCTATGCCCCCAACCACCATGCTGTCTTTACTCCACTTGCAGCCCGAGCCGTGTCTACGTGCTCTCTGTGGTGCCTGGACGCCAGCCATGTGGCCGCGCTGCTGCAGGACGACCCCGCACTGGTGCATGCGGTGGCGGATGCATACCTGCAGGCGAGGCTGTGCTGCTGTGCAGGGATGCTGTGCCTTCAGCTTGACTGTCGAGCACCTGCTGTGGGCTGGCGCAGTGCTCTTTCGCGTTTCCTTGCCTGGGGTACTGACTGCCTGCCCACAAGCTGCCTCCCAACACACAGTACCTGGAAGACCTGGCCCTGCCCAAGGTCACCCGCCAGGTGCAGCATGCAGGCGCACCGCCAGATACAAGCTACACACAGGCCGCCCCGGCGTTTGCCAAGCACTCGGCCAGCCTGCGGCGAGCGCTGCAGGGTCTGCTGTTGCGTGGCGCCGCCCCTGCTGCCATGGAGGGCATGCGCCTTGCTCCAGCTGGCCCACCTAGTCCACATGGCAGGGAGTCTCGCTGGCTGGAGGTGCAGCAGGTTGAGGCAGCGGCAGCCTCTGCTATGCAGGAGCAAGACCCAGACAGCATCGCCTGACCGGCTGCAGAACACATGCGCCGCTGCACAGTTGCCTGCTTGCCAATACTGCCTTCCGTTACTGCTGCACACTCTGCTCTTGCAAAGTCGCAGTTTGTTAACAAGCTGCTTCAAAGCCAGGCCACACCAGCCTCAAACGCGCACACGCATCTCGCCAAAGCACTGCATGTTGGCTGGCATGAAAGGCGCCTCAGGCTCGGCTGCAGCAACCTGGAAGCCCACGCCCGACAGGCTCTTCCCTGGCCGCAGGCTGAACAGCAGCCGCGCCTCCGCCTGCCGGCTGAGAGCCGATGTGGCCGCCGCCGCCGCCACGCCCGCCTTGCCGCCAAACACAGCTCGCAGCTCGCCCGCCGCGCCTGGCGCTATTCGCGGCACCGTCCACCGCAGCTGGCACTGCTCCTTGCTCCACTGGGCTGACGGGGAGGTGCGCACCAGGGTTGCAGCCTCCGGCGGCACACTCAGGTCCACCACCACGTCCAGCAGCGGGCCGGGCAGCTGAGGCGAGGCCACGTAGCGCAGCACCACCAGCCCCTGCCAGCTGCCGGGCTTGGCGGGGTCGGTGCCAGGCACAACCAGCAGCTCGGCCAGCAGCGGCGGGGGGCACGCCACCGCGGGCAGCCTGCAGGACAGCAAGCGAGGGGCGAGGGTTGGGCAACCGAAGCGAGGGGTGCGGCGCTGTGGCTGTTGGTGCAGAGGGATGGCAGAACACGTGTCAAAATTAGCAGCGAGGGGTACATAGCAGCTACCAGCTGTGGACGGCATGCTGAGAGACTCCACACAACATGCCAGCGCATCTTACGTGTATTGCAGGTAGCAGCAGCCCACAGATGCCTGGGTGAACTTGGCCAGGAAGGCGCCCTGGTCTGCCGGCGCTGCTGCTGCCTCTGCCGCATTGCTGCTGCCCCCTGCTGCTGTGCTGCCTGGTGCCGCTGCCGCACTGCTGTCGCCCAGCTGCTCCGCAAAGTCGCGGTTCATGGCAGCCACACGCAGGCAGGCATTCACCACGCCGGCGTGCGCAGGCAGCACACGGAAGCGGGCGGCTGCCAGGCCGTAGGGCGCCAGCCGCCGCCGCACGCCGCCCTCCATCCCCGCCCGCACCACAGTGCCTCCAGCCACCTCGGCTCGCCACACCTCCGTCAGCTGCAGGCTGTCCTTCACATCCACCTCTGTGATGGCCGGCAGCGCTGGCACCGCCGGCTTGGCAGGCGCCTGATCTGCTGGCGCCGCCGCTGCGCCCGCCGCCTCCACCTCCTCCCCAAACTGCGCCCAGCCCTCGGGCCCCTCCGCCGCCGCTGCCGCTGCTGCCTCGGGGGCCTTCTCAGCCTCTGCAAAGCAGGCAGGCAGAGCGAAGCCGGCTGTGTGAGAAGTGATGCCCACCTGCTTCTAGAGGTCGTTTAGTTGCACAGCAGGTGGTGGCTGTGCGACATATACACCCAGCTGCTGCAAGTCTGCTGCAGCTGGCAAGGCCAGTGGCAGCAAAGCACAATGCCACCTAGCCCAGCCGCATAACCAGCAATGCATGGCTGCTGCAGCTGCAGGCAGCATGGTGCCATATAAGATCAGGTAAGCGCACGCACCCAGCATCTCGACCTCGCCGAAGGCGCCAAAGCCCTCGGCCTCTGGTGGCGGCGCCTTGCCCGCCTCCTCGTCAACCGCGCCCTTGAAGGCAGGGGGCGGCGGCGTGGGACGCTGCGGCGCAGCCAGCACGGGCGCCCGCCGCGCAACGGCGGCGCGTGCCGGCGGCGGTGGCAGCGCATCTGGCGGAATGTCAAAGGCCACCGCCCCCAGCGGGTCAGCATTGGCAGGCGAGAAGGGCTGGCGGTCGCCGCGAGATGACGGCGTCTCCGGCACCGGCGGCGGCGTGGGGTCCCCGCTCTTATCGCCGCCCTCCTCCTCCTTTTTGGCCGCAAAAGTCGAGGCCTTGCCGCCGCGCACAAAGCGCTTGAGGCGGCGCGCAGCATCCGCCGCAGAGGTGGGCAGCGCCAGCAGCCGCTCGTTGGTGGCAGAGCTGTGCATGAAGGCAGGCGGCAGCGTGGACATGCCGGTGGCCAGCAGGTCGTCCAGCAGCTGGTACACCTGCTCAACAGGGGCAGTGGGGAGTGAAGGCAGCTGGTGAGCACGGCAGGGCATGAGCGGGATGAGGAGTAAACAGATGCAGACACAAGCGACAGCAGCTTCAGGCACTAGGGTGATTTGGGATCTGCTGCATGCCATTGCATAGCGGGCACCTCATCCCAGAAGGCAGCACCCACCTCGGTGTAGCGCTTGGCCACCTTGTCGGGAGTGACGTCCACGCCCTTGCTCACATTGACCAGCACCTTGGCGGCGGCGTCCAGCAGCTGCAGCAGGGAGACGGTGCAGTGGCGAACCAATGGCATCAAGCAGGCAAGTGGAGCATGTTTTGTGGTTGCCGGCAAGACAAACACCTGCAAGGAGCAGCCAAGAAACAGCATGCACTCCATGTTCTCAACAGCCAGCAAGCGAGGGCTGCAGCGGCACACAGTCTGCACACCTGCATGCAGAGGAACACGTTGGCGGTCGGCGGCGCCACCACCATGGCATAAACGGCGTTGACCAGCCGATACGTCACGGCGTAGCGCCCCGTCAGCGTCGTCAGGTGCCCCGCGCCGAACCCTGGCGGGTTATCGCCGGTGCTGTGCATGCGGGGTGGACAGGGTGGGGGCGTCAGCAGGAGGGAGCCCTGGCAGCTGCGGAATGGTGCATGTGAAGCAGGACAGGAGCCCTAACACCCCAAGCACCCACCCATCGATGTTGCCCTTGCCGCCGGCGGCCGAAAACTTGGCAATGACGGTCGCCACTTCGTTTGTGGCATCTTGCGCTGCGCGCCCGCTGACCCCGTGCCTGCAATGGCAGGAGCAGGGAGGAGTGCCCGGCAGAAGGAGGGTGGTTGGCGGCGGCGGCGGCGGCGGCGGCCGGGGGGCGGTGGTGAAGGGCTGTGCAGCCGGCGATCACTATGGGGCGAGGCGTGATCACGGTCCAGCGGCACACCGCGAGCTGGGAGCGCGCGCGCAGAGCCCTGGCCACTCACGTCTGCACCAGCAGGTTGCCGCCGCCCTTGGCGCGCAGCACCAGCGCGAGCTTGACCCCCGCTACCGTCATTGGGCTGGCGCTGGCCGCGCGGGGAGGCTGGAGGGCGCCGGGGCGACCGCGGTGCGCCCGCTGACCGCTGCTGGGGACTCCTCGCCGATTGGATCGCGATGTGGGCGGCAGGATCGGCGTGCTGGCCAGGTATTAGTCGCCTTTGGCGACATGGTATGCCAGCAATGCGCTGTGTGTGGCGGCTCCGCACCTTGCAGAGGCCTGCCACCGTGTCGGGACAACATATTGTTCCATTGCATATCAGCAAAACCGGCCCTGGTCACTGCAAACAGCAGCAGCCATGACGGCGTGAACCCCTGGCAGCCCTACAGCCCATATCTGCCCTTGCACGTCTCAGCAGCACTATCAAAAAATGGAGTTTGAGCCGGACTACAGCGTGGACGAGCCGGAGGCGCCGGCCGAGGCGCAGCCCGACGACACGGAGCCCTCAGCCGAGGCCGAGGAGCCCCAGGTCACGGAGGATGATGCCGCGGGCGGTGTGGAGGCGGGCGTCGCCCTGCAGAGCCGCCTGAGGGCCGGCGGCAGCGGTGCCACGCCGCCGCCCAACGGCGCCATCCCCGAGGAGTGGCAGGTGCGTACTTGTTGTTGCTGGGCTGCTTGTGTCTTAATGCTCACCCTGTGTAACTGCATCATCAGCTTGAGCTTGGGTGCTGAGCATGCCTGCATGTAGCAGCAGATACTGCATGCCATCCTCCACCTCTCTTTGCACCTGCAGGTGATGGACGTGCCCGAGGAGTGGCGGCCGCGCCCCATGGTGCGCATCTATGGCCTGCCGGCTGCCACAACCGAGGACGAGCTGGCAGAGCTGCTGGCGGAGCAGCAGCTGGAGTGCTCCGTGCGCAGGTGTGGATGGGCGCAGTTGCACAAGGCCGCAGGCGCATGGGGCAGCATGCCGGGGGACTTCTTTGTCTTGCCTGCTGTCCTTCCTCTGCTCGGCTGCAAGTGTGGTGTACCTGGCAGTGGTGTCACGCAGCGCCTCACTTCCCACCTGCCTGCAGCGTGGTGTTTGACCCCCGGCAGTGCACCCCCGCCAGCAAGGTGGCGCTCGTGCGCTTTGAGCCTCCCCCTGTGCCGGATGCTGGGGCGGCGGCAGGCGAGCACGATGCCGGCAAGGTGGCGGAGGGCCTCATTGCCACGCTGCGGGCCAAGGCGCCCCAGCTGCACGGCGTCAAGCTGAACGTGGAGAAGACGGGGGCGGAGGTGCGCCGCTGCTGCTTGCTGCTCAGCGCAGCATGCCCCACCAAATGCTGCACACCCGCAATGCACTGCACTGCGCTGCTCTCGTGCCATGTCGCTGTGGCAGGATGCTGCCGCAGACTGCCTGGCTGGCGGTGTTGCTGCAAGGGGAGGTGACCTCAATTGGTGCCACCCCTGCCTGCGACCCTGAAGCGGCTTGTCTGCATGCCCCCTGCAGGTATGCCTGTTCCTGTCCAACCTGCGTGGGGACGACGAGAGTGACGAAGGCCTGCGCACCAACTGCGAGCAGCATGGCGTGCTGGAGCGCTGCTTCGTGGTGCGTGCCGGGGATTGCCAACAGCCTGTGGTAGCGTGCAAGCCTGCTGCCGCACGCCGATGCATCAGGCAGCGCCCAGCAGCCAGCAGTGATGGGCCCGCTGCTGGCTGCAGGGAGTCTGTTGCCTCGTCCTACCCTGTACCTCACCCTGCTGCGCCCCACTCTGTCCTGATTATGCCACAGATGCGCAACCCTGCGGGCGACTCCAAGGGCTATGCGTTTGTGGAGTTTGCGCTGCCTGGCGCCGCAGCTGCCTGCAAGGAGGCGTGGAACAAGGCGGGCGAGGCGCAGCGGCAGCAGGTGCAGAGCGACGTGTCAGGCGGAGGTGCGGAGTGGGCAAGGGTGGCTGGCAGGTTGCTGAGCTTGCAAAGGCAGCAGATGGGCACACCGGTAACCAGACAGCTTTTGGTGTCAGCCAGCTGGCCCTCCTGCATGCTTGCTGCCTGATTGCCCTCAGCAGAGGCCAGCCCAGCTGCTGTGCTGACCGAGCCCCTGCCATGGTAGCCGCTGGTCTCATGCTCCCTCCCTGCCCTGCGCTGTGTTGCTGCCTGCAGCGCCGTCGTGTCAGCGTGTGAAGCTGCAGCGCGCCGAGCCGTCTCCCATCAAGACGGTGCCCGGCCTGTTTGGCACGGTGCTGTACGTGGACAACCTGCAGATGGTCAGTTCAGCGGGTTTGGAAGCAATGGGTGCAACCTGATGGTGTGCTCTGCAGCTGTGTGATGTATGCGTGGCAGTTGGAGGTCTGCTGCATGCATTGGCATGCTTGCTGACGGCGACTGCTGCCACGGCCCCGCTGTGCTCCGCATACCTTCGCCCCACTCGTGGCCTACTGCACCCTGCAACCCCTGGCCTACCAATGTGCTCCGCAGACATTCACCAGGCACGACACACTGAAGGCCATTTTTGCCGAGTACGGCGAGGTGGTGCAGTGCTACATCCCCAAGTCAGCCACCGACAGCTTGCGCTCCAAGGGCTTTGCATTCGTCGGCTTCAAGCACTCGTTCGCCGCAGACGCGTGAGCAGGGCAGGGCTGCGCTGGCGGGGCGGGCTTGTGGCGGGGGCCGGAGTTTTGCTGCTCGCCGGCAGAGTGGGCGCTTGCAACCAAAGGTGCATTGCACGCCGAGCTGCTGCCGGCCGGCCATTGGCAGCTCACAATGCCGCTGCTGCCTCACCCGCCTGCGCAGTGCGTTCCGCGCCCTGGATGGCACTCAGCACGAGGGCATTGGCACGTTTGTCATTTCGTTCTCAAACCCCATCAAGGCGCATGAGCGGCCGGGCAGCCGCACCAGCAACAGCACAGGCGCTGGTGCCGCCACTGCGCGGCAGCCACATCAGCAGCAGCAGCAGCAGCAGCAGCAGCAGCGCACAGGCAGTGCCGTGGGCAGCATGGGCCCCCGTGCCGGCATGGGGCACTCCGCTGTGCCAGCCGTCCCTGTGGCAGCTGTCATGGTGAGCTGCGCCAGGCCTGCATTGTGCTGCTGAGGTTGCCACGTGGCGCGCTGTGGAGGCATTTGCAGTGAATCCTGTTAGCCTCGGAGCTTTTTTTTGCAGTGCATCCTGCTAGCCAATTACCACCCACTCCTGCTGCTCTTTGTGCAGGGTCCCGGTGGCATGCCCATCATCCTACCAGGCAGGTCCGTGAAGCCGCCACCACCGCCCGGGCCGCCGCCACCCTCTGTCAAGCCGGTGGTCCCGTCCGGGCCTTCTCCCGCCGCGCTGCTGCAGCAGCAGCAGGTGGCAATGCAGGCGGCGGCGATGCAGCAGGCGGCGGTGCAGAACCAGCACATGATGCAGCAGCTGGCGATGATGCAGCAGGCCATGGTGGCCCAGGCTGCCGCCGCTGCAGCTCAGGCTGAGCAGCTGCGGCGGCAGAAGGAGGAGGTTGAGCGCAAGGAGGCGGAGGTGCGGCGGGAGGCAGAGGAGAAGGCTAAGCGGGTGAGTAGAGGGGCGTGGCTGTGCCTGTGGTTGCAAGGAGCACTAGGGCGGGTGGGGAAGGCAGCGGATTGCAGGGAATCGCTGCACTTGTTGTGCGCCGCGTGATGAGCGAGGCACAACTGCCTGCTTGGCATCTGCCTAAATCTGCACAGAGCGCAGCCTGGGCTTCAACCTACCCTGCCCCACTGCCTACTGTGCAGGAAGCCGAGTATGCGGCACGCCTTGGGTACGGCTTTGGCGCGTTTGGCGGCATGGGAGCCACCCCAGCCAGCATGGCGGGCATGGCAGGCATGGCGGGGCTGGCCGGCCTGACCAACCCAGTCATGCTGGCCGGCATGGCTGGCCTGCCCGGCTTCCCTGCAGCGCTGGGTGCTGGCGGGTTGGCCGCTGGCGCTGGCGGCGATGATGCTGCAGCTGGCGCTGGCAAGGGCAGCGAAGCCGAACATAAGGCTGACGCCGGCCGCGGCGGCCGCGGCGGGCGGGGCGGCGGCAGCAGCGCGGCAGCCGATGACCGCGGCCGCGAGGAGTGGGGCGGCGGCCGTGGGCGGGGCGGCGACTATGACTATGATAATTATGGTCGGGAGGACTATGCTGGCAGCAGCTACGGCGCAGATGGCTATGGGGGCGACGCCTACGGCGGCAGCTATGGCGGGCGCGGCCGTGAGCGCGAGCGCTCGCCTTACCGCAGCGGCGGCGCCGGCGGAGGGGACGGCGGCTACGGCCGCAGGGGCGGCGATGCCAGGGGCTATGGCTACGACGATGCCGGCGCAGGCTATGATGACGGCGGGGCGTATGGAGGGGCGTACGGCGGCGGGTACGGGCGCCAAGGCGGCGGCGGCGGCGGCGGCGGGTATGGTCGCCAAGACGGCGGCGGTGGCGGCGGCCGGCGCAACGGCCGGCAACAGGTGAGAGCGGTGGGAAAGCCTGGTTTGAAGTGGCTGCTGCTGCTGGCTATGGCTGCTGCTGCTTCAGGCTGCAATTGCTCAGCTGTATGCATTAAGCACACTTGCCGGCATTTGCTGCATGCCTGCATGCCCACTTCTGCTTATTGCATTGCATGCTGGCAGTGCATCAAGTTGCATCATGCGGCGCGTCGCTGCCCGGTGACGAGAACCTTCTCATGCTTTTTCAACACACTGACCCATCAACCATGGAGGCTGATCGATAGGACTGAGGGCGTGGCCACAGCGCTAACTTGTTTTGCCGAGCTGTGTGCACACATTTTTCCTGTCTTGCATTTTGCATCCTTACCAGTTTTCTTTTTGTGACCCTTCTGTGCAGGGGTCTGGCTATGGCGGCGGCAGCTATGGCGGCAGCTCATATCCACCCAAGCGGCCGCGGTACTAGGCGCGCCGCCGACTGGCCTGCTGGCTGCTGGCTGGCTGCTGCTTGTGTGGCTCACAAGACGCCCAGATGCCCGGGGGGACCTACGTTGCGAGCGGCTCTGGAGTCGCGACCCCATTCAGTTGAACTGCCCCACAATTGTATTGTAATGTTCACACTTGCTCAGGGTGACACACACACACTTCCGCACTGCTATCCCTTCTGACTGTGCAACCATGCTTGCTGACCACAATTCCTCCGTGCTCAATATGCAGCATGGTTTTTCATGTGCTTGACTGCGGCTTGCCAAACTCTCCCCCGTGACGGCCCTTGCACACTGCCGACAGCCCTGCTAACTTTTTTGTTCTGCTGGAACGCTTCGCTGCTAACATGCCTGCACACTGCTGCCGTGCTATTCTGCTTTCCCACGCCCAACTCAGTAGCAAACCTGCTGACCTGGTTGCTGAGCCCAACACGTATGTCACGGCTGACCACACTTGGCTGCTCCTAACTGAAGCACGTCACTGCCTTTCAGCATCACTCCTCAATTACACAGAAACCTTCATTGCTTCTTCCGTCACAGCCATCCACCCCAGTATCGCTGCCGTCATCATTGCTCATCATCATTCATCATCATTGCTGCACCTCCCATTCATATGTGGCAGTGCCTGCTGCGCTCCACAGGCGTGTGCCGCAGGAGCTGAAAGCCAGCCCCTTGACTGGCGCGCCCGCCGCATGCGCCGCCAGCTCCGTCCAGGCCTCTGTCTCCAGGCGCAGCAGCAGAACCGTGCCGGCACTGGTGCCTGCCGCCAGCAGGCGCTCATCGGGGCTCAGGGCCAGGGCTGTGAGTGCGCTGCCGCGGTCAGCCAGTGGGGCCACCAGCGTCTTAATAATGTCTTGCGTGGTGTAGTCCAGCAGTAGCAGGGCTCCCGGGCTGCTGGTGTCGGTGCAGTACAGGAGGCCGCTGTGGCAGCTGGAGAGGGCCACCTGCACCGCCGCAGGTGCCCCTGCCGCTCGTGCTGTGCCGGCAGGCGCCACCGCTGCCTCACCACCAGCTGCGGCTGCACGGTCGGGAGCCCCAAAGCTCAGCCGTGCCAGGGTGCGGACCTCTGCGTTCTTGAGGAAGTGTGCGCGGCACACGACCACATCCTGCTGCCCGCTCAGCGCAAACACAGCTGTGTCGGTGGGGCAGACCGTGAGGCCCAGCACTGGGAAGGCAGCCGCGCTGCGCCGCCCACTGTCTTGCTGCACCGCAAACTGCATGATGCGGTGGGCGGTCTGCCCGCTTCTGCCGTCCAGCAGGTACAGGGCGCCGGAGCTGCAAGGAGACAAGGGAAGGCGGGTGGACTTTTAGCTGTTAGCGGCATGGTGCACAGACACGCAGCACAGGAACGGTCACAACCATACTCTCACAGGCATGCAGCATTTGGCATGCTGACTACTGGCAGAAAGTGCCCGCACCTGTAGGCGGCCATGACCTTGCAGCCGCGCAGGCGCTGCACGACAGACAGGGCCACAACATGGCCTTGCTTCTCGCCCGCCACTCGCCAGCGCACTCGAGCCTCTGCCACATCAAACAGGCAGATGGAGCCGTCGGCGTAGGCAGCCGCACAGAGGGAGCAGTCGTCCGCCAGGCAGGCGTGGGTGGCGTCTGCCGGCTCGCTGAACTCCACCAGGGGTGCGCGAGAGGGGGGCTGCTGGCCCTGCATGAAAGGGAGTGGACGAGGCACCTGGGTTAGCTTCTTGATGCGGTCGAAACCAGAGCACAGCTGGTCGCCTGCAAGCTGTCTGCCAAGCGCAGCTCTGGTGCAGAGCAATGCTTTGTGGCGCACATTGCTCACCTGCGTCAGCTGCCAGACCGACACGCCGGTTGCAGATGCAATGGCTGCAGCTGCGGGGTCGCCCTTCCAAGCCGCCCCAGGTGCCAGCTGCCAGCTGCGCATCGGCTGCGCCTGACCGCACAGCAGGACACGGGAGTGAGCGCCCGGCGCAACCTGCCACAGTGTGCCAATGCACGTGGCAGCGGCAACAGCTTGGCAGCCTGCATCCAGCTGCGCCGCCACCACCGCACCATCAAGCCGCTCGCAGCAGAGCAGCTTCCAGGTGCTGCCTGCTTCAGGGCCTGCCTCAGACGCAAGCAGCCGCAGCGTGCCGTCTGCTGAGCCGGCAGCTACCGAGGGGCCTGACGCCGCCAGGCAGCTGACTGGCTGCCCAGGCTGCTCAGCCAGCAGCTGAGAGTGCCGCACGTCCTGCCCCTCATCCACATCTAGCAGCCAGGCCCGGCCGTTGCAGTCCCCCACCAGCACAGCATCGCCCTGGCCCGCCGCCCGCCAGCGCGTGCCGCGCGTAGCAGCCCCCTCCTCGCCCGCTGCCCACGCCACAGCCGTGAGGGGCACGCCGCGCAGCGCAGCAGGCAGGTGCACTGTGGTGCTGGCCAGGTCATCGCGCATCAGCTGCCAGTGGGTGAGACCCTGAGAGCCTGCTGTGTACAGCACTGCCTGCTCGCCGCACATGCACCAGGCTAGTGCAGTCACCGTGCCAGGCAGCTGCGCGCCGGCGGCAAGCTCGCAGCCAGCGGGGCCGACCTCCCAGAACGCCAGGCTGCTGCCATCACTGCTGCTGCTGCCACTGCTGAGGCTGGCCAGCAGGCCGCCATCAAGGCTAAAGGCAAGGGCCTGCACAGCAGCAGGAGAAGGGGCAGGATTATGGGTTGGGAGCAAGCACACTCAGCAACCCAAGCATGAGCCAGCCCAGGTCCATGCTTTCCCTTCCTCACCGTGACTGCATATGAGTGGTGCGGCAGCACGTCCACCACCTCTCCCGCCTCCACATCAACAAGGTGGATGTCTGCTGAACCGCCGCCCGGCACCGGCTCAACTGCTGCCGCAGCCAAGCATGAGGCAGGTGACAGGGCCAGCGCTGTGATGCGGCCGGGCAGGCGGGCAACGTGGCGCTGCCGTGCCTGGGGCCCCGCCTGGGGCCCCACCGCAGCAGCAAGGTCCTCTGCCACCAGCACATTGCCTGCTGCAAACAGAAACTGCTGGCGCTGTGGGGCGCCTGGCTGCCTGCGGCGTGCTGGCTCGTCCTCAGCTGCAGTCATCCACTCAAAGCCCGCTGCCGCCTCAAACCCGTGCAGATGCCGCACTGCAGCTGCCGGAGGCTGTAGCTGCAGCTGCTGCTCAGGGCGGTAGGGCGGGATGCGGTCCGCAGCAACCTCGCCGGCCACCCAAGCTGCAGAGCGCTGCTGCCCTCCCTTGCCACCAGCTGCTGCAGCCTTACTCGGCGAGGTGACGACCAGGCGGTGCTCCCCACGCACAACCTGGGCGCAGCGCTTGCCGCCTGCAGTGGAGATGAGCAGAGATGCTTCTGGAGGCTGGCCCTGCCGTTCCCAGAAGGGCGCTGCCCTCCTTCCGCTGCTCTGCCTGCCCAGGGGCGTGGCGGGCAAGCTGGTGCTGGTCCGCTGCGGGCGGGCAGCTGTGCCTGCATCGAGGGCTGGTGCCGTGGCTGCTGGGAACTCCAGCTGCAGCGGGGCGCTGGGGGGCCGCGGCCGCAGGCGGCACCTGATTGCTGCCGGTAGGGCGCGAGGGGCTTCACAAGCAGCGCCTGCCCCGGCTGGTGGGCAGGGAGGAGCCTCAGCAGCCGCTGCCGTGCCGTCGGCCACCAGATTGAAGACGGGACGCAGCGCCGGCCGCGCTCCTCCATCTGGCACCTCTGCTGGGGCAGCAGGCTCTGCTGCCTGCTCGCTGCCACTGCTGTGTCCTGCATGCTGCGGCTGCGTTGCAACAGCGGTTTGCGAAGCATCAGGGGACCTGCTGCCCGCCGTGTGTGCAGCGCAGGCTACCCCATCAAAGGCCCAGCAGCAGACCTCGCCGCCTTCACCAACCGTCAGCAGCTGGCGGCCAGCATGTGCAAAGACAGCTCCCAGCACAGCGGTGCCTGGCGGTGCAGTCACGTCCTGAGTGGGCAGGGCTGTGATGATGCCGTCCATGCTGCCCAGCGGCTGCTGCTGTGTGCTGTCGCCGCCCTGCCGCCTGCTGTTGGCCGGGTCATCGCCAGCTGCCGCTGCCATGGCGCCCAGGGCGTGCAGCCCCAGCACAGCGAGCTTGCCCGCAGCAGCTCCGGCAACAAGGAAGTTGCCAGCAGGGTCTAGAGCAGAGCACAGTGGGGGACCAGGTAGGCAGCGAGGCACATCAACCACCAGGCTGCCCTGGCTGCAGCTGTAGCCGCGCAGCCGGCCGTCAGCTGTGGCGGCCAGCACATGGTGTGAATCGAGCAGCTGCACCTGGACCACCGGGCTGCTGCCTGCCACCGCTATTTGCAGCATCGGCTGCAGCGTGAGCGTGTCAAAGAGCACGAGGACGGGCTGTGCCCTGGCCGCTGCTGCCACGCCGGCATCGGTCTTTCTGCCACTGCTGGGCTGCGCAGTGCTGGCCGTCATGCTCAGTGCGGCGACCGCCAGCAGCCTGCCATCTGTGCTGACCGCCATGCAGCTGGCGTGCAAGGGGAAGCCGGCCACCAGGTAGGCGGTGGGCAGGTAAGCGCGCTGGGCATCGTAGGCTGCTACGCAGCCATCCTCGCCTGCAGGCAGTGCCAGTGAGGGTGAGTTGGGGTGGTAGCAGGCGCAGCGCAAGTCCTTTCAGAACAGGCATCAACTCAACATAGAACAACTGGCACATGGAGGCAGGCAGCACTCAGCACATCTCACCCAGGCTGAGAAGCATGCGGCCATGGCGCGCAAACGCCACCTGCACCACAGGCCCCGTGTGCTGCCGGCTCTCGTGCAGCAGCGCGGTGCTGCCTGCATCCCACACGCGCAGCACTCCGCTCTGGAAGCCGCAGGCCACCTCCGCCTTGATGGGGTGGCAGGCCAGGCTGCGTAGCATGGGACGAGGATGAGATAGGCAAGTGAACAACCCTTTATGGCGCAGCGAAGTTTTTTTAAATTGGTTAAAAATTTGAATTTTTGCAACCCAGGCATTTGTTGCCATACAACTCAAGATGTCTGCCATTTGCGTGGCTGCACAACCTGCACCAACCAATGGCCAGCTCACCTCAGCACTGCCTCCCCTGGTGCCGCCAGTTCAACCAGCTGCTGATGGGTGTCGCCGTCCCACACTCGCACAGTGCCGTCCCGCCCGCCGGTGCAGTACCGCCGCCCCTCCTGCTGCTCCTGCCCCGGCTGCTGGCCCATCAGGGAGATGGCGGCCACCGGCGCGGTGTGGGACCGCAGCAGGGTGACGTAGGTCTGCGACCTGATGTCCAGCAGGCTCAGCGCGCCGGTGTCGGTGCCCACCGCCAGCCGCAGGCCGTCGGGGGCGAGAGCAATGCCTGTGGGTTGGAGCGAGCAGATGGGTGGGCACCGATGAATGTTACCGCTTTGCTGTAACGTGTGGCAGCATAGCTGGGTCATTATCAGCAAAGCAATTCCTTTGAATGCCTGCAAATCTTGAGCTGCTACCCTAAAAAATGCTCTGCAGCCCACCTGTGACGGGGCCCTCGTGCTGCGCCTCCAGGCTGGCCTGCTGTAGGTCGCAGCCCCACAGGCGCAGCAGGCGGTCTGCGGAGCCGCTGGCCACAAAGCCGGCGTGCGCCGCCAGGGCCGCCACTGCGCCAGAGTGCAGCTGGGCCACGCCCTCCACAACACGCTCCTGTGTATCGATCATGTACACCGCCCCTGCAGAAGGGAAGCAAGCAGGAGATGGGGCCGCATGCATTGCTGAATAAGAGCTGCTTGGTTTAGCGAGCTTCTGCAGAGCGAGATCGTTGCACATGTGCATTGATGCTGCAGGCCATGACCTGCCTCAGGGTCCCGCCCTGCACTCACCAGACAGCGTGCCGGCCAGCAGGCGGGGCTGCGCCCGCAGCGGCTGGCCCGCCGGCGGCCGCTCCCAGGCCATGCAAGTGAACACGTCGCCCACGCAGCCCTGGCAGCTGCTGGGGTCGGCAGCCAGCGTGCCGCAGCTGTAGGGCCGCTGCAGCGGCGCCGGCACGCCATCCATGGGCACAGATGCACCACGCAGCTGGCCGCCCTTCAGGCGGAAGACCCGCACGCTGTTCTTGCCGCACGTCACCAGCTGAGGCCCTGTAGTGCCTGGCACAGCGCTGCTCAGGGGCGCCCACTTGACGGACTGGATGTTGTGGTCGCTGCCCTGGCGAGCCAGCTCCAGCGGCCCACTCCTCCCAGCTCCACTGCCGCCGCTGCTCTGCGTCTCTGCGGCGGCTGAGGCCGCCCAGCACTGCGACACATCCCAGCAGACCAGCTCCTGCCGCCCGTGGGCATCCACGCCAGCGGTGGCCAGCAGGCAGCCATCGCTAGACAGGTCCAGGCAGGTGAGCCCTCCAGCATGGCCTGCGGAGGAAGAATAAGCGCAACAGGCAAGGCTGATATTCTCTCGCCACGCAATGAACAGCAGCACTACGTACAGGGTACGCATCACTACACATCACGGCCTTCCCTTCCCCGCGCAGCCAGCACTTACCAGGCACAGTGGCCAGGCAGCGCCCCTGGCGGAAGTCCCACAGCCGGATGGCGGCCCCCGGCCCCTCCTCTCCAGATGCGAGCCTGCCGCCTTCGGCGCTGAGGGCCAGCGCCCGCACCGGCCGTGCATGGCCCTGCAGGTAGCGCTGGCTGCTGCCAGCCGCAGCCTGCAGGGCCACAATAAGCGAGCCAGCAGCATACACAATCTCATCCTGCCGGGCATCATCGCCGCTGCTGCTGCCTGCTGCGGGCACCCAGTGCAGCAGCCCAGGGCGGCAGCCCGAGAAGCCGCTGACCCAGTGCGGCTGTGCCAGCGGGTGCGGCTGCAGCTCCAGCTTCTGCTGGCCACTGGGCACTGCGGGGGCGGCTGTGGGTTGTGCGGGTGCCACTCGCTTGCGCAGCCCTGCCATTCCGGCGGGCAGCGCAGGCCTGGGGGAGGTGGGGCGCCGCTGGGGCGGGGCCACCGCCGCATCCGCCTGCTCCGGCTCCTGGGGCACCCACTGCACCCGCGCCTGGGACACATCAAACGTGGCGGTGAAGCGCAGGTCCTCTGGCAGGCTCTGTGGATGGGGGAAGACAGAGGCAGGGTCAGCACTTGGCTACTTGTGGGCGCCATTGAAATGTGCACAGCACAGCAGCAGCGCTCCAGCGCACCTGCCAGTCGTACTTCACGTTGGATGTGAACGCTGCCCGCACGTGCATGTTGGCACACAGCTGTGGAGAGCAGGGGGCGGTAGGCGCGAGGGTCATGCAGGGACAACTTGTACGTGCTCCCTCCCATCACGTCTGCTCTAGCAGTCAGCTGTCGTTCCCCTTCCCATCTAAGTTCCCATCTGCCAAGCCCACCTGCAGCGCGCGCAGGTGCGCGTACGGCGAGCGGGTGGACTGGAATGCCAGAGCCTGAAGGTCGATGGCCAGGAGCGTCCATGCATCGTGCTCCGCCGGTAGGAAAACCTGCAGGGAGGACGGCGGCATGGTTTGCTCCGCCGACCAACATGTGCGATCCAGCCATGCAAAGCACCATGTGCGGCGCCCCCATGCGCACCTGCACGCCGCTGCGCTTCATGCGCGCCTCCTCCCGCCCCGCGTGCAGGTTGCTGACAGTCAGGCGGTGCAGGCCGCGGTCGGCGGCCGTCACGTCGGCATGCACGGCAAACGGCTTGCCAGGCACCAGGCGCAGCTGCAGGTAGAGGAAGCGGCCGGCGGCGCTAAGGCTGTCCTCGAGCCTCTTGGGCAGGCGCAGGCTGTTGGCGGCGGGGCCGGCGCCCGCCAGGCGCACAGTCACACGGCCGATGGCTCGGTCCTGCACTAGGATGGGGGCGGGAGGCAGTGATGCGCAGCAGAGAGGGAGCAGCGGCAGAGACGGCGGCGGCAGCGGCGGCACCTTGGACTGCTAAGGGGCGTAGCTGCGACCCACCCGCGCCTCACCACTGCTGAGGTCACATCGCCGACACGCAGAAAGTCGCCTTTGGGAAAGGAGGCCAGGCGGCAGCGCTTGAACAGATCGTTAAAGGCCATCAGGGGGCCCTCTCCACCGCCCCGCTCCTGCTTACGGTGCCCAGCCAGAGACATGGCGCGTGCTGCCAGGCGCAAAGAAGCGAGTTCTGCAGGGGGGCGGTTACTGCGGGCACTCTGGCGGCATACCGGAGCAAAATCGAGGCGCTGAGCGCTGCCTTCGCCTCGATAACGGCAACAAACACGAAACAAGAGCTTCCAGGACCTTGGGCGCCACATCAGCGCGCATTTACAGTGAGGTGAGGCCCTTCGTTGCTCCACGCGCTTGACAACATATCACAGCATCCTGTTGAATTGTTTGCTGGCGCCCCGTTCGCCCACCGGCTGCACAGCCGCCACCCCGCGCGACTGCACGACCGCTTGCGGTGCCCAGCACCTGGCAAACAGCACTGCCTGACCTGCAGAGCAACCCAGGTGCGAAGAGCACCCGGGCAGGCACCATGCATGCAAGAGCCTGCGCCGCCGCTGCTGCCGCCGCCGCCGCCGCCCGCCCTTGCTGCTGCTTGCGGCTACCTGTACCTCACCCTGCCCGCCACCACCATGCTGCCGCAGCGGCGCCCCAACCATGGGCGGCAGCCTGCGGCGGCACAAGAAGCACAAGCCGCGCATCATTAAGCGGCAGAAGAAGAAGCGGCACGTGAAGAGCAACGTGCCGCAGGAGCTGGTGGTGAATGCGGCCGAGATCCAGGAGAAGCTGGGAGCGGAGTGAGTGCTGGGGGAGGCGCACCGCCGCAGGGGGACGTGCAGGGCCGCTGATGGAGGCGCAGTGCAAGCTGCTGCAGCTGCCTGGTTTCGAAGCTGCAGTTCTGCCGGTGCACCTCTCAAGTCCTGCAGCTAGCTCACCCCCTTGCTGCCTGCCCCCCTTTTGCCGTGCTCGCAGGCTGGAGTGGGACTCTGACGACCATGTGGAGGGCAACTACCAGCGGGCGGGCCTGGTGGCGGACGCAAACGCGGCCTTCGGCCGCAACAAGCGGCGCGACGTGCTGAAAGACAAGGTATGTTCTCTCCTCTCCCCGGGCTCTCTCCCCCCTCCTCCCCTGCTGCCTCTGCTTTGCCGGGGCCGACAGCACGTCATCCTGATGAACCCCCATCTTGCTGCTGCACTGCAGGCGGAGGCCAACCCGGAGCAGCTGGATGCGGAGGTGCAGGATGACGAGCTGCGGGCGGCCTGCGCCAAGGTAGGATGGACTGCAGGAGGCGGTGACGCTGGCGGGACGTGGCACGGCCCATGTGCTTGTGGTGGTCTGTGATTCACACGTCGTTTCTACTGCTGGCGCAGCCCCGCTGCCTGTCCAACCCCTCCCCCTGCTACCGCTGTGCAGGTGCGCACCACCGGCAAGGCGGCGCCCAAGCGGCTGACCACGCACCAGCGGCAAATAGTGGGGCGGCTGCTGGATGCGCACGGCGACGATGTGGCAGCGATGCAGCACGACCGCAAGCTCAACCCCATGCAGCACAGCCAGGGCGTACTCAAAGCAATGATTGAGTCGTTCCGGTATTGGAAGGAGGGCAGCGGAGTGGACTTCCGAGTGCCAAACAAGCGACTGTGGTGAACCGCTGCAAGCGCATGTGTGGCACGAATAGCCAGATCGACTGCTCTTCGCTTTTCAAGTTGCGCTCTCCTGTCCCTTGCTTCCCCTGCCTGCTCCCCCCTGCTTCCTTGCTTGCACTTGACCGCTGTTTGTTTGTTACAAGCATAACTCCATCCTGCTGTTTGTTTGAGACACGTATCATCTCAGTGTACCTGCTCCACTTGTAAACAAGCTGCGCCTGCAACAATGCAAAGAAGCAGCTTGCTCTTGGGGATTGCCTGCACGGCGTGTGCTCAGCAGTGTGCCGTGCAATGCTTTCTTCAGCTTTCCTTCTCACCAGAGAACGTGGCAAGGCTCGCCCCACGCTACTGACGCTTCAGCATAGTCATGTGCCTCATGAAGCAGCCTGGCCGGCCTCGGTTCCTGCAACCAAGCAGATTACCGAGCAATGAGAGGAGCTGAGCGCCATGTGACAGGCGACATCCCCAATCGTTGCCCAAGCTTGACGACAAGCATCCGCAGTGCCTCACCCTGAGTCAGTGCATCCCTCACTGCCGCCAGCAGTGTGCTGCTGAGAAAAGGCTCCAGCTGCAGGATGGTCGCAGCGGCCGACACTTCGTCTGGAGGAGTGGTCAGGGTCATCCCTGCCGCCGCGTTCGTCTGCACGTGGTTTGGCAGTTGTGGCACGTGTCGATGGCTGTGCACTTGCGCTGCCCAGAGCAAGATAAGCCCTGCATTGCAGACTAGAATGCCACCCCCAGTCAGTGCTGGACTCACAATCAGAAGGGTTTCCTTGGCAGCACCGTCGGCCACCGCCGCCAGCAGCAGCGCCTCTTCGGCATCTGCAGCGCCGGCAGCCTTTGTGATGTTGCCTGGGTCGTGCTTGGCAGACTCGGGAGTGACCCCCCCTTCAACAGCTGCGCTGTCGGCAGCTGCACCATCGACGATGCCGCTGGCAGCACCGCCACGCTGCACGGCCGCCGCGGCTGCCGCATCGGCCAGCTGCTCCAGGCGCTGCACCAGGGCGCGCATCTCAGCCGATAGGATGCTCAGCAGGCGCATGTTCGCATCCAGCTGCTCAGGTAGCGTGCGCTGCAGGCGGGCAGCGGGCATGCGTCCTTGGATGCACGCTCTCAGCTGCTCACTTGGTGCCCTCTGCATCAATCGCTCAAACAGCGCCTGCCTTTCATCCTTGCCGCTGCCGCTGCCGGTGGCGCCGCCACCAGGCCTTGGCGGTTGGCTGCTGCTGCTGCTGAGCTGGCCCTGCTGCGATGGCTGCAGGATAGCCAGCTGGCCAGCCAGCTCCTCCAGCGTTGCTACAAACAGGCGGTGGTCCTTGAGCCATTCCTGCAGGGTTGGGCGGAAGGGCACACATGATAGGGCGGTTGCAAAGCAGCAGTGTGGTGCTGACGGTGATAGAAGCTGCATGGCAAACTGGCTATGACTCCCTTGCATCCTTTGGAGCCAGCAGCCAATGCCTGATTCACTGGCAAGTGCAGAGCAGCAACAGGCATATTGCAGTGGAAGGAGGGCCGCAGCAGGCGGCGGCAGCGGCGGCGGGCGAGCAAACAAACGCCACCTGGGCTGCGCACCTCCAGGGCGCCCAGAAACTCGCTGCCCATGTCCAAGGCACGGTCAGGGGCCCTGCCTGCCTCTGCTCGGGCAGCTGCGGCCAGCTCGCCGGGGTTGCTCGCCGGGCCGCCCCCTTGCTCAATTAGACTGTTCAACGGCTTGGGATCGCCGGCAATGCGGCCGATCGGGCGCAGGGAGCCACCCTACCATCATGTGCTCAACCCTGCGGCATGGGCTGCACCAAGGGCTGCAGGGCCCACAAAGCCCCGCTGGCAGCCGGCACGGCCCTCTCAAGCACTGCAACCTGCACGCCAGCCGCTGCAAGCGCCGGCGCACCAATGCAGACAGTGTGCACAGCGGGCCTGGGGTCCGCCCCCCTGCTGGCGGCCCGCCCCGCGGGTCGCCGGGCCTCCCGGCCTGCATGCAGCCGCCGCCTGGTCACCCGCGCAGTGGCCGAGCCCCAGCCCGCGGCGGTGCCCTTCCTGAGCAGCGCCGACCACCTGGAGAAGTGGAGCAGCACCAGCTGGCGCAATTTCCCCGCCCTGCAGCAGCCCGCCTACCCCGACCAGGTGCGCCCAGGGCTGTGTTCAACCCCGCTGCCGCCGCCGCCGCTGCAGCGCCGCCGCCCGCTGCCTGCAATACACAAGTGCATGTGGTGTGGCACCGGACTGGATTGCCGCAGTGCATTCAATTCTTAAATGGGCATCAAAGCCATTTTACAATAAAGTTGCAGCTGCTCCACGGCAGTAGCTGTGGCATGTGAAAACCATCGGGTGCCTTCCTAGGGTCAGCGTGCTGCCCTTCACGGCGATCTGCCGATCAAGCGCTCACACCAGCCGCCCTGCCCCTCCCTGCGCCGCAACAGGAGGAGGTGAAGAAGGCGTGCGGTGAGATTGCCAGCTTCCCGCCCCTGGTGTTTGCGGGCGAGTGCCGCACGCTGCAGGCGCGCCTGGCCAAGTGCGCCACCGGCGAGGCCTTCATCCTGCAGGCGAGCCGCTGGGGGACTGCAATGGCTGGCTGGGTTGCTGGCGTGCTTCGCGCTGCTGCCTGGCCTGCACAGATCGTTTGTCCAATACACTTTTGCAGCGGGGTGGGTGTCAGCTGGAGCGGGGCGCAACTCCCCTGGCGGCTGCGATCAGCCAAGCTCCCGCTGTGGGCATGTGGCATGCCTTCGGTGCATCACCCCACATTCAGCATGTGCTCATCCCTGTATCTGCATCTGATTATCTGCAGGGTGGCGACTGCGCCGAGGCCTTCTCCCAGTTCTCGGCCAACCGCATCCGTGACCTGTTCCGCCTCATCCTCCAGGTCCGCCCCCTGTGCACTTGCCGGCTGCCATGCTTTTGTTGCTGGCCGCGTGCGGCGGCAGGCTGCTGCAATGCCGCAGGGCACCTTCTGCTTGCCGCCCCTGCTCCTGCTCAAAAGCCTGCCTGCATTCTGCTGCCCTGCAGATGAGCGTGGTGCTCATGTTCGGCGGCGGCGTGCCCGTGGTCAAGCTGGGCCGCCTGGCAGGCCAGTTCGCCAAGCCCCGCAGGTGCGCAGGGTGGGCTCTCTGGGGCCGCTTGGCGTGCAGCGGCCTGTCTGCTTCAGAGGCTGTGGTTTCAGGCAATGCGCCTTGGCCGCTGCTGCTGCCGGCTGCGCTGGGCTCGCTGGCCTGTGCGGCCCTCGCATTGTTTAGCAGCCTCGCTGCAGCCTGGTGCCCCAGCAGCGGCCTGAGCTGTTTGTTTGCCTGCTCTCTGTTGCAGCGCGCCCATGGAGACCAAGGACGGCGTGGAGCTGCCCTCCTACCGCGGAGACATCATCAACGGTGGGTGCCATGCTGTGCATGTGCTGCCTGCTGGTGGCCAATCGAAACTTGCGATACCGTTCTGGAAGTGTGCCCAACACTGCATTCCATCAAAATGACGTCAAGCAGCTATGAGCTAGCCAGCCCCATGTGCTGCAGGTGTTTCCCGACTGTGCTCAACCCAACCGCTGTCGCTCCCCACCTGTACGCAGGCCCCGAGTTCGAGACGTCTGCGCGCATCCCCGACCCCTGGCGCCTGGTGCGCGCCTACAACCAGAGCGCTGCCACGCTGAACCTGCTGCGCGGCTTTGCCACGGGCGGCTACGCCGGCCTGGACCGCGTGACCAAGTGGTCCCTGGACTTCATGAAGGTGGGTTTGTGTGGGGGTGGGTGCAGCAGTGGGGCGGAGCAGTGGGGTGCAAGCAAGGGGCCTGCTGCCAGCCTGCACAGGGCTTGGCCAACTTTGGGTGATGGGATGCTATGCCACCACTGCAAGCGGCGAGCATTCGGCATTGACAGCAATGCACTGCAACTGAAAGTGAAGCTGTGCCCCCTCACCACTGGTGCCCACAGAACTCGGACGAGGGCAAGGCGTACATGGACCTGGCCCGCCGTGTGGACGAGGCCATCGCCTTCATGGGCGCCTGCGGCCTCGACATGAACAGCTCGGTGATGCGGGAGACCGAGTTCTACGTGTCCCACGAGGTGCGCTGCAGAGGGGCTTGTGCTGTGCTGTGCTGTGCTGGTGGCGGGGCACACCGCAACCCGGAGGCTGGCTGTTCAGCATCGAGTGGCTGTGGTGGAGTGCTGGCGCGGGCAACTTGGCAGCTGTAATGCAACCATCCACCCACCCGCCCACCCACTCTCCACCCACACCCCACCCCCTCCTCCCCCCTCCTCCCACCCCCCGCAGTGCCTGCTGCTGGACTACGAGGAGGCGCTGACCCGCGAGGACTCCACCACCGGCCTGTGGTACGGCTGCAGCGGCCACTTCCTGTGGTGCGGCGAGCGCACGCGGCAGCTGGACAACGCGCACGTCGAGTACCTGCGCGGCATCGGCAACCCCATCGGCGTCAAGGCAAGTCGTGCAGCGGGGAGCGCAAAGGCCCAGGGCCTAGGATGGGGGTGTGCAGCACCCTTGCAGCAGCGCCGGAGCACCTGGGTAGTGCAATCCTGGGTCCTGGCTGGCTGGCTTGAGCTGAACCTAATTTGCCCTGCCCTCTCAACCCCTCCTCTCACTTCTGTCCTCGCTCACTCCTCCCTCCCCCACCCCCCTCACCCCCCCGCAGGTGAGCGACAAGATGGACCCCTCGGAGCTGGTGGCCCTCATTGCCACGCTCAACCCCGAGAACACGCCGGGCCGCCTGGCCGTCATCGTGCGCATGGGCGCGCCCAAGCTGCGCGAGAAGCTGCCGGCGCTGATCGAGGCGGTGCAGCAGGTGCGTGGGGGGTGGCAGGGAGGCTGGCAGATGGGCTGGGCAGCTGCATTGCAGGGCATGTGTTGCCTGCAGCGCCCATTTCTCATCACACGCGCCCCTCTTCACTCACGTACCCCTTTTTCCTGCCTCGGTGTCGTCCTGCGCGCAGGCGGGCCAGGTGGTGGCCTGGGTGTGCGACCCCATGCACGGCAACACGGAGGAGGTGTCGGGCTACAAGACGCGGCGCTACGACAACATCCGTGCCGAGGTGCGCGACCCTCCCACTGCTTCCCACCCAGCATTTGCTGGCGGGTTTGGCCTGCGTGCCTGTGGTCACGTGTTGCGGTGCAACAGGCCTGCTTCCCTGATCATGACCTGCGCATGCATTGAAAGCCGTCCATCTTCACACCCACAACAGGTTGAGGCCTTCTTCGATGTGCACGACGAGTGCGGCTCCGTGCCCGGCGGCATCCACCTGGAGATGACCGGTGCGCGCAGCTTGCCGACACTTTTGCTAAGTGCCGGGCGGCATGCCTTGAAGCAGCCATTTGCATTTGCTTCTGAGCTCGGCACCCTGCTGGCTGCGCCAGTCCTGCTCCTTATCAGCACCCCTTGCCTTAAAGCTGCTGCTGCGGCCGCCGCTCCCTGGCCTGCAGGCGATGATGTGACCGAGTGCATCGGCGGCGGCGCGTGCGTGAACGAGGTGGACCTCAGCAGCCGCTACCACACGCACTGCGACCCGCGGCTCAACGCCGAGCAGGTGCGCGGCGGTGGCGGGGGACGCTGCTGGGCAGTGGAGGCGGGACGATGGAAGGTCGTGCACAAGGGAGTGCACGCCTCTATGCTGCGCGCCTTGGGTGCCTGCTGAACTGCCCGGCTGCTGCACCTAATCCACAGCTCAACCCACCCACCATGCCCACCCACCCACCCGCCCACCAGGCGCTGGAGATGGCCTTCTACGTGGCCTCCCGCCTGCGGCAGCGGCGGGAGCGCATCCAGAAGGAGAAGGAGCAGGCGGCCAAGAGCAAGGGCGGCGTGCTGCTGTACTGAGCTGCGCGCTGCACAGCGCAGCGCAGCCACCAGTGCCTCGTGGCCAGCCGTCAGCTGGGGCCACCTTGCTGACGCGGGCCGCGGCAGCCGCTAGGTGACTGCGGAGGCAGCGTGTGTGGCGCCCAGCAGGCATGTGCCGTGTGATACAACGCGGCGCCAATGCCTGCTAGCCGGCCACCAGTGCCAGCAGCCGTGCCGCCCGATATGCTTGTGGGTGGCCGGCTCGCGGCGCGCACGCCTCCTCAGAACCAACCCTGCTTGTTGAGAGGGCAGCTCTGCCCACCGACCCTCTCCTTTTGTGTTCCACCTGCCTCTCCCCGTTCTGGAACCCCTCTTCTTTTCGCGCCCTCTGTTTTGCCATCTGCTTCCGCACCCCTTAACCCCTCTGGCACCGCTAGTATGCCTCACCGCACTGCCGCGAATGCTTGTGTACCATTAGAGCCCGCCATTCAATTCTGCTGCCCCTCAGGTAGTCCGTGTTGCAACAAGTCGCAGCTGCAGCACAGACCCAGGTCAGCACAGGCAGGGGACGGTGAGAGGTGCGAGCAGCCCATGGGCAACCATGCGGTTGATCTGATGGTGACCACAAGTGTTGACTGACTGCAGCTGTGCTGTCCGAGTGTAGAGGGCTGTGACCTCAAATGATTGAAACTGGATTTGAGGCACCCGGCGGTCACAGCGGACGGAGCGCTAAAATGCCCGCATGGGCGTCAGATTGTTGGGCAGGCCGGCAAACCACCCCTCCCTATCCCTCGTCTGATCGGTGTGGGCGCCTGAGCACCTTCAGAACTGGCCTGTTCTCCCGCCCCGCCTAGTTTGAACGGCGACTTGCGATGGGCTCCAACGCAACGTCCCTGGCGCTTGCCCTCTCGGGCTTCAGCGTGGAAGCGGCTTCAGAGGGCTCCGAGGCGCCCCTGGCGCCCCCGCTGGCCGCCGCCGCCGCCACCGCCGCACTCCGCCCAGTCGCAGAAGGCGCAGCTGCTCTAGTGGGGCACGCCTCAGTGATCACCACCCGCGTGCTGGAGCGCTGGCAGGCCCCTGGCTACAACCCTGAGCACGATGGCGAGCAGCTGGCTGCGCTGTGCTTTGCCCTCCAGTCAACTGTGGGGCAGGGCGGGCGGCTAAGTGACGCCGACGAACGCAAGCTGTTCGAGCTGGCCTCTGCCCTGTGGAGTGCCAGCTTGCAGGCGCTGTCGGCGCCTGGCAGCGGCAGCTGCGACATGTCGGCTGCGCTGGAGCGCCTGGGCAACGAGCTCTTTGCGCTGGTGGATGGAGACAGCGACAACACGCAGGACTGTGCCCGCTGTGAGGAGCAGGGGCTGGGAGGCAGTCATATGGGCGCTGCTGCTAAGTGCATCAACAAGGCGTGCCTCACGTCTCAGCCTTCCCCCTGCCCTGCTAACGCAGATGTGGCGTTCTTCAGCGGGCTGGCCAGCAGCTGGCAGGCGGCGGGCCAGGGGGAGCGCGCCAAGTGGTGCCTGGAGCGCGCCATGCGTCACAGCCAGCAGGTGGGTGCTGGATGCTGGAAGATTTGCAGGGCGGGTGATGCCACGTTGCTACACTTGGGGCTTTGATGAGTGCTGCTTCTGACACAAGCACAAGTTTGCAGGCACTTGTGTGCCCATTCTGCCTTCCCCGACTTGCCGCCTGCACCTGGCCCCCGTGCAGCTGGAGATGCAGGTGGCTAGCGAGGAGGTGCCGCAGGAGCGCAAGGAGCCACTGGTGGGTGCTGGTAATATTCAGCTGTTGATCTGGCACTTTTGCCACACCATTCCAGTTGGGTGTCAACCTGGCCACCTCGTGATAGCTATCCTTCCCTCCCCTGCTGGCAGGTGGTGGCGTTGTTCAACCTCTACATGCAGGGAGCCAAGTCGGCTGTCGACAGCAGACAGCAGGTGGGGCTGGATGAGGGTTGGCACGCTTGGGCTGATATTTGCGACGTTCCGCATGTCCGGCCTGGCTCACGCAGATCCAGTGCCTGCTCGCCTTCCGCCTCCCCCAAGGCATTGCTCACACCCCCATTCTCCAACCAAATCTGCAGGCGCTGGCCAACAACCTGCTGGGCCGGGCGGTGCAGCTGTCCCGCCACGCTGCCCTGGGCCCTGATGCCACTGTGTGCTGCGCACTGGCTGTGGCTGAGCTGCAGCTGCAGCAGGCAAAGGCCATGCTAGCCAAGGGCGGCACCATGTGCAGCCTGGCGGTGGCCCTGCTGTCCACCAGCTACCAGCAGCTGACAGGTGGTAGCCTTGCGGCAGCAGCTGCCGCCAGCAGTGCAGCTTGCTCGGCTGGACTGCTGGACGCCAAAAAGCAGGTGCGAGGGCTCAGAAAGGTGCTCCTGGCAGAATGCGTGCTGTGCAACGCGACTGCGCATCACCGGTGGCCATCTTCAACCCATCACCACCCTCAACCCCATGCCCTCCTCCCTCCCTGCCCTGCGCAGGTGCTGATGCAGCTGTGCCGTGCACACCTGGCCAGCAGCGACCCCAAGCAGGCCAGCAGCGTGCTGGACACTCTAGAGGCCCTGGCCCCAGGAGCAGCAGCAACCGATCCAGATGCACAGCTGATGTTTGTGCAGGCCCGTGTGGCCGCCAAGCGGCTGGCAGAGGCGCTGCGCTTCCTGGCCGAGCTGCTGCAAGCGGCTGATCTGTCCACTCCTTCCGGCCAGCAAGCGCAGGCCACCTTTCTGGCCGGCCTGCAGCTGGCGGTGCGCCATGCAACAGACAGCACGCTGCCCAGCTTCCAGTCAGCTGTGAGCTCATACTGCTGGAAGGCAGCCGCGGCCGCGTCCCCCGCTGCCCTGCTCAGCCTGGTACAGACGCTGCTGGCACCTGGGCAGGGCAGTCCAGCCGGCGAGCAGGATGGCACAGTGCGGGGGCCGGGCGGCAGCGGCTCCAGCCAGGCCGGCCCTCTGGCCCACCGCTTGGCGCTGCAGGCGCTGGGCAGCGATGATGTGGCAGCGGTCCTGCATCGGGACGCCGCCATGCTGGCGCGGGTGCATGACCTGCTGTGGCACAGCGCTTCCCACTACTTGGAGGCGGGCAGCCCTGCCGCGGCTCGCGAGCTGTTTGCCGCAGCCCTGCAGTTCAGCCGGCCCGACGCCCGAGCCAAGAATGCTCGGGCGCTGGCTGCCTGCCACTCCCGCATGGGCATGCACCAGCGGGCAGTGGAATACTTGGACCTGGCAGCTCGCCACGAGCAGCAGCTCAGCAGCCTGACGCAGCTGCTCCGCCTTCACGAGCTTGTGTACACCAGGGACGCGGCTCAGGCGAGTGGGAGGCTGGCTGGTGACCAGGTCGAGGCCACATGGCCAGAGTTGACAACGTGCTCTTGCATGCCGGTTTATTGTGATCTCACCATGCTGTGACAGTGCTTTGGGTTGGTCGCAAGTAATGAATCCCGTCCATTGCTCGCAGGCTGTGGCTGCCATTCGCCGCCTGGCGTCGGGCTGTGCCGACTTCCACCCCTCCCTGCTGCCCAGCATCTGCCAGGCTGCCTCCAAAGCGCAGCACCCGGCTGTTGGCAAGGAGGCATATGCCGCAGCTGTGCAGGCGCTGATCAAGCCGGAGGCCGCTGGCAGCAAGCTGCCGGCAGGGCAGGAGGCGCTGCTCCTGCGCCTGTATGTGCAGGCGATCGCATCATGCTTGGATGCAGCCAATGCTGGGCCAGCGGCAAGCAGCGACGGCGGCAGCAGGGCCCTGTACAGCGAGCTGATTGCAGCGCTGAAGCTGGTGGCCAAGCGGATCAAGCTGCTGGGCTGGGCAAAGTTTGTGGGGCCTGATGTCCAGGTGCGAGGAGGGCACGTGCTGCTGTTGGTGCCCACGCAACGTGGGTTGGGATGGATGGCTGGTGGCCAGCGCCCCTTTAGCTCTATCAATTGTGCGCTCATTTCAGTCAAACAGTTCTTGTTTGTTAACGCTGCAGGATAGTGCAAGTGTGGAGGCGGTGTGCTGCCTGGCCTTCAACCAGCTGCTTGCGGCACAGCAGGGCGGCGCACACGAGCATGTGGTGGCCCTTGCCACGGCCCTGTGGCAGCTGCTGCCCCTGGCGGATCAGCACCTGCGAGCGGGCGTGACTGGGGCTGCGCAGCAGGCGCGCATCCTGCTGCTGGCCACTCAGGCGCTGCTGGACCTGCACAGCAAGCAGCCAGAAAGGTAAGGGGAGAGGGGTGGCCTTTGATTGAAAGGATGGGATGAGCAGTGTTGCCACGTTTCACCGGCGTTGCCTTGGAATCCCGCTACACTACACTGCTTGCCGCCCCACTCGCAGTGGCCCCAAGCTGGCGCTGGCTATGAAGCTGCAGGCCAAGCTGGCGCAGCACATGACGGGCCTGCCGGCGGGGCAGGCAGAGCACACCCAGCTGCATCTGCTGCACCAGCTGCAGTGCCTGGAGACAAAGGCGCGCCAGGGCGATGGCGCTGCCATGCTGCACTGCCTGTCAAAACTGCAGATGCAGGCTGCTGTCTTGGGAGGGACCCAGCGTGCTGCCATCCTGGGCATGGTCAGCCCGCAGCACAGCAGGATGGTGCAGGAGGCAGCGGCAACGCTCCTGATGGACAGCATTGCTGCCGAGGGCAGCGTGGAGGCTTTGGCACTTGTGCCTGCTCTGCTGAGCCAGCTGGCACTGAGTGAAGAGCAGCAGCTGCGGCTGCTGACCCGCTGCCACAAGCTACTGAGCGGCCTGCCGGCTGCGAGGCGCTCCCCTGGCTGGGCGCAGTGCGGCCAGGTGAGAGGTGGCACAAGGGTGGGAGCATGATGGCAGACCGTGGGTGGGGGAGCTGGGCAGCTTTGCATACCTGCTTGTACGGCCAAACTCTCCTTCACTTCCTTCCTCCCACTCGTACTCGGCAATCCTCCATACGCAGTGGCTCGCGGCTTACGGCTGGAATGCTGGCTGCCGCCTGGTGCAGTCAGCAGGTGGCAGTGAGCGGGCGATGCCGCTGATGGCGGTGGCGGTGGAGCTGCTGGAGGTGTGTGGGCCCTCTGGGTCTGGTCAGCTGCACCGCATGAAGGCAGCCCTGGCTGCTGCGACTAGCACAGCTGGTAGTATGGGGCAGCAGGCCAGTGACGGTGCATCTGCGCAGGCCAGCCTGCAAGACAGGCAAACCGGTGTGGAGGAGGAGGCAGGCAGCAGTGAGCTCCCAGCAGATCTTGCCAGCGAGATGGCACTGGCATCCACAGAGGAGGCCGGCACCCAGCAGCCAGCAGGGGCCCACATAAGTGCAGCAGGAGGCAGCAAGGCTGCTGCTGCCTCCCCAGCTTACCAGGCGGGCCCGGCAGATGCACGACCTTCAGGCGTCGCCATCCCTTCCTTCCGAGATGTGCAGCAGGCAGAGCGGCGGGCGGCACCCACCAACCTGTTCAGGCCCAGCGGCGGGGCAGCGGGCACAGCAGCTCAGCCGGAGGCGCAGCGGCCCAGCGGGGCAGTCAACCCGTATGCATTCCTGGATGGCGCACCCGGCCGCACCGCCCTTGCTGCCGCAGCCTCCCGCTTCATGGTGCCAGCAGCTGCCGCACATCCAGCTGTGGGTGGGGCAGCAGCTATAGGGACTGTGCCCCGCCAGCCCGCCCCTGCTGGTGTGGCGGCCCCAACAGCCGCAGTTCCGCTAACAGCCGCAGGGCATGTAGCAGCCCCATCGAACCTGGCTGCCGCTGCGGCGGCGGCGCTGGCTTCAGCGGCAGAGGACAGCATGTCTGAGGATGAGGGCGATGCAGGGCAGGGAGCTGGCTGGCTGGGCGCAGTTATGGCGGCACAGCAGCGGGCGATGGGGAGCGCCCCTGTACGGCGCCCGGCGGTTGGGGCGGCAGGGCACGCAGCGGCTGCCGTGCGGCAGCAGGCAGCGGCACACGAGTCGGCTGCTGCCCCCTCAGCGGCGCAGCAGCCTGCCCCTAACCCAGCAGATGAGGACGGCCCGGAGGTACTCAGCTTGGGGGACAGCGAGCAGCCGGCAGTGCGCGGCAGGCTGGGCTTCATGGGGCTGTGACGGAGGCATGCATGCTGATGCTACCACTCTGCTGCTTCTTCATCTGAACTGCTTTTGAGCTGTGGATGCTGATGCGTTAATCATAAGTGATGCAACACATGAGAAGTTATTGTGCTCAGAGATATGTGGGCAAGGTAGGGGGAGTGGAGGGGCGATCACGAAACAGATGGGGACCAATGAGGGGAGGAATCGGGGCAGGGACAAATCCGGTTATCTCGGGACTGGCTGCTGGGTAGGGAGGTCACGGGTGTGATGCTCCAGGCGCGCATGCGTTTGCACCGCAGGAAACATGAAGAGGCTGACAGGTTGGCGCTGTGCAGCCCCGCGCGAGTTGGTGGTGGGGATGGGTGGGGAGACCAAGATCTGCAGGCGCAGGCTTGCAGGAAGGCACCAGTGAGCAATGCGCGCAGGGCAGCTAGAATAGGCGGCACTGGCTGCCCGTTCAAGGTTACTTCACTTGACAAACCAGGTGCTGTCGCAGCCTGTCAAGAGGTGATGCCAACCTGCGGCAGAGCGACAGACCGTGTGGGATAGAGTCAGGAGGCCTGCTATCCTGATCAGATGCAAAGCTGATTCCTGTGCTGGGCCACGCATTGTCCACATCCGCACCTCACCCCCTGTCCAGCCTGCTGCCGCCTGGCTGAGCCTTGTCGATGACTTCACCCTCAAAGAAGGCGACCAGCGGTGTTGGCGCCTCGAGCACCTCACTCTGAGGCCAAGAGGCCAACTCAGTTGCAGCCTGCAGCAGAGAAGCGGGGGGAGACCTGGAGGGACAGGGTTGCTGATGGGAGGGCGTGGTGTGTCAAGCCATGATTGAGGCCAGGGCAATGCACAGATCATGGATCGGTTGGGTGGGGGGAGGGGAGCCTGGTCCCCTTCCCCGTGAGGTGGTGGGCTACACTCGGACACTCACCGCCGCACACATGATCATGCAAACAGCAAAGCATTGCATCACAACAAGCGAATGTACAGCATCTCTATATGCTGTGGGCTCTGTCTCCTGGCAGCTGCGCACTGGCTCGGGCACGCGCTGGCGCCAAAGTCCCATGCCGCCAGGGCCCTCAGCCCACCGGCTGGCGCGCCGTCCACGCACCGTTCTCCACATATTCCAGCAGGGCGGGGCCGAAGCCCACGTTGCCGCCGCACACGTTGTACAGCGCCTGGATGCGGCACACCTTGTCCTGCATGGGAGCAGGTTCACAGGTGAGGGGGGCTTGAAGGTGGGGGGAACCGATGTCAGTGGCATGGGCCCAGAGTGACGCATACCATGCGTGGCAGCGACAGCTGCAGCTGGGCCGCACGGCATCAAGCAGGAGTGTGCACACCGTCTGCATGTCCGCCGCCCAGGCGTTTGCCCAGTCAGTGCCGAGGCTATCCAGCTTCTGAACGAGCCCATCCCGCTTCTCTTTGCCGTCAGCATCGATGTCCTGCATGGGACATGGGCAGTGCGGGGCAGCCATGCACATCAACATGTGTGTCATGATTCCGCAGGGATCTGTTTGGGGTGGCATTACAAGGACCGCCGCTGCCTTTCATTGCCTGTGCTGCAGTGCAACCCGGGTGCATCCCTTCCCAGCGCGTACCTGCAGGTCGCCGGCCCACACATGGTGCAGCATGGACCGCCGCACGCCCAGCCAGCAGATGCCCGGAACAAGGCGCCGGTACCCGCAGGCCAGAATGGAGGGCCAGCAAAAAGGGGGAATGGAGGGGTCGCCTGGGGCAGCTCGAGGTGTGGCTGTGCTCACTGGGTTTTTATCAGTGCATTGCACTGCTGCACAACAATGCGCATGGCGATGCTGCACAATGGACTGCCGCATGCTAGACTCACACGTCCAGCAGCCCCCAGCCGCCTGCGTTGCCGTGCATCAGCGCAGCCACCCAGATCCCCTCGAGCGCGGCTGCCTGGCCCAGCACCATCGCCGCCATCTGGGCTGTCCAGTTGGGCCGCTCGCCGGCAGTGAAGAGCACAGTCTTGAGCAGCTCTGGGTGCTGCGCCAGGTTCTGTGTCAGTAGTGGGTGGGCGGCTTGTAGTGGCTGGGGCTTCAGGCAACAGGCAACACGTGAAGCACACACACCCAGGAGGTGGCGCACGGAGCACTTCCAAAACCTGGCTTGCGCGTGGCCCAGCTAGCATGTAGCTTGGCCTGGCACCCTGCTGCACCCGAGCATTTCCAGGCCACCTGCTTTGCTTGTGACCTTCGCGCCGCAAGCCAAATCCCTCAACAGTTTGCGTTGCGCACCCGCTTGTTGAGCCCAAAGGAACATGTACACTGCAGCATCGCACCTGCAGCGTGTCAAGGTCCTCCACCACGATGACGGTCTTGACGTCGGTGTCAAACTGGATGCCCGCGCTGTTCCATGCGGACATGGGCACCTCGATGCTCTGGATGCCCTGCAGCCAAGTGAGTAGGACTGGTCCGTAAATGCTCTGCCATTGTCCATGCCAGCAGAACAGCGGTGCCAGTCCAGCATTCCATCCCTGCAGGCGAGCAGAGCCGAAGTGCGGCAGACCTCGCTGCAGTCCACCACCGTGGTTGACGCTCCAGCCGTGAAGTGCAGCCTGATGGCGCCGGCCTGCAAACCACAAACAGGCAGAGAAGTCGGAGGTCCTTTTGCCAGTTTTATAGCCTTATAGCACGCAGCATAGGAAGCAGGTCAAAAGCATGGCCCACCTGTGTGCAGCATTAGGAGGCAGGTCCGGCCTGCCGCTGTGGCCGCATGCCTCGAACCACCCAGCACGAGCAGCAGGTCAAGGCACAGCCCATGGGCCGCAAGCTAGAGATCCCCTGCGCTGCCGCAGCACAGCAGCACAGCTTTGCAGGGCTGCTTACCATGAAGATGTTGGGCTGCTGCTCTACGCCCAGCTTGTCCAGCGGCACGCGCGTCAGCACCGACACCTCCTGCAGCATCAGAGACAGCTGGCGTGTGGGGGACCTTCCCATTCGGACCGCACCCGCCAGGCCCTCAAAACATGGCATGCAGGCAGCACGATTCAGAACAACAAGGGCCGACCCATGTTTGCACACCCGCAGCAGGTCAGAGACCATCTGCATCTGCTCGGCACGTGGGGTCGATGGGTCCATCACACCGTTCCGCCATCTAGGCTGGCTCTGCAGGGGGCAAGCACAACCGAGCGTGAAATGACCAGGAACTTTTCTGGCGTAGTGTCTGGCGCCGCAACGCTGCCCGGCCGCTCAGCAATGGCTGGCAATGCCAGGAACGATGGCAGGCAGCGGCGGCTCGTGCAACATGCCCTTGGATGCAGAATGCAACACACCAGCAGCTCGTCCAGGATGTCTTCAGGGCTCCGCACAAAGCCGCCCTGCATGAGCCCCGGCCGAATCGTTGCGCATATGAAGAACAGCGCGTCCTTGTGTGTCTGCATCACAATACAGCAGCAAATGGTGGCAGAGGTCGAGCAATGGCGGTCGTTCGGTGACGGTGGCGGCGGCGGCGGCGGCGGCGCCAGCTCTCAAGTCCCATTTACACAACCAGGCGCATCCCTACCGACCTGTGGGCAGTTCCCCAGGATGCCGTGGGCCGCCTTGGTGGAGAGCAGCAGGTCCTCCACGGCCTTGAGCGCCTCCTGCGGCGTCACGTCCCAGTCCAGACCCTTCCATTCTGACAGGTCTGAGGCACCGGCTGGGGCGGCCCGCAAGCGCGAGCAGGAGAGCCGCTGCAGGCCGGGGGCCTGGCGGCGCGCTCCAGCGGCCAGCAGCATGGCTGCCAACCCCAACTCACGATCTACCCTGAAAGGCGAGATTGGAAATGCTTGGTTTACCGCTAGAGGGGCCTGGAGCCTGCATCGGACGAGCATGGGCTAGGGTTTTGACGGCCGTTCTCCATCGATCCACATCCACTGTGCAACTCGCCAGGAGCGAGTAATTGTAATAGGAGGATGAGAGGCAATGCCACGTCCCCGGCAGTTTGCCTGGGCATGATATTGCTCAACCTGAAGCCAAGCTGGCGCAGCACATGACCGGCCCTGCCGGCTGGTCAGGCTGAGCACACCCAGCTGCACCTGCTGCACCAGCTGCAGTGCCTGGAGACAGCGGCGCGCCAGGACGATGACGCTGCCATGCTGCAGTGCCTGTCCAAGCTGCAGGCCACAGGCTGCGAGGGCCCCAGAGCGCTGACATTTGGTGTGCATGGCCCCATGAGGGACAGCAAGCAGCAGGCAGGGCGCGGAGGCGGCGGCGTTCTGTAATGCAGGCATGCGCCTGATACACCACTCTGCTGCTTCTTCATCTGAACTGCTTCTCAACCATGGATGCTGATGCATTAATGATAAGTGATGCAACACATGAGAAGTCATTGTGCTCAGAGATATGGGGGTAGGGTGGTGGGGGTAGGGAGGTAGGGGGTAGGGAGGTGGGGGGAGTGGAGGGGAGGATCACGAAACAGATGGGGACCAATGAGGGGAGGAATCGGGGCGGGGACAAATCCGGTTATCTCGGGACTGGCTGTGGGGTAGGGAGGTCACGGGTGTGGTGCTGCAGGTGTGCATGCGTTTGCACCAAAAAACATGCAGATGCTGTCTATGCAAAGAAACTTCAGGAGTGCATGAAGGGAAGACACGGGCAGATGATGGCACACGCCTGATCACAAAATGATACTGGGTGGAATGCGGTGGTGCTGGCCTGCAAGGTTTGCCAGCTGGCGCGGTTGCAGCCAGGATCGCTGAGTACGCTGTAGACGGCAGGTGCCGCTTACAGCTCAATCTCGCCGGCGGTGGCGTTGAAGATGTACTCCTTTGCGGTGGTAATCCAGGCCAGGTTGGCGTCGCTCAGCCCCGAGTTGTTGGTGGGGATGCGGCTCTCCAGCCAGACCACAATCTGTTGGGGTGATGGACGCGCAAGCAGGCACAGGTGAGCAACTCGCACATGGCACACACAGCTGCGCTGGTGGCATGTTCCAGCACAATCCACAGTCCTCAACAACCAACACCAGCTGTGGGCTGCACAAGCGCGTACTTGGGCCAGGGTGGTGGGCTCCGACAGCTTGACGAACCAGGTGCCGTCGCAGCCGTCGCCAGAGGTGATGCCAACCTGCGGCAGAGGGGCAGAAAGGCGGGACGCATGAGCATGGCGCAAATCCTGAGCAGGTGCAAATGCTGGCTCCCCTGCTGCCCTGATCAGATGCACGTGCTGGCTCCCCTTGCTGCGCTGAGCTACATGGCATGCCATGCGAGCCTGCCGCACCCCGCACCTGGGTCAGGGTGCCGTTGACCTTCATGACGGCGGGGCTGCCCTTGTCGCCGGGGCACAGGGGCTGCATCTCAGGCGCCTCCTTCACGGGGCAGAAGGTGCCGTTGAAGCCGGAGTTGCAGGTGTCGTTGACGGTGAGCTTGGCGGAGAGCACAAACTCCTGGGGCGCCGCCCAGGCCGTCTGGTTGGTGGTGTTGCCCGCCAGCGGCACGTCGGTGGTGGGCAGTGCGATGGGCTTGGCGGTGGCGTTTTTCTTCAGCGCCAGCATGGCCACATCGCCCGACAGCTCGCCCATGTCTACGTCCTCAAAGTCGGCAAAGCCAAGCAGCACCTTCTCGGCGGCTTCGTCCATCACCAGGCTCGCGTTGTTGGCCAGCACGGTCTCAACCGTGTACCAGCTGCCGCCCACCCACACGTCCACCTCGGCCGCGTCCTGGACTGTGCTGTTGAACATCACGCACTGCGGGCGGGAATGGGGGAGGGGGGAGGGGGTGGCGTGAGGTGGGATGGGTTGGGCGGTTGATCAACCAGGGGGCAGGGCCCACCTGCGCGCTATGCGTGCTGACCCGCTGCCTGCTGTGCATGCTGAACCGCTGCCTGCTATGCATGCTGGCCAGCTGCCTGCTATGCACGCTGACCAGCTAAATGCGGTGGCTACACAGGCACAGCGCCCCACCTGAGCGGCGGTCAGCACGTAGCCGGGGGCCACCAGGGCGCCGCCGCAGGAGCCCAAGGGGGACTCGATGTAGGCCATCCAGGGGAAGTCTGCGGGTGGGGAAAAGGGCAGGGAACAGGTGCATCCAGTGAGGGCAAATGAGAAATGTTCAAACAGTGCAGAGCAAGTTCCAACTTGTGGGCTATCCCCACCCCCCTAACGTTGCATGCGCCTCACCCTTGGCGTTGTTGGGCGGCGCGGCGCACTGGTCCTGGTAGTTCTTCTTGCACCAGTCATCACCCTTACCGTTGTTGCCCTTCTGGTCGCAGCTGCAAGGAGAAAACCGGTGGGTTTTGGATTTAGAAGGAAGCGAGGAGCAATGGGAGGCAACAGGTTGGCGTCAAATGCAGCGGTGTGTGCGGTCAGTTCAGCAGCGCCCATGGAACTTGCAGCAAATGCAGCGCCCATGCAAGCGCCACCACCCTGCACTCTGTCTGCCTCACCACTTGCAGCGGTCGGATGGCGTCACGGTCGAGCAGCTAGAACCAACCAGGCACTGAGACTTGTAGTGCTCGGAGCACCTGCAGATCATAAGGTGAGAAGCTTCAATGAACAGCTGCATGGCACTACCACCATGGCGCACACAAAGCAGTGCTCGATGCGGTTAGGGGAGGGCCGTGCATGCGCTCATCGCAGCTCAACACCACTTCCCAACCGTTTCTTACCAAGGATCCTCGGACCTCTGGCTGTCCTTCTTGCTGTTGCAGCAGGCGCAATTTTGGCCAGGCGTCACGACGCCGCAAGACGACCCCACGAGGCACTTGTTGCTGTAGTTTTTGCTGCACCAGCCGTCAGCCTTCCTATCATCTGCGTTCTTGTCCTTGCAGCAAGCGCAATTCTGGCCGGGGGTGACAACACCGCAATCTCCACCAATGACGGGGGTGCACTGGTTGGCGTAGTTCTGGGCGCACCTGCACCATCATCGCAAGTTATCGCAGGGGGAGCGGAGCAGAGTGGTGAGCAAAGCTAGTAGCAGGATCGCATTGCAAGAAGCATGCCAAAACAGTTTGGAGACAGGCTTGGACTGCAAGAAGCATGCCACAGATTTGATTTGACATCCAGAGACCCCATTGTTTCCATCTAAGCCACCAAACACATGCCAATCGCACCAGGTGTCAGCCTTCTTGTCCGCGGAGCTCTTGCCGGCGCAGCAAGCGCATTGTTGCCCAGGAGTCACTGTCGCGCAGCTCGTCCCCACCATGCACTTGTTCTGGAACTGCTTCTGGCAGCTGTCGTCGCCGCCGTAGTTGTTGCCCTTGTCGCTGCAGCAGGCGCAGAAGTCCTGGGGCAGGGGGGTGGAATGAGGAGGAAGGAGGCGGGGTTGGCAGTGTGTGGGAAGCAGTTTGTGCAGGGCAAGGCACACAATCACAGCGGTATGATATGAACGGCGGGATGGGCAGAGCTGCCCAGTGCAAATGTACATGGGTCTGAGCTCCGCTCCAGCCCAGTTGAACAGCTGCCCGCAGTCACCTGAGGGTTGACGCTCGAACACTCAGAACCAGGGGGCTTGCACTTCTTGTCGTAGCTCTTCTTGCAGTCCTTGTCGCCGTTCTTGCCGCCCTTGTCGTCGCAGCAGGCGCAGAAGTCCTGCGGAAAGGGAAACGTGGCGAAGCAGGGCTGCCTCAATGCAAACCCAACTTCAGAAAATGGCTGACCTGTGGCAGTGCATCACTGCATACCCGTCCATGCCTGTGGCTCGATAAATCACACTCACATCAGGGTTGACGCTTGAACACGTGGTCCCGACCTTCTTGCACTTCTTGTCGTAGCTCTGCGTGCAAGAATCGTCGCCGTCCTTGCCGTCCTTGTCGTTGCAGCAGGCGCAGAAGTCCTGCGAGTAGTGAATGAGGGAGGGGAGGGCTGCCTTGCCTCCAAGCCCAACGTGAAAATGCCAATCGGGTCGCTGCCTGCACGATTTTTGCAGCAGCAGCTGACTGCAAGCTGCCAAGGCTCCCCCAAGGTAGTGCAGCACCACAGGGTAGCACCCATCCATCCCCCCGCCTCAATAAGTTGTGAACTCACGTCGGGATTGACACTCGAACACTCAGAACCAGGGGGCTTGCACTTCTTGTCGTAGCTCTTCTTGCAGTCCTTGTCGCCGTTCTTGCCGCCCTTGTCGTCGCAGCAGGCGCAGAAGTCCTGGGGAAGGAGACGGGGGGAAGAGACGAGAGGACCATCGTGAAATCCCAAACTCGAGCACAGGCAGTGCATCGGTGGGTCGCAGGACGGACACCCATCCACCCCCTGGCTCGCTGGACCACACTCACATCTGGATTTACGGTGCTGCAAAGTCCGCCGTCTAGGCACCGCTCGGCGTAGTTGTCGGCGCAGCTGGGTGGAGGAGGCGGGTGGGGAGAGGGGGCGGAGCTGTCGGTCAGCATGCCATGCACTAAAGTGGCAGTACATCTGTCGGTCAGCAAGCCATGCAATTGGCTGGCATGAAAACAGTGGCTGAGCAGGTGGGCATGCATGCAGCAGCCACACTGCAAACCACGCCAAGAGAGGGGCTCCACTCACGAGCTGTCATCAGAGTCGGAGCCGCCCTTGTCGGCGCAGCAGGCACAGAAATCGTCTGGGTTGACGGTTCCGCAGGCCCCTCCCAGCAGGCCTGAAGGGAGGGGTAGCAGGGGCATAGGTTTGTGAGCTGACCAGGATGCTGGGCAGTGAGGCGGGAGCCATGGAACAGCCCCATAGGTCTGGCGGCACCGCCGCGGCTGCGGCAGCACCCCCGCGGCGAGGCGGCACTCACCCTGCTTCAATTGGCGGGCATGCACCGCCGGCCATGCCACCAGCAGCAGGCCAAGGATCATAACAGGGGCCCGCATGGCGGGTGCAGGCCGTGCAAGGGTGCAGGCGGGTCGGGTTGCCGCGTTCGGGGGGTGCTGCTGAACCGGCGCTGCAAAGTGCCCGATGGGGTGCCACGCTCGTGCAGACTCGAATGCAGAGTGAGGATCGTGGGAAGAGTGGGAAGGGGCGCATGATCGCGCCTCATGTACCCGCGGGCCATGATGGGCCGCGGCCCGACAGCTGGCGGCACCCGACGCGGCCCCGGAGCCATGCACTGATGTGGTTGGAGGACCACAAGCTCGCGGTACCCAGAGCTGCTGGCTGCTGGGAGGCCGCGGCCTCCGCCGGCGGCACCGCTGCCTGCACCAACGGACACTGAGCACTGCTCGGAGCTGCCTGCATCAGAGATGGCTCATTTACACAAACAGATGCAGAGGAACCAAAACAGTTCTCAGACCATCTCAAAGCAAAGCAAAGCTGGGCAACCCCGATGTGCACTGCACGGCCTTTCAACGCCCGCTGCATGCCTCTGTGTTGTGCCCCGCCAGCTGCTCTCACTTCTCGTGGCGCTGCTGGCTCCAGGGCGCCGTACCCACACGGGTGAGGAAGCGCAGCAGGCGCTCTGAGGCCACACCAACCGCTCGCCTGCCCCACCAGTCCACCAGCCAGGCCAACGGCCCGGGCAGCATGATGGCGAGCGAACGCAGGCTGTAGTGCTCGTCCCAGCTGCATGGGGGGGCCCACAGAATGTATGCAGATGAGTCCCTCGAAGGATACAAGGGAAATGATACTGCCACCTTGCTATGGATGCGGAAACATGCTGCCTTGAGCCGCCTGATGCCACCTCCCCTGCTGGCTGCAGTCAAAGCCATGCCCACAACCGGTATGCGCCTGCCCTCTGCCCACCCCTGCAGCAGCCCCTTCCGCAGCACCCTCCTCACTATGTGATGCACAGGCTGCCCGGCGCGGCGCCCCGCTCCCGCCGCGGCGCCAGCTCAATGACAAACTGCGCCAGCAGCGGCACGCGCAGCCCCAGCCAGCGCAGGCGCAGCGAGCCCTCCACGTTCAGCGCTGCGGTCAGGCGCTCGCGGTCAAACAGGACGCAGATGGGCAGGATGTCGGCCGTGGGGAACAGGATGCTGCGGGGGTGGGTCGCGGCGGACAGGTGCAAGTTAGGGTTTGAGACAGAGGGAGCGGGTGCAGCGGGCTGTCAGCCCTGTGGAAGGCTGCGCATGATGCCATGCAAAAGCAGGCTGGCGTGGAGTACACCCAACGCAGCTGCTGCGGTGCACAGCTACGTGCCACAGTGTTATGGCAAGGCAACCCCGGCGGCCACACACCTGCGCCACAGATACATGCAGGTCAGCATGCACGCAATCTGTGCGCTGCCAACCGCAAAGCCGAACGGATGGCTGAGCTTCGAGTGCATCGCAAAGTGGCGCCTGATGAGCTGCAACAGGAAAGAGTGGGTGCAGGTGGACTTCGTCACAAGCACTGCAGGAGCCAAAACGTCTGCCACAGCAGGAGCGGCAGGGTGCCGCAGTAGGATGGTCAGGCAAGCGGTCCATCAGTAGATTGAGAGCCGACGAGAGGTGCGGCGCTGGCGCCATCTCTCACCGCCTGCTGACGCTCGACGCTCCCCGGGCTCACGACCTCCTGGAGCAGCCGCGGGAGCGCTTCTTTTATGTTGTCCACCGTGAGTGCCGGAAAGTCGGGGCTGAGGGCCGCTGCGTGCTCTGTCGAAACGAGGAACGGCGGTGTGCTTGCGCCCGGGCCAGAAGAGCTGGGCTGGTTTGCCATGGCGACTCTGACCTTTCTGAGCTTCAAACGAAAGGGTTTTGAAGTCGGTTGGCTGCTCGATCGAGCATGCATCTGGCCGCCCAGGCGGCGGTGACGGGGCGCCACGGAGCACCGCCTAACGGCCCTCAACATTTGAACATTCCAGAAGCCTCACTGCTGCTGCTGTATATATCCATTACATGTGTGCGCAGCAGCACTTGCATCTTGCATGGGGATCGTACAGGTTGCCGCCTCACACCTCGCGCGCCGCCGCAAACTGGTCAGGCAGCTCGAGGCAGATGCGGCCCAGAGCGAGCGCGCGGAAGTCCTTCAGGATGCGCTGCCCCGCCCGCTCCGGCTCCTCGTTGAACATGCGGTCGCCCAGGGCGTGCACGTACTCCTCTCCCTGGTAGTCTGGTGGGGAGGCACACAAGAGGAGGAGGGGGAGGCAGGGGCATTGTGAGGCAGGACTACTGGAATCAGCACCGCTTCCCAAAGTCCCATTGCGATGCCGCATGCACACACGTGGAGCTGCAATGCCGCACCGCCACTCCGCCACACTGCACACTGCCACTCCCCCTGGCTGCGCCCACCCACCCGCCAGGTCGAGCTTGTATCGCTCGCGCAGCCGCTGCATGATGGCTGGCGCCGAGGGCAGCCGCCGCGCCGTCTCCAGAAAGGCGGCCGCCACCAGCGAGTCCACGTAGGAGGCCTCGCCGATGTCGTTGCACATGGCAAGCCGCTGCAGTTGAGGGCACAAGAATCAAAGCGTGGCGAGCGTGAGCAGAGCCTCCCCAGGTTGTATCCGCAACAGCATTGCGACCCATCCCCAGCAGCAGCCCACCAGCCCACCGTTGCATTGTGCGCAGCCCAGGCCAGCGGGCAACCCCTCGCATTGCTCACCTGTGCTGCGACCTGGTCCTTGAAGGACATGGGGATGATGCCTGGCGCGTCCAGCATGTCAATGTCGCCGCCGATGCGCACCCAACGCAGCTGCAGCAGGACAGGGTCACAGCATCCACTCAGCAGGCACCTTGCATTCACTCTGCTGCTGCCGGATGTGCAAGGGTGCAGCCTCACACAGGAAAGCAGGATGAGCTGAGCAGTCGGTTGGCGGGGCCAGCCCTTCACTCATTACCCACCTGCCGCGTCACGCCCGGCTTGGGCGCGCTGTCCACCATGCGCCGCCCCAGCAGCCGGTTGATCAGCGCCGACTTGCCTGCGTGGAAGCGGCAGGAGACCTGATGAGTTGTTGTCACAGCGGGAGTGAGCCTCACAGAAGATAAGGCATCAGCGCGTGCTGCTGATGCCCAAGCCGATGCCTCCATCGCACAAGGGCAACTCATTTATGCAGCCGAGTGCGCACTGACCGACGTTGGGGAAGCCAATGACGACTGCACGCACTGGCCGTGGCCGTAGACCGCGCGCCAGCCGCTTCTCGTTGAGCTTGCGCCCCACTGCCGCTGCTTGCTCCATCACCTGCGGCACTTGGTGCGCAGTAGCCCAGACGGTCAGGTGTGGCCATGACACCATGACCACAGCATATGTCTCACATCCCAGCGTATCCCAGCAAAATTGGCTTGCGGTCGCCGGCGCCCAGCGCACCTTGCTCACGCCGTCGCCCTGGTTGCCGTGGGTCCACTGCACACTGTGCCCACGCTCTGCAAAGAACCGCGACCAGGCCGCCCGGTCCGCCTCAGGCACCATGTCCTTTCGATTGATCAGCAGCACGCGCGGCTTGCTGCCAATCCACTGCGGGATGTGCGGGTGCCGCGTGCTCATGGGGATGCGCCCGTCGCGCACCTGCGGGCACGAAAATGCGGTAGGGACAAAGAGAGTGAGGGCAGCAGGTTTGGGGCCGTTAGCGAGCCGGCAGCGGTGACATGAGCCTGCCAGAGCAGGCCGCCAGAAGTTTTGGAGGCCCAGCCAGCTGCTGTCAAGATCATGCTGTGGTCAGTTTCTGGTGTCATGACAGGGCTGGAGCCAGCACGCATCAGGCGCCAATCCCGGCATCACAAGCGAACACTGCCCGCCCACCCACCTCCAGCACAATGTCCACCGCCTTGAGCTGGTCCTTGAGGTCCCGCTCCGCCTTGGCAATGTGGCCGGGGTACCACTGCACCATGTTGGTGGCCTGCAGGCGGCGGGCGGGGTGTGCAGTGCAAGTGCGGGGCTGGGAGATGGGAGGACAAAGGGGTCATGCCCGGCTGTGGGCTGCAGCGGCTGTTGGAACTGACTGACTGACTGGCAGCCAGGCGTGACGTGCCTGCACACTAGAGCACCACCGCGGCAGCCGATAATTGCAAGCTCGGGCACCAGTAGAGCTCCTAGGCAGCATGCAGCAGTGCGCACTTGCAACCGGCTGCAAGGCGGTGCCCACCTCGATGCCGTTCTTGAGGTCGCGGGTGATCTGCTCCAGTAGCTCATCGCCCTGCTCTCCAGGCTTCAGCCTCACATCTTGCAGCAGGGCCTTGCCACGCCTGCGGCCCGTGGTCTTGGCCGGCCTGCCGCCGCCACTGCCGCCTGCCGCCGCCGTCGTGCCGCCGCTGCCATGGCGCCGGGCTGCGTGCGCCGCTGCCGAGCGTGTGCAAACGCTGTGAAACTCTCTGCTGCTCACATGGACGGGCGCCCAGGGCGAGCGGGCGGCGACAAGTTGGGCGAGCATAGCGCTCGACGTGAGGTTGGCCTGGGGGTGCGCCTGCTCTTTGGTACTTGTACCACCATGTTACCAGCAGCCCAGTTCGCTTGCATGCGTTGCAGACACAGCGCGCCACGCTGTCCTGCATGGGCGAGCCAACCTGTCCTGGCGGGGAATGCACGGCACAGGCCCCCCAGCAGCGCCTGTGCATTGCTCCCGACGGTACAAGACACGCGTGCCGGGTGCTGCAGACCTCTGCTCCCCTGGAGAGTTGCACTTGGTGCTTCGACCCCCGGGCGCTGGCAGAGCTCTGCGAGCAAGCCTCAGCAAACCGGTCGATCTGGCCCATCAGGGCCATTGGCTGTGCCTAGGGTCCGCACACCCCACAGCTATGCAGCAGCCTGGAGGAGGGCCTCCAGCCAGCTCCCAGACCCACGAGCCGCCGGCTGTGGCAGGTGGGGCGCGCGATCTGGGGTCCGCAAGGGCTGTGGGAGGCGCTGGGCCCGGTGGTAGGGCTGGTGGTGCGCCGCGGGCCGGCCCGGTGCCGGCGGTGGGAGGGGCTGAAGCTCGCTGGCGTTGCGCTGCTTCGGGCACTTTTCCCAGGGCTGGCCTGTTTGTGAGGCTTGAAACAATCCTGCAGCAATGTGCAGGTGCTGCTGGCATGGCAGGCATGCCGTCAGGACCGCCGTGGGCGCGGCGCCAGGGCTTGATAGCGTCGCCGCTGATATCTTGCGCCGCCATATCTCCCCCGCAGGCGTGCCGCGCCTGTTTGTGGGCCAGGTGCCCACCACCTGTTCTGAGGAGGACCTGGTCCCCGTGTTTGCGCCCTATGGAGAGATTGAAAAAGTCAGCCTTGTGCGCGGGCCGGACCACAAGTCCCGCGGCTGTTGCATGGTGCGTGCGTGTGGGGGCTGCCGCAGCCAGATTGCGTGCCGTGCCAGCATGGGCGCCTGCCGCCAGGTGTTCTGTGCAGCTGCGTGCCATTCTTAGCAGTCGCCCTTGCTGCAAGTTGTGGAGTGTCTGGAAATCCTCTGGCAGGCAGCCCATGGTGGTATGAAGCTCGACCAGCCAATGCCATCAGCCGTGACGCCCGCCTGCTGTGCACGCTGCCCCCTCCCGCCGTGGCGCAGGTCCAGTTCAAGCGCTGGGCCGATGCCGAGCGCGCCATGCACAGCGTGAACGGCACCACACCGCTGGACAGCGGCAAGGGGCGGCCGCTGGTGTGCCACTTTGCCAACCCGCGGCGGGCGGCGGCGGGCAGCCAGACGAGCGAGAGCGCAATCGCGCCGCGCAAGCTGTTTGTGGGCCAGGTGCGCCTTGCTTGTGTTTATTCTGCTACTTACGATTTGGCATTTCGCTGGCACAGCATTCCCAGCAGGCAGTTGCAGGAAACAGGCGGCGGCGTGCGGGCGCTTGGGCAGCGCGCATGCAAGCGGCTCCCTTGCTTAGTGCAATCTTTCCCTTGCGCTCCTACCCCCATGTTTGATGCATTTTGTTCATTTTGCCTACTCTGGTTCCATTCCTTCCCACCCATCGCCCCTGCAGATCCCCAAGACCTCCATCGAGGCGGATGTGCTGGCGGTGTTTGCCCCCTTTGGCGAGGTGGAGAGCGTGAACATCCTCAAGTCCAAGGGCGTGCACGCCGGCTGCGCCTTTGTGCAGGTGTGTGGCTGATGCAAACAGCCGCAGGCTTGCTGCGGGCTTCTGTGGCCGCTGAGGCCTACAGCTGCGGCGATTGTTGGATGGCCGGCTTGGCCAGCCCTCGGCCACCGTTCTGCTGTCAACCCTTTCACTGCCGCCCTCCACTCCCCACCCTCTGCCCCCGGTTCAGTTCTCCTCCTGGGCCAGCTGCGAGGCGGCCATTGAGGCGCTGCACGACAAGTCGACCATGCCGGGCGCGGAGCACCCGCTGGTGGTCAAGTTTGCGGACGCCAAGAAGAGCGACACGCAGGGGCTGCTGGGGCCCAAGCGGGTAAGCCGGCGGCTCAACCTGAGCAGTTGGGAGGGTTGCTGTTGGTGCCACAAGCTGCCAGCAGATCCGCCTGCTGTGCTGCTGCTGCCGTGGCCAGGATGAATGGGAGGCCCATCTGCACCTCAGCAAGCTGCTCACCAGCCCCTCTTCTGTCCTGCTTTCCCCTCCCCTGCAGGGCCTGGGCCTGATGGGGCTGGGCGCGTTTGGCGCGCACCCCGCGCTGCTGGGCGGCCACCCCTACGGCGACCTTGGCCTGCCAGGCATGGGCCACATGGGCATGCCAGGTGGGCTTTGGAGCAGCAATTAGCCAGTACTTCCTCCCTGCAGAATTGCGGGCGTTGGCAATGGACAAGCTGTTGCTGGCAGACGACACCTGAATGCAGGGATGTGCAATGCCTGCTGCCTGTGCCAATCTGCCTGCTGAGTGCATTCCCGGCTGCACTGCCCACCCTCCCGCAGGCATGCCTGGCAGCCTGGGCAGCATGGGCAGCATGAGCGGCCTGCTGCAGAACGGGCTGAGCCCCGCCAGCCTGGGCATGGGCCTGCCCAGCGGGCTGACAGGCGGCAAGCCGCACGGCCTGGGCAGCCACGACGGCGGCTCCTCAGACAACCTGCTGTCCTCGGAGAGTGGTGAGAGCAGTGCAGGCAGAGGAGGGGCGGCAGGTGCTGCTGGTTTTAGTGGTGTGTTGCACAGCCAGTTGCGGCAATTACAGCTTCTGCTGGCCTGCCTTGGGTCAGCTCGAGTGCCCTCCTCCCAGCTTGCAGCATGTGTTGACGCTCTCCTGCTGCCACCTGCCTCCCGGCTGCTGCAGACGGCCCGTCGGCGCTGGCGCCGCTGCCCGGCTCTATGCCCGCCAACCTGGGCCTGGGGGAGCACGCCATGGCCAGCGGCGGCCTGCACCACGGCCTGCCCAGCTCCGGCAGCATGGGCAACCTGCAGGCCATGCAGGTGGGCGCAGCTGGTTTGCGCTCCCGCAACGCCGCCTCTGGAGTGTGTATTGGCGCGGGGGACCCGCTTGCACAACCAGGCCTTCACCATCTTCAACCAACCAGCCCTGCCTCCTCTTACCCAACCTCCCCTCCCCGCCACCCCCGCCTCTCCCCGCAGGCGGGCATCCCGCTGCCCGGCATGCCGCACGGCCTGATGGGCAGCAGCGGCGAGCTGCAGAGCATGCACATGATGGGCGGCGCGGCCATGATGATGGCGGCAGCCCACGCCGCGCACAGCGGCAGCGGCAGCCCCGGCGGCCCGCGCGGCGGCCACGTCAAGCTGGGCCGCGGCGTGGTGGACCCAGCCGCCTACCAGCACAAGCTCTTCATCGGCCAGATACCCTTCGAGGTGCGCGGGGATGGCTCTCTGCAGCAGGTTGCGAGGCTTGGTAATGCACCAGGCAGTGCCTCCCACTGCAGTGCGGCACCTCTGGCCACCCCTTCCTGCGCCGCACGTCACCGACTTGCACCCAACCTCGCTCCCTGCGCACTCCCTCTACCTCCGCAGGCAATTGAGCAGGACCTGTGGGCCCTGTTTGCGCCGGTGGGCGATATCTTGGAGCTGGCCATCCTGCGCTCGCAGGGCCGCTCCAAGGGATGCGCCTTCCTCACATACGCCTCCCGCCAGCAGGTGAGGGGCGCAGCGGGCTTATGCCAGCTAGGCCACTGTGAACGTGGGGCAGATGGGCAGGCAGGCTGGTGCTGCCCACAAACCGCCCCCCGTGTGACCGTGCTGCGTACAACCCGCCCCGCATGCCACCTGACATGCCTCTCTGCGCTGCCCTCCCCTTCCCCGCCCCCACAGGCCCAGACCGCCATCCAGGCGTTCAACGGGCGGCAGGTGGGCCCCACCAAGCGCCTGGTGGTCAAGTTTGCCGACCAGAAGGCGTGAGCCCGGCAGCCACTGTATGGGCTTGGCCAGCCAGGCAGCCACGTGCCTGGAGGCCTTGGGCGGCCGGCTTGCTGGCGCCAGCGGCTAGTGCCGCTGCCTGCAGGCCTGCCGGCCCATCTGGCTGCCCAGCCCCACCCCGCCACCCGTCGTGTCCACATTGTATGCCCATTCCATCACCGGCGCCACACGCCCAGCTGCCCTGGCTGCACCCGCCGCCAGAGGTGTGTACGTGAGTGCGGCTAGTCTCCGATTGCTGTCGGTCGGCCCCAGCGTCCCCCGGTTCCATTTGACGCGGGGCCGGCCTGCCCCTGTGTGTCGCTCTGGGCACCCTGGGGCCTCCCTGTGCACTTGTCTCAGCATGCATCCCGTTCAGGCCCAAAGCTAGTTCCCAAATCCCCCTCCTTCCGCTCGCAAAGCCGATTTCATCGCGCCGTGGGGCCCGCCACAGAACCCAATCCTGCACAACCCTGCCATCGCATCACACCTGCAGGCCCCTCCCTCTTGCTATTGCTCCCGTCTCCCCTGCTCCATGCCCACGCCGTCCCCGCCCCGGGCCAGTTTCTTGCTAACGTCCCACCCGCATCTGCACCTCTCTCATCAATCTCGACCGATTTGATGCGCCGTGCCGTGCTGTCCTGAAGGCGGCGCAATCGCCCAGAATCCGTCCATAGTGCCCCTCAGCACTGCTCCTTTGCCCTAATTACTTTACTCCGGCCTTTGCTGCACAGCCACGATTGACTGGCTGCCGTCCCAGAAATGAACGCCAAGCTTGCACACCCTCTCCCCAAACGCACGCCTGATGTAATCCGAGATTGCAGAGGCCTCGTTCTGACCACATGGCAAATGCAGCATACATGGCATGCAGCATGGTTTATGGCATGCAGCATGGGTTGCAAACATGGTTTTGAGTGCAAGCAGTCGCTGAAAGCTGTGGACTGCATGCACTGGCGCCCGCCGCAAATGCGCCCTGCCGGGCGCTGGCTGCACACTGGAGGCGTCCATATAGATCAACAGTCGTTAAAAGGCGTGTGGCGTGCCATTAGGCAGCCGGGAGGCTTCGAGAGCCCGACGGCAGCAAGGTGCGCGCCCCGGGGACGCCCAGCGCGAAGCGCCAACCCGTCTTACGCTTGGGCGGCACGATCTGTCGCTGTACTCCACCCCAGGCGGGCGCCCCAACCCTCTGCCGCCGCTGCCGCCACTGCCGCCGCTGCCGCTCTGCGGATGTTCAACCCGTCATCTTCCTTGCCGCGCCTTGCTTCTCTGCCTGGTGCAGGATGCCCGACAGCAGCAGCAGGGAGCTAGCCCGCCGCAGCGGCGGATCTCTTGCGGTGGGCGGGCCGCTGGGTGCGCCGCTGCGGCATCCACGGCTGGCCCTCACACTCGTGCTCTGGCTGCTCGGCCTCTACCTCGCCTTCCTGGCCCGGCCAGCAGCCATCACCCCACAGCAGGAGCTGGCATTCAAAGCCAAGATCAAGGAGGTCAGGGAGGCCGGCTGTGGGCAATGGCTGTGGGTAATGGCTGTGGGTGTTGGGCAGCCTGCAAATGGCTGCTGCACCGGTGCTCTCCCATGCCACCCACCTCCCAAGCACTAAGGCGGCCAGCCCTCAACCCCTGCCCATGCAACAGGCGGAGGGCGTGCTGGGCGAGCTTGCTCTGGCTGAGCGCGCATACATGGAGGCGGACATGGAGATGCGGCAGCACATGGTGTGGTTCTGGCGCTGGTGAGTGGCCCGACACGCTGTCCCAACTTGCACCTGCCATCGCAGCAGCGATGTGTCAACTGCTGCCAGCTCTGTGTAGCAAGTCAACTCCAAGAAACCCTCTGTCTCGCTTGTGGTGCAGGAAGCCTGAAGCACGCGCCGCGGTGGAGGAGCGGCGGCCGGCGGTGGAGGCTGCTCAGCAAAAGCTGCAGGCCGTGGAGCAGCGCCGGGACGCGCTGCTGAGGGAGGCCAAGGCGGCGCTGGGGCTGTGGTCGGGTGAGGCAGGGGGCCGGCCTTGAGCCAGGATGGCGGGCGCTCCCTGCTGTGCCTCTCGTGGCATTGCAGGGGCTTTGTTTGCATGCATGTGTGCAGCAACTGAGCCTGCTCTGTGGCTGAATTCCCCTGCGTATCCCTGCTCATGCGCCTGTGCAACAGAGGCAGGCGTGGAGGAGGGGCGGGAGCTCTTCAAGGACTCGTTCGCTGCCGGCAAGCTGTTTGCCCAGGCGAGCCGGCTGGCAGGGCTGGTTCCTTGGTGCTGCGGTGCTGGGAGGTGCACCGTCAGTGGAGCACAGCTAGGTAGCCAGTAGCGCAGCACTTGGCCATCTACCTGCAGCACAATGCCCTCACTCCTGCTTCCCTGTCCCCCAAACCAAGCTGTGCTGCAGAGGCAGTCGTTCTGGGACGCAATGTTTGTCATCATGTCGCGGCGTGAAGGCGACTGGCTGGGCCTCCTGCTGCGCCTGCTGCTCCAGGTGCGCTGCCCAGCACACCATGAACAGCCTGAGCCTGAGGCGCCTTGTGCATGCTAGCATGGTTCAGCAGTTGCAACAGTGCAGAGGGCTGCACCTGCCATGGGCACAGCTGTCCGCTGTGTCGCTTCCTAATCGTGCCCTTCCACCATGCAGACGCTGGCCAACTTTTTTACGGGGATGATTGTTGCTGTGTTTGTGTTCCTCTTCCGCCTCCCGTCCCTCATCTGGAGCTACTCCCCAACCCTGGTGCGTGGACTGGCGACAGCGGCATGTTGGGCTGTGCTGCACTGCAGCCTGCCTGATGCAGTGCATCAGAGTCATTTGCAGCTGCATGGCAGCTCACCCACCCTGCTGCGTCACTGGGTGGCGCGCCCCTCATCTCTCTGCCCCCTGCCCCCACTCCCGCTGCAGTGGTCGGGCCTGGCCTTCTTCTCACTGGCAGCGGTGGCGGGCGTCAGCGTGGTCGCCTCCTACCTGGTGCGCCTGCAGTTGGGCTATAGCATGCACACAGTAGCTAGCTGTTAGTGTGCTAAGCTGGCCAGGAATGATATCATACTATTCGGACCTGCTGCAGCCGGGCGGTGCTGCTGATGCGTGCAACAGCAAGCCACAATCAGCGCCACCACTCTGTCGCTCTCCTCGCAGGGCCTGCTGTTTGGTGCGGGCGCCGCCGCCGCGTATTCCACGCTCTGGATCGCCACCATGCAGCCGCGGCTGGAGGGCAGGGGCGCACCACGCCGCCTCGAGGGTGCCAGCAGCACGCGGGAGCATGAAGAGTGACGGCATGTGCACTGCGACGCGCCACACGGAGCGGCGCCCGCCTTGTTTCCTGCTTCATGATCCCTCCAGCGCCTAACGATTGTGAATTGCCAGCATTCTTACAGGGGGCTGCCTGGCTGGCGGCTGGCTGGCTGGCTGTGTACAGGGCCGCATGTGGGAAAAATCAGGGTGGCCTTGGCGCCACTGGAAAAAAGCAGGCGCGCAGGGGATGGGCCAGGCGGATGGCTGAGTAGCCACCTCCTAGGTGTACAGCGCGCATCATGGGAAAAAACGCATGAATAAAACAGACAGGACCGCCGAAATGAAACCAAGTGGGTGGGGGTGTGGTGTGCTGAGGTGCAGAAGGGGTGGCAGGGACGAGGATGAACAGAGGGGTACCAGCGCCGCCTACAGGGGGACGCCGCGGTCGCTGGTGGCAGGTTGAATCTCAAAAACTAGCAGCTCAGGATGGGAGGGTCATCAGGGCGACTGGAGACTGCTGTGGAGTGTGGTACGTGAGTACAGGAGGCAGCTGGGGGGCAGAATCAGGCGCGAAAGGGGGTGCGCCACGGGTCGCAGGGCCGCCCAGCCGCGGGATGAATTGTACAAGGGGCGCCGGCCGGAGGTCACGCAGTCGCCGGCGCTGGATTGACAAAGGGCGCTGCTACTTGTGCTGCTAGTGCGCCGCTTCACCAGAAGGTGGCCAGGTGCGCGTCCGCCTTGGCCGCGCGCTTTTGGCGGGCCAGCTCGCGCTTGGCCAGCTCCTTGCTGCAGCAAACGAGGGTCGAGTGGGGAGGCAATATGATTGCTAGGCTTGCAGCTGCGGTACGTGTGCAGCTGGTGTTTGCAGGAGCAGTCGGGTCCAGGCAATTTGGGCTGGTAGGAATGGCAGCACGACGGCAGCAGGCCAGCAGCCGCTGCAGCAGGCCAAGCACAACTGCTTAAGCGGTCGACGCAGTGGCATGCACTCACCGCTCCGCCTTCACGGCCTTTGCAAACAGCCGGTTCAGGTTCTGCGGCAGCTCCATGATCGAGTCCTGCAGGTGCAAGAGAGACGGGGCTTCCAGTTGGAGTTGGGCGGGAAGGGCGGCGGGGCGACGAGAGCCCTGCAGCCACCGCCGATCGCCCTGCACGCTGGCCATCTGTTGTGCGAAGCTCAAGACTGATCAGGCCGGCACCACAGCTGCTGCAGGGAAGGCCCTGAGCCTGGTTGAACGCCAGCAGCCGCAAGTTCTCACCAGGCAGCCCTCCCGCAGGTTGGATGCAGGCATCCGGGCCCACTTGGAGACAAGCTTCCAGCCGGTGGACAGGGAGGAGCTCATTCGGCGCGGCTTCTTGATAGCGGGCTGTCGACTGGTGGCACGAGAAGGCTTGCAAGCGTCAGCAGTGTGTTTGTGAGCAATGGCGAGGTAGCGTGGCGCGCTCACAGGGCGCATTTGGGCTGCGTGCCGCCTCCAGCATGGACTGCTGACTCTGCAGTGGCCGGGCTGCAGCACAGGCCTTGATCGCCCTCCAACAAGTCTTTCAATACGCCTGCAGAGTTCCTGGAAGTCTCAGGGACGCGCGCCGACACCAGAAATGGAGCGTGTTGCCAGGCTTGCTGCACACTTCGTGCCGCCGCCAGAGCATGGTGAATAGACGCAGGGAGGCTCGTACCAAGCATGGTTTGAGCTGCAGCAGGCCTGCCGCTGAGCAGACAACCCTCCCGCGGCGGTGCCGCCGCTACCGCTGCCGCCACTGCAGCGCTTGCCGGTCTTCACCCTTCCCGAGAGCCGCACCGGCCACCCACTGCAGGCGGCTCTGAGGCGGACCGGCTGGAGCGCCAGCTCACGCTCGCCGGCCTGGGCACCACCCCCGAGTTTGAGCAGGCGCAGGTGCGCATGGCTTCGGTCGGCTGCCGCGGCCAACTCAGCCGCCCTGCAGTGTCATTTGATTGCCTCTCGCCGACGCGTGAGCTGAGGGTGCCTGGCTGTGCGGCCGTCTGCTGCAGAACATGACGGTCTTCCCGCCTGCCAAGCATGATGCGCTGGGGCTGGAGGTAAGCTAAAGGCTGGGCAGGCAGCTAAGGCTGGGCAAGCAAGGCATCGATTGTGCTGCCGTGGTGGCACACCCTGTGGCACAGCTGCATCTGATGGCAGCGGCAAATACCCGCTGCCTTTGCACACTCTCACCCTGCGCCACTCTCCCTCTCCCCATCAACCCCACGCAGGAGCTGCTGACGCCCGAGGAGCGTGAAGTGCGCGACCGCGTGCGCCGCTTTGCGGTGAGCCAGGCTGCCCGTTGTGCAGGGCAGGAGGCCACACTGTTTGTGGAGGTTGCAGGTGGATTGAGCGGCCAGGCTTGGTACGTTTGCGGATGTGGGTGCATGTACAGGCAGCAATGAAGACAGCGGCTCTGCTACTCTCTCAGTGTTGCGGGTGTCTCGCCCGGCACCCAAAGCCCTCTGCCTGCACCCACCTGCCTGCCTCACCGCTTCCCCCAACTAGGAGACGGAGATTGCGCCCATCATTGCTGACTACTGGGAGCGAGCCGAGTTCCCATTCCCCCTTGTGCCTGGCTTCCAGGTGCGGCGCTGGCCCATGCGCCCATACATTGTTCCCTCCCATTGCCATTTGTATGCCAGCCTCGCCTGCCACTCGTTTGGCCGACATTGCACCTCAAGCATGCCACCCTCACGGCCCAAACCGCAATGCTGCGCTGTGCCTGTGCGCAGAAGCTGGGCATCGGCGGCGGCAACCTGAAGGGCTACGGCTGCCAGGGCCTGAGCATCGTGGGCGCAGGCATGGCGGCGATCGAACTGGTGAGAGTGTTGGGCCTGTGCTTTGATGTGGCCTGCTGGCTCAAGTGTGTTGCAGCTGAGGCAGGGCCGGGTGATTTGTTGCACTCCTGGGATGGGGTGACGTCTCGGAGGGGTATCGTGGTGGCTCACATGGTTCCGCTGACCCATGGGCATCCCGCGCTGCCCTTCCTTCCATTCCAGGGCCGCGTGGACGGCTCCTGCTCCACCTTCTTCCTGGTGCACTCGTTCCTGGCCACGCTCACCGGTGAGGGGAGTGCCCATTTGGCTGGCTGCAGGGTGCTTCCAGCCACCAGTTGCTGATGCTTGCAAGCCGACCTGTAGCTGTTGGCAGGGGTGGCATGGATAACCCCCTGGGTTGTTCAATTACTGGGCCAGCCTGCTGTGTTGCCTTTGGCCCAACAGCCGCTCCTCTGCCCCTTCATGCCTGCCTTCCCGACCTGCAGTGGGCCTGCTGGGCAGCGAGGAGCAGAAGCGCGAGCTGCTGCCCGACATGGGCAACTTCCGGTGAGGCCTGGGCTTGTGGGCTGGGAAGGAGGGGAGGAGAGGGTTTGTGGCGAGGGCCCCTGCCTTGCATGTTGCAGTGAGTAGGTGCAAGGAGCTCTCTGCCGATTCCTGCCTTCCAACCTCTGTCCTGCCCCCTGCCACCGTGGCACCTGTGTCCCTGCAGCAAGGTGGGCTGCTGGGCGCTGACTGAGCCGTCCAACGGAAGCGACGCCTCGGCGCTGCAGACCACCGCGCGCCGCGTGGAGGGCGGCTGGGTGCTCAACGGCCGCAAGGTGGGCGGAAGCGGGGCGGGGTGGGGCAGGAGGATGGTACTTCCCTTTCCCTGCAAGACTGGTCCATGGTCCACATGCCGGCATTGGAGTGCACCACACACTCACTCGCCGCGCCCTCTCGTCCCGGCAGCGCTGGATCGGCAACGCGCCCTGGTGTGACATCGCCATCATCTGGGCGCGCAACAGCGAGAGCGGCCAGGTCAACGCCTTCATCGTGCGCAAGGGCAACCCGGGGTACAGGTGTGCAGGGGCGCGTGGGGGCTGGGCGACTGCGCCCTGGGGCCCGCTGCTGGCAGTGCAGGGCCGAGTGTGGCACATCCCAGCTGAGCAGTGCTGTTGCATGACGTGCAAGGTCATGGTCTGCCGCCCACCCAGCGTGCTTTACCCCACCCTCTTGCCACAGCGCCAAGAAGATGGAGAACAAGATTGCGCTGCGCTGCGTGCAGAACGGCGACATCACACTCACCGACTGCTTTGTGCCCGACTCGGACCGCATCCCCGGTGGGTGGGGGTGCGCCCAGCATGCTTTGCGCTAGCATGACCTGAGGCTCAGTGTGGCGCCTCTCATGCCATGCCGGTCGCGTGTTTGAACAGCTCACTTGGCGCTGCTGCTCCCCCACTGTTGCCCCACTACCCCCCCTGCCGCAGGCGTGTCCTCCTTCAACGACACCAACAAGGTGCTGGCCATCTCGCGCATCATGGTGGCCTGGCAGCCGGTAAGCTGGCTTGCCTGCCATTCAGCGGGTGGTACGCACGATTGCTGGCTGTAAGGGACGAAGCTGCCGGCTCGTTTCTTGACATGCCTATGCAGCGCACTCGCTGTGCCAAAAAGGCCGCGCACGCCAACTTTGCCCGGTCACCGTCAGCATACCAAAGCATCATTACACCCACCCGCCCCCAGCCTGCCTCCACCCCTCTCCCTGTGCCCCCCAGGTGGGCCTGGCCCTGGGCGCCTATGACATGTGCGCGCGCTACCTGCAGCAGCGCCGCCAGTTTGGCGCCCCGCTGGCCTCCTTCCAGCTCATGCAGGCAAATGAGGGCCAGGGAGCAGTGCTGTGTGTTTCAGCATGAATTGCAATTGTTGCAGCAACCACAGGATAAGACGCTTGTGCCTGCCTCCGTTGCCGCAGACGCCTGAGCTGCGCACAGTTGCTGGTACATCCTCATCTGATGTGCATTCTTCTGCCTGGCCCCTACCCTGGTTGCAGGAGAAGCTGCAGCGCATGCTGGCCAACATCCAAGCCATGTGGCTGATGGCCTACCGCCTCTCCAAGCTGTGAGCCACTAGCTAGGGCAGCTTATTGCTTATGATTGGGCAGCAGCTGGCATGAATGCCGAGGTTGCCGCAAGAGCTGCACCTGGGTGCTGGCTGCGCCCCACCTGCTGGCCTTCCTGTTCCTTGGCACACAAAGCAACCTTCTGGCTGCCCCCCTTCCTCAATCCTACCTCCACTCCACCCCTCCCCTCCATTTCAGCTATGAGGCGGGCAAGATGACCCATGAGCAGGCGTCCCTGGTCAAGGCGTGGAACACGCTGCGCGGCCGCGAGGTGCGGGCAGAGGGGTGGAGTGCCACGGCAGCTGCTTGGCTTCTGGTTGGTGTTTCCGGCCAACTATCATGGACCCTCCAGCCACACGTTGCAACAACCCTTCAACTGCAACTTGCTGCCAGGGTTCCCACTCACCGATCGAACCCACCGGACCGAACCCACCAACCAACCAACCCTGCCTTGCCTGCCCGCAGGTGGTGGCTCTGGGCCGCGAGCTGCTGGGCGGCAACGGCATCCTGTCCGAGTTCCTGGTGGCCAAGGCCTTTGCCGACATGGAGGCGTACTACAGGTGGGCGCCATGGGTGGCAGGCAGGGGGTGCTGTACACTCGTTTTGGTAAGGGGGTTCTGGGGACGCTTGGATGGCCATACTATCACGGCACCAGCCCTTTGCTGGGCAGCCTCCTGAGCAGCCTCCCGGGCGCTGCCCTCAGTGTCTATAAGCAGTGCCTGCGTCCTCCTCACCCGCCCACCTACACACACTCCCCTCAACCCGCAGCTACGAGGGCACGTATGAGGTCAACGCGCTGGTGGCAGGCCGCGGTGTTACGGGTAAGCCGTCACAGCCTGGGCCGGAGAATCCCATGCATCTGCCGAGGGCCAGCAGTCCTCAGCAGTGACTTCTAACCATCGTGTCTTGCCACCTCAAGCTCTGCCGCTCCCTTGCCTTGACTTCCCTGCGTGCCCTGCAGGCATTTCTGCCATCAAGCCCCCGCGCTCGGGCAAGGTGCAGGTGCAGGCCTGAGGTCTGACTGGCTGCTCAGTAGCAAGGAGGCATGCAGTTGGCGTCCTGCTCAGCAAGTGCCCGCCTGCCGCCAGGCTGGCTGCGCAGCACTGGCTCTGTACTCTAGTCAAGGAGGCCAGGATGGAGTGCCTTACATCGCGCATGCAGCGGCAATCAAAAGTTTTGATACAAACAGCCGGGCGCTCGCCCCAACGGCGCCACACGATTTTGGAATGAATGGCCGGTGCACATACCCTTCTCTCTTGTGTTCTTCACTTGCAATCAATAGCGTCTAGCGTGTCTTGCGGTCCCTCATGGGGCTTGTATTGGTGTTGCCTCAACTATGTGAGTGTCTTGTTTGTAAACTTGATAGAGTTCGAGGTGTGCTGGATGGAAATATTAGAGGGTGGTTGAGCTGAATGCGCCGCTTCAGCGGGCAGCAATGCCCCTGCCACCTTGCCCTGCGGCAGGGGCAGCAGTGGATAGCGCACATCAGCAGGGCTGGGTGCTGCATCAGGTGACGCTGCGGCGCTGCTGTGCCTGCTGCGCTGCAACAGCGGCGCCGCGCTGCGGCACACCAGACAGTGTTTTGTCCAGGGCGGGTGCCACAGCCACCTCCCCCTGCCTCGCCACCAGCTGCCGCTCCCGCAGGCTAAAGTCTGAGGGTCGCGCCCCTGCAGTAGCTGTGCCTGCGTTGCCGCCCTGCTTCGCACCTGCCTCCGCCGCCTGCTTCTCCAGCTTGCTGATCTGCTGCTGCAGCGCCTTGGCCTGCTCAGCCGCAGCCGCCTTCTCCTTCGCACTGGCGGCTGCACGGCTCGAGCTGTCCGCCGCCTGTGAGGTGGCAGTGGCAGTCAGCGCCACACCGCCTGTGGCCTGCTTGGCAGGGGACAGCGGGCTGGCGCCGATGGCAGAGCCCTGGGTTGTGGCGCCACCGCTGGGTGCAGGCCCAGGCGTGCTGCTGGGGGGCGCCTTGGTGCGGAAGGGTGTGCCGCTGGATGCCAGGCTGGCAGAGGCGGTGCGCTGCGGCACCGACACCTCGCCGTCCCAGCTGCGCGCAGAATGCATCACGCTGCAGGGGTAAAGTGCAGGGTGGGTGGAGGCGGGAACGAAGGGCATTCAGCTGATTGTCCGGTTGGGGTAGGAGTTTGCTGAGCAGCCCTTGACCCCCTGTTTCATCAGCGCTTCGCTGCCCAACCCAACCCCAGGGCCTGCACACCTCTCAGTGGGTGCGGAAATGACGTTGCCGCTCGTGGTGCGTGCTAGCATCGATGCCGGGGCCGGCTTGTCCGACACCACCATAGGCAGTGCCGCCACGTCTGGCGCGAGGGCAGCGTTCTTCTGCTGGCGGATCACGCCTGCAGGAGAGCGGGGAGGAGGGGTGTGTTAAGAGGGAGACGGGCAGGCAGGCAGGGAGCATGTAACTGCAAACAACGGCCAGCTTGCATGGAGCTTCAGCAGTTGAAGAGCCGAGTGCCCTGAACCATAATGCAACTGAAGGGATCAAGCCAGCTCACCAGCCAGGGTGCCCACATTGGCGGCAGCGGCGGTGCGGGCGCGCCCGCCTGAAGACAGCACTGCGGCGTCTGCCACTGTGAAGTTGGCCTGCAGGGAAAGAGGGACATGATGGGCCCACAAGGTCAAAACCTGCACCTTTCGCTGACGGATGTGGCATGGGTTGCAGGGGCTGGTGCGGCATTGTTGAAAGGAATGGCTGGTCCTTGCTTGCTGCCGCTCCTCACCTGCACCCCATGCGCGTACGAGCCCAGCACATCGGCCAGCTTGCCCGCCTTCTCCAGCACCTGGATCAGGTCGGTGCGCGGGATGGCGGCCTGGGCAGGGCAGGGAGAGGAGGGGTTGCATGCGGTTGGCGTTGGCATGTAAGTGGGGGAAGGGGGAGCCAAGGGGGCAGGCCATATGCCTAGTTTGGGTCAAGCAACAAGGGGTGGTTGGGACCCAGGCACACATATCCCCTGCTGCTTAGACACCAAAAAGCCCTCCCTGCAGCTGCCCGCCCAGCACCCGCCGCCCACCCACCTGCCAGCACGCGTTGACCCAGGCCATCTGCACCTCCTGGCTGGGCGCCGCCAGCACGTAGAAGGGGTGGTCGCACGAAAACGCAAAGCTGGAGTGCACAGTGATGGTGATGAAGTGGTGGCTGCCCTTCAGGTGCGCCACGCCAGCCATGCCAGGTGGCAGCTCCGTCTCAACCTTGGCCGCCTCCAGCTGCGCGCAGTGAGGAGGGGAGGGGAGGAGCCGGCCGAGGCGGCTGTGACATGGGCAGCCTACGTGCACAAGTAACTCTTGCAGCATTGCGCGGCGTTCAGGCGGAGGCGGCATCGTGCTGCCAGGTCAGGCTGCTGCAGCTCTGGACGCTGCTGTGATGGGCATGCTCACACTCAGCAGCAGCCACTGCTGCAGCGCACCGGAATGAATCCGTCGATCTTGTTGGCCTTGTGTGGCGCCTTGCGGTCCTTGAAGTAGAACAGGCTTGAGCCCTTGAGCACGAAGAAGCGCTCCTGCCAGCTCTTGCGTCCATGACCAAGCTGCACGGGGTGGGGGCGAGGAAGATGCATGTCTTAAGGTGTGCAAGGGGTAGTGGAAGTGAGGCGGGGTCCCGATGCAAGCCTTCCTTCCCCACACACCTTCATCAGGTAGCCTGCCTGCTCGGGCGGGTTGAAAAGGCCTGACAGACTCATGATGGCGTGGCTGTGGGCGTGATCGGGAAGGGGCTTGTGGCGCTTGTGCCCAGTCGTGCGACGGCAAGCGGCGGGCGGCGGTGGTGCGCGGAGGGCGCCTCAGGTGGCGGCTCGGGAGTATTGCCACTCGGATACGATTGCTGTGATCTGTGACGCGACGCACAGGCGCCACAAGCAGCGGCCAGGCCGTTTCAGAGGCAGGGTTTGGGGTGCGGCGCTGTGACGTTTTCCAATCTAATATCGGCAGTGTATAGAGCTATAACAGTAACACGAAGGCAGCAAGCGCCGAAAGGCAGCAAGCAACGCTGCGTGCTGCCCAAGTCGCGACCCATGCAAACGCAAAGCTGCACATGCTGCTGCTCTCGCGTGCCAACCCCAATCAGCACCTGCTCAGCGTCGTGGTTACACAGCCGTAGCAGCATGACGCACAACGCGCCGGGCCAGGGCACTGCGCCGCCGTCCTGTAGCTTGCCGAACGGGGAGCAGCAGCAGCAGGGTGCAGCAGGTGAGCGCCAGAGTTGTTTGTGTTGCGGTTTTGCATGCCCCACGCTTGCCTGCTCGCCGCCGCCGCAGGCCGGCCCCCGCAGTCGCCGCTCGTGCACTCCCTTGCCGGTCATTCCACCAGCCAACTGCTGCTGTCCTCCCTAGCAGGCAAGATCAAGCGGGCACTGAAGCTGCTGTTCGGTGCAGCACACGTTTCACTACATGAAGTCGCAGGGGAGCAGTGGGTCTCGCCCGACGAGCTCAGGTGGGGCGGCATGGTGCAGTTTGCGCGAATCGCCCGCCCGGCATGCCTGGGATGCATGCTGCGGCGCTGATGCTCCTATCGTGCACTGAGCATTCCTGCAGCCTATCGTGCCGGCTAGGCTACCGGTCAAACCTTAGCCCCCACGCAGCCTATCGTGCCGGCTAGGCTACCGGTCAAACCTTAGCCCCCACGCACCCACCCACCCCTGCTGCAGCGGCAAGGCTGAGGAGGAGCTGCGGCGGGCCGTCAAGGGCAAGGCCAAGGTTGGCGAGCCTTCAGCTGCGCCGCAAGCCGGCCCTGCCGCGCTGGCACATGACAGCGCTTGGAGTATGGACCAGCAGCAGCAGCAGCGGCGGCAGGCGCAGTACCAGCAGCCGGCAGCAGGGGAGGGCCAGGGCATGGAAGAACGGCTGCGACAGGCGGCGGCGGCGGTGCTAGGCGCCGGCTGCCCCAGCGTGGCACAGACGATCGAGGATGTGTACTGCGCGCCTGGAGCCGGAGTTGGCAGCTCGGGCGCGGCCTCCCCGCGCTCCCGGGCCTCACCTGACTGCGAGCAGGGAGTTGAGCTGGCAGCGGTGGTGACGCATGACGCGCACGCAGCAGGGCCAGGCCCCAGCAGCAGCGGCGGCAGCGGCGCATGGGACGCCTCCCTGGGCCTGAGTAGCAGCGGCGCTTGGGGATACGCCCCAGGCCTGAGCAGCGGGGCAGCAGAAGCGGGCCCCAGCAGTAGCAGGGCGGCAGGCTCGAGCGGATCCGGCAGCTGGTAGGCACCCTCTGATCAGGCGAACGAAACGAATGCCGCTGGCGCACAGAAACTTAGCTGCGCCCCTTTGTTCCATTCATCAGACTTTGTACCCGTTGAGATGCACCTTTCTTGTGTACTGCAGATGCCATGTGTCATTCATTACATGTGTTGTGTGTTCCAATAAAGCCTGCATTCGCTTGCAATGCGCACATTCAGTTCAAGGCGGTCCGTGCCTTCTCCGACGAATCAGTTGTAAATCAATTGCGCAAGCTAACCCAGCAGAGGCTGCCGTCTCCAGCAGTATACTGCAGCAGCAGGCAGGAACATGAACTGCAGACATGGCTGGCTGCTCCTGCACAGGTGTCACCACAAGTGTGCCGCCGCCGCTGGCCAGTTTGCCCGCACATCGGGCGCCAGCAAGATGCGCCAGGTGTGCCAGCTGCATGAGCGTGGCTGCCGAGCTGTTGTGCTCCTCAGATGAGCTTGCGCCACTTCATGTACGTGATGATGGATGTGAAGAAGAGGAAGACCATGAAGAGCGCGATGCCGTTGAGCGCCCAGAAGCGCTCTGTGGAGGGAGGGAAGGCGTGGGGTGGTAGAGCCGCACGAGCCAAGGTGGACCAAACCATACAAGCAGTTCCCTGAAAGGCGGGGCGGCGCCGGCTGAGCCGTCAACACAGCATCACCGAGCGGGCATGCAACACCTGGCTGCCAGCACCGTCATCTCAGCTTCTGCCTGCGCCTGGCCGCTCCCCACCCAACCAGCCCCAGCAACCTGCTCAGCTCACCCACGGATGTGGTCAGGAACGAGGGGATGACCAAGTTCTCTCCAAGGATGCCTGCATGGGCGCACCAGGCGCAGCAGGGAGGAGCTCATGGTCCATTAGGGCCCAGTGGAGGTCGACATATCACGACAGCTATTACGCAGGCTGACGATTGCGGCCAGCTGCTCACTGCGCACCATGCTGCCCTGCCTCACCCCGCCCTGGCCTACCCTCCTCAGCACCAAACCAGCCAGGCACTGCGCTGCCCTGCCCAGCCTGGCACCCACCCGCCAGCAGGTTGAAGGGCGCAAAGGCAAAGGTGGCGGCGGTGAGCACAATGTCCAGGCGGATCAGGCGGTTGCGCCCCGCGTCCAGCTCGATGTTGATGTACTCCTGGGGAGGCAGGAGAAGGGGGAGGGCTAGATGCAGGCATGAAGGCAGTGTGGCAGGCTGCTGCGCACGTACTTCGGCTTGTGCTTGCCCTGGTCACGCAGCGAAGTCAGTGCCCTTTTGCTGGTGAGCTGCCAAATTCACTGGCCAGGTGCAGCAATGAGGTGCAGCGCGCAGGTGCAAAAGCAGCCGCCTGCCCGCCCACCTCTGTGTCCTCGATGTACTCCCCGATGTTGCGCAGCTTGTCGTACTGCGCATCCACCTGCAAAATGGGTCAGCCCACCAGGCGACCACAGTTGGCAAGTGGCGTCGAAGTGCGAAGTGCTTCTGCTGAGCGGGGCATCAGAGAGGTGCGAGCGGCCGGAGCCCCTGCCTCTGCTTCACGCAGCCACACTGCCTAGGTTGGAGCGGTTGCATGCCCCACTGCCCCCCAAACTCCTGTACCAACCATGCTTGCCACGGCAGTGCTGCAGAGCGCACAGCAGGCCCAGGGTGCGCATGGGCACATCAGCAGGCGAGATCGTTAGATTGTTGTTGGGCCACACCTCCCCACCTGCGCAAAGTACGACTCCAGCAGGTTCTCCACATCCTCCGCTGCCTCCTCCGTCAGCTCCTCCTCCAGCGCGCCTGGGGGCAGACCAAAGGGGGCAGAAAAGGAAGGCTCAGTAAGAGGGCCTAGAGGGAGGGTGGTTCAGTTGCAAGCCACCAGCAACAATCGACAGCCGCTAGCGACAGCTGCAAGCGGCAGGCAAGCCAAGCGAAAGCAGACAGCTCCTCCCCTGCTACACCCCTTGCTCCTCCTTTGCGCCTCCTGCCTACCCCCTCCCCTCCCTCCCACCTGGCGGCAGCATGGGCGAGGGCGTGACGCCTCCCACCGGGCTGCCCGCCGCCGTGGTGGTGGCTGCGGCCACAGCTGCCGAGCGGCTGAGGGACGGCATGCCCAGCAGCACGCGCGAGCGGTGGCTGCCCACCAGCAGCGGCGTGCTGAGCCCCCGCTGGCTGCCCACTAGCTCTGCCGACTCCTGGCCCTGCAACGCCGCTGCTGCCGCTGCCCGCTCCGCCTGTCAAGGGTGGGGATGATGAAAGGAGGCGGGGTGTGGTGGGTCAGAGGTCATGCTTCTGCCGAGCTCGGCAGGGCACACCCGCCTGCCCACGGGTTTGGTTGACTTTGCTGCACACTTACCGCCCCCAAAACTGCTCTTCCACTCTCTCCAACCACCAACCTTCTCCCCTATTTCTCACCGCCTTGTACTGCTCCTCCAGCTCCTTGCGCCGCGTCAGGCACATCTTGACCTGCAGCCGGGGAGCAGCAGGCGGCACCTTGCGGCAGCACCGGTGGCACAGGTGCAGTAACCGCACAATTGTTGGCACGGTGCGCTACAAGAGCAGCAGGCGCCGGCGCAATGCAGCAGGACAGAGGCAATCAGGATGCAAGGCCACATCTTTGCCACCCTAGTGAGGGCATAGCCGTCACCTCCCCTCCCAGCCCACCATGTCATCGTCGTCGTGCAGGAAGCGCTCCAGCTCGTCCCGCAACGTCTCGCACCGGATGGTCAGCCGCTGGTGCCGCGTCTTCACCTTGCGCACCCGCTCCAGGTTGCCGGTGCTGACCTGCAGGAGGGTAGGGCAGGGCAGGGGGCGGGTGCACTGTGGATGGGGCGGCTGGGGCTGGGCGAGCTGTGGCGGTCGTTCATGCACACGAGCGCTGGATGCACAGTCCCTCCAGTTGTGTAGCTGCCACTCACGCTTTTTGTGAGGGCGTCCAGCGCCGGCAGCGCCACCGCCTCAAGCTCTTTCACCTGCACAGGTTGGGAAGGCAGGGAAGACGGCGAAAAGCTTAAGGTGGGTGTGAATCAGGACCGCCTTTGAAGCATCACAGTTGCTGCTCAGCACGGCTGGCGCATGATACGACACAGCAGCCGCACACCACACCATCCTGGCCCGCTTACGCCACGCTGGGCTAGGCAGGATACCCTCGTCCACTATCCCTTTTATCCAAAGCACCTGCATCCCTGCCGCGTTGACCACCTCCTTCAGCGCCGCTTCTAGGGCCACCAGCTCAAAGGGCAGCTGCTGCGAGTCGTGCGGGTGCAAGCTGCCTGCGGCGAGGAACAGACATGAGCACGGGAGAAGCCTGGTGGGCTGAGGTGGCGCCGGCAAAAACAGCTCACCCCCTGCGGTGTGATCCCAGCACCACGCGGCTGTGGAGTGCTGCGCACGCCAGGAGAGTCCACTCAAGCCATCCCCAGCCTGCAGCCCCATCTATCCCCTTGAACCCCTTGAACCCAAAGGCAGGCACTCACTGGAGTGGTCGTCCTCAAAGTCGGAGTGGCCGCCCGTGTGCGGCCCGCCCTCTCCGCCAATGCTAACGGGGCGGGTGTGCACCGCCTGCTGCCGCACCCATTCGTGGATGCTCTCCTCCAGCACATCCACAAACCGGTTGCTGCGAGGGTGGGGTGGGGAAGAAAGGGATGAGGTTTGAGTGGAAGGCGCTGCGGGAGTGTGTCGTCCACAGCTCATTGCAGTGGCAGGCCTTTAGAGCGGGTCAGTCGCACGCGACAGCTGCACTGTTTGCACTGTGCAGCGCAGCTGCGAGCCTGGGCCATCCCCAGTGCGCAATGGTGGCGAAATGCAGCAGCAGTCACCTAAGCGGGTTGTGCTCGTAGCCCTCCCGCGGGATCAGCACCTGGGCAGCAGGGTGGGATCCGGCGGAGCAGGCGTTTGCAACAGCTGCAGGCTGCCACACGGCCATGCTCTCCCGGGACCTGGTCGCCATTCGATCATGAAAGCACACACGCCTGCTCTGTGGGGGATGCACACGCCTGCTGTCAAGCCTGCCGCCTGCTGTTCTGCCCCATCGCTGTCCGTCCCACCCTCCCCGCAAGCTCGCCTTGTCAGCGGTGATGATGAGGCGCACGTGCTCAATGGACAGAATGATGGCGTTGTCGCGCACCAGCAGCTTGCCCGTCTCTGCAGGAGGTAGGCAGAGGGGCGCCCCTGGGTGCGTCAGCTGCTGGTCCGGGCTTGGGGACGCTCTGCCTGACAAGGTCGCAAGCGGCTGAGAGACATGAAGGCTTACACTACAACTGGGCACAAAGCACAGTGAACACACCAACCAAGCAGGTCGGGGCACATCTGCCTGCTGTTTGTGGCAGCGCCGGCGCCCCCATTAAGCGTGCCCACCCGAGGACAGCAGGTTGAAATCCAGCAGGCGCATGTCTCGGATGGGGATGTTCAGCCCCAGCTGCACGATGAGCGAGCGCTTGTCGGCGTGCATGAAGGAGCGCTTCCCCGTCTCGTCAATTACGATCCAGGCGCTGCGCCTGCTCGGCAGCGGGCGGGGCAGCAGGCAGAGGGGTGACCAACCGGTGGCAGGCAGCAGCTGCAGAGTGACCAGCCTGTGCCAGCAGGCCTGCTGCCTTGCAAGCACGTGCCGCAGCTCTACCAGCCCCTGCAGCACTCTTCAGCAGGAGTACTGCCCCTCACCGTGCTCGCGTGGAGGCCATGGACTGGTGCCGCGCCAGCGTGCGGGACGACAGCTTGGGCTGGTGGTACCCCGCCGGCAGCGTGGCGGCCGCCGCACCCAGCATCCCCTGGCCTGGCGACTCGGCCAGCACGCCACCGCCGCCGCCGCGCAGCTGCTCCGACAGCCAGCTCACGTGGTGGGGCTGCGACCCTGCTTGGGCCAGGTGGTCGGCCGGCATGCCCTCGCCATGGTCCGCCTCGTGCAAGCCGTGCTCGTCACCCAGCAGCGGCGCTGCCATCGGGTCGCCCCTGTCCATCCTACCCGCTGCCTGCTTTGGTGGCGAAGGAGCTGGTAGTGCAGGTTAGTTGAACCAGTGGCACATGCGCTAGTTGCAATTCACAGGCGGGGCTAGCGGCGGCAGGCGTAGCGGCGGCAGCTCTGTGCCGCTTTTTGCTCGCCTTCCGCTGAGCTCGTGAGTCGCACTACACGCTGCACTCCAGCTCAAACGTTGTCTGCAAGCCTGGCGCCGGGAGTTGTGCAAGGGCAGGGCCTGAGTGCCCTAGAGAAGCCCGATGCTGCTGGCTGTTGCTGTAATTCGTCCTGTCGAGTGTCGATTCTTCGGCGAACTGTGTTCAGCGCTCCAGGAAGGGCGCACCCCGACATCTCTGCCACGTCGGTCTATTGCAGCGGCAAACTGAGCTGCAGGCATCTGGATGCACGGATCGTCCGGCCCGAAGTTTGAATTGACAAGAGGGAGACCGGGCGAGGCCCCCCTGGCGCGCCTCGCACTGCTGTCTTCTCGCGGGCGCGTTTGCAGGCCTTGCCATCTGCAGCAAAACCAGATTGTGCTTGTGGCGGTACACATACGATCGGTCCACGTCCCCAGCCAGTGCCTCGCCACTGCTGCCGCCGCCGCCGCCAGCACCGCTGCTCGACGGTTGCCATGCTCCAGCAGGCGGCTGCCTTGGTGGGGCAGCACTTTGAGACGCTGCTGCTGCTCTACTGGAGCCTTGCCAGCTTTGCCTCCACAGTGGCCCTGCTGCCGGTGCCAGGAGCCGCGGGCTTCAGGTGCGGCGGGGAGCGATGGCTGCACGGTGCAGCAATGCCCCAGGCCACTGTGAGCCAGGCCAATGCTGCTTGCGGTTTAGTGCATCAAAGCACACTGTCCACCTCAGCTTGCTCATTTTTTAGGCTGCCGCTGTGCTGGAGGATGCCGGCTTACTTTGCAGACTCCCCTTTTCATGCTGTGCTGGTGCCCATATTGCTTCATTTTGCCCCTCCCGCCCGCCTCCCCAAGCACAGGGCGGCGGTGCGCCTGTCGGCCTGCCGCGGCAAGCTGCTGGAGGATGCGCCGCCCCACGCGCTAGGGCCGCTGTCCAACTGGACCGTGCCGCAGCGCTGGTTCGGCCACTTTTACGCGCTGGGCTCCGCCTGCAATGTGGCGGTGGCCTTCCTCCTCCTGGGCTCCCCGTTTTATGCCAGCCTGGCGCCATGCCAGCAGGCCACCGCAGCGCTGGCGCTGGCCCTGCTACAGCTGCACCTGGGGCGCCGCCTGGCGGAGACGCAGGGCCTCATGCGCTACCCGCCCGGCTCCCGCATGCACGGCGTCGCCTACCTGTTTGGCATGAGGTGCGGCCGCTCCTTCTGCTTTGCTTTGCAGCGTGTGGTGGGGCTCGTGTGCACGACTGTTTTCTGCGTGTCTTTTCTGAAAGTGCCCTCTACGAGACAGGCTTGCTGATACACAAGGGGCTGCTTGATGCTGCAGTGGCAGGCTTCAAGAGTGCCCCGCGCACTTGCAACCAGCAAAGAGCATGCTTCTCATGTGTCGTCTCGTGCGCACCTTCTCCCCACTGCCGCAGCTATTACGCCATCGTGTCGTTGTCCGTCCTGCCGGCGGCGGCCTACCCGCCGCTGTTTGAGCGCGCCGCCCAGCTGCCTAAGGTGTTGGCAGGCCCCCTGCCCGCCCTGCCTAGGCCTGGCTGGGTGCTGAGCCACGTGTCGGCGCTGCAGCTGGCGGGAGCAGCGCTGTTCCTTGCGGGCAACGCGCTGCAGTGGCACTCCCACTGGCTGCTGGCGCGGCTGGGAGGCAAGGCCAAGGGGCGAGGCCCCACCTACAAGATCCCGCGGGGTGCGCAGGAGGAAGGGCACGGGGCAGGCAGTGTGCAGCATGTAGGGCCGGCCGTTGCTGCTGCAAATGCTAGGGTGCCGACTTGACCGTGTGACAGTGTCAACGTGCACATGGCCAGGTATCTCACTCCAACCGCCCCCGTACTCTCCTTCCGTGCCCTCCTGTGCAGGCGGCGCCTTTGAGCTGGTGTCCTGCCCGCACTACCTGGGCGAGGTGGTCATCTATGCGGGGCTGGCGCTGGCGCTGGCGGGGCAGCGCGTCACAGCATGGCTCATGCTGCTCTGGGTGGTGAGCCGCGGGCGGGGTGCAGGGGCGGCTGTTGGGGCTGGGAAGCGCGCAGCATGCTATTGGGGCCGGAGAGCCAGACGCAAGGCGCCGCTGTTGCCAGGCGTGGTATCGTGTGCCTAGCCAATGCTCCATGTCCATCGGAACGGCCATTTGCTCTTCAGCCATACTCCCTGACATGACGTTTTGTGTTGCCGCCGCCCTGCCACTGCTCAGGTGTCCAACCTGTCACTGGCGGCTGGCATGACGCACCGCTGGTACCGGCAGCACTTTAAGACGTACCCCGCACGCCGGCGGGCACTCTTCCCGCTGCTGTTTTGACCTGGTGCTAGCTATGTGCACGTGGTGACAAGGGCAAGTTGCCTTTGATGCGCTGAGGGCACCAGCAACAGTGTGCATTGGCGGTCAGGAAAGAGCGCTTGAGCAAAAGAGCGAGAGCAGCAGGAGCAGGAGCAGGAAGGGCGGCAAAGGCAGGAAGGGAGTGTCAGCATAGTGGGGTATGTGTTGTGCATTCCATGTGGCATATTTTTGTTGGCTGCAATGTGCTTAGTGGCAGCACATTCCTGTCATTCCGCAGCTCACGTCACGTGTCACAGGACACCACGTTGTCCCTCTGGTGCTGCTGCACGGTCGCAACAATGGCCTTTGTTCGGTCGCGCCAGAGCAGCACGTCAGCATACAGCACATGCAGGCGCTGCTCCTTCATGGCTTGCTCCAGCGCTGTGGCGCCCTGCAGCGAGGCCAGCACAGGGCGCGGCGGCTGGATTTGAGGGCAAGTTGCACACCCCACACTTGCGCTCTGCCCGAATCCCTATGATTACTATCCCCGGCGGCGGCAGCACGCCCGAGCAGCCCGTGGGGACCCACCATTTCCTCGCTGAGCAGCCGCTTCAGCTCCAGAGCCTGGCCAATCTGTATTAATGCCAGCTCCGCGTAATGCATCTCATCTGCTAACAGAGTAGGGAAGGCAGGAACAAGGTGAAAATGCTTGCACACGAGGGCCACAGCGAGATGGGCGTAGGGTTGGGCCTGCCCCTTCGGCAACTCACACTGCTCGCGGGGGCCTCGCGCCGCCGGGTCGGTCTCAAGCAGGAGCGCGTTTGCTGAGGGACCTACGGTTTCTGCCGCCTCCACAGCCTCAGCCTGCAAGGTGCCAGGCAGGCGGGCGGGGTTGGGTGCAACAACAGGGTGGCAGCAGCGGCACCACGAGCGGCGGCGCCGGCGGCGGCGGACTTGGCAGTCACGGCTGGGCGCACCATGGCTTCCTTCAGCTCCTGCAGCCGGTCCGACACCGACGCTGCATCGCTGCTCAGTGCCGCGGCTGGAAATGGGGTCAGCAGGCGACCAGCCAGGGTTTTCCGGGCCAGCAGCACCCCGCGCCGCGCTGCGGCCATGGGCATAGACGGCGTTCAGCCGAGCAGCGATCTAGGACTACAGCACACTGTGGGGCGCTCGAACCGGCCCGCATTACGTCGAGCCGATTATATTGCCGATGGCGCACTTAGGGGCCGAGGGACACAGCGCGATTTCGTGTTGAGCTCGTCTGTAACCGATACCGACAGGCCTCGCCACCTACAAGTCGCTATGCACGCGGGTTGAGTGTGCCTTGTAGCCCACCCGCGCTCCCAACGGGCCAGCCGCTGGCGTATAGCTCGGGCGTAGGTCTTGAAGCCTGATCCGCCGGCAGGTGAGCGAAAGGCCCCCCTCGCACTCTGCGAGCGAACTCGTCGGCCTCCCCGCGGCCCCAGCGGTGCTCCCAGCCCTGATCTGCAATAGGACATGCGTGTGGACTGATCAGGCAGCTGCGCTGCCTCCCAGCGGCCCGCACTTGGGCGGCAAGCCAATTCGGCCGCCGCCGGCGCCCCCGCACCCTCTGCAGGCGTAGTGGCCGCCCTGCCGTTGGCTTGCCAGCCGCTCCCGTGGGGCCCTCAGCGTACCTGAGGCAGCCATGGACTGCAACTGCAACTGCTTTGGCGTCGCCACCGCGGCGCGGGTGCCGGTCAAGCGGTACAACGTGCTGGTGCCCGATGTCTTCCCGGTGAGCCGCCTGCAGCAGTGGCTGTCCTTGTTTCGCCGCGGGGTGTGCCCGCTGTGTGCAGCACGCGGTTGTGCCTGTGCCTGTGCCTGTGCCTGTGCCTGTGCCTGTACGCTCTGCCTTGTCGCCGATCGGTGGGAGCTGCCACAACGTATGCTTGCCCTGCCTGCCCGCCGCTGGCCAACTTACAGGTGGTGGAGCCTCCGTTTGAGAAGCCGCTGGGCATCACCATTGAGCGCAAGATCAAGAAGCTGGCCGAGTACCTGGACAAGAACGAGCACCGCGCGCCCAAGGCGAGTGGGGGCTGCTGCTGCTGGGCGTTCCTTATTTGGCTAGCGCATGCTGATTGAACTGAAGGAGGAGCCTCTTGTGGGGAGGGCTTTGGTCATGCTGCTGGCTGTGCAGTGTGCGGTAATGCAAGCTAGCTCACCCATGCTGCGCACGACGCGCCCCCGCTGCCGCAGGTGTCCCGCCGCCTGCAGCGCCGGCTGTACAAGGAGCTGATGGCGGGCAACTACGGGTGCGCGGCTGGGCCACATTTCACCTTGCCGGCGGCACCGCTCCTGTGGTGCTGTTGTGCTTCAGCTGCCCAGCTGCTTCCTGCGGCTCCCTGCTTTACCTGGTTCCACGTCTCTGTGTCTCATCCCACCCCTCCCCGCAGCTACGTCAAGCTGGCGGTGGCCACCTACGACACGCTGCTGCTGTCCAGCCGGCCCGAGAAGAGCAACCTGCTGGCCAACGAGCTGGTGGTGCGCACCGTGGTCAAGCGCCGCACGTGAGTGGCGGGGCCGTGGGGCAGGCAGGCGCACCGGCGCGGCTGCATGTGAATGTGCCAGGCAGCTTGAGTGCACCCTGCCTCCTGGGCCCCGCTACGGTTGCAATGTCACCCTGCCCAGCTGTGCCATGTGCGACTCACGTCCTTTCAACTTTCTGTTCCTTCCACAGGCTGCCCTTTGGGCACAAGGTGTATGTGTCGTTCCGCGAGCCGCACCTGGGCAGCGTGGTGGGCCTGCTGCTCACCCACGCCTCGCCCGCGCTGCGCAAGCTGGGCGTTGACCTGCTGATCGACTTCATCAAGTGCCAGGTGGGGGCTGAGACCAAGTGCAACAGCAGCTGCAGTGCCAAGGGGGGTGCATTGAGATGCCTGCGGCGGCCATGGGTGGAAACGCGCCTCCGCCTGCTCACCAAAGCCGGTTCACAGCAGTTATCAGTGTCAGCTTGGTGGAGCCGAGCAAGTGATGCAGCGCATGCACAGCCACCCTCAGCGTTCTGTGTACCTCTCCTCCCCGCCCGCAGCACACCTCTGACTACGTGCCCCAGCTGGAGGCGTTTGTGCCGCTGCTGTGCACCAACGCCAAGCCACAGGCGGCGGCTGCCACTGCCGGCCAGCCCGGCTCCCCCGCCGCAGTCGGCAGCCCACGGCGCACCCGCAGCGCCAGCAGCGCTCTGGCGGCTGTTGTGGCGGAAGAGGAGGCATGGGCGCAGCTGCGGGCCGCCTGCCTGCGGGCGCTGCTAGAGCACCTGCGCTTCTGCGCCCGCCTCTCCTACGTGTCCTACCACCTGCACACCATCACGTTTGCGGTGCTGGAGTGCGTGGACGCCAGCGCGCAGTCGCTGCAGGTGGGGGCGGGTGGGGGTGGGTGAGGGCAGCGGTGGCGGGTGCAAGGGTCGGCAGTTGGCCTTCATGCGTGCTGGGCAGCTTGGCTGTGCTGCAAGTTGCTATCGCCATGCATTATTTTAAACCACCCGACACCTGCGCTGCCTCCTCAACCTGCAGGGCCGCCAGTACTCCTCCCCGCGTGCGCTGCTGGAGCGGGGCGTGAGCCCCGTGGAGTCGTTCAGCCGCGGCAGCATCAGCCACGCCGTGGCGGCCAGCCCGCCCGACGTTGCGGCGCTGCTGGTGTTTGAGGAGCTGGCACACATGACGCGGGTACGCAGGCGCCGGGGGGCCAGTGTGTGTTGGTAGTGCATGGTTGGCTGCTGTGCTGAGCTGGGCGAGCGCTTAGCAAAAACTTCTGCCCGGCCTTGGATGCCCAGGCGGATGCCCAGGCACAGTCAAACCAGCCCCCTGTTGCGCACACCCAGCCTAGCCCCTTGCCACCCTGCCGCCCTCACCCAGGACGCTGCCGAGGGCAAAAAGGTGCTGGAGTTTGTGATGCGCTTCCTGGACCGGCAGCACCGCTGGCTGGGCAGCCCGGTGGCCGGCACCTCCATCGCCGTGCTGCAGGCAGCGTGCGAGCAGGAGCACCAGCGCTACCTGCTCTTCTCCACCCTTCTGCGCCACGTGGCAGTGGCAGAGCAGCTGTCGCCGGCGGAACGAGCCGCCGTGCTGCGGCTGGCGGTGGACGAGAGTGGGCAGCTGGAGCCGGGGCTGGCTGCGCCTGCGCTGCTGCTGGCGCTGCGCGAGCTGCCGGCAGTGATTGCCAGCCATGCGGGTGCAGGAGAGGAGGTGCCACCCATGCCGCCGCAGGCCCCCCTTCCACCGCCCGCCACGCCGGCGGCGGGCGAGCCGCTGGCAGTTGCGGCCGACGGGCCGGCGCGTGCATCACAGGAGGGTGCGGCTGCGCCCATGAATGGCGTTGCAGCAGGCGGCGCAGGAGGAGCGGCGGCGGCTGCAGTGCCGGGCAGCATGCAGCAGCTGGAGCTGGCCACTCTGCGGGGAGCGCCCAACGCAGCTGCAGCCGCCGACTCGGCGGCGGCGGCGGCAGCGGCGGCTGCAGCCAGGGGTGCGCCTGTGGACCTGCAGCCGCAGGTGCTGGCGGCGGTGCAGCAGCTGGCTGTGCGGGTGGAGGACAGCGGCCAGCTGCTGGAGGCCATTGGCAGCACGGTGACCAAGCTGCGGGGGCAGGCGCCCATTTCCACGGCGGCTCTGCAGTGTTGCGTGGCGGCGGGCCAGGTTGCACAGAACCTGGCACCACGGGTGAGGAGTGCCTGTGTCGGGTGCCTTGGACACGGCACCACATGGCAGCAGCATGCTGGTATGCTTGTGTTCTTCCTGTGCAAACAAACGCTGCTTGGCAGGGCTATGTGCAAATTTCTTTCTATGGTAGCCCGCCTGCTTCTTCCTCTCCTCCCAGCAGACTTCCCGTGGCAGCGGCAGTGTGCCGCGCTTCTCCTCGCTGCTGCTGCAAGAGCTGGCAGGCATCACAGTGGCCTGGGGCCCGCAGCAGCGCCTGCTGGCGCACCAGCTGCTGCTGCAGCTGCTGCCCCTGGCTGTGGATGGCCTGAGAGAGCAGCAGGCATCTGTGCTGGTGTCGGCGGCATGGCACGAGGCGGCGCTGGCCGACAGCCCGCCGGCTGCTTATGTGGCGATGGACAGCACGCTGCGCACGCTGCTGGGGGCGGCACCAGCGGCTTCGCTGCCTCAAATCGTCAAGATGCTGGCGACGCTGCAGGCAGAGCTGCTGCAAGCAGGTACCACCGGCGGCCCCGGCGGCAGCCCTGGCGGCAGCCCGCGCGCCGACGGCATGCCAGCAGCAGAAGAGAGCCGATTGGCGGAGATCAGCCCTGCCCAGGCCTGCGCCCTGCTCGCAGTGTGCAGCTCTTCCCTGCATGCGCTGGCGGCGCAGCTGGGGCAGCCGGCGCTGCAGCAGCTGGTGGTGCCAGGGGCGGAGGGCGCACTGCAGCAGCTCGTGTGTGTACCGCCACACGGCTTGCTGCTGCAGGCGGCAGGCAGCAGCGGGGCAGCAACCGCAACAAACGGCGGCAGCACCGAGGCAGCAGCCGCCCAGCAGCAGTTTTGGCAGCGGGGCGCCCTGGCTGTGGCCTTCACTGCAGAGGAGCAGCAGCGGGCAGCGGCCTTCCTTGTGCAGTGGCGGTTGGCCAGCAGTGTGGAGTCGCAGCAGGCATCCCTCGCAGCCGTGCTTGCAGCGGTGCCGCTGTTTAAGCAGCAGAAGAGCGACAGCGGCACCTTCAGGCCCATGCCGCTGTCCAGTCTGATGCCACGCATGCAGCAGGTGCGCTGGTGGTGTTGGGTGGGGTGGGGGAATTGTGTGAAGCGTGCAGTGCAGTGCTTGTGTGGAGCATGCTGGCATTCCTGGCATTGCACGAGTGCATGGTTGTTGGGCTTGCATTTGCCTGCATCCCCCCACACCCGCCTGCTGCCGCCCTGCCCTGCCCTCTGCAGGCCGGGCTGACGCTCTCCCTGTCCAATGGCTCCCACACGTCGTCGGGCGAGGGCGAGAGCCGCCGAGCGCAGCGCCTGCGCAACGTGTACCGCCACATGCGGCAGATCTCACTGTGTGATGGCGACCGCGCTGTTTTGGTGCGTTGCGCAGCAGGGTGTGTGGCGGAGGGGGTTGGGGGCAGGAGGTGTACTGGAGAAGACGAGCGGCCGGTCCCCAAGGGCGGGTGGCGGGAGTCTGCGGTTCCACGCGCCCTGCTGCACCCCGCTGCCCCTCTGCGCAGGCCACCATCTCCCAGGAGAGTGCAGCTGAGGAGCCGCCGGCTGCGGCGCTGCGTGGGCTGGGCCTGCCTGGCTTGGAGGACGAGACGGAGGGCAGCGGCGCACCGCCCGCCCAGTCGGTGGACGAAGTTCTGGCAGAGGTGGATGCGGCTCTGGCGGCAGCCGAGGCGGCTGTGGCCAAGGGCCGCACACCCTCGCCGCCGGCCTGGCCCTCGCCCTCGCTGCGGCACAGCGGCAGCAGCCTGGCGGCTGGCCGCGCAGACCAGTCGCCGTCGCCGTCGGCATCGGCGGGGTCGGTGTCGCAGCCCGCCCGGCCCGCCCAGGGGCGCGCCACGCACCTGTCCTCCCTGCGCTGACTTGCCTCTGCATCGTTCCACAGCTGAGAGCAGTGTAAAGCACGATGCGGCTCCCGCAGAGCTTCATGAGTGGCCATGCCATGTTGCCCCCGCGCTGTGCCAGCGCACCGCCGCCGCCACATGCGGGCATCGCACGCGTGCAGGTGCGTCCTTCGATCGCGCCTCAATTCTGCTCCTGCACATTGCCCGCACGCGTTTGGGCCGGGCCTGCAGCCGGCTGGCACCCTTGCACCGTTTCCCGCCTTCCCTCGCCAGCCATGGTGGCCGTGGAGACGCCGCTGCACCTGGACCTGGAGGCCTGCGCGCTGATGGTGCCCCCAGACTGGCGCGCAGCTGAGCCCGAGCCCTGTTCACCTGTGGGTGGCACCTGCGCCGAGGTGGGTTCTCGCTGCCGCCGCTTGGATGGGTCATGGTCGATGCCAGGAGGCCCAATTGGGTGCCAGGCGCCCAGGGGGTGCCTCTGTGCCGGAACCAGCAAGCCAGTGGTTTGAATGGCACCCACGGCGCTTCCCGCCCTGCCGGGACCCCAAAGCCAAAAGCCCTGGATTGCATGCCCGCGCCATTATGCGGGCCGATCGGGCGCAGGGCGCGCGGGGTGGGCTGCCACGCGGACTCTTCTGGGCCCCTGGCCAGTCGCTGCAGCCGCTTGCCCACCTTTCTCCTCGCACCTGCGATCGCCTGCGTGGCAATTCTCCCACGCTGCACGCCCTCGGCGCACAAGCTATGCAGCAGGTGCCCCCGCTTGCCGCCCGCTGCTCCTACAGGCCCGCCGCGCCTCAGGTAGCACCTGGCAGTGATCCTGAGCCATGCCAACCCGCCACTGCCCCGCCGCAGGCGCTTCTAGGAGGCCAGCCCTCGCTTGGACTCCCAGGCAGCCCTTCGTGCTGCCCCGCCGACTCCGATCACTTCGACTGCCTAGGAGACGAGCTGGAGGAGCAGGCCAAGCTGCTCGAGGACGAATGGTGAGCTGCGGGGGCCGCCGCCCAGGCGCCGCTCCTGCCTCCCACCTGTTGGCCTTCCTTGCCCCCCGCCTGCCTGCTGCTGCCCGATGCCGCTCCCGCTGCTTCTGCCGGGTCTGGAAACTTATCAGCCATCATTGAAACCCAGCTAACCCACCTCCCTGCCCTTTCCGCAGGTTGTCCCCCGCGTCCCCCGCTGCGCCGCACCGCGCGGCGGTGCAGCCCAGCCCCGCCTCTGCGCTCTGCAGCGGCGGCCTGCGGGCCGTGCACCTTGACCAGGACGAGGCAGAGGATGAGGAGTGGGCAATCATGGAGCGGGCCGAGGCAATTCTGCAGCGTGCCGCGGCAGCAGCAGCGGCCGAGGGGCGCGCGGCGGGCAGCGGCTCTGCTGACGGGGCAGCAGCCGCCTCGGGCGGCGGAGAGCCCTGCACCCCGCAGCGGCACAGCGGCCACGATTCGTCCTGGAATGAGTCGCCCCTGGGCACCAGCGGCCTGGACTATGGCGAGGTGGAGTCGCCTGGTGAGTGCCCAGTGTGCTCTCGAGTGAGGGGCGAGTGGCAGGTGGCGGCGCAGGCGCGGCGTTGCGTTGCGCAAGGGTGCATGGACTTGCCCCTTGCACACTCCATCTGTCTTATGTCCACTAACTCATGATTTCCATGTGCCGTGCTCCTCTCTCTGCAGCTCCGCTGCCCCTGATAGTGACAGCCCCGATACCCGCAGCGCGCCGCCCGCCCCTGCCGCTGGCCATTGAGAATGCGCAGCGCGTGCGGCTGGGGCAGCTGGCTGCGCCGGGCGCATGGCGCGGCTGTGGCAGGTGCGTACATGTGCAGCTGCTTGCCGGCATTGATGGAAGCTCCAGCATCCAACCATGATGCTGCATATGCCAGCCCTGCTTGCAACTGCCGGCGGCATGCTGAGCATGCTTCCCTTCCTTTAGAACACCTTTCTCCCTCGGGCTTCCCTGTCTGCAGGAGCGCGTGGTGCAGCCAGAAGCCGGGCCACCTGACCTGCTGCAATGAGATGGCGGTGGTGCCGGGCCTGCTGGCCTACCCCTCCCAGGAGCTGTTTGAGTCGGGGGTGAACATTGAGGAGCTGTGCAGGTGGGTCCATGGGTCACTGGTGTTCAAGGTGCCTAGCGTTGGCAGATTCACCTGCTGGGGGAACCTGCATAGGCATGTGCAAGAAGCCTGGCTACTGCATTGTTCATGTAGCCTTATACATCAGCCAATGTGCACAACAAGCCTGCTCAACAAGGCAGCCGCTGATGAGCCGCCGCCCGCTCTCCACATGCCTGCAGGGTGCCCGAGGAGCTGGCTGCGCACCTGGTGCCTGACAACGAGTCAGAGGGCTGCACAGAGCAGGCGGCATGCGCAGCAGGCGACGCGCTCAGCAGCGGCAAGCGGCGGGCCGAGGATGGCGGTGAGGAGGGCGCCAGCCAGAGCCACAGCCAGAGCGGGTGCGGCGGCACCGCCAGCAGCGGCGCGGCGGGCGAGGGCGAGGACCAGTGCTCCGCCGGCAGCCGCACCGCCAAGCGCGCGCGCGCCGATGCCAGCAACGACGCGGTGGTGGCAGCGGTGGGTGCGCTGGCCCTGGGCGTGGACCCACCCATCATGCCGGCCCAGCTGCAGGCCAGCGCCGCCAGCCTGGCAGCTGCTGTGCGCAACGGAGCGGGCTGCTCCCGCATGGTGCCCGTGCCGGTGCCGCAGCCGCAGCCGCTGCCGCAGCCGCAGCCTGCCCAGCCAGCTGCCACGCCCTGCACAGCTGTGCCCAAGTTTGCACCCCCGGTGCCGCCCGTGGGCTCGGCTGCAGCCCGCAACCGCGGCCGCCCCGCCGGCGCACCGCGCCTGAAGCCGCTGCCGCCGCCCCCGCCGCCGCCTGCGCCTGTGCCTGTGGCGCACCCGCCCAGCAAGCCGGTCACGCGGCAGCGCAACGTGTCGCACCCCTTCACCGCCTCCAGTGCACCTGGTGAGCAGCTGGCTGGCTTGAGTGCAGTGGTAGCACATGAGTGAGCTGTGCTGGCCGCACCGCAAGCTTTGCTGAGTCAGGCAGCTTTTTGCCGACTCAGTTTTTCAATCATGTTGTGATCATGCATCCCATCCCTGCACGCCTCTGAACCCTCTGCTTCCCCAACCCTGCCCACCCTGCCTGCAGCCGCGCCGCGCACCTCGGGGCGCCGCACCGTGCTGCAGTGGCACAGCGACAGCGTGGTTGACCCGCGCACAGGCGCCACTGTGAGCGAGGTGTCCCCCGGCACCTTCTGCACCCAGGTGAGACTTGGGAGGCGGCCCCAGTTGGTCTACTTGGACTGTGTTGACTGTGGGGGACATGCAAGTTCACAGCCTGCTGAGTGGCAGTGCTGGATAAGCAATTTTGCTGCTTGCTAACTTGTGGGCCTGATGCTGACCAGCCAGCTGCCTCCCAACCTGCCTGCCCGCAGTGCTATGCGCTGAGCACCCCTGTCTGGCGTGCGGGCCCCTTTGGCCACAAGACGCTCTGTGAGTCCGGCCGCTTCTCATGTGGCTTTGAGTGTGGCTTGACATGGCTGTGCAGCCCTGCTGTTTGCGCCAGCTGCGCCTGGCTTTGCAACGCCTGCTGCTTACATCCTCGCATCATGGCTGCACTCCAGGGCACTCCAGCCTGACCCTGCTCCTACTGCTGCCCCATTTATTTGCCTTGCAGGCAATGCCTGCGGCGTGCGCTGGATGAAGTACTCCAAGGGCAAGAAGTGAGTGGGCCCTCCTCGGCCGGCCCCGCTGGGCAAGTGAAGCCCGGGCCAGCGCTGCAACGCGCTCGCCAGTAGCGCTACCGCACCGTGCGCTTGGATGGCGCAGGCATGCGCCTTTGCAGCCGACGTGCGCCTTTGCAGACCAGCCAGCGCAGAGATGCGCGCCTGGTGCTGCACCAGTGCAGTAGCTGCCTAGTGGCAGCTCTCGCATCCCATGCTTCCCACCTGCCTGCTTCCCACCTGCCTGCTCCCAGTGGCTGCTGCCGCCTCAGCGCAGCAGCCTAGCACAGTTAGAGAGACCTAGGCGGCCCCGTTTTCCCCTGCCGCACGGTTTTGGTGTTTGTGATGTACCCCCTCTCTTTGTTCATTCCCCTCGGACCTATGACCCGCTTCTCTCGCTGACGCCTCCTCGCCTCCTGACCATGCTTGCTTTGTTGGCTTGACCCTGCTTTTCGCCCACCCTGTGATTGTACTACTTCTTTTCTCCTTTAGTTCGATGTGCCCGCGGCTAGCGCCTGTCCTGCACTCATGCCCCTCTGAAAAACAAAACAAAAACTGCACTGCATGTCACTTTGCATTTCCTTGCACCTCGGCATCTCCTTGTGCTCACCCTTGGCGCTCCCTCGTCCTTACGCCGTGTTGCTCGCTGACCCCTGTCGCTCGATCCCTGCCTGGCTGACTTTTGATTCTCGCTGAACTGCACCCAACAGCAAGACGCACACATGTAATGAACAAATGTCTGGTGGGCTCGGGCATCCTGCGCTGTGCGGCAAAGGCATGCAAGGTTGAAGCCCGGTGCAAGGGCACACGCCCGCCGTGTACACGACGCTGCCGTGCCTCTCATGCTGCATGCCGGTCTGGCCCTTCCAGTGTCTGCTCCAGAGGCTGATTACCCGATTGTGGCACAGCAAAAGGCATAAAGAGTTCGTTTCAGGCAGGCATGCACAGAGAAACAGGAAGAAAGGGCTAGGGGCGCGGCAGTTCGTTTTCCACTAAACATTCAACACAACACCGACACAGGCACGCGACTGGACTGGGAGCGAGAGCGGGACAGGAGCGGGCAGGCACGCTCAATTAAAGTGCGCACAGGTGGGCACAGGGGCAGCTGCGGGCACGTGGGCTGCTGCTGGCAGAGCTTGGGCACGCGGCGCGAGATGGATGGATGGATGGGATGGCATGGCGTGGTGGTACAGCGGACAGGACGGGAGGACGTGGGGACCGGAAAGAATGCATCATCCAAATGAGTCAATCAAAGAGGGGTTTCAAAGCCGGGAGCCAGTAGTCGGGGCGGCGGCGGCGGCGCGTGGGCGCAGGGGGGTGCAACATGCTGTGCTGTGCTGTGCTGACATGGCGCAGCGCGCCTTCCGAGGCCCGCGCCCACGTGCGCGCCGCCGCGCAAGCAGAGAGGGACAAGCTGAGCGGCGGCTCGGCGCGCCTCGGGCGGGCCGGCTGCCGATGCCGGCGCGCCCGGGCTTGCTTGCGAGCGCGGAGCTGCCGCTGAGAGCGAGGTGGGATGCTTGCAAGGGGTGGGACCAGCTTACACCTTGGCCACAGGGGTCTGCACCGAGTTCTTGTCGGCGGTGGCCTCGGGGGTGGGGCCGGGGCCGTACTTGAGCTCAGTCAGCACCGCCTCCCACTTCTTGGCGGGCTGCGGCGGGGAGCAGGGGAGGGGGAGATGGAGGGTGGGGACGTCAGGCATGGTGGTTTTGAGTTGGGGAGGTCCTGTACAAGACGTGCCGCTTTACCGGCGGGCGCCCAGCTGCACCCATTCCCCTGCACCACAAGCAGCCCCACTTCACTGCACGCACCTGCGCCCAGGACAGGTCCTGCGCGATGCAGCGGTCGCGCATGGCCTTGAAGGCGGGAGTGCCGTACACCTCGGACGCGCGCAGGATGGTCTGGGCCACCGCGTCTGCAGGGTCAAGGAGGGGTGGCAGGGGCAGTTGTGCGGTCAGGCCTGTGCCTTCAGCTGACACTCAGATGGTGCCGACTCCATCGCATCATGGGCGTGCAATGGCCGCAGCCACCAAGTTTCAGATCCCCCTACATCTGCCGCCACAAGTGCCTCCACAGCACCCCACCCCAGCCACGCACCGGCGTCAGAGTCGGCGAGGCGGTCGGGGTCCATGGCGCCCATCTGGAAGCCGGTCACGCCCTCCTTCACAGTGTCAACCAGGCCGCCGGTGGAGGCCACCAGGGGCACGGTGCCGTACTGCGGGGGAGGGGGGGGGGGGGGAGGGAGCAGCACAGGGGTGGGTGAGGGTGGGTGAATGAGGGGGCAGTGATGGTTGGAAGTTGTGATTTTGAACGGATGCTGGCTCGCTAACTGCTAGCCACCAGGACCGAGCTGCCTGGCAAGGACGCAAGTGACAGCCCCAAGCGGCACACCCCCCGAGCAGGGCCGCACCTGCATGGCGTGCAGCTGGATGAGGCCGCAGGGCTCGAAGCGGGAGGGCACCACCATGAAGTCGGCGCCTGAGGGGAGGGGTTGGAGGGGGAGGGGTGTGGGTAGGCATGACCAGCCCACGAGAGTGGTCGAAATGCTGTGTGCCTGCGTTACAACGGCAGCCACATGCCCAGCCTGCCTTGGGGCGGCATCCTGCCACCCACCGAAGCGCAACGCCTTCTCAGCCCTCAATCCCTCCCTGCCTCTCCCCCGCACCCCACTGAGCGCACCCGCGGTGATGGTGTGGGCCATGGGGTTGGAGAACTTGACCACGCCAGCGGCCAGGCCCGGGAACTGCTTCTCCAGGTTCTTCACCTGCGACTCCAGCGCCTTCTTGCCCGTGCCCAGGATGACAATCTGAATGGGGCAGCATGGGGAGAGGCAAAAATACTGGGTCAGATGGTGAGGGCGTAGTGGGAGGAAGAGCTCGAGGGGAGGGGCAAGGCAGGCAGATGAGCCCTCGAGGCAAGAAAAAGTGCAAGCACAGTAGCAGTAAAGAGCCAGGTCCAGGGCAGGCGGCGCAGGCGGCATGTGCACAAACCAATCAGCTGCGCCCCGCACCTGGGCGTTGGCGTTCTTGGGCAGCTTCTTGATGGCGGCCAGCAGGATGTCCACGCCCTTCTGCTCCTCCAGGCGGCCTGCGGGCGGGCGGCGGGCGGAAGGGGAGGAGTGGATGAGCAGGAGCCAGGGCCAATGATGGAAAGCTTGCTTCGCCTGCACTGGTGGTGCAAAACATGCGCTGCCCACCCAGCATTTGGTGCAGGACAGCCCCCTAGCAGCCCACTGCAGCAGGGCTGGGGCTGCCACCCGCTCTGCCGCCCGCTCTCGCCACCCGCCACGCACCGATGAAGCCGAACACGGGGGCGGAGGGGTCCACGGGCAGGCCCGCCTCGCGCTGCAGCTCGCTCTTGGCAAACGCCTTGCCCGCCTCCACGGTGCTGGCGTCGTACTTGAACTTGAGGAACTTGTCCTGCGGGGGAGGCAGGAGGAGCGGGAGCAGGGTGGGGTGGGAGCAGGCATGGGCGGGCGTGGGAAGGTTGGGCAGCAGCAGGCCGCAGCAGACACAACTCCACTCAAGGTTTGTCTCAGATCCCCGGCAGAAGGGACGCAGGGCTCAGGTGCGAGGCCAGCAGCTGCGCAAGGCGGTGCTGCTGCTCCTGAAGGCCGGCGATGCGTTTGCCTCACCAGGGCGGGGCTCCACTCCTCCACGTCCATGCCGTTCACAATGCCCTCAACGCCCTTGGTCTGCACAGGCAGGGGCAGCAGAGGCGGGCAGCGCAAGTTAGGTGCGCAGTCAAGCGGCCTTGGAGGTAGCTTATTGGCATGCTGCGCTGGAGCAGCAGCAGGGCGCCCCTGTGCAACCCAGCCTGAGCTCCGGCACGCCGCCAAGCCGGCAGTGCAGGCATGCTCCAGCTGACATGACACAACAAGCTCCACAAGGTGCTGCATGTCACACCATGTGCCAAGAGACAGCAGAAGAGGCGAAGGACAAAGTCGCAGCAAAATTTTGTGCACTCACCCGCACCCACTTGTCCAGCTCCACACCCAGCTGCGGGCCGCTGGCAATCTCGGTGGCGTAGTTGGGCGACACCGTCAGCAGCTTGTCGCAGGCCAGGATGCCCGCCTTGAGCCAGTTGATCTTGTTGAAGTTGGTGCCGGGGGTGATCTGGAGGGGATGGGAGGTGGGGCGACGCGCGGTGTCAAGCAATGGCCATCAGTGCGGGAATTGAAGGCTGCGCTGGCTGCGCACGCGCCGGCAGCTGGGAGGCGGCAGCTGCAGGCCACCACAGATGCGTTGCTGGCCGCAATCGTCCACGTGCTGGCCACACACAGCTGCCTGGCTTGGCCGCCCCATCCCTCAAAACCACAGCTGGGCGCACCTCGGGCAGCTTGGTGGCCTCATCAGCGGGGGAGTTGGCGTCAAACACCTTGGGGTAGCCGTCGCTGAAAGAGAAGAGCTCCTTGCTCTCGTTGGGCAGGCCCAGCGCGCCAAACTCGTCGGGCCAGAAGCGGCCCTGGAAGGCGATGTTGTGCACGCACATGGCCACCTGCGGGAGGCGGTAAGGCAGGTTGTGATGGGGTGTTGAGGCAGGAGATGGTGAGGGAAGGTGGGTGCAGGGCAGGATGAGGGCAGGGGCGTCAACGAGGGCTGCAGGCAGGCGAGTTGTTGGCTGCTCCGCAGGCGGCGCATTTGCACATCACCACCGCTCCACACCGCCCCCATGCCCCCCAGCCGCACCTTGGTGTTCTTGAACTCGCCGCGCTTCTGGTACTCCTGCTTCAGCAGCACCGGCACGGGGGAGGTGTGCCAGTCGTTGGCCACAATCTGCAGGCGGCAGCGGGGGAGGCGGGGACGGGGTGGTCAGCACAGCGCAACCATACAGGGAGCATGGCCAGGCTGGGCCAGCATTTCAGCAACCTGCTGCAACACGCCCCTCCCTGCTGGGTCAGGAAGCACAGCGATCTGCCGCTAGCCCGCTGCCCGTGATGCCCCCCAGCCCCCAGCCTTCCACAGCCACAGCGCTGCCCTAAGGTTCGCCCCGCCCCGCCCCGGACTCACCATGCAGTCCTCTCCGGGCATGAAGGGCAGCGCGCGCAGCGCCTCAATGGCCGCGCGGGAGAACATGGCGAAGCGCTTCTGGTTGTCCACTGCAAGGCGAGCAGAGGTGGGTGGTTATGCTGGGGATCGGGTGGCATGCTGGGTGTGCTCAGGTAACAAGAGCTTCCAACTTGGGAATTGCTCTCGACCCGGCTGTCCAGCGCACGACAGGATCTGCCCGTCTGTGATGCACGCCACGCATGCTGCCATGGTCCCTGCTCCAGCCCTGCCCGCCGCAGACAGCAGCACCCCGGCTGCGCACCGTAGTCTGCGCCCGACTTCTCGCCGTACAGCTTGGAGCCGGTGAGGCCCCACACCTTGGACAGGAAGGCGGGGTGGTCCACCTGGGGGGCGGGCAGGGAGGGGCAAGGGGCAGGGCAAGCGTGGGTGGAGCGAGCCATGACCATGGTGGAGCACAGGCGTGCATGGCGGTCAGATGGGACGATGCTTCCATGGCCCATGTGTTGCCCTGGCATGCGGGCGCAATTTCCCCTCGTTCACTCACCCACACGCGGTGCACGCCCTTCTTCACGGTGTGGAAGAAGCGCACTGCAGGCAGAAGAGGGCCAGGGGCAGGAAGGTGGGGCTGTGACCTTTTTTCAGCTTCTTTCAGCGCAATGCCGCACATGACGAAACTTGTGGATGCCTGCATCCCCCAGGCCACCCCTGTGCGCTGCTCACCGTCCTCGCCCAGCACGTTGACGGTGACGGTGGTGTCCCAGGCATCCGAGTACTGGTCGTAGCGGGGCGCAATGGTGAACACCCGGTGGCCGCGCTGCGCCAGAGCGATGGGCAGCCCGCCGACCACATCACCCAGGCCGCCGGTCTTGCTGTGAGGAGCAAAGGCGGGGCACAGGCAGGGGGATGCGTGAGGTGCGGGGCTTTGAGTTGCGGGCTGACTCGGGCGAGACCTCGATATTCAAGGCTGGCGGCGGGTACTGGACGCTGGCCCGCCAAGTTGGGAACCGAAAGTATGTGCTCCTGGTTCTGGCCTGCTCTCACCTCCAGGGCGCCACCTCAGCGGACACAAACACCTGTCAGGGCACAGGAGGTAGGGGTTGGTGTGAGCTGGGGCTTGGCTGACCAGCAACCCAACCCGCGCCACACTGCAGACCGATTCGGCGGGACAGTCGATTCCCAAAGTCAAACCGCGCATCAACCCCCGCCGCCGTCGGCCCGCCGTGCGCTCACAATGTCCATGGGCTTGGCCGCGGAGGAGATGGAGGAGGTGGAGGCGCCATTGGCAACAGGGGCGGCCACGGCTGCAGGCGGGGAAGGGAAAGGACCAAGGTTTGAGGGGCGCCAGGCGCAGGGCAGCGCCGCGCGCGGCGGCACCCGGGCGGCGCCCAGGCTGCCCACCCCGCTCCCTGCGGGCCGATCGAGCATCGATCGCGCGGTGCGACGATCGGGCGGCGATCAGGCGGCCCAAAGGCTCACCGGCAGCAACCTGCACCGCACGCTGCTTCAGCGCCGCCTGCTTCTGCTGCTGCACCGGGCGGGTCGCCCGAGCGCTGGGACGGACGGCCACGGCCTTGGTGAAGGCCAGGGAGGCCGGGGCCACGCCCGTGGAGCGCTGAGTAGCCTGCATAGCTAGACTCTCCAACGCAAGACACCCACGCCTGTGCCGCCCGCAGGCCTGTGCAAGCTTTGGAATTGGTTTGGAGACACAAATGTGGCACCTAGGAGCGTGCAGGGAAGCTGGTCATTCGCTGGCGCGCAGCGACCGCCTCATGGGCCCTCATGGGCTGGCAGCCGGCGGCTGCTGCACTCCCAGGCATGTTGGGAGCCACACAACAGCGCGATGGAGTCGCTGCTGGCGCCGGCCGGCGGTGCCGCCGCCGCCGCCCCGTCGAGGGAGTGCAGGAGGCAACCGCTGCAAAACAACCGTGATACCTGTCTGTGCCCTGCCCACGTTCACCCTCCCAGCAACACTCACCCACTCAGCAGTGTGCAGGAAGATTGGGCCCGCAATTGCGCTGCTGGAAGCACCCTGGGCTGGGCTTGCAACGTTTCATTACAAACGCGCACGGGCGCCGGCCCAGATATTGTAGCATTTTAAATCGGTCGAGTTGCATGCAAGTTCTTCAGTTGCAGGGTGAAAGGATACAGCCCCTAACGAGCCCGGTCGTACGGTAGGGTACCGTGAGGTGATGGGGAGGCAGGTGAGGGTGGGCTGACCCACAGTCAGCAGGGTGGTGCATCGGCAGCAGGCATGCACAATTGAAAATTGAGGTCGCCTCGGCGGATTTGGTGAAAGGATGCGCAACAGAGATGAGTGAAACGTATTTACTGAATCATATTGCTTGCGGCAGAAAGAGGGTGAATTGCAGTCTGATTGGGTTTGGAAAAAAGGGAACGAAAGAGTCGCGGCAACTTGTTTGACATGAGAATTTGCTGCGCAGGCGCACGCTCATGGCACAATCACGTTCAGCAGCGCGCCCCTGCCGGTGTAGGGCACCGTCACGTTGAACGACTGCGTCCAGTTGAGGGCGGGGACGGCCACGCGCACCAAGTAGGGTGTGTTGGAGGGCGCCAGCGGCCGGTAAAAGTCGCCAAACCGCTTGGTTGTCCGCGTCACCGTGCTGCTGGCGCCGACTGCGGGCGGCAGGGGGCAGCAGAGACTGGAGTGAGCGGCAGGTGGCCGTGCGCTGGCACACACTGAAGCAGCGGTTCTGTGGCACAGGCTGCCAGGGCATGGCCCAGCGACCACGCAGGCCAGCCGCGCTGGGAGCTGCGGCCCGGGCGCACCTGTAATGCGAGCTTCCAGGGGCGCCAGGGTGCCGCGCCGCCTCACAGAGCCGCGCAGACCGCCCAGCGTGGACCACAGCGCATACTGGGTCATGGGAGCCCTGTTTTGTGCCCTGCAGTGCGGAGTGGGCGTGTGTGGAGTGCAGGTTATGAGCACTTTCAGGGAGGCTTGCTGGGCCTGCACAATGAGCTGCAACAACTTGCGACGCCAAAGCAAGAGCGCCACCGCTAGGAGCGGCAGCACCGTGGCTTGGCTGGTGTTGCCCCCCTGCAGGCTCACCACAGTGTGCGTGGCGGGGCGGTGCCTGCAGGTCAAGGGAGCAGCAGCAGGAGAGCAGCCGGATGAGGGTTGAGTTGCAGTGTGCAACAGACCACAGCACTGGCTGGGCCTTGCCCAAGGCTCGCTGCTAAATGCATGCAACCGGCAGCAACAGGCAGGCAGGAGGGCAGCGCACCCTTGATGTCCCACAGCTCCAGCGTGATCTGGAAGGTGCCGGTTGACAGGTAGGTCCAGTCCTGCAGGGAGGCAGAGCAGGGGCACAGCCGCAGTCGTGAGCTGAGTTGGGGTTGGGCAGGCACCACACCAGGCGCATGGTGCTACTGGTGCTGTAGTGCTGGCAGACCTGCAAGCCGGGCACCACCGGAACGGATGCACCGACCTGCATGCCGCCATAGATGGGGTACCAGGCCGCCCCATTCGTGATGCCGCCCGGGAACTCGGTGGAGTTGGCCATCTGCAGGGGGCAGGGTGCAGGTTGTGTGTGCCTGTCGTTGGCTGGCGTCAAGGTAGTGCAACTTGCAGCGCAGGCCCCTGCACCAGCAATCACTTGCTTGCAGTGCATGTTGCAACGGCGTGCCCAAGGTCTGCACCCGCCGCCACCAGGTGCATCGGCACCACCACTCACCATGACATGGCGGCTGGCATATGTGCGGGCCAGGAAGCGGAACGTCCCATCATCAGGCGTGGGGTTGTAGGCAGTGTTGCCACTAGGGGTGCCATCGTAAGGGTAGTTGGCCACAAAAGCACCCTGCAACGCAGCACGGCGAGGAAAAGATGAAGCCCAACAGCGTGCACGCTTGATGGGGCCGCCATCTCACGGGCAGGTGCAGCAGGGCATCGCTCAGCCATGTTTGCACCCTGGCAGCTGGTGCCCAGCAGCTGGCCTCTGCCCGCTCTGGCAGACCCATATGCCTTGCATATCCCACCTCGTGCATGTTTGCTGCTGCAGTAAATGGCCGCGACAAAAAGAAGTTCATGACCGCAGTTGTCTCGGGCTACAGGTGGCGGGGGCAGAGGACAGGAGCGGTCATCGCACCGCAGTATTGCTACAGCGGCAGGCATTGTCTTTGACTGCGCACAGCACGCACACCTGGTGGGCCCCAGTCCGGCGCACCTGCTCCTTGCCGGACGCCGTCAGGCCCTTGCCCTTGCGCTGGACGGGGTCTGGAAAGTCTCGATTGAGGTTCACGAAGTTGATGTTTTCGTAGAGGTCCTCTGTGTACCCGTCGGGGTTCATCGTGGGCATGCTGCAGGGGGGTGGACACGCAGCAGCGGGGCTTCTGTTGCCTGGCAGGGGGCCGCTGACCGGCGGTTCTCGGAAGGCTGCACTGAAGCCGACAGGCCATTTACGGGCGTGGATCAGCTGTGCATGCAAAGCACACGACTGCAAGCAGGCGCAGGCAGGCAGGTGTGCCACACACTCCCTGGCAGCAGCACAGGGGGGCGCAATGCATGCGTCATTCCCTGCCAAATCGGCAGCTGTGCCTCACAGGTACAGGTGCATGCCGTCGATGATGCGCTGCGCCGTGGCGTCCTTGGGGTAGCTGGCGCACAGCCACTCTGCCAGCGTGAGCAGCAGCTGTCGCCCGCCCGGCTCCGTGCCATGCATGTTGGCCTGCAGAGGGCAGGGAGGAGTGGCGGGCCGGTCGGTGGGGGACAGCGTGGTGTGCAGCATGGTGTGCAGCCAGCGGCAGCAGCGGGCCTGTGCTTGCAGCGGCAGGTGCCCGCCAGCTGCGTGGTTGCCCTCCATCTTGCCCCAGGCTCACGATGTAGATGAAGTTGGGCTTGGCCTCCTCCTGCCCCGGCTTGTTGGACAGCTCCAGCACCAGCAGCGGCTCGCCCTTCACCGACTTGCCAATCTGGGTCAGCCTGGCGATGCTGCTGCAGCGCGAGGCAAACTCCCGCATGTGCGCAAACAGCGCCGTGTTGTTGAAGTAGCCGGCTTGCACCTGCGGAGCACGGGCAGGGGCAGCAGAGCATGAGTTGGCGGCTTGAGCGAGCCAGCCGGTACGGTTGGGCCTTAGGCAGCAAGGATTGCATGCAGACCCAGAACGGCAGTCAGCAGTGTTGCTACTGGAGCAGCACGAGCGGGCAGCGCAGGTACAACCAGCCACATGCAGCAGGAGCGGAAGCTCGACCACGAGGCCGCCAGAGCAGCCAAGCAGTGGATCAATCGGAGCAAGGCGACGGCGCGAGCGGCGTCCAGTACAGGCGGCAGCAGCCTACCTTCTGCAGAGGTGTCAAGGGGGCCTGGTACAGCTGCCTGCCATCGCTCAGACCAGCGCAGGCTAGCAGCAGGGCGCAGAGGAGCAGTGCGCAGCCGCTGGTGTGTCCCATATTGAGTGGCTGGCGGCGAAAAGGAAGGGTGCTGCGGGCCGGTTACCGCCCTGAGGCCTGTGGCTAGCGAGCCAGCAGGGGCGGAGAGCCGGTCCAGCGCCGTAACGGGCGCACCAGCTACCAGCTGGGCCGCGGGAGCGCTGCCGCCCTCAGCCGTGAGCCTGCAAGAGCCGCCTGCCTGTTAGCAGCGTTTCCAATGCGCGGCCAGCCCTCCTGCGGTTGGCGTATTCTGCTCGTGGGCAGGCTCGGGCCCACTTGGCTGCTTGCAGGGCAGCCCTGGCCTCACGCTGGTTCGGTGCAGGGCATGCAGAGGCCTGGGGCAGGCTTGCAGGCGCTGTTACCAGCGGCCACATGGCCGCGCCACCTGTCAACATGACGTCTCCTGCACGCAATGCAGGGCAGATTCACCTCCCGACCCCCGCATGATGCCACCCTTCTTGCACATGCACATGCACCCAGCAAGTTGTCGCCCCTCTCATAACTGCTGGCTGACCTGCACAAGCCTCCTTGGCTGCGCATGCCGCCGCCGCGGCCATTGGCGCCGTCATCGACGGGCATGGTTTTGAGGCAAGAGAGTCGCATGAATGCATTACACTGCGGTTTGCAATGGCCACGTGCACTCAGTCGGCCTTGGCAGTGCCGGCTGCCGCTGCCAAGCTGCTGCCGCTCTCCCCCGCGATATCGGAGAGGAACTGCCTTAGACGCTCCTGATACGTCCTTGCCACGTTAAGCCCAAGAAGCAGCGCCGCAAATGCCGCCGCTGCGCAGTGGCACGGGGAGGGCAAGCAAGTGAGCAGGCACGTGCAACATGGGGCACCCTGCGCTGCGGCATGCGGCAGGACTCGAAACCATTCCAGCTTCCTTGGTGAACTGCTGGCCTCTGTGGCGATCTGCCTGTTGCGCGCCTTGCATGCCGCCCACCTGAGAAGAGGACCAGCAGGCCTGCGTCCTCGTTCTCCTCGTGCTGCGTCTCCCAGGTGTAGTGCACCAGCAGGTGCTTGGGCCAGTGCGTGGCATTTTGGAAGTCCTGCGGGGGCCACAAGTGTGCACGTGAGGGCAGCATCAAGGGTGCACAGGGCGCTGGCAACCTAGAAGCAAGCCAGCTGTGCTCTCGGTGAATTCCGAACGGCTGCTCCCAAGAGGCACACAGGCACGCTCAGCAGCGGTGCTGGGTCACGGCATGTGCAGTTGAAGCCAGTTCCCAGCCTCACGTGCAACGTCACAGCCGCCCAGCCTCAGGCAGCCGGCAACATGGGAGGCATGCGCACGAGTGCCGCATGCTTCACCAGTGTTGCATCAGCCGCATGCTCCCCCAGCGTCAGTCGGCATGCATGGCCATGGAGCCAGCTGCAACTGCACAAACACACCAGGCAGGGTGCCTGCCTCACCGTGATGAGCTGCGCATGCTCCTTCTGGTCCTCGGAGTCCAGCTCAAACACCTCGGCAGTCACTGCGCACCAAGGGCACGCTTGGGAGCAGCATCTTCAATGCAGCTGCATGAAGCGGTCCGGCTGCCCCAGTGGGTTGTGTGGCTTGGGTGATGCAGGTGGCGCAATGGGCATACACACTGGCATTGGCGGCAGGCAATGTAAATCACAACCAGCGTCCGAGTCAGAGGGTCGGTGCTATTGCCTCCACCAACTGATGCAGCTGCCATTCAGGCTGCAGCAGGGCGCACCCGACGTGATGGTATTGCCTGACCGGGTCAGCTCCACCTCTACGTACGGCGGGCTGGCTGCCCGCTTGCCGATGATGGACAGCCAGGGCGTGAGGTGGCGGTCGCCGTCAAAGCTGAACTGCACCTGCGGGCCGAGTAAGTAGGTGGGAATGGATGGGGGATGGGTGAAGCAACTCGATCATCTAGGGCAGCGGATCGCATCGCCCAGCAAGGCCTGATCAACATCCAGCCGAGAGCGCATTAACCATCCACCTGTCAGTGCCCACCCCGCAGCAGCAAATGCGCAGCTTGCCGGCCCTACAATGCTCCTTTCATGCTCATGCTCATCACACCCTGCTGCGCCCACACACTCGCACCTTGTAGTCATCTGCCACCTTCAAGCCTGTGGGCTGTGGCAGCGGCACCGCCACCAGCCGCTTCACGCCAAACTTGGGGCAGTGCTGGCCCAGGATGTCGTGCCAGTGCGTGCGTTGCTGCGGGCAGGTGGGCAAGGGGCGGCGGTGGGCTGGACTGCCGCAGGAGGGGAGCAGCAAGGGCATGACCCAGGCTGTCATTGCTCACTGACCCCAAGTTTAAGGCAGTTTCCATCCCAGTACCTCTGACTCCTCAATGTAAAAGCCCAGAACGCAGAGATGGAGCCGCAGAGCCGTCTCCACGGCAGCGGCGGCAGCGACGGCGGCTCACCGCGTGGAACTGCGCCCGCCGCGACGCTGGGACGAAATCCCCGTCTTGAAACTCCGATCCGCTGCATCCTGTTGCCACCAGCAGCACGAGCAGCAGCAGCCTGCTGCCCAGCTGCAAGAGCTGCGACTTCATTCGGTCTGCGGCCCTCTTTTTCGCAGCACTGGCTGCTCGATCGATTCAGTGGACTGCCGAGATGGATGTTATCGATAGGAGCCGACGTGCAGGCGTGCAAAGAGCGCCCCATGCTGCCGCTGGCGCGCTGTCGCCGCTGCGGCGCCATGGGCTTGAGCCGGGGAGTCTCCCAGCACGCGCACACGTCCCATATTCGTTCATTGCGTACCTTCAGCCTGTTCCCTAGCCTATATCGGCATCCACCAGCTCGGGCCCAGCCGCCGCCACTCCTGCACACGGGCCCAGCGAGCTGGCGCACCCTCCACAGGGCGGGGTGAGTGTCGCCGCGCCGTGGATGCGATGCCAGGCACTGGGGCCGCCGCCAGCAGACATGCATGGCTCGTGCATGGCTTGCAAGCGGCCACTCGGCCCCCAGACGCTCGCCCCTCACTCATCAATCCGTCTCCAACCTTCTGCAGGCCATGGCAGCCGCCGCGGTGCAGCGGCCGGGCGCGCCGCCGCCGCCGCAGGAGCGCTACCAGGGCGTGCAGGTGCGCGGTGTTTCGGGCGGGCTGCATTGCTGCTGCTGCACCTGCCTGCATCTGCCCGCACACCGTGGCGATTGGGGCCGAGGATTCAAACACTTTACGGGCACAGACCTAGAAGAGCTCGCCCGCCTGAGTGCAAATTCTGATGGCTTGAACATCTAAGGGAATGATGGCCCCCTCCCACACCGTGCCTGCCGCATGCATGCCATGCCGCTCGCCTGCACCTGCACTCACGCCTGCACCACTTCGTGCTCAGGCTGCCTGCATGCACACCGCCGCTCACTCGCCTGCGCTGTGCCTGCTGCCCCACCTCACACACTGCCTGCTGCCCGCCGCCCGGTGCCCTGCCGCAGAAGGAGAGCGCGGGCTACCGCCTGCTGTCGGCCATGGGCTGGAAGGAGGGCGAGGGGCTGGGCGCCTCCAAGCAGGGCATCAAGAGCCACATCAAAGTGAAGAAGAAGTTTGAGAACTGGGGCGTGGGCGCGGTGAGTTATAATGAGGGGTTGGGGTGCCCCTGTCATGGCTGGAGGGGGCTGCCTGCCGGCTGGCCAGTTGGTGTGTGCGTGCGCCTGACTTGCAGTGCTTGAGCAGACCCGCCCGCCCAGCCTGCCTGCCTGCACTGTGTCGCCCTGCCTCTGCGGCAATGCGTAGCATCAGACTTCCCAGCCCGCTGACCTATGCCCCCACCCTCGGCCCCCCTTGGCCTGCAGGTCGAGGCTGCCGAGCACGCCCAGAACTGGACCAACGGCATGCTGGACTTCCACCGAGTGCTGTCCAACCTATCCGAGGTGGTGTCGGAGCACGCCAAACGCCGCGGCAGCGACAGCGGCAGCGGCAGCGACGAAAGCTCCAGCAGCGGCAGCGAGGCGTCGGACAGCGAGCAGCCCGCCGCCGCCGCCGGCAAGAAGGGCAAGGCGAGCAGCGGCAGCAGCAGCAGCGGCAGCAGCAGCAGCGAGGACGAGCCGGCGGCGGCTCCCCGGCGCGTGAAGGCTGCCACACACATTGGCCGCTTCAAGAAGCGGGAGGCAGCCAAGATGGTCAAGGCGTACAGCGAGCACGACCTAGCAGCCATCCTGGGTGCCGACCCCTTTGCGGCGGCCGCGGCGGCGGTGCCTGAAGTGAAGGCGCAGCGCGCCGCCAGCAGCAGCGGCTACGACAGCGACAGCGAGTCGAGCGGCGATGAGGACGATGCGGGCAGCGGCAAGCGGCGCGGCAAGCAGCAGAAGCAGCAGAAGAGCAAGGGCAAGGGCGGCAAGAAGGCCGCTGCTGCAGCAGCTGCCCCTGCCGCCCAGCAGGACGCACAGCAGCAGCAGCAGGATGAGCAGCGGGCGGCGCAGCAGGCGGCAGCGCAGCCGCCTGCTGAGCAGCAGCAGATGATTGTTGTGAGGCGGCCCATGCCTGCGGCGTGCCGCCCTGCTCCGCAGCCACCTGCCCAGGGCCCCCGCCCCGACTGGTGGCAGCTGTGCTTCCACACTGCCAAGGGCGCGGCGGCAGTGGGTGCGCAGCCGGGCGCGGGCGCCGGCATCACCGTGCACGGCTTCAGCGAGCAGGACCAGACAAACCTGTACAACCTGGCGCACGTGAGCGGCTGGGCTGGCTGGGCTGGGCTTGGGGTGTTGTGAGGTGGCGACGCATCTGTGGGGTCGCATCGGGCAGGGGCATAGCGGGCATGGATGCCGAGGCCGTTGCAGCAAATCAAGCACTGCCTAACCTGCTCAACCTGCTGCGTGCCCCACACCTTCTCATCTGCTGCCTTTCGCTAACCCTTGCCTCCCCGCGCCTCCCTTCTCCCTCCCGGCAGGACAAGGCCACTCAGGGGCGCGTGGGCCTGGGCCGCTCCAGCATGCCAAAGAAGGTTGCTGGCGCACGGTGGGAGGGCAAGAAGACGCGCATCGAGAACAGCGATGATGATGAGGATGAGGAGGCGGAGGGGGAGGCAGCCTGGCAGAAGCAGGAGGGGGTGGAGGTGGGCCCCGCCCCCGCCGGCGTGCAGCTAGAGAAGGAGGAGGGGCTGGTCATCGTCCTGCCCGCCTCCAAGCGCCACCTGCTCGACGCCCTGCCCGACTGCTCGGCGGGGCAGGTGCAGGCGGCGCAGCAGCCCGCCGCGCCGCAGCAGCAGGGTGCGGCGGCCGAGCAGCCGGGCAAGCCCTCTAAAAAGGCACGCAAGGGCAAGAAGGCGGCAGCTGCGGCAGCAGAAGCGGAGCAGCGGCAGCAGCAGCAGCAGCAGCAGCCACCGGCTGCCGAGCAGCAGGCAGCGGCGCCAGCAGCAGCCCTGCCGGCCATCAAATGGAAGAAAGCGGTTGGGGCGGCGCTCAAGGCCAGCAGCAAGGGCCGGCTGAAGCTGGCCAAGCTGAGCAAGGCGATTGCCAAGGCTCAGGGGCTGCCCAAGGCCCAGCGAGCGGCGGCGCTGGAGGGCCTCACCGCCTACCTGCAGTCGGCCGGCAGCAAGTTCAGCCTGGAAGGTGGCGTGGTGCGGCCCAAGGCTTAGACTCCTGCCTCCACTTGTATCCAGGTGGGCATGCTGCTGCTGCTGCTGCTGCCAGTAACAGTTTTTGGCCTTTGCGCTCGCAATGCCTGCTCATCCGGCTGCATCACGCGCCAGCCATGTTTGCCCCTGCCTGCGCCCGCCCGCCACGTGTCGGATGATCGATCTGAATGACGAGTCTGATGTCCCGAGGGTCCGGCGTTCTGCCGGGCCCTCATATGGGACAGCCTAAATGATTATAATTGAGGCATTTGTATGACGACACTATGGCCTGGCGGGCCTCCTGCACTTGCATGCTCTGCCTGTGTGCAT